>JAESFY010000063.1_pt1 | contig 101875 bp, 119 predicted proteins | sample 9266201 | NCBI WGS metagenome assembly JAESFY01 (sample SAMN14515071, study PRJNA621656) | algae metagenome | isolation source: Nodosilinea sp. WJT8-NPBG4 and co-occurring heterotrophs from soil, lower... | place: USA: Pinto Basin, Colorado Desert, California | collected 2006-05-27 | reverse complement strand
CGGGTTCTCCTCGATGCGGGAGCGGATGCGCTTGATGTGCACGTCGAGCGTCTTCGTGTCGCCGAAGTAGTCGCTGCCCCAGACCCGGTCGATGAGCTGGCCGCGCGTGAGCACGCGTCCGGAGTTGCGCATCAGCACCTCGAGCAGTTCGAATTCCTTGAGCGGCATGTTGATCTGGGCTCCTGCCACCGAGACGGTGTGGCGATCGATGTCCAGCGAGACCCGTCCGCCGTCGAGCACCCGTTCGTCGATCTCGCTGTCGGCCTGCACGACCCGACGGAGCACTGCTCGCATGCGGGCGAGCAGTTCGCGTGAGGAATAGGGCTTGGTGATGTAATCGTCGGCGCCGAGCTCGAGGCCCACCACGATGTCCACCTCGGAATCCTTGGCGGTGAGCATGATGATCGGCACGGCGGACGTCGAGCGGATCTGTCGGCAGACCTCCGTGCCCGGCATCCCCGGCAGCATCAGGTCGAGCAGCACGATGTCCGCGCCCCGCTCGCGGAAGGCGGTGAGTGCGCCGGGCCCGTCTTCGGCGATCTCCACCTCGTATCCCTCACGGCGCAGCAGATAGGCGAGCGGGTCGGCGAGGTCGGGCTCGTCCTCGACCAGAAGGATGCGGGTCATGCTCTCTCTCCGTTTCGAACGCGTGCGGATGCAGCGGCTTTGGCCGCCTTGCGCGCGCGCTTCTTCTTGCTCTTCTTGTCCGGGTCGGCGTGCCCGGGGGTGTCGATCCGGGGAAGCCGGATGGTGAACGTCGATCCGCGCCCCGGTCGGGACCACAGGCGCACCTCGCCGCCGTGACGCTGGATCGCGTGCTTGACGATCGACAGGCCGAGGCCGGTGCCGCCGGTACGACGCGAGCGGGCCTCATCGGCGCGATAGAAGCGTTCGAAGATGCGCTCCCGATCGGCCTCGGCGATGCCGATCCCCTGATCGGAGACCGCGATCTCGACCACATCGCCGTCGGCTTTCACCCCCACACCGACGCGCGAACCGCGTGGCGAGTACACGATGGCGTTGGCGATCAGATTGCCGACCGCCTCGACCAGGATCTGCGAGTCGCCGCGCACCCAGACACCGCGGTCGCCGCCCCGTGCGAGCTCCACGCCCGCGGAGTCCGCCTGAACGACATGCGCCTCGATCGACGACGCGATCACCTCATCGATCGAGACGGGACCGACCTCGGTGAGGCCGTCTTCGGCCTGCAGGCGCGACAGGCTCATGATGCGGCCGGTGAGCTGACCGAGCCGGCCCGCCTCTGCGGAGATGCGCGCGGCGAAGATGCGCACCTGCGCGGGGTCGTCGGCGGCGGACTCGATGGCCTCGGCGAGGAGGCTGACCGCCCCCACCGGGGTCTTCAGTTCGTGGCTCGTGTTCGCGACGAAGTCGCGGCGCATCTGATCCAGGCGCTCCTGCTCGGTGACGTCACGGATGATCAGCAGCACCAGGCGCGCACCGATCACGCTCGCGCGAGCCGAGACCAGCCGCGGGTCGAGGCTCAGCCCGCCGCGCGTGATCCGGAAGGACTCGGTCTTGGAGCCGCCGGCGGTCTTCACACCGCGAACCAGTTGGCGCAGTTCCGGGTTGTCGAGCGCCGACCCCACCTCGATGCCGAAGCGCGTCGCGGCGTGTGAGGCAGCCAGCACCAGCCCGGAGGAATCGACCACGCATGCCGCGTCATCCATGCTGCCGAGGACATCGTTGATACCGGCCGGGATCTCGAGCGAGGTCTCCTCCTCGGCCCGCGCGCGGGCTCGGTAGGCCCACACCACGAGAAGCGAGAGGCCGATGCCGATCACCAGCCCGATGGCGAGTGAAGACAGCGCGAGCTGCGGCAGGGTCATGACACCAGCGTAGAGTGCGTTCACCGCTCTTCCGGCGAGTTTCTGCGGCCTGACGGCAACGCGAGAAGTACTATTCACATGTTGGGCACCGTTCGTTAACCTTCGGAGAACACAATCTTCTCGGGCCTGTGCGGGAGCGCAGACCTGCTCCGTGCGGACGAACCGCCGTCTCGCGCCGTCTTCACAGCCGAGATCCGAATGAAAGGTTGCGCCCCACCATGCGCGAAGTCTTCCACCAGTCCCTCGAGGACTTGCAGAGCCGCCTCGTCGAGATCGCGGACCTCGTCACGGTCGCGATCGACAAGGCGACGCGCGCGTTCGCGACCAGCGACGTGGCCTTGGCGGAAGAGGTCATCGCCGACGACGCCAAGATCGACACCCTCGCCGCCACGCTCGACGAGCAGGCCATCGAGATCCTCGCCCGCCAGCAGCCCGTCGCCCGCGACCTGCGCATCGTCGTGACCGCCCTCCGCGTGAGCGCCTCGATCGAGCGGATGGGCGACATGGCCGAGCACATCGCCCAGCTTGCCCGCCTCCGATTCCCCGAGCGCGCGATTCCGAAGGGCCTCAAAGGCACGTTCGTGAAGATGGGCGAACTCGATGTCGAGGTCTCACGCACCCTGTCCGAGTTGCTCCGCACCGGCGACCTGCGTCTCGCCGATGCCATCCGCAACGCGGACGACGACGTCGACGAGCTGCACGCGAGCGTCTTCGAGAAGGTGCTCAGCGACAACTGGAAGGGCGAGGCCACGGCGACGGTCGACGCCACGCTCGCCAGCCGGTACCACGAGCGCTTCGCGGACCATGCTGTCGCGGTCGCCAAGAAGATGGTCTATCTCGCCACCGGCGACTGGCAGGTCTCCGAGGCCGAGATCGCCCTCGCGGTCGAGCAGCAGCAGGAGCTCGGTCACGCCTGACCGGCCGAGAACGACGAAGGGGCGGATGCTGTCAGCATCCGCCCCTTCATCGTTTCCGAGGACCTACTTCTTGCCCTGCGCGGCCACGGCGGCGGCGCCTGCGGCAGCGGCCTCCGGGTCGAGGTAGCGTCCGGGGCCCGTGGGAACGTTGTTCTCGTCCAGCTCGTAGACCAGAGGGATGCCGGTGGGGATGTTGAGTTCGGCGATATCGTCATCGCTGATGCCCTCGAGGTGCTTCACGAGACCGCGCAGCGAGTTGCCGTGCGCGGTGACGAGCACGGTCTTGCCCGCCTCGAGATCAGGAACGATCGCGTCGTCCCAGTAGGGCAGCAGACGGTCGATCACCAGCTTCAGCGACTCGGTGCGGGGCACGTCGCCGTCGATGCCGGCATACCGAGGGTCGTTGACCTGGCTGAACTCGCTGGCGTCATCGAGCACGGGCGGCGGCACGTCGAACGAGCGGCGCCACAGCTGGAACTGCTCGGGTCCGAACTCCTCCAGCGTCTGTGCCTTGTCCTTGCCCTGCAGAGCGCCGTAGTGGCGCTCGTTGAGCCGCCAGGAACGCGTGACCGGGATCCACAGGCGGTCGGCGGCGTCCAGGGCGATGTTCGCGGTCTGGATCGCGCGGCTCAGCAGCGAGGTGTGCAGCACGTCGGGGAGGATACCGGCCTCGGCCAGCAGCTCGCCGCCGCGACGGGCCTCCTTGATGCCCTGCTCGTTCAGGCGGACGTCCACCCACCCGGTGAACAGGTTCAGTTCGTTCCACTCGCTCCGGCCGTGGCGGAGCAGGATCAGTGTGCGCGTCGCAGTCATGCCGTCAGTTTATCCGGGACGGCCGCTCCGGATTGGTCCGCGGGCGCATCGGGGCGAGAGGATGGACGCATGGCGTCCTCTCCCCTCGGCCGGCCGACGCGCGGCACGACCGGGACGAACCGACTGCGTCGCAACGACCGATGGATCGCGGCGAGCCCGGCCTTTCGCCGCGCGGCCGATCCGCTCGTGGTCGATCTCGGCTACGGCGCGAGCGGAGTCACGGCTTTCGAATTGATCGCGCGTCTGCGCCGTACCCGGGCGGATGCAGAGGTGCGCGGACTCGAGATCGATCCGGCGCGCGTCGCGACCGCCGACGCGCAGCTCGGCGACGTGCGCGCAGGTCGCACCCCGTTCCCCCCTGATCTCCGGGTCTCGTTCGCGCGCGGCGGATTCGAGGTGCCGCTGCTCGACGGTCGGCGTCCGGCGGTGATCCGTGCCATGAACGTGCTGCGGCAGTACGACGAGGAGGACGTGCCGACAGCCTGGCGGACGATGGCCGCACGCCTGAGTCCCGGAGGCCTCCTCGTGGAGGGCACCTGCGACGAGATCGGCCGGGTCGCGAGCTGGATCGACGTGCAGCCGGACGGCGCGCCCGTGCGCTTCACGATCTCGCTTCGCCTGGCCGCGCTCGAGCATCCGAGCATCGTGGCGGAGCGGCTGCCGAAGGCGCTCATCCATCGCAACATCCCCGGCGAACGGATCCACGAGCTGTTGATCGACCTCGACCGCGAATGGGATCGGGCGGCGCCGCTGTCGACGTTCGGCGCCACGCAGCGCTTCCTTGCGGCGGTTGCGGCACTGCGGGATCAGGGCTGGCCCGTGCTCGGTGGACGCACCCGCTGGCGGCTCGGCGAGCTCACGCTGTCCTGGGACGCTGTCGCACCCGCCGACAGCTGAGCGGAGCTGCCCCTCGGTCGTCGAGCGAGCGGAGCGAGACGAGACGCCTACGCGTTGCGCGGGTCCGGAGCGGAAGGTCGGCGCGACAGACGAGTGAGGCGGGGGATATCGGCGGTGGCCCCGGCATCTGCGGGCACGATCACCTGCTGCGCGGCGGCGACTTCGATCCCGTCGGCGCGCACGGTCAGGTCGCCGATCGGAGCGCGCCGGGCGAGGATCGCGAGCGCAATGGGACCGTCTTCGTGATGACGGGCGACCGAGGTCACGTGACCGATCTCATCGTCGCCCGCGAACACCGGAGAACCCGGCTCCGGCAGGACGGCGTCGCTGCCGTCGAGCTGCAGGGCGGCGAGGCGGCGCGGCGGGTGTCCGAGATTGTGCACCTTGGCGACGGTCTCCTGGCCGCGGTAGCACCCCTTGCTCAGGTGCACGGCGGTGCGGATCCAGTCCGACTCGTGCGGGAGCGACCTGTCGTCGACCTCGGCGGACCACCGCGGACGCCAGGCGGCGATCCGGAGCGCTTCGGCCGCGAGGAGACCCGCGACGGCATCGGGATCGACCGCTGCCGCCAGTTCTGCCGCTGCATCCGGTGAGAGGATCGCCACTCGCCAGGCGAGGGCGGCACCGGGGTGGTCGACGACCTCCGCGTACTGGTGCCCGCCGAGCGCCACCCGCTGCCAGGGGTCTTCCCACACGAGCGGGAGCCGCTCCTGTGCCGCAGCGGCGGCATGAATGGACCGAGCGGCCGAGCCGCCGTCGACGAAGCCGATCAGCACGAGGTCGGGCCGCACATCGACGGTCGCCTGCGTGCGGAACTTCATCCGCGTCAACCAGGTCGCGAGACCCTCGGCATCCGCAGCATCGGCGATCAGCCAGGTCGAGGTGCCGTCGTCCACGACGCCCGCGGCGTGTTCGACGCGGCCCTGCGGATCGAGCACCAGGAGCTCGGTGCTGTCGCCGGCCGTGAGTCGTCCGACCGACTGAGAGGTGATCGAATCGAGCCAGCCGAGCCGCTCGGGGCCTGCGACCTCGATCACGGTGCGATCCGCGAGCTCGACGACTGCGTCGCCCGCGGAAAGACGGCGCTGCTCACGGACCGGATCACCGAAGTGAGCGATCCCTCGCTCACCGGCCACGGATCCGGGAAGGCTCTCGAACAGGCTCATGTCGGGTGCCGCCGTCTCAGACCTTGGCCAGTCGCGCGGACGCATGCGCGCGCAGCGGGGTGCCCAGGGCCGCGATGTCCCATGCCCAGAGCAGGTGCGCGTCGACCAGGCCGTACATGCGCGATGCCGCGCCGTACTCTTTTGTGCCGGCGGAACGTACGACGGCATCCGAGGAGATGTCGACGCGGGGGCCGTCGATCTGACCGACGTAGAACTCCAGCATGCCGTCGGAATGCGCGAGGGAGACCTCGATCGGGAACGCGCCGTTCTCACCGCGGAGAGCCTCGACGTCGTCGACCGTGCGGATGACCGTGGGAGCCTGCGGAGGCAGCAGCGCCGGACCGGCGTCGGCCGCTGTCGCCGGGCGAGCGAGGCGCCAGAATCCGGTCTCCGCCGTCAGCGGGGTGGACTCGGCTTGGGCCTCGCCGGTGAAGGTCGCGGTGGCGGAATAGTTGAGGAACGGCCCGCCGTCATGGCTGAAGCTGATCCGCTGGGTGAACTCGCCCTGCAGACGCTCGTCGCCGACGGGATAGTCGATGACGCCGGTTCCCTCCCACACGCCGATCAGCCACGAGAGCGGCGCCAGGTCGGCGGGGAGGTCGGTGGGGAGTTCGATCACGATGCGTCAGCGCTGGCCGCGGAAGAGGTTGCGCAGAACCACTGCCGAGACGAAGACGATAGCGAGGCTCGCAAGGCCCAGCAGGCCGATGAAGAAGATTTCGAGCGCCATGAGGTCCATGCCTCCCACCTTACCGCTCAGGGCGGGCGTCCGGCCCAGGTAAGGCTCTCAGGAGGGCAGCAGGGCGGCGATGCCGAATCCGATCGAGATCAGCCCCATCAGCAGCAGCGACCCTGTCACGCTGCTCGCGACGCGGAAGATGAATCCTTGCGTGTGTCCGTACCAGAGCTGCGCGGCGAACGAGAGGAGCACGATGCCGCCGAAGACGACCAGCATCCAGGGCACGCGCCACTCCTCGGGCACGAAGATGCCGACGGCCACTGTGGCGACGAGGGCGATCGCCCACACGACGACCACGCCGACGAAGGCATTACGCGGTGCGAGCGCTGGTTCGGACATGACACCATTGTTGCGCATCCGCTGCCGGTATCATGGCGGCACGGCGACGACCCCCGCGCCGGTGAGGAGTGCGCGTGGCCCTGGTGCTGGTTCTGACCAACGCTCCGCTGACGGAGCAGGTCCTGCCCGCCCTCGAACTGCTGAGTCACCGCGTACGTCAGATCCCCGCGGAACCTGCTCAGCTCGTCAGCGCGCCGGACTACGACGTCGTGGTCGTCGACGGCCGTCACGACCTGGTGGGCGCGAAGTCCCTCTGCCGGCTGCTGCGCGCCACCGGCCAGGATGCACCGCTCCTCCTCGTCGTCACGGAGGGCGGCATGAGCGCGCTCTCGGGCGATTGGGGCATCGACGACGTCCTGCTCTCCACCGCCGGTCCCGCCGAGATCGACGCGCGCGTACGGCTCGGGCTCGCCCGCCGTGATGAAGTGGCCGAGCCTTCTCGCGTGCAGGCATCCGGCGTCACGATCGACGAGCAGTCGTACTCCGCGAAGCTGCGAGGCAAGCCCCTCGATCTCACATACAAGGAGTTCCAGCTGCTGCACTTCCTCGCGACCCACCCGTCGCGCGTCTTCACCCGTGAGCAGCTGCTCAGCGAGGTGTGGGGATACGACTACTTCGGGGGCACCCGCACCGTCGATGTGCACGTGCGGCGCCTCCGCGCGAAGCTCGGCGACCAGGAGCAGATCATCGGAACCGTCCGCAACGTCGGCTACCGGTTCAACGTCTACGAGGACGAGACCGTGGCGGCTGCGACGCTGTGACGGGTCACCCCGTTCACACGCGCGTCACCTCGCGGTGCTTAGATGTACCCCATGATCGATCCCGCACTCACCGACGCAGGTCTCGGTGACGCTGAAGACGACGACTTCGACGCTGTCGAGTCTCCGGACGCCCTTCTCCCTGACCATCGGTACCACGACCGCGAGCTGAGTTGGCTGGCATTCAACCAGCGCGTGCTCGAGCTCGCCGAGGACCCGTCGCTGCCGGAACTCGAGCGGGCGAACTTCCTGGCGATCTTCGCGAGCAATCTCGACGAGTTCTTCATGGTCCGAGTCGCGGGGCTCAAGCGGCGCATCATGACCGGTCTCGCAGTCCCCACCAACATCGGCCGCTCCCCCGTCGACGCGCTCGCAGACATCTCGCGGGAGGCGCACGCGTTGCAGCTCCGCCATGCCGCAGCGTGGACCGACATGGTGCGCCCCGCTCTCGCGGATGCCGGCATCGAGATCACCGACTGGTCCGAGCTCACCGAGGAGGAGCGCTCCGCGCTGTCCGACTACTTCGGCGCGCAGGTCTTCCCCGTGCTGATGCCGCTGGCCGTCGATCCGGCGCACCCCTTCCCGTACATCTCCGGCCTCTCGCTGAACCTCGCGATCCGCATCCGAAACGCCCGCACGGGTCGCCAGGAGTTCGCGCGCCTGAAGGTGCCGCCGATGCTCCCGCGCTTCGTCGAGGTGCCCGGGCACGGTGAGATCAAGCGCTTCCTGCGCCTGGAGGAGCTCATCGCCAATCACCTCGGCGACCTGTTCCCCGGCATGGAGGTCCTCGACCACCACGCCTTCCGTCTGACTCGCAACGAAGACGTGGAGATCGAGGAGGATGAGAGCGAGAACCTCATCCAGGCGCTCGAAGCCGAACTCCTTCGCCGCCGCTTCGGCCCACCGATCCGCCTCGAGATCACCGACGACATGGACGAGGTGACGATGGACCTGCTGGTCCGCGAACTCGACATCACGGATCTCGAGGTCTATCGCCTGCCCGGGCTCCTGGATCTCCGCGGACTCTTCGACCTGTCGCGCATCGACCGGCCCGACCTGCGCTATCCGCCGCATCTGCCGACCACCGCTGTCGCGTTCCAGCCGACGGGGTCGAACAGCCGCGCCGACATCTTCAAGGCGATCCGCAAGTCCGACGTGCTCGTGCACCACCCTTACGAGTCGTTCACGACGAGCGTGCAGGCGTTTCTCGAACAGGCAGCCCGCGACCCGCATGTGCTCGCCATCAAGCAGACGCTCTATCGCACGTCCGGCGACAGCCCGATCGTGCAGGCGCTCATCGACGCAGCCGAATCCGGCAAGCAGGTCCTGGCGCTGGTCGAGGTGAAGGCGCGGTTCGACGAGGCGAACAACATCGTCTGGGCGCGCAAGCTCGAGAAGGCCGGCGTGCACGTCGTCTACGGTCTGGTGGGTCTCAAGACGCACTGCAAACTCGCCCTTGTCATCCGCGAGGAAGACGGCAAGCTGCAGCACTACTCGCATGTCGGAACCGGAAACTACAACCCCAAGACCAGTCGCATCTACGAGGACTTCGGACTGTTCACCGCCGACGCACAGGTCGGGAAAGACCTCACGCGCCTGTTCAACGAACTCAGCGGCTATGCGATCGAGAAGAAGTTCAAGCGGCTGCTCGTCGCCCCGCTGCATCTGCGCAAGGGCCTGGTACGTCAGATCGACGCGGAGCGGAAGAACGCCGAGGCCGGCAAGCCCGCGCACATCCGCATCAAGGTGAACTCGATGGTCGACGAGGAGATCATCGACGCGCTCTACCGTGCGAGCGCGGCCGGGGTGAAGGTCGAAGTCTGGGTGCGCGGTATCTGCAGCCTGCGCACCGACCTCGACGGCATCAGCGACAACATCACGGTGCGCAGCATTCTCGGCCGATACCTCGAGCACTCGCGCATCTTCGCCTTCGAGAACGGCGGCGACCCCCAGGTCTACATCGGCAGCGCCGACATGATGCACCGCAACCTCGACCGCCGGGTCGAAGCGCTCGTGCGCGTCAACGACCCCGCGCACCTGCAGGAGCTGCTCGCGTTCTTCGAGCTCGCGATGGACCCCGGCACCACGTCGTGGCACCTCGGCGCCGGCGGCGTGTGGGAGCGCCACGCCGAGGATGCCGAGGGCAAGCCGCTGGTCGACCTGCAGGACAAGACCATGGGGTTGATCCAGCGACGCCGCCGCGCGCGGGCCGTGCGATGACGGTCGGGCACGAGCATCACGGCCGCGCTGCGAGGACGCCTCCGACTGCCTCCAAATGGACGGACAAGGCGGTCTACGCCGCCGGAGCCGTGGTCTGGCGCCTCGTCGACGGCAAGCTCCGCATCCTGCTGATCCATCGCACGAAGTACCGCGACGTCACGCTGCCCAAGGGCAAGGTCGACCCCGGTGAGATGCTCGCCGAGACGGCGGTGCGCGAAGTGCTCGAAGAGACCGGCATCCGGGTCTCATTGGGCGTGCCCGTCGGCGTGAGCCGCTATCACCTGGCCTCGCAGAAACAGAAGGTCGTGCACTACTGGGCCGCGGAGGCGACCGACGCCGCCATCCGCGAGTCGACCTTCGTCCCGAACCGTGAGATCGCGGCGGTCGAATGGGTGAGCGCGAAGAAGGCACGAGAGCGGCTCAGCTACCCGGTCGACCTCGAGATCCTCGACTTCTTCACGAACCTCGTCGATGACGGCGTGCTTCGCACCTTCCCACTGATCGTGCTGCGGCACGCGAAGGCGCTTTCCCGTTCGGAATGGGACGGGACGGATGCCGCGCGCCCTCTCGCCGAGCGCGGGAAGAAGCAGGCCGCATCGATCGTCGGCCCGCTGCGCGCCTTCGGCCCTCGCAAGCTGGTGACCAGTGACGCAGTGCGGTGCGTGGACACGGTCCGTCCGCTCGCCCGGATCCTCGAACGCAAACTCGTGGAGACCGAGAAGATCAGCCAGGATGCATGGGAGGACGGCACCTCCGACCTCCGCTCCGTGGTCGGTCGCCGCGTGCGATCCGGGAAGCCGGCGATCCTCTGCAGCCATGGCCCGGTCCTTCCCGGCCTGCTGTCGGAGATCGCGCTCGCAACGGGCACGATCCAGGGCTCGTATCTCAGCAGTGCCGCCGACCTCGAGCCAGGGGCGTTCTCTGTCGTGCATCTCTCGGCCACCAACCCCGGCTCCGGCCTGATCTCCATCGAGACGCATATTCCCAAGGTCTGACGCCCCTCGCGTCCCCAGCATCCGCCTGGGTCCACCCCAGAGAGTCGTCCGTCGTTCACCTTCCGTTCACCTGCGCGGGAGAGTCTCGTAAACCGCCGCACTTAGCGTCACTGTGTGCCCTGCACCGGGCCCCACCCTCCAAGATCGAAGGATCCACAGTGAAGATCTCCCGAATCGCACGAATCGGCGCCATCGGCGCCGTCGCCGCTCTCGCACTCGCCGGCTGCGCCGCGAACGAAGGCGGCACCGGCGGCTCCAGCGAAGAGCCCTCTGAGTCCACCCTCTCCGGCACCATCGACGCGACCGGCGCGTCCTCGCAGGCAGCCGCCCAGGAAGCCTGGGTCGCCGCATTCCAGACCGCCAACCCCGACGTGACCGTCAACTACGAGCCCACCGGCTCCGGCACCGGCCGCGAGAACTTCCTCGAGGGCGGCAGCAACTTCATCGGCTCCGACCGCGCGTTCAACGACGAAGAGGTCGCAGCAGGTGGCTTCGGCGCCTGCACGACCGACGACATCGTCGAGGTCCCCCTGTACATCTCTCCGGTCGCCGTGGCCTTCAACCTCGAGGGCGTCGACACGCTGAACCTCGATGCCGCCACCATCGCGGGCATCTTCGCCGGCACCATCTCCAACTGGAACGACCCGGCCATCGCCGCGCTGAACGACGGCGTCGAGCTGCCCGACCTGGCGATCTCGCCGGTGCACCGCTCCGACCCTTCGGGCACGCAGGAGACGTTCACGAAGTACCTCAGCGCCACCGCGGGCGACGTCTGGACCTACGAGCCGGCCGACGTCTGGCCGATCCAGGGCGGCGAGGCCGCTCAGGGCACCTCGGGTGTCGTGCAGGCCATCGGCGCCGGCAACGGTGCGATCGGCTTCGCCGACGCCTCGCAGGTCGGCGACCTCGGACAGGTCCACGTCGGCGTCGGTGAGGAATTCGTCGCCTACTCGGCCGAGGCCGCATCGAAGCTCGTCGAGGGCTCGCCGCTGGTCGAAGGTCGCGGCGAGGCCGACCTCGTCTTCGACGTCGACCCGGCATCCGCTGCCGACGGCGCCTACCCGATCGCCCTGGTCAGCTACCTGATCGGCTGCGAGCAGTACGAGGACGAGAACGTCGCCGCACTCGTCAAGGAGTACTTCTCCTACATCGCGAGCGAAGAGGGCCAGACCGCTGCCGCCGACAACGCCGGCAGCGCCCCGATCTCGGAAAGCCTGCGCGAGCAGGTCCTCGCCGCGATCGAGCTCATCCAGGTCGGCTGATTCCGCCCACCCGCTGACAGCAGTGCCCCCGCGTCCTTCCGGACGCGGGGGCTCCGCCGGGTCAGCACCCGCTCCACCTCGACCCGGCCCGAAACAGGGAGATCATGAGCACGACCGCGCAGGCGCCGACACCGACTCCGGCACCGCCAACGGCGCCGCCCGCGCCGATCAGAGCCAAGCAGCGTCTCGGCGACCGAGTCTTCTCCGGCACGGCGCTCGGGGCGGGGGTGGTCATCCTCGTCGTCCTGGTGCTGGTCGCCGCCTTCCTCGTCATCCAGAGCCTCCCGGCCTTCCAGCTCGACACGAGCGACAACCACATCCTCCGGGGCGAATCGTTCTGGACCTACGTGGGCCCGCTCGTCTTCGGCACACTCTGGACACCGACCATCGCTCTGCTGATCGCCGCACCGATCGCGATCGGCATCGCCCTCTTCATCTCGCACTACGCCCACCGGCGTCTGGCCGCGTTCCTCGGGTACATCATCGATCTGCTCGCCGCAGTCCCCTCGGTGGTCTTCGGCCTGTGGGGCGGCCTGGTGCTCGCACCTCTCCTGCAGCCGATCTACGCCTGGCTGAACACCAACGCCGCGTGGGTGCCGTTCTTCCAGGGCCAGGTCTCCTCCACCGGCAAGACCATCCTCACCGCGGCCCTCGTGCTCGCTGTGATGTGCATCCCGATCATGACCGCCATCTGCCGCGAGGTCTTCCTGCAGACTCCTAAGCTCCACGAGGAGGCAGCGCTCGCGCTCGGCTCCACCCGCTGGGAGATGGTGCGCATGGCCGTCCTCCCCTTCGCTCGGGGCGGCATGGTCTCGGCAGCGATGCTGGCCCTCGGCCGCGCGCTCGGCGAGACCATGGCCGTGACCATGGTGCTCTCGCCCTCCGCGGTCGTCAGCTTCCTGGTGCTCACCTCGACCAACCCGACGCCCATCCCCGCGAACATCGCGCTCGCCTTCCCCGAGGCTCACGACACGGGCGTCAACACGCTCATCGCCACCGGCCTCATCCTCTTCATCGTGACCTTCGCGGTCAATGCGCTGGCGCGCTGGATCGTCGCGCGCCGCGCCGAGTTCTCGGGAGCGAACTGACATGACCGTCCTCACCGCTGCTCCCGTCACGCCGCACACGGCCGTGCTCACCTCCGGCAAGCTGCCGAAGTGGGCACCCTGGGCGCTCCTCGCCGGATCCTTCGCCATCTCCGCCGCCGTCTTCGCGGTCGCCGCTGCGGGCGCGGACCTGGCCGACTTCAACATCGCCGGTGCCGCGATCGTCGGCATCCTGCTCTACATGGTGATCATCACCGTGATCTCGTCGATCGTCGAGAGCCGGCGCAAAGCGGTCGACCGCCTGATGACCGCGCTGGTCGCCACGGCGTTCCTGATCGCCCTGCTCCCCCTGATCTCGCTGCTGTGGACCGTGGTCGCCAACGGCATCGAGCGCTTCGACGCCGAGTTCTTCAGCTACTCGATGCGCAACGTGATCGGTGATGGCGGCGGCATCGTGCATGCGATCTGGGGAACCGTGCTGATCACGCTCACCGCGACGATCATCTCGGTGCCGATCGGTCTCATGACCTCGATCTACCTGGTCGAATACGGTCGCGGAAAGCTCGCCAAGGGCATCACCTTCTTCGTCGACGTGATGACAGGCATCCCCTCGATCGTGGCCGGCCTCTTCATCTACGCGGTGTTCGCGGTGGTGATCGGTCCCGGCATCTCGATGGGATTCATGGGCGCGCTCGCTCTCGCGGTGCTGATGACGCCGGTCGTCGTGCGAGGCAGCGAGGAGCTGCTGAAGATCGTCCCGAACGAGCTGCGCGAGGCATCGTACGCGCTGGGCGTGCCGAAGTGGCTGACGATCCTCAAAGTGGTCCTGCCGACGTCGATCGCCGGCATCACGACCTCGATCATGCTCGCGATCTCGCGCGTCATCGGCGAGACCGCGCCGCTGCTGCTCACGGCAGGCTTCACGCAGAGCATGAACACGAACATCTTCGACGGTCAGATGATGACCCTGCCGGTGTTCGCCTACAACCAGTACATGAACCAGGGCACGAGCCCGGACGCGGCTGTCGCCCGCGCCTGGGCCGCCGCGCTCACCCTCATCCTCATCGTCATGGTGCTGAATCTGCTCGCGCGTCTCATCGCGAAGCTGTTCGCCCCGAAGATGTCCGGCCGCTGAGCGCCCGACCACTCAGAACAGGAACCCACGTGTCCAAGAGCATCGAAGTCAACGACCTCAACGTCTACTACAGCAGCTTCCTCGCGGTCGAAGGGGTGTCGCTCGACATCCAGCCGCGCAGCGTGACCGCGTTCATCGGCCCCTCGGGCTGCGGCAAGTCGACCTTCCTCCGTACGCTCAACCGCATGCACGAGGTCATCCCCGGCGCCCGCGTCGAGGGTGAGGTACTGCTCGACGGCAAGGATCTCTACGGCCCCGGCGTCGACCCGGTGCTGGTGCGCCGTCAGGTCGGCATGGTCTTCCAGCGGCCCAACCCGTTCCCCACCATGTCGATCAAGGAGAACGTGCTCGCCGGCGTGAAGCTGAACAACAGCCGCATGTCGAAGAGTGATCAGGATGCCCTGGTGGAGAGCTCGCTCACGGGCGCGAACCTGTGGAACGAGGTCAAGGACCGTCTCGACCGTCCCGGATCCGGCCTCTCCGGCGGCCAGCAGCAGCGTCTGTGCATCGCGCGGGCGATCGCCGTCTCCCCCGAGGTGCTGCTCATGGACGAGCCCTGCTCGGCCCTCGACCCGATCTCGACCTACGCCATCGAAGAGTTGATCGGCGAGCTGAAGAACGAGTTCACGATCGTCATCGTCACGCACAACATGCAGCAGGCGTCGCGCGTGTCGGACAAGACGGCGTTCTTCAACATCGCCGGCACCGGCAAGCCCGGCAAGCTCATCGAGTACGACGACACCCGATCGATCTTCACCACCCCGTCCGTGCAGGCCACCGAGGACTACGTCTCGGGCCGCTTCGGATGAGCTGACCGCGCAAGAAGGGGCCCGGACGCACTGGCATCCGGGCCCTTTTCTGCATCGGTCGCTTCGCGTCAGTCGCGCGGAGACAGCAGATAAGCGTTGAGGTCGTCGGTCAGCGCCTGATCCACCGGGAGGGAGGCGCCGTCGATCGCGGTGATCGCCGCGGCCAGGCGCACGCTCGACACGAGCCACGCGGCATCCGCCCGGGGAAGATCGGATGCCGGGATGCGCTCGTACCCCACCTCGAAGCCCCGGGTCGAGAGGTGCTCGTAGACGCTGAGCTGTGTGGTGCCGTGCAGGATGCCGCCGGTCGGGGCCGGCGTCACGAACCGGTCTCCGAAGCGCAGGATGAGCGAGGCGGTGGGTGCCTCGAGCACGAACCCGTCGCTGGACAGGAAGATCGCATCGTCCGCGCCCCTGCGGTGGGCCTCGCGAAGCGCAGCCATGTTCACGGCGTAGGAGAGGGTCTTGGCGCCGAGCAGCAGCCACGGCGCCCGCTCTGCGGCTCCCAGGTCATACCCGCGGTCCAGGGTGACGACCCGCACGCCCTCGGTGCGCACACGGGAGAAGTCGGATGCCGGCGCGGCGGTGACCCAGGCGGTCGGGGTCGGCCCGTGCTCCACCCCGCGACTGAGGATGAGCTTGATGACAGCTTCCCCGTCTCCGCACTCGGATGCGGCCTGATCGATCGCCTGGCGCCACTGCGAGAGGTTCGGGGCCGGCAGGTCGCACAGCTGCGCCGAATGCGCGAGCCGCTCGAGGTGCGGCACCACCTCCTGCGCGTGGCCATCGATCACTCCGATCGACTCGAACACGCCGTCACCGCGCTGCGTGCTGAGCTCCCCCACACTCAGGGCGGGAGCTGCGGCATCCACCGCGGTGAGGGTCTCGCCGTAGTCGGAGCGGTCCACGCCGGCCGCGAGGGGATCGATCATCAGTGCGAAGCGCCGGTTCATGCTCTGAGCCTACGGTCAGGAATACCCTCGGCGCTCTCGCGTTATAATCGAATGGCCGGGCCGCATAACCCCGGGCTCCATTTTTTGCCGCTTTGAGCGGCCTTCCGCCGTGAGGCGTTTTTGCGGCCCGGTCTTTCTCTGCCCGGTTTTTCTCTGCCCGGTGTCAGGCCCGGCCGCCTCAGGTCAGCGCGTTCTGGCGCCAGAGCACGGCCGCCGCGGAGAGATCCTGCCCATAGCTGCTGAGCCGCAGAGCCCTCGCCGTGAGTTCGCTCGCGCGGACCGGCTCCGTCGGCTCGTAGTCGTCCGCCGTGTGGGTGGCGCCCGAGGCCTGCACGCGACAGAACGCGGCTGCGCGGTCGAGGGCGACAGCGAAATCACCTCGGAACGCGCCGCGCAGGATCGTGTCGATCAGGGCGACGAGCTCGTCGGGATCGGCCGGAACCGGAGCCCCCGCGATCAGGACGTCGGCCGAGTGCAGCTCGATGCGTCCTCGCTCGTAGAGCAGGGCCGCTGTCCGCGGATCCCCGTGGATCGCGAGCTGCAGCAGATACAGCCGCCACAGCGCACCGGGGAGCGTCCGCGCCGGGGCCTGGGACCAGAGCTCCGCGATCGCGTCGATGCCATGCTCGGCGGTGAACGCCACCAGACGTTCGGCGCTCGCCCCGCTCTCGTCCGCACGCACCCGTGTCAGCAGAGCGGATGCCGTCGCATGCGCGACACGCGTCTCCTCCGCCGGGTCGTGCGCGCCGACGATGTTGTCGAAGGCGCTGGACGGACGACGGATGGGACGGCGATGCTGCTCGGGCATCGAACCAGGCTACCCGCGTTCGCGGCCGGTCAGGCCGTGGGGATGACGATGACGGGGTCGCTCGTCGGCGTGCCGTCGGGAGATCCGCCAGCCTGCTCGACGGTGACCGCGATCACATCTCCGGAGTGCATGTCGCCTTCCAGAGCGGCCGTCGCGCGGCCATCGTCGACGTCGAAGACGCCGGCCGGGATCGCATCCTCGCCGCGGACGAACCAGAGCTCATACGTCTTGCCGTCAGCGGGAGCAGGGATGCCGTCCGTGACGAGCACGGCGGCACCGGCCGAAGCCGACCAGTGTGCGGTCGCGGAGCCGCCGTCTGGCAGCTCGACAGTCGCCTGCTCGGCATCTTCGGCGGACTGGATCTGCTCCAGTGCGACGACGGATGCCGGACGGTTCAGCTGCTGGTTCAGAGCGACAGCGCCGACACCGACGCCGACGAGGACGGCGAGGCAGGCGGCGAGCGCGAAGACGATGCGCGACCAGCGGCGCTTCGGGGCCGGCACCTGGCGGGGATCATCGGCGACCGTGGTGCGGTCGTCCGGCTGCTCTGCTGAAGACGCGTCCGCTCCGCGGGACTCGGAGTCGTCCTCATGGATCTGCGGAGTCTCCGCGATCTGGGCGAGGAGCGCGGCGCGAAGGGCCGTGGGCGGCGACTGAGGAGCAGCCGGTTCCGCCAGGACGGCCGCCGTCTCGGCATCCGCTTCGGCGATGGCTTCCCACTCGGGGTGCGCTAGAAGGGCCTCGTCGAAACGACGCCGGTCGTCGGGCGACAGCGCGTTCAGGGCGGCGCCTGCCGCGAGTTCTGCGAACTCCTGCTCGTTCATGCTGTCACCCCCATGGCTGAGCGCAGACGGGTGAGCCCGTCTCGCATCCGTGTCTTGATCGTCCCCAATGGCGCTCCCACAAGCGCCGATATCTCGTTCTGACTGTAACCGCCGTAATACGCGAGCACGAGCGCTTCTCGTTGCACTTCCGGCAACCCTGTGAGTGCCTCGACCACCTTCTCGCCGTCGATCCCGAGCTCCACCTGTTCGGCGACACTGTCGTGCGCCACACCGATGTCTCTCAGTCCCGCTCGCACATCACGGTCCGCACTGGACTGGGATGCACGCACCCTGTCCACGGCCCGGCGATGTGCGATGGTCATCACCCATGCTCGTCCTTGACCTCTGTTCGGAGCGAAGCGCGATGCGGATTGCCAGATCTCGAGAAAAACCTCCTGCAGCACTTCCTCGCTCTGCGAGCGGTTCACGAGGACGCGCAGGATGAGCCCGAAGACCCGCGCGGAGAGGCTGTCGTACAGCTCGGCGAACGCGCGCTGGTCACCCGCGGCCACGCGCACGAGGAGCGTTCCGACCGCATCGCTCGCCGTCCCGTCTTCGGGCACGTCCATTCCGTCGATGACCATCACCTCCAGCATGCCGCATCCCCTCCCGCTTCCCGTGCAGGTGCCGCCCTATCGTGAGCGAAAAAAGACCGGATCCGAGGAATCTGCGATTTCTCCCATCCGATCCCGACGGGGCTCCGAACAGCTGTCAACGCCACGGAGAGGCCGTGGCTGAAGTTCTAAGTTCTGAAGGAGCTCGAGATGTTCAGCACCAAGAAGAAGGTCACCGCAGCACTCACCCTCACGCTGGCGGGCGCATTCCTGCTCTCCGCTTGTTCGACGGGTACCGCCCCGGCCGAAGAGTCGTCGGAGCCGACGACGTCGGAATCCGCTGAGCCCACGACCGAGACGATGGATCCGGCCGCGAACCTCGTCGGTTCCGGTTGCGCCGCATACGCCGAGGCTGTTCCGGACGGCGCAGGCTCCGTCGAGGGCATGTCCAAGGACCCGGTCGCCGTGGCGGCCTCCAACAACCCGATCCTGACGACGCTCGTCGCCGCGGTGAGCGGTCAGCTCAACCCCGAGGTCGACCTCGTGGACACGCTCAACGGCGATGAGTTCACGGTGTTCGCCCCGGTGGACGACGCTTTCGCGAAGATCGACGCCGCGACCATCGAGACGCTCAAGACCGACACAGCGCTGCTGAGCTCGATCCTGACGTACCACGTGGTCCCCGGCCAGATCGCTCCCGATGACATCGCCGGCATGCACACCACCGTGCAGGGTGCCGACCTCGAGGTCACCGGCAGCGGCGACGAGCTGATGGTCAACGGTACGTCGGCCGTCATCTGCGGTGGCGTCCAGACCGCCAACGCGACCGTGTACCTCATCGACACGGTTCTGATGCCCCCGATGTAATCAGGGGTCAAGCCTGCCGGGTGGGGATTTCCCGGCGAGCGACCTTCTCCCGTCTCGGGGGAGAACGTGAGAAGGAGAAGGGGCCGCCGGTGTTCACCGGCGGCCCCTTCTGTGCGCACTAGACTTGTATCGAGGGGCCTCTAGCTCAGTTGGCAGAGCATCGGACTTTTAATCCGCGGGTCGTGGGTTCGAGCCCCACGGGGCCCACCGCATGACGCGCGTCTCCTGTCAGGAGCACCGTCCCCGTCGCACCGCCCGTATCATCGGCGCCCGGCTTCGGCCACCCCCTTCACCGGTTCCGGTGTCCGCGGGAGAGTCGAATCGTCCTCGAGAACCGAGGACGACACTCCCACGAAAGGACGAACGATGACTCTCAGCGGCAGCCGTGTGGCATTCCTGGCGACAGACGGATTCGAGGACAGCGAGTTGACCAGCCCGTGGGACGCCGTGACCGCGGAGGGCGCGAGCGCCACGCTGATCGCCCCGGACAGCGGGAAGATCACCGGCAAGAACGGGCACGAGCAGTCCGTGGATCTCACTTCCTCCGATGCGACGGCCGAGCAGTTCGACGCCCTGGTGCTCCCCGGAGGCGTCGTCAACGCCGACCACCTGCGCCTCGACAAGCCGTCGATCGCTCTTGCCAGGGCGTTCTTCGACCAGCACAAGCCGGTAGGCGTGATCTGCCACGGCGCGTGGATCCTCATCGAGGCGGGCGTCGTCGACGGCCGCACCCTCACCAGCTACCCGAGCCTGCAGACCGACCTCCGCAACGCCGGGGCGACCTGGGTCGATGAAGAGGTCGTGGTGGACGAGGGCCTGGTCTCCAGCCGCACCCCGGATGATCTTCCCGCCTTCAATGCCAAGGTCGTCGAGGAGATCGGCGAGGGCAAGCACGCCGGCCAGACCGCCTGAGCGACAGACCGTCTGCCCGCCACTGTCAGGCGCCCCGCGCTCGATGCCGACGGACGGCGGCGCGGTTCGCGCAGCGCACCGAGCAGAAGCGCTGGCGGCCGTTGCGCGTCACGTCGGCGACGACGTTGGTGCACGGGGGCGCCTGACAGCGGCCCAGCCGGCTCATTCCCCGGGTGACCAGGTGCAGTGAAGTGCCGAGATTGATGATCGCCCTGAGCACGTAGGGCAACGATTTGACGTCATCGCGGTAGTGGAGGTGCCATCCTTCATCGTCGTGGTTCGTCAACCGCGGGTAGGCAGCGGTCGCCGCGAGCTCGGCGTTCAGGAGTTCAGCGCGCACATCGGCATCCGGCTCGTCGACGATTCGAAGCCAGTCGTCGATGACCTCACGGATCTGCGCGTGATCGTTCGGTGCCGGGGGGAACGTCTGCGTCATTCCGAGTTCCAGCGTGCGCTCCTCGATTCCCGCGCGGTCTTCCGGCCAGTCATTGGCGAGGGATGCCGCCAGCAGCACCGCATATTCTCCGTAAGGGTTGAGATGCATAAGAGCATTACATCACGCTGGATGCATGACCGCACTCCACACGCTCCCGATCCCCCGCATCCCGGCCACCGCGACGACTCACGAGCATGCCTGGCTCATCGAGTCGCGGCATCCGACCAGCGAAGGCACCGTGCTCTATGTGCGCTGCGCGGAGTGCGCGACGCGTCGGGTCGACCTGCAGCCGCATCCGCATACGCCGCCCGGTGCCCTGAGCGCCGAACTCGCTCCGCTCACGCAGTCAGCTCGACGAGCTTCCTGACCGTGCGGAGATTTCGCGCGGTCCCGGCGACCCCGAGTGCACGATCCAGCACCGCCTTGGTGAGCTTGGTCGAGTGCACTCCACCGGTGCCGTACTCGATCCAGAGATCGTCGTAGACGAGGGCGAGACGCTCGTCGGGCTGCAGCCGTTCCTCCAGCGCCGCCACAGCATCGGGCCTGCACGGCCCCTCCAGGAACATGGCGTGCACGTACTTCGCCTCCCTGTCAGGGAAAGGCTGCGCCTTCTCCGAAGCGACGAGTTGCGCGTGGCTGCGGTGGATCACCGGGGTATCCACACCGAACTCCGCCGCGATCGCCGCGTGCACCGCCGCGCACGCGGCGGCAGCATCCTTCGGCGTCCTGCAGATGATGTTGCCGCTGGCGATGTACGTCGCGACCTCGGTCAGGTCGGTCTCGGCTGCCAGCACCTCGCGCAGCCGTGCCATCGGCACACTGTTGCGACCGCTGACGTTCACGGCACGCAGCAGCAGCACGCTGCGGGTCACGCGCCTGCGCTCTCGGCGAGCTCGGCGCCTGCGTGGGCGAGCTCCACCAGAGCCGTCTCACTCGACTCCGCGCCCACGCCGGCCACGAGATCGGTGAGGATGCGCACCTGCACGCCGTGCGCGATCGCGTCGAGGGCGGATGCCCGCACGCAGTGATCCGTCGCGATGCCGACCACGTCCGCGCTGAGCACGCCGGCGGCGCTCAGGACGGTGCCGACCGTCTCCCCCGCTTCCGTCTCGCCCTCGAACATCGAGTAGGCGGGCTTCCCCTGTCCCTTCTGCACGTGATGCGTCACGGCATCCGTGTTCAGGAGGGGGTCGTACTCGGCACCCTCTGTGCCGGCGACGCAGTGCTGGGGCCAGGTGTCGACGAAGTCAGGGCTTTCGTGGAAGTGCCCTCCGTTGTCGCCCTCCCCATGATGCCAGTCGCGTGACGCGATGATCACCGCGTAGTCGGCGGCATGCTCAGACAGGAATGCGGAGATCGCGGATGCCACTGCATCCCCTCCGGTGACCGCGAGGGCGCCGCCCTCAGTGAAATCGTTCTGCACATCGACGATGAGAAGCGCTCTGCTCATGATTCGAGCGTACGCCGTGGGAACGGGAAAGGCCCCGTGATGTTCTTCGCATCACGGGGCCTTCGGAGCCGCCTGTCAGAATCGAACTGACGACCTTCTCATTACGAGTGAGATGCTCTGCCGACTGAGCTAAGGCGGCGTGCGACGCGTGAGCGGCACGATCACCGATATTACCCTGTCTCGTCCGCGCTCGCGAATCGAGCCCGTGTCACTCGCAGCGCAGACCATCCTCGGGTACGACATCGTCGATCAGGAACGCCTCGACGGCCTCATCCACGCAGGTGTTGCCCTTGTTGTAGCCGGTGTGGCCCTCGCCGACACGGGTGATCAGCACGCCCTCCTGCAGCTGTGCAGCGAGCGACTCGGACCACTCGTAGGGAGTCGCCGGGTCGTTCGTCGTGCCGACGACCACGATCGGCCCCGCTCCCTCCGCGGCGATCTCGCCGCGGGTACCCGTGGGCGGGTACGGCCAGACCGAGCAGGAGTCGGGACCGTTCCAGTACGGAGTGATGGTCGGCGCACCCTCGGCGATCTTCTTCTCGATCGCGGCCTCGGCGTCGGGATCGTCTTCCACCGGGTAGTCCATGCAGTTGTAGGCACGGAACGCCTCTGAGGAGTTGTCGATGTAGCTGCCGTTCTCGCGGCCGTTGTAGAAGTCGGCGAGCAGGAAAGCCGTCGTCGGGTCGCCCTGCAGAGCCTCGTCGAGCGCCTGAGTGAGGTAGCTCCAATTGTCTTCCGAGTAGAGGGCGGCGATGATGCCGGTCATCAGCGAATCAGCACCCATCAGGCGTCCGTCGCCGTTCTCCAGCGGCGTGCGATCGGCGCTCGCGAGCAGCGCACCCAGATCGGCCATCGCCTCGTCGACCGTGCCATTGAACGGGCAGCTGCCGGAGTCGAGGCAGTTCTGCATGTACGCGCGCAGCGCCGATTGGAAGCCGAGCGCCTGGGTGGCACCGACCTGGAGTCCCGGAACGGCGGGATCGATCGCCCCATCGAGCACGAGACGGCCTGCCTTCTCGGGGTACAGCTTCGCGTAGGTCGCGCCGAGGAAGGTGCCGTAGGAGAACCCGAGGTAGTTGAGCTCCTTGTCGCCGAGCACGGCACGGATGAGGTCCATGTCACGGGCGGAGTTGATGGTGGTGATGTGCGGCAGGATGCCTTCGCTGTTCGCGTCGCAGGCCTCGGCGAACGACTTGTGCGAGTCGAGCAGCTCCGCTTCCCACTCGGGGGTCCCGCGCGGTGCGGCCGGGATGCCGTACAGGTATTCATCCATCTGCGCCGCGTCGAAGCAGGTGACCGCGGTGGATTCGCCCACGCCGCGAGGGTCGAAGCCGATCACGTCATAGTTCTCGATGAGATCCGCACCCACCGCGAAGTCGAGACTGTCCTGGATGAGGTCGACGCCGCTCGCCCCCGGACCGCCGGGATTGGTCAGCAGCGAGCCTATCGCGGCACCTTCGGCCTGATGGCGGACGACGGAGAGCGTGATCTCGCCCTCGCCCGGGTTCTCCCAGTCGAGCGGCGCCCGCACGTCGGTGCAGTCGAAGCCGGTGCCGCACTCGCTCCACGTCAGCGTCTGCGAATAGAACGGCAGAAGGTCTTCTGCCACCCCCTCGGTGTCGGGCGCGTTCGTCGCGGAAGGACGCGGAGCCGCCTGCTCGGGGATCATCGCGTACAGGCAGCCGGTGAGGGCGACGGATGCCGCCGCGAGCCCCGCGAAGATCACAGCGGCGCGGCGGAAGCGGGAAGTCGATCGGTCGTTCACGGTTTCCTCCCGCTCGTGATCGTCACGAGCAAGCTCTCCAGGGCGAGCAGCGGGGCGACGTTCCGCTCCAGCGACTGCCTCGTCTCGGCAAGGTGGTCAAGTACGACAAGAGTACGTGTCTCGGGCCACGCGGACGCGAGCGCGCTCAGCTCGGTGCGCAGCTCGCTGTTGATCAGGTCGTCGCCTCTGCCGAACTGCAGCATCACGACGTCGCGGAACAGGGACTGCAGATCCGTGAGGACGCGGTCGATGCCGTCGCGGAGACTCCGGGTCGCACGCTTCTTCTGATCGTCTTCGAGGGCTGCGAGCTGGGAGCGCAGAGCCGGCGGTACGGCCTGCCCCTCGGCGATCCCGACGGTGCGGAGCATGGAGGCTCGCTCGGTGGCATCGCGTTCCGCCGTGAGCGCCTTCGCGTCCTCGGTGGCGGCCTGGATGATCCGCCCGGCTACCTCGACGGCGTCGCCTACCCCGCGTACTCCGAGGACGGAGCGCAGCGTCTCGTCGCGACGGCGGCGAGCGGAGTCGTCGGTCGCGAGACGCTGCGCCATGCCGATGTGGCGTTGCGCGTGCCGGGCCGCCTGCTCGGCGATCTCGAGGTCGACGCCGGTGCGGAGGCTGATGAGGCGGGCGACGTCCGCCACGTCGGGCTCGCGGAGCCGCAGCGACCGCACCCGTGACCGGATGGTGGGCAGCAGGTCTGCCTCGCTCGGGGCGCACAGGATCCACACCGTCTGCTCGGGCGGCTCCTCGAGCGCCTTCAGCAGCACGTTGGACGTGCGCTCGACCATGCGGTCGGCGTCTTCGACGACGATGACGCGGTACCGCCCCGCAGAAGGGGCGAAGTACGAGCGTTCCACCAGAGAGCGGGCTTCTGCGATCGTGATGATGACCTTGTCGGTGCGCAGCGCCGTGACGTCGGGGTGGGTGCCTGCGAGCACCTGCCGCATCGTCGCCTCATCGTCGGGGCGGTCGGCGATCAGCGCGGCGGCGAACGCGTGCGCGAGGGTCGAGCGCCCGGATCCGGGCGGCCCGGTGATCAGGTAGGCGTGCGACAGCGCGGACGGATCGGATGCCGCGGCGCGGAGAGTCTCGACGGCGGCGTCCTGCCCCCACACATCCGCCCACGGGAACGGAGCGGCGACGGTCTGGGGCATGCCCTCAGCCTAATCGGGAGCGCCGACGCTCGACGCGCCGGCGTCCCGGGCCGCTGTGAGGAACAGCGATGGCGGCTCAGCGGGTGGCGAGGAGGCTGTCCACCCTGACGCGGATCACGTCGGCGATCTCGTCGGCGGATGTCGCGGCATCGACCACCAGGAACCGCTCGGGTTCGGCGGCGGCGAGCGCCAGGTATGCATCGCGAACGCGGACGTGAAACTCCGCCTGCTCGGCCTCGAGCCGGTCGAAGGGCTTGTCCGCGGAGTCCAGTCGAACGCGGGCGGCATCGGGATCGAGGTCGAGGAGGACCGTCAGATCCGGCAGCGCCCCCTCGGCCGCCCACAGGGAGAGGTCGCGGATCTCCGTCGCATCCAGCACGCGGCCGGCACCCTGGTAGGCGACCGACGAATCGAGGTAGCGGTCCTGCAGCACGACTTCACCGCGTGCGAGAGCCGGACGGACCACGGTCGCGACGTGGTGCGCCCGATCAGCTGCATAGAGCAGGGCCTCGGCGCGCGGAGCGATGTCGCCCCGGTGGTGCAGCACGATGTCGCGGATCAGCTGCCCGACCTCGGATCCGCCCGGCTCCCTCGTGCGGACGACGGTGCGACCGGCATCCGTCAGCCACGAGGCGAGCAGGTTCGACTGCGTGGTCTTGCCGGAGCCGTCGCCGCCTTCGAGCGTGATCCACGCACCGCGACCTGAGGTCACGAGTCCGCCTTCGCTGCCGCATTGGCAGCGCGCGTCGCCGCCGCCTTCTTGGCCGCAGCGGAGCGGGCGGCGGACGTCGCGGCATCCGTCCTCTTCGCCGGCGTCTTCTTCGCCGCGGTCTTCTTCGCGGGAGCCTTCGAGGCGGCAGTCTTCTTCGCCGGGGCCTTCGCGGCAGCCGTCTTCTTCGCCGGGGCCTTCTTCGCGGGGGCCTTCTTGGCGGCCGTCGAACGGGCGCCGCGCTTGGGAGCCGGTCCCTTCGCACGCTTCTCGGCCAGCATCTCGACGGCGATCTCGAACGTGATGTCCTCGACCTTCTGACCGCGCGGGATCGTGACGTTCGTCTCGCTGTCGGTCACGTACGCGCCGAACCTGCCGTCCCGGATGCGGATCGGCTTGCCGCTGACCGGATCGGCGTCGAACTCCGCGAGCGCGCTGGAGGCACGGCGAGCGCCGTACTTCGGCTGCTTGTAGATCTCGAGCGCCTGATCGAGCGTGACGTCGAAGATCTGCGACTCGCTCTCGAGCGACCGGGAGTCCGTGCCCTTCTTCAGGTACGGACCGAACCGGCCGTTCTGCGCCGTGATCTCCTCGCCCGATTCCGGGTCGGTGCCCACCACGCGCGGAAGGCTCAGCAGTTGGAGCGCGGTCTCGAGATCGATCGAGTCGACCGACATCGAACGGAACAGCGAGCCCGTCCGGGGCTTCGGAGCCGTCTCCTTCTTCGCGCCGCGTTTCGGCTTGGGCGCCTCGACGACCTCGCCGGTCGCCTCGTCGACCGCAGCGTCATCGGACACCGGGTCGTTCTCCTGCACGTAGGGCCCGAACCGACCGTCTCTGACGACGACGATCTTGCCGTTCTCGGGGTTCTCCCCCAGCACGCGGTCCCCCGCCACGGGCGCGTCGATGAGCTCCTGAGCCTTGGCCTGGGTGAGCTCGTCCGGTGCGAGATCTTCCGGGACGTTCACGATGCGCGGCTTCGCCTCGGGGTTCTCCGGATCAGCGACCTCGAGGTAGGGGCCGTACTTCCCGAAGCGGAGGGTGGCCGTGTCGGTGATCGGCGTGGAGTTCAGCGCGCGGGCGTCGATCTCTCCGAGGTTGTCGACCACCTGGCGGAGGCCTGTGCGCGAGTCGGAGCCGAAGTAGAACGACTTCAGCCACTCGACGCGGTTCTGCTCGCCGCGAGCGATGGTGTCGAGATCGTCTTCGAGAGCCGCCGTGAAGTCGTAGTCGACGAGGTCGGCGAAATGCTCCTCGAGCAGACGCACGACACTGAACGCGAGCCAGGTCGGGACCAGAGCCTGCCCGCGCTTGACCGCGTAGCCTCGGTCGAGGATCGTCTCCGGGATCGAGGCGAAGGTCGACGGACGGCCGATGCCCTTCTCCTCGAGCACCTTGACGAGGGAGGCCTCCGTGTAACGCGGCTTCGGCGTGGTGCGGTGGCCCTTGGCCTCGGCATCCGACACCGCGAGCTGGTCGCCGACGGTGACGGCGGGCAGCGACTGATTCTCGGCGGCGTCCGCGTCGCCGCGCTTCTCGTCGCGCCCCTCCTCGTAGGCCTCCAGGAAACCCTTGAACGTGTAGACGGTGCCGGATGCCGTGAACTCGGCGAGCTTCGCGGCGCCTTCGCCTCTGAGCTCCGCTGACGTGTCGACGGCGATCGTGACCGTCGTCGTCTCGTACTTGGCGTCGGCCATCTGACTGGCGACCGTGCGCTTCCAGATGAGGTCGTACAGGCGCTGCTCGTCGCGGTCGAGCTCGCCGGCGAGCGACGCCGGCGTGCGGAAGTTGTCGCCCGACGGGCGAATGGCCTCGTGGGCTTCCTGCGCGTTCTTGCTCTTCGACTTGTAGACACGCGGCTTCAGCGGTACTGCGGCGTCGCCGTACAGTGCCACAGCCTGGCTCCGCGCCGCCTGCACCGCCTGGGTGCTCAGCGACGTGGAGTCGGTACGCATATAGGTGATGTAACCCTTCTCATACAGACGCTGCGCGACCCCCATCGCCTGCTTCGCGCCCATGGAGAGCTTGCGTCCCGCCTCCTGCTGCATCGTCGAGGTCGTGAACGGCGCGTACGGGCTGCGGGTTCCGGGCTTCGCCTCGACCTTGGTGACGGCGCCGGCACCGACGGCATCGACCGCCTGGGCGAGGGATGCAGCCGTGGCCTCATCGAGGATGACGACGGCCTTCTTGAGCTTTCCGGAGTCGTCGAAGTCCGTGCCCCGAGCGAGCTGGCCACCGTCGACGCGCACGAGGCGGATCTTGAACGTGGTCCCTGTCGCGGCGGCCGCGGCGTCGACGTCCCAGTACTCCGCCGAGGTGAACGCCATGCGCTCGCGCTCCCGGTCCACGATCAGACGCGTCGCGGCGGACTGCACGCGGCCCGCGGATATGCCGGTCTTGACCTTGTACCAGAGCACCGGCGAGACGTCCCACCCGTAGAGGCGGTCGAGGATGCGTCGGGTCTCCTGCGCGTCGACGAGGTCGTGATCGAGTTCGCGGGTGTTACCCACCGCGGCCTGGATGGCGTCCTTCGTGATCTCGTGGAACACCATGCGCTTGACCGGGACCTTGGGCTTGAGGGTCTCCAGCAGGTGCCAGGCGATCGCCTCGCCTTCGCGGTCCTCATCAGTGGCGAGGAGGAGTTCGTCGGCGGTCTTCAGCGCACGCTTGAGCTCGGCGACGGTCTTCGTCTTGCGATCCGAGACGACGTAGTAGGGATCGAACCCGTTGTCGATGTCGATCGAGTACTTCCCGTAGGCCTCCTTGTCGGCGGCCGGGATGTCCTTCTTGTCAGCGAGGTCGCGGATGTGGCCGACGGAGCTGAGCACCTCATAGCCGTCACCGAGGTATCCCTGAATAGACCGCATCTTCGTCGGGGACTCGACGATGACGAGCTTCTTGCCTTCAGCCAAGGGGGCGTCCTTTCTTCGAAGCACACCATACACACCACTGTGTGGGGTCGTTCACAGTGAGTGAGGTCGCGCGGCCGTCATTGACCCTCGGGTGGCCCGGCACGGGCGCGGGAGACGGCAGCCAGTCCAGCGTACGCCGCCTGCACCTCCACGGTCGCCACGAAGCCCTGCAGCGAGCAATGGCTGACGGTCGCGCCGGATGCTCCGGCCACCCGTGCGGCGAGCGCGCACGGGTCGTCCGCGGAGGGCACGGCACCACTGGCGGCATCCGCCGCCGCTAGGGCAGCGGCGTCGGCCGCTCCCGCTGCGCGCTGTGCGGTCACCGCCGCCCCGCCGACCGCGGCGAGTCCCAGCGACAGGGCCGCCGCGACGCTCAGGAGACCGGCCGCGACAGCAGACCCCGCCATCAGAGTCCTCCGCTCAGGGCGCAGCTCGATGCCCGAAGCGGCACGCGGATCAGTGCACCGAGCGAGACGTCGACGGATGCCGTGACGCAGACCAGGCCATCGGAGCCCGAGGACGAGACCGCGGCCCCGGGAACGGCGCGGCCGACGACGCGCGCGGCGGCATCGGCTCCCTCGCCGCGCCCGAGCAGGCGTGCGGCGTCGGCCGCGGCATCCTGCAGGGCGACCTGACGGGATGCCGCGCCGAGGGCTCCCGCTCCGAGGAGGAGCGCGAGCACGACGGCGGGGAGCGCGAGCGCCAGTTCGGCGGCGACCGAACCGCGCTCCCCGCCGAAGGAGGCACGACCGCGTCGCGAAAGGGTCATGAGACCGTCAGCGCGCGGCGGACCAGGTCGGTGAGGACGCCGCGCACCTCGTCGGATCGCATGATGACCATCATCGAGACAGGAAAGACGAACTCCCCCACGTGGTGTTTAGCGTGAAGCTCTGACCGTCTTCCCGCGCGCGGATCGAAGCGACGACCTGCCTCAGCGCGCGGTTCTGCTCACTCACGGTGCCGGCGGGCCACTTCCCCCGCAGCGTAGCGATCTGCGCCCCACTCGGTGCCGCGCGGCTGGTGCTGGTGAGCTTCCGCTCGTCGGCGCGCAGCCGCGCGAGCTCGCTCTCGATGTCCGACGAGGCGCGCACGTACGCGGCCTCGGGGATGATGCCGCGAGTGTGCTGGCGGGTCAGGGTGACGAGTTCGACCTCGAGTGCGTTCTGCTCGCGGACGACGGCGTCGAGGCGTGCGCGCTGCGAGCTTGTGTCGACGCTGGCGTCGACCTCGGGGTCGAACGTCATCAGCCAGTCGGTGACGAGCGGTTCGACGGTGAGGGCTGAGACGTAGGCGCGGCCGTCATGCCCATTCAGTCGCTCACCGCAGATGTAGCCGCGGTAGAGCTTCCCGCCGGTGACGCTGCCCTTCCCGTGCATGCGGTTCCCGCAGGCGCAGATCATCAGGTTCGACAGCAGGTGGGCGTAGCTGCGTGGCTTTGCGCCGGTCTCGCGCCGCTGCTCACGCTCCCGGCGGTACTGCTCCCAGGTGTCGGCGTCGATGATGGGCTCGTGCTGGCCGGGGTAGGTGGTCTCGCGGTACGGGATCAGCCCGGCGTGGATGGGCGAGTCCATCACGGTCAGCGGCCGTGCGCGCCGCCAGAGGCCACCGTTAGGCGCCGGGACGCCTCGGAGGTTCAGCCACTGCGCGATCGCAGCGGACCCGTCACCGGAGAGGTAGCGGCGGTACATCTCGACGACCAGCGGAGCATGCTCGGCATGCGCGCGGATCCCGCCCTCGTGCCACTCCCACCCGAACGGCAGGCGCCCGGACGCGGGCAGCCCGAGCTTGAGGCGACGCTGCCGGACTTCCTCCCACTGCTCGCCGATCTGCTCCGACTGGAACGCGGCGTATTCGGTCATCACGCCGCGCGCGAATCGCCCGGACGCCGTCGCCGTGTCGATCGGCTCGGTCGCGGACTCGATCTTCCCGCCAGCGATGTCTGCCCGGTCGATCGCGAGCGCCCAGTCCTTTCGTGAGCGGGAGAGGCGGGACCACTTCCAGAGGACGACGACGTCGGCGTCCTTGCCCTCGAGCGCGGCCATCGTCCGTTGCACGGCGGGACGGTTCCAAGTGCGACCGGAGATCCCAGGGTCGGCTTCGACGCCGACGACGACGTAACCGGCACGGTCGCAGTAGTCGCGACAGGCAATCTCCTGCAGTTCGAGGCTGATCGATTCCTCGCGGTGCACGGACTGGCGGAGGTAGATGATGGCGCGCGGCGGGGTGTCCGTGAGCGCTCTGATGTTACGCATATGCGCTCCTGTAGCGCCATTGGCCGAGGCCCATGCGAGGGGTGGCGTACGAGATCCCGCGGAGCCGGGTGAGGCAGTGCCGCTGGTAAGTGTCGATGAGTTCCGGGGTCACGTCGAGGTCGTCGGCGATCTGCGCGGTGTCGTGGCTCATCTGCTCGGCGCGGGCGTAGTCCTCGGGGTGGATGAGGAGGTACGCGGCGTAGATGTCGGCGAGGCGCTCGTGGTCCGGGTTGTCTTCGCACTCGTGCCCGTGGTGTGCGTGGCCGAGTTCATGGGCGAGGACGCAGCGCTGCTCGATCGGGGTGAGGTCGAAGTCGTAGACGGCCCGTGAACGCTCGATATCGAACCAGCCGCGGTATGGGGCCGGAAGGTGTGCGACGTGCACGGAGATCCCCATGCGTGCCGCGTGGGCTAGCAGTTCGCGCAAGTCTGGCTCCCTCCAAGTCAGTCTGCTCACTCTCTCCCCCGCCGGGGACATTACTCAGCGTGCGGGTGCTCGGAGCGCTTGGGCCGCTTGTCGGCTGCGAGGCGCTCCGGGATGTCCTCAGAGGGGATGCGGCCGATGTACGGCACGTCCTCGGCGCCGCCGGTGTCCCTCTCCGCGAGCACTTCCTCGACAACGGCGGAAGACACGGGCTCAGTGAGGTCAGCCGACGCCGTGCCGTCATGCAGACGACGCACGACCTCGCGGGTGAGGTCCTGGTCTGCGAACTGGCTGAGGCTGTAGCGCCGGCTGAATGTGCGCGCCTCGGCGTCGGTGATGAACCCGACGGCGACGAAAGTGTCTGCGAAGTCGAGGTTGTACGCGCGAGCGATGGCGACGACGGTCTCGACGGTCAGCGAGGTCGTGCCGTTCAGCTGGCGGTTCAGCGTGGACTGGTCGAGTCCTGCGCGCATCGCGATCGCGCGCACGCTGCGCTCTTTGGTCTGGACGCGGAAGTACTCGGCGAGGTCGTTTGGGGCCATGCGGCTAGTTTGTAGCAACTTTGCATCAACGTCAAGCACTTTGGCTTGATTTGATGCACAGTCGCCTCGAATCTTTGCCTCACTGAGTCAGATTCGCTTAACACTCTCCCCTTTCTGTGTCAGACTTGCCTCAACATGATGCAACGCTGCTACATGAAAGGAGGAGGTATGGCACATTCCATCCGCATCAAGGACGGCCTGGTGCAGCGTCTCCGTGAGTCCCGCGGGATCACCTCGGAAGACGCCTTCGCACGGTTCGTCGGATGCGACCGGATGACGCTGCGGCGCGTGATGGGCGGCACTCAGCCGTCAGGCGGGTTCATGGCGTCGTTCTGCACGGCGTTCGGCATGGGGCTCGGAGAGGTCTTCGACATCGTCGAGGACGAATCGCTCGCGGTGGCGTCGTGAAGACCCGCTCGCAAGCGCTCCGAGACCTCGGCCTCGTGATCGCCGAGATCGCCGCACAGACCGATCACCTCACGCCGCTCGAAGCGGCCGAGCGGGCATGGCGCCCGGACGGACCCCCGGTCGACGTCCTCGCCGCGCAGATCGCAGCGGGCCGCGAACTCATCGCCGCCTGACCAAAAGGAAACGCCCCCGCTGGAACGGGGGCGAATCACAAATGAAAGGGAGCACTACAGATGCTCAAGCTCATCGTACTCGAAGAGGAGCCTCAGCCGGTATCGGCTCAGGTCGCCGCCGACCGATTCCCGCCCGTCCTGGACCACCCGAAGGCGCCCGTCACCCGCGGTGACATCGGTGGGTTCGCGGATCTGGTCCTCGGGAAGGGGCGCATCTCATGAGCGCCGACGTCACCCGCCGTGCGATCGTCACCCACGCAGCCTGGTCGATTCCCGTGATCGCAGCCTCGACCGCTACACCTCTCGCGGCGGCGTCCGTGACGCCCCGCACCCCGATCGCGTGCGTCTACCTGCAGAACAACGGGCACGACGGCGACAAGCGAAACGACTGGTGGCACGTCACCTACGACGACGGCACCGTCCAGATCCTCGACAACGGGACAGTCCAGTCCGACCGCGAGCTCAAGGCGCTGTGCGGGAAGAAGGCCCACTCGTGAGCGTCGACAGCATCGCCGCAGTGGCCGAGCCCGCGGGCCTGGACCTCACCACCTGGGGTCGCTGGCTCACTCTCGCCGAGGCGCTCGCTGAGCGCTCACTCGCCGACGACGAGAACGCCCATCCCGCGTTCGAGCGCGGCGTCCTCCCCGAGGTGTACGTCGGCGCGCTCGCGGAGCCGTGCGCCACCTGCAAGATCCCCGGCGCTCCTGCTCACGAGCCGTCCCGGCTCTGCCACTACCGGCCCCGGGCCGTGACCCACTGCACCTGCTCGGCGTGCTTCTGATGGTGCTTCTCCGCTGGGTCGCGATCCTCTGGGCGGTCATCTGCCTCGTGGCACTGTTCTTCGCCCCGCACGGCTGGCCATCGACACTCCTCGTCGCCGCGTTCGTCACCCTCTTCCTCTTCGTCCTCTGGACCTTCGGCACGTTCGCCGCGTCCGACCCCAACTCTCGAAAGGCACGACACCATGAGTAAGCGATTCTCCGTCTCCGACTACAAGGGCGTCCGACAGATCGACCTCTCCCCCGCCGGGAGCCTCGTCGTCATCGCTGGCGGCAACGGCGCAGGCAAGTCGTCGTTCATCGACGCGATCACGGAACTTTTCGACCCGAAGGGCGCGAAGCTCACCCCGAAGCCGATCCGCGAGGGCGCCGACGAGGCCCGCGCCGAGTACGTCGACGAGGACTTGCAGCTGCGCATCCGCCGCGTGTGGAAGCAGAACGGCAACGCCGGCACCCTGACCGTCGAGGCGCTCGACGGGGCGAAGTACTCGAAGCCGTCCGAGGTCGTCGCCGGGCTCCTCGGGGGTGCGATCTTCGACCCGGTCGAGTTCCTGAACCTCGACGAGCGCCGCCAGCGTGACGCGCTACTCGCGAAAGTCGACCTCCCGTTCGATCTTGACGAGCTCGCCAGCCAGAAGGCAGGCGCGGAGGCCCGTCGCCTTGAAGCAGGGCGCGACGTGAAGCGCCTGCAGGGTGCCCTCGATTCGCTCCCGAAGCCGGCGGAGGATGCCCCGGCCGAGGATATCCCTGCCGCCGGCATCCTCGAGGCCCTCGACTCGGCGCGGCTCGAGCAGCGCCTCGCCGAGGAAGCCCAGGCCGACTACGACGGCCTGGCTGCCCGATACGACGATCTCACCGTGCAGATTGAGGAGCTCGAAGCCCGGCGCAAGAAGGTCGGCGAGGAGCAGGAGGTCGCACGCGACCGTCTGCTGTCGCTTCCCGATCCGGTCGACATCGAGCCGCTCCAGGTGCAGCTGCGAAACTTCGACGCGATCAACCAGGCTGTCCGGGATCGGAAGGTCTACGAGCGCACTGCTGCGGACCTCGCGGCGGCGGCTCACCTGCACGAGGCCGCACAGGCAGCGCTCGACGCGATCGACGCTCAGAAGCGGTCGGGTCTCGCGAAGGCGAAGTTCCCTGTGAACGGCCTCTCGATCGATGAGGACGGCGTCACGTTCGACGGCGTCCCGTTCGGTCAGGTCAACTCCGCCATGCGCCGCCGGGTCGCGTTCGCGATCGCCACCTCCGGCGACCCGAAGCTCAAGCTCGTAATCGTCAAGGATGGGGACCTGCTCGACGCAGACTCCCTCGCCGCGATCCGTGAGATCGCCGATGAGCGCGGCTACATGGTGCTTATGGAGCGCGACCGCGACGAGTCCCGCAGCATCGGCTTCACCGTCCAGGACGGGGCGCTCGCATGAACGCTCTCTCTGTCCTGGATCGGACACTCGCCGACTCGAACGACCGGGAGTCGTGGCTGGCTCTGCACGGCGCGGGAAAGGTCATCGGCTCGTCGACGGCCGGGAAGTTCGCGAAGCCGGGATCGATCGAGACGTACGTTCGGCAGATCCTCGAGCCGCGCACGTTCTCAGGGAACGCGTCGACGGAATCAGGGAACCGGTGGGAGCCGATGCTCCTCGCCTGGGCCGGCGCGGAGGCGAACAGCCTGTTCGTGCACCACCCAGAGAACCGCCGCCACGCCGCGACTGTCGATGGCACGAAGCGCGACGCCTTCAATGACCTGGTGATCGTCGAGACGAAGGCGAAGCACCTCAAGGTCATCACCTATCCGACCCCGTACGAGGTGCGGCAACTGGCCTGGCAGCTGCACTGCATCCCCGAGGCGACGCACGCCGAGTGGGTGTGGGGCGAGCTCGTCCGCGACCAGGACGGCGAGTGGATCCTGCGCCGTGACCCGCAGACCCTCGTCTTTCTCCGGCACGATCCCCGCATCGTCGCCGCCACGCAGCTGATCGTCCCGATCGCTGAGCAAGTCCTGGCCGCGCTCGACGCGGCCCCCGTCCTCGAAGGAGCACCGTTCTGATGTCCACCGCAGTCGTCGCATACGAAGCCGCCGATCTCAACGACCGCATGAAGTACGCCCAGACCCTCGCCGCCGCTGGCGACCTGATCCCGAAGGGCCTCTGGAACAACGCCACGAACGTGAACGGCACGCTCGTCCCGGCGGCGCCGTCCCCGGGCAAGGTGCTGCTCGTCATGGAGACGGGCGCGATGCTCGGCCTTGCTCCTGCCGCTGCCCTGCAGTCGATCGACGTCGTCGAGGGCCGCGCGACACTCTCGGCTCGCCTCATGGGCGCGCTGATCCGGAAGGCCGGGCACAAGCTCGAAGTCGCCAAGACGGGCACCATCGCGGGCGGCGACTATTCCGTCACCGTGACCGGCACGCGGTCGGACGACGGCACCGTGTTCACGTCGACGTGGGACATCCCCCGCGCGATCCGCGCGCAGCTGGTGCAGGCGTACACGAAGAACTCCGACGGGCTCTGGCAGGTGCGGGCACGGAACAAGGAAGGGTCGGTCGCGAAGCCGTGGGAGGCGTACGCCGAACTGATGCCGGTGTGGCGTGCGATGTCCGAGGTCGGCCGCGAGGGCTTCGCCGACGTCCTGTTCGGCCTGTACTCCACCGAGGAGATGTCCGACGGAGGCATCCCGATCTCTGACCCGCCTCCGGCACCCGTGGAGCCGACGGAGGACTGGCAGAAGCTGTTCGACGCCGCGAAGACCCGCGCCGAGCTCGACGAGGTCGCCGCGCGGCTCGCGGAGAAGGGCGAGGGCACCGACAAGCTGCGCGCCGCATTCATGGCTCGCGCTGGCGTCCTTGCCCGCGAGGCGAACGTGGTCGACGCGGAGATCGTCGACGAGAACACCGGGGGCGGTGCGGCTGTTGACGGGGACCACCCCGAAGCAACAGGAGTGCCAGCCCGATCCGTCCCCGGTCCTGAACTGACGCCCGAGGAGTACGAGGCCGCGGAAGCCGGGCGCTTCGTCGACGGGCACGCGGAGGAGGCCGATCGTGACTGAGCTCATCCACGACCTGACCAGCGAAGTGATCGAGTACCGCCCGGTTTCCCCCGTCGAGGTCGAGTACATCATCCGCGTTCTCGGTGACCGCCTCGAGGCCGCGGTGCCCGTCCTGGATCAGCTGCAGCGCGAACGCTACGAGGCGGAGGAGGAGTACTCCCGGCAGTTCGAGACGGCGAAGCTCGCCTCTCGCCGCGAGATGGTCACTGACCGTCGCGCCGAAGCTCTCCTCACGTGCCTCCCGCAGATGCGTCTGGTCAACGAGGCGAAGGCGAAGCTCCACCACGCCGAGCACCTGCAGAAGGCGCTCACGGCGAAGCTCATGGGCTACCAGAACATCAACAAGGTCAACGGGGCCGCGATGCAGGTCGGAGGGATCGGCCGATGACTCTCGTCGACCTCCGCACCCCGGCGCGTGCCGGTGGCCGTCGCCGTGTGCCGTGGCATCACATCCAGATCACCGAGGCCTGCTGGCTGTGGACCGGACCCGTGTGGAAGGGCTATGGCAAGTCGAGTGGCACCACCGCGCACCGTCACGTCTGGCTCGCCCTCGGCCGCATCATCCCCGCCGGCCTCGAACTGGACCACCTGTGCCGGAAGCCGCTCTGCGTCAACCCCGACCACCTCGAACCAGTCACCCGCGCCGAGAACATCCGCCGTCGCTACGCGCTTTACACGCGCTGCAAGAGCGGCCACCGCTTCACCGCGGCGAACACCTACATCCGCCCGTCCGGGCACCGCGACTGCCGGAAGTGCATCCGCACCCGCAGCGCGAAGTACCGCCGGACACACCAGATCGGAATTGCAGCATGAGCGCGCTGACATCGAGAGCCTTCCTTGACCTTCCCACCACCACCCACGACGCATTCCTCCGCGAGAAGGTCGCGTTCGACCGGAGCTTCGGCTTCCCCGTGCACGGCGACGACCTTTCTCCCGTCCTGCTCCCCCATCAGCGCGACATCGTGCAGTGGGCGGTGCTCGGCGGACGTCGTGCGATCTTCGCGAAGTTCGGCCTCGGGAAGTCCGTCATGCAGCTGGAAACGCTGCGACTGATCCTGACGCACCCGGCATCGACCGTCGCCGGCGGCCGCGGCCTGATCATCGCTCCGCTCGGCGTCCGCGGCGAGTTCATCCGCGACGGCCGCGAACTCCTCGGACTCGAGGTGCGATTCATCCGCCGAACCGAAGAGATCGACCCAGCATGGTCCGGGATCTACGTCACGAACTACGAGAGCGTGCGAGACGGCCGTCTCGCCGTCGACGAGTTCGACGCTGTCAGCCTCGACGAGGCGTCGGTGCTGCGGTCGTTCGGATCGAAGACATACCAGGAGTTCCTGGGCCTCTTCGACGCGATCCCGTACCGGTTCGTAGCCACCGCGACCCCGTCCCCGAACCGGCACAAGGAGCTCATCCACTACGCCGGGTTCCTCGGCATCATGGACACCGGCCAGGCGCTCACGAGGTTCTTCCAGCGCGACTCATCGCAGGCCGGGAACCTGAAGCTGTACCCACACAAGGAGCGCGAGTTCTGGCTCTGGCTCAACACCTGGGCCTGCTTCGTGCAGCGACCGTCCGACCTCGGCCACTCCGACGCCGGCTACGACCTACCGCCGCTGCAGGTCGAGTGGCACCAGGTCGAGGTCGGCGTCCTCTCCGACGAGATCGATCGCGACGGTCAGGGCGTCCTCGTCCGCGGTGGAGCGATGTCGCTGCAGGGCGCGGCGAAGGAGAAGCGCGAGACGCTGCCCGACCGGGTGGCGGAACTGGAACGCATCGTCGTCTCCCACTGGGCGGATCCGGATGAGAAGGGCCAGATCATCCTCTGGTGCGACCTCAACGATGAGCAGAGCGCGATCGAGCGCATGCTCGCGGACCTCAACATCACCTACTCGTCGGTGCACGGCGGACTCGACGACATGGAGGCGGAGCGCCGACTCGACGCCTGGCGCGCGAAGGAGACGTATGCGCTGATCGGAAAGCCGGTGATGCTCGGGCAGGGGATGAACCTGCAGCAGTCGCACACGGCCGTCTTCGTCGGCGTGACGTACAAGTTCAACGACACGATCCAGGCCGTGCACCGCATCCAGCGCTTCGGGCAGCAGAGCGCGTGCGATGTCCACCTGATCTACGCCGAGACCGAGTCCGAGATCCGCGACACCCTCCTGGCGAAGTGGGAAGAGCACGACAAGCTCACCGACACCATGTCCGACGTTATCCGCGAGTTCGGGCTGAACCCGGCCGCGATCTCCGCCGCGCTCACTCGCGCGATGGGAGTAGAGCGGGTCGAGAAGTCCGGGCCCGGCTGGACGCTCGCGCTCAACGACTGTGTGATGGAGACCCGCGACCACATGGCCGAGAACTCGGTCGACCTGATCGTCACCTCGATCCCGTTCTCGAACCACTACGAGTACACGCCGAGCTACAACGACTTCGGGCACACGGACAACAACCTGCACTTCTGGCAGCAGATGGACTACCTCACCCCGGAGCTCCTGCGTGTGCTGCGCCCCGGCCGGATCTACGCCTGCCACGTGAAGGACCGCATCCAGTTCGGGGCCGTCACGGGCGCCGGCATCCCGACAGTGTCACCGTTCCACGCCGAGGCGCTCGCGCACGGCATCAAGCACGGCTTCGACTACATGGGGATGATCACCGTCACCACCGACGTCGTGCGAGAGAACAACCAGACCTACCGCCTCGGCTACACGGAGATGCGCAAGGACGGCACGAAGATGGGCGTCGGCTCGCCGGAATACATCCTGCTGTTCCACAAGCCGCAGAGCGACCGTTCGAAGGGCTACGCCGACGACCGGGTGGCGAAGGACATCCCCGACTACTCCCTCGCGCGCTGGCAGATCGATGCCGCCGCCGACTGGCGCTCCGCGGGTAACCGTCTGCTGACGCCCGAGGAGCTCGCGGCCGTCGAACCGAAGTACCGCTCGCGCCTGTTTAGGGATCAGTCCCGCGCGACGGTCTACGACTTCGACGCGCACGTCGCGACCGGCGAGGCACTGGCGGCGAAGAACGCGCTCCCGTCGACGTTCAAGAGCCTCGACCCCGGCTCATGGCGGCCGGATGTCTGGGACGACGTGAACCGGATGCTCACCCTCAACGGGGAACAGTCCCGGCGGGCGCTCGAGTTCCACATCTGCCCGCTGCAGTTCGACATCGTCGACCGGCTCATCGAGCGGTACTCGAACCGTGGCGACCTCGTCTACGACCCGTTCGGCGGGCTCGGCACCGTGCCGCTCCGGGCGCGGAAGCTCGGGCGCGAGGGTCGCGCGTCCGAGCTCAACCCGACGTCGTTCCGCGACGCCGTCATGTACCAGCAGGAGCTCGACAATCAGCAGGCGACCCCGACGCTGTTCGACCTATTCGACATTGAAGGGGGTGAGGCGGCATGAGCGCTCTGCGTGTCGGCTCACTGTTTTCTGGCATCGGCGGCCTTGACCTCGCCGTCGAAGCATTCTTCGGGGGAAGCACGGCATGGCACGTCGAGTGGGAGCCGGAACCTTCGAAGGTGCTCGCCGCCCACTGGCCGGGCGTTCCGAACTTCGGTGACGTGACGACTGTGGACTGGTCGACCGTCGAACCCGTCGACATCATCTGCGGCGGATTCCCCTGCCAGGACCTCAGCCTCGCTGGGCGGCGGTCGGGGATGCGGCCCGGAACACGGTCGGGCCTGTGGGCCGACTTCAGGAAAGCGATCGCCGCGCTCCGCCCGAGCGTGGTGCTCATCGAAAACGTCAGGGGGCTGCTCAGTGGATGCGCCGAATCAGAGTCCGATAGCAAGTTGGGACCGTGCCCGAGATGTGCTGACCCCGAGTCAGGCGTTCAACATGCTCCCAATCTTCGAGCCCTCGGACGTGTACTCATCGACCTTGCCGCCCTCGGGTTCGATGCGGAATGGCACGCTCTACCCGCGTCCGACATCGGTGCCCCTCACGGGCGGTTCCGTGTCTTCGTTCTTGCCTACGCCCGCGGCGTACGACTCGGATCGAGGTGGGACGCAATCCCCGGAGAAGCGACGGGCGGGAGGGCATCAGCCGTCGCTGGCGGACGTGCTGACGCACCTCTGACGCTGCTGCCGACGCCGGTCGCGCAGCCGTCCGGCAACACCCCAGAGAACCACCTTCGCAAGAAGCCGGGCCGCTCGGTCGTCACCGACCTCGCGATCCTCGTCGAGAACGACCTGATGAAGACCGGCGGTCGACTGCTGCCCACGCCGACAACGATGCCGGACACCGGTAACGGTCACGCGCGCAACCTTGGCGCGGAGGTAAAGCTGCTCCCGACGCCGGCTGCCGCGGATGGTTCCGGCGGCAGGGTCTCATCAGAGATGGGTGGGACTCGAGAGTCTGGAGCCAAGAGGTCGATCACCCTCGCCACCGCCGTGCACCACAAACTGCTGCCGACGCCGACGACGGCTTACGCAACCGGCGGCAATGCGGTGCGAGGTGGTGATCGATCAGGCGAGAAGTTGCTCCCCGGGATCGCGCGCGACGTGACGGACGGCGAAACGGTCGACTGGGGAGAGTACTTGCCGGCGGTCCAGCGATGGGAAGCGATCACACGATCCGCCCCTTCTCCCACGCTCCCGGACGGCAAGAACGGGAACCGACGTCTCTCGGCAGCGTTCGACGAGTGGATGATGGGCTACCCGGCCGGATGGGTGACGGATGTCATCGGCTGGAATGCCGCGATCAAGGCGTGCGGGAACGGGGTGGTGCCGCAGCAAGCGCATGCCGCTCTCGGCGTCCTGTGGCCCCGCGTGCGAGAGGCGGTGGCGTCGTGAAGAACCTGCCGCCCGGAGCATGCCCGGACACCCAGGCGCGCGAGAAGCGCCTCCCGTGCCGGCGCCGCTGCTGCTGGACACCGCTCGGGCACTCCACCGTCCGAGATCACCTTCCGTCGACGCATCCACTGGCGTGCCAGTGCCACCGAGAGGAGAAGCGATGACCGTCACCGTGGCAACCAAGAGGGCCGTGATCGAGCGTGACGGCGGCTTCTGTCTGATGATGCTCCCGGGCTGCCTGGGGGAGGCGCAGACGGCGCACCACCGCGCGAACCGCGGCTCTGGCGGCTCGACCGTCCTGGACCACCCGGCGAACCTCTGCGCCGTCTGCGTGCCCTGCAACGGTGCCGCGGAGGATGCCGGCGCAATGCTCCGCCTGGATCTGATCGATCGCGGTCTGCGGGTCGAGAAGGCCGCGACGAACGCGGCCACACTCGAACGCTCGAAGGCGACACCCGTCACCGCGATCGACGGAGAACTGTTCTATCTCGTCTCCGCGACCGAGCGGCGACACATCAGCGAGGGGAGGCCGACGTAATGGCCCGCGAGAGAGCCACGATCAACGTGGACATCTGGAACGACGACGACTGGCGGGACTGCACCGACGCCGCGCAGTCTCTCTACTTCAAGCTGCTGACACACGCCGACCTGAGCTACTGCGGTGTGGCCGACTTCCGTCCCGGGCGTCTCGCCGCGATGACCCGCGAGCAGGTCGCAGACGACGTGATGATCGCGGCGCAGGAGCTCGCCGACAAGTACTTCATCGTCGTCGACCAGGACACCGAGGAGGTGCTGGTGCGGTCGTTCCTCCGCTGGGATGGGCTGCTCAAGCAGCCCCGGCTGGCGGTCTCGGCGGCGAAGGCGTTCGGTGCTGTCGCTTCGAACAAGATCCGGGCTGTCATTGTGCACGAGCTTCTCCGGTACAAGCGGGAGAACCCGGATCTGTCGGCGTGGGAGAAGCCGCAGATGAAGACGGTGCTGCGACAGAACTCGGTCTCGGTCAGGGAGACGGAGACCCAGATGGAATGGGCGTTCGCCCAGTCGTTCGGGGAGCGCTACGCCCAACGCTACGGGCACCGCTCAGACCAAACGTCGGGCAACGCTCAGACCGGCCCTACTACCTCTACAGCTACATCTACCCCTACAGCTACATCTTCTATCGAAGATGCGGTTGATCTCGCGGCGGGTTATCCACAGGGTTCACGTCTCCGGGTGGTCGGGAATGACACGGCGTCCATGGAGGTGTCGTGATGGATGGCTATCTGCAGGTGAGGGTGAATGTCCCGCTCGGGGACTACCGACGCCTGAACGCCGAGGCCGAGGCTCGGGGCATCACGGTGGCGGAGCGAATCGCGCAGGTCCTCTGCCCTCCGCAGCATGGCGGGCGCCGCAAGCGAGCGGGCATCCGCAGCGGCTACTCCACGCTCGCGGGCGAGGAAATCAGCGCGGGGCGTCGGTTCGGGACGACCTGGACTGAGATCGCCCGGCAGCTGGGGATATCGGATCACACGGCCCGCACATGGCTGGCGAAGTACGAAACCGAAGTCAGAGAACAGAACATGCGCGACAGCGCAGAGAGGAAGACAGCATGAGCACCGTTGAGCTCTCCGCCGATGAGAAGGCCGAGGTCGCACGCTTCGGTATCCATGACGAGCCGCCGCGCTGGAAGGTCGCGTGCGTGAACTGGCCGTTCCCGGACGCGCCGCACGCTCTGACCTACGTGCTGATCGACGGCGAGGCCTGCCTGGTCCGACCGCACGCCACCTGGGAGGACGCGATCGTCTGGCTCGATGAGAGTCGTGACCGCCTCCACCCATGGGCGGAAGCCCTCGTGCGCAACCGCCGCGGCGCAGCGGAAGGCGAGGACCTCTCATGGTGAGCGAGTTCCCGTCGCCGCCGTTCACGGCGCGCTACGACGGCACATGCGGCGCCGACTGCGGCAGCCGTGTCCACCCCGGCGACACGGTGCAGTACGTCGACGGTCAGCTGGTGCACCACGGCTGCATCCCCGACGAGAAGCCCGAACCCGAACCCCGGCCGGTCTGCCCGACCTGCTTCATGGAAATCGCACTGAACGGAGCCTGCTCATGCTGAACAACGCCGACTACCAGAGCGGCGACGTGGTCGTCGTCACGCAGCGCGACTACGGCTACTACGTGCGCGGTCGCGGGGCACACCACTACGAACCGGGCGAGGAACTCATCGTCACCAGCGCACGGTCGACGGGATACCTCAACGTCCGCCCCGCGCCGCCCTCCAACGGCCTCGTGTTCAGGATCCCGACGGCGCACGTCCGCCACGAAGCACGGAAAATCGGACAGGTCCCGGCCGACGGCATCCCCGCCGACCACCCCGGCCTCGAGTGGCTCTGGGAAGACGCCGGTCGCATGGCCGAGCGGCTCGGGCTCTGCGGCGACTACGACCGCCTGTGCGACGCACTCCGCATCCCTGGCCGCGTCCGCACGTTCACCATCTCGCTGCTCTCCGCCGACGGGATCACGGTGACGGCGAAGGTCGAAGCGCGCAGCAAGAGTCTCGCAGAACAGCGAGTTCGGGAGCGGCTGGGCGGCGGCACGGGGGCCGCTCCACTCGTGCTCGAGCCGTCCCGACAGATCGGAGAACTCGCATGACGATCCTCTGCATCACGACGACCGGCCTGCCCGGCGTCCGCCCGTGCACGGAGCTCGGCGCGCACCGCGTCACCTGCCCCGATCACGAGGGCTGGGCGGAGAACCCCGGCACCTGCTGGGGTTGCCTCCCCCGCGGTGCTGACCGTGGCTTCCTCTGCCAGTCCTGCTACGAGCGCACCGTGAACGCGGTGGCCGGGTGGCGTGACTTCCGTGCAGCGCTCGACGCCGCCGGCGGCAGCCTCCTGTCCCCCGAATCAGACGGGATCAAGGGCGCCACGCCGGGCGGGTACTCGAACCTGACGCTCACGTTCCTCACCGTCGACGAGTGCCAGCGGCACCTCGCATCCCGCGCCGACCGCACGGTCGACCTGTGGGTGCACGACGAGAAGGGCGCGGCCGACGCGATCCGGTTCGCCGTCGCAGCCGAGCAGGCGTACCGGTCCCTCGAGATCGAATCGAGGGAGAAGCCCGTCGTCCGGGAACGGTGCCCCAACTGCGACGCGCTCACGATCGCGAACAGCCACCAGGAGCGCGGCGTCACCGTCGTCACCTGCTCGTTCTGCGGCATCGAACGCGCCCGTATCCGCCCTGACGTCACCCGCTGGAAGGGCTCCCCGACGTGCGAGCACCAGCTGCACGCCGACTGCGACGCTCTCTCCTGCCCGTGCCACTGCCACCTCCTCGGCGCCCAGTCCCGCCCCAGCGGCGTGCAGGCGCTGTGGGACGCCGATCAGCACGCCGTTATCGCCCGCCGCCGCACCGGCCGCCGCGTCCGCACATGGCGTGAGCCGACCGCCACCGGGTGGATCACACACCCAACCTTCGGCGACATCCACGAACACCGCGACACATACAGGGCCGACTGGGCCATCCAGGACGAACTCACCATCAAACCCACCGCCGAAAGGACCGCAGCATGAGCACCGACGAAACGCCCCTGGGGCTCGCCAAGACCGCGAAGGCCAACCTCGATCACCGGTCGACCGTCTCCCGACTCGGAAAGTCGATCTTCCGCGAGACCGACCAGGACATCATCGCGATGCGCGAGGCGTCCCGAGCACTCGCGGGCTTGATCTACCTGACTGAGGCCCCGGAACCGCAGGGCGAACCGTCCGATGCGCAGGTTCGTGCCGCCGCGGTCGCAATGTACGAGTGGACGAACACCCTGTCCATGTCCGGTGCAACCACGCTCGCCCGCGCGGCTCTGCGTGCTGCTGGGGGCGTGCGATGAGGGCCTTCGGCCCGGCGGCAGACCGCTCAGCGTGCGTGTGCTGCGAGAACTTCGGGGAGCTGCCACACCTGCCCGGCCTCCCGCAAGCGGTCTTGCGCGGCACCGTCGAGCGAATGTGCGACGAGTGCGTCGATGCCGCTTTCCTCAGCGACGGCACCCGACCGCACCCGCACGCGTTCATCCACGCCGAGGCGAAGCAGGAAGGAGCGGGACAGTGAGCAGGCGGTGTAACTCTCTATCCGCCGTGTTCGGCTCGCGCCTGCGCGGACGAACGCTTCAAGTCGTCGGTGACGTACTCCGGCTCATCGCGAAGCTGCGGGAGTTCGATGATTTGCTTCCGCGGAATACCGAGCGCGTTTTTCCAGGAGACGGTGACAACCCGATCCTCGACGGTCCGCTCGGGATCGTAGAACAGACGGTTTCAGGGGTTGCCGGGCCTGTTCCTGGGATACCAACCCACGCCGTGCGCTGTGGTGCTCACAGAGCTCTTCGCGGCGATACTGTGCCAACTCCGCTCGCTCAGCTGCAGGCTGTGATTCATCGGATCTGCCTGAACGGTCAACTTCACATCCTTGACGAGGTTCGTGCCCATGCTTGTGAGCGTCAACGACACGGGTGGGTAGCCGTCGGCGTAAGCCATCTCCACCGGCGCTGGCGAGATCGTGAAGTGAGCATCGTTCAGTCTGATCGTGATGAAGGACGTCCACACCAAGCTGATTGCGCTCAGCCCGATCGCGACTGTCGACAAGATCTCGGGTCCGGTCATGCCCTCATGCTAGAGGGCCACGGGCGGAATCATGCCTGAGCCGAAAGAGTGGGTGACCGCGAGGGAAGCCGCCGCGCTGATCGGACGGCACGTGTCCCAGGTGTACCGGTGGATCGACGCCGGCCGCCTCGCCTCCCGCACGAACGCAGAGGGCGTGACGCAGGTGATGTCGAAGGCTGTCCTGCGGATCGAACCGCAAGTTCGCCGCGGTCGCCCGCGAGGCACTGCGCGACGTCGGTGACGTGTGGGACCATCAGCACATGACCGAAGCCCCGGACGACGAGCCGACTGCGGACGCCGCAGATCCGCCCAAGTCCCTCGCGGCAGCGTACGTCGAGCTCAACGGGAAGCTCAAAGGCGGCGGGCTCAGCGCCGAGCAACTCAAGAGCATCGGCAAGGGATTCCGCGGCATGCAACCGCTCATCGATAGCGGCAGGACCGACTTCCTTGCCGAGCCGCTGCTGAAGATGCAGCGAACCATCATTCCTGAGCAGTCGGTCATCGACAACATGATCGAGCGCTTTCAACCCGACACGAGACCCGACGAGATAGCAGCCAACACCGAGCGCGCTGCAGAACTGATGTCGGAGCAGAACGAGGCCATCGCTCAACTCGTCGAGATAACGCTCTCTAACCTCGCCCTCTCGAAGACGCAGCAGGAGCACTCCGAGCGCACTGAGCGATTCGCGAGACGGATGTCCTGGGCTTCCGTCATCATCGCCGGCGCTTCACTCGCAGCAGCTGTTGCCGCGATCGCGGTGAGCATTGCCAGCATGTCGTGACGCGCTGGAGATCAGAAGTGCATTAATTCGCGAAACCCGCAACGATAGAACGTAGATGGTGGACAAGTCCGCCCACAGACCGAAGCCCCGGTAGTCTCCACCTCGCTCAGAGGGACACCGGGGCTTCTCTCGTCTCAGAACGCGCCGAGCGGTGGCTCATCATTCGGGACAATCTGCGGCCTCACGTACGGCACAGACATCTCACCAGCCATCTGGATCGCGGCATTCTGCACTGAACGCCAGCGCAACTCCGCCACCACAGCCTCGTCGAGCTTCAGGATGGTCTCGTTGAACGCGGCCGACCCCTCCTCGCCCTGCTGGATCATGTCCACGAGCAGCTGAGCGCACCGCGTCGACTCTCCCGAAGCCTCGTCTAGGTGTCTTTGCGCATACCGGCCCGCTGCCGCTGTATCGGATCCCATCTGATCTTCCCCTTCATCGCTCGCACCGAACGCGCGAGATCCCGTCAGCATCCCAGACCGCGCCGACATTCCAGCGCATCCCGCACAGGGCAAGAGGCCCGAGTCGAGGTGAACCATCGTGGCGATATCCGAAGACCAGAAAACCCAAGTGCTCGCACTACACGCCGAAGGCATCGCACGCAACGAAATCGCCCGCCGCGTCGGCATCAGCGCCGGATCCGTCACCAACATCTGCCGCGCCGAGGGTCTTACCTTTGACCGGTCAGAGACGAAACAGGCGACCGAGGCCCGTCAGGTCGACCTCGCTGCCGGGCGTATCCGTCTGGCGGAGAAGATGCTCGCGGCGTCGGAGGCGATGCTCGATGTGATCGATGGCCCGTACGAGGTGTACAACTTCGGCGGGAAGGACAACACGTTCGAGTCCCGCGTGCTGGACTCTGCCCCGGTGGAGGTGCGCCGGAACATCATCACGACGGCGGGGATCACGTTCGACAAGCTGACCCGCATCGTGGAGAAGTCGGACACTGGCCTGGAGCAGGCTGTCGGCGTTCTCGACACGCTCGCCGAGGGATTCCGGGCAGCAGCGGACATATACCGAGGCGAGACACCGAATGAGGCTTGACGAGATCGAGCGGTCCGCATCCCGCGCGCAGATCCTGTCCCTTGTCGACGCGATGAAGTTCAAGCTCGCGCTGTGGTTCGGTGCCGTGTCGTCGGGAAAGACCGTGATCAGCCTGTGGGCGTTCCTGCTGGCCATACGCATCGCGCCCCGTACGGGGATCATCGTGATCGTCGGACGGACGATGACGACCGTCTACCAGAACGTGTTCGTGCTGTTCCAGAACACGGCGATCTTCGGAACCGTGATCTCCTCGCAGATCCACTACACGCCCGGTGCATCGTCGGCGCGGATCCTCGGACGCGAGGTCATGGTCATCGGTGCGCACAACGCTGAGGCTGTCGGTCGCATTCAGGGTTCGACGATCGCGCTCGCGTATGTCGACGAGGCGGCACTGTTGCCTGAGGCGTTCTGGAACATGCTCGTCTCCCGTCTCCGCGTCGAGGGTGCCCGCCTGCTCGCGACGATGAACCCGGCATCCCGGAACCACTGGATCCGGAAGAACTGGATTGTCCCCGGCGCGGCGAAGAACCTCGTCAGCTTCCACTTCACGATGAAGGACAACCCGAACCTGCCGGCCGAGTATGTCGCCGACATGGAGCGGTCCTTCTCCGGCGTCTTCTACGACCGGATGATCCGTGGCGAGTGGACGAACGCTGAGGGCGCCGTGTACCCGATGTGGGACCCGGAACGTCACGTGATCCGCTTCGACGACATGCCTCGCCTGCGCGACGTCATGGGTATCGGGATGGACTACGGCACGACGAACACGACCGCGGCGCTTTTGCTCGGCGTGACCGACGAGACGAAGGTCGACCGCCACGGGCGCACCGTCCCGCACTCTCGCCTCGTGATGATGGACGAGTGGCGGTACAACCCGAAGGACCACGGCGACCAGCGTCTCACCGACGCCGCACTGTCTCAGCGGTTCCGCGCCTGGCTGCCTGAGGATCACACCCCGTACCCGCTGACCATCGCCCCCCGGTTCCTGATGCTCGACCCGGCAGCTGCTTCCATGCACATGCAGATGCAGCAGGACCTTCGCGGCACCGGCCTGTCCCCCTGGCCCGCCGTGAACGATGTCCTCCCCGGGATCAAGACCGTCGCGAACCTCCTCGACAACGACGACATGATCGTCACCGACCGGTGCGAAGGCTGGATCGAGGAAGTCACCGAGTACCGGTGGGACGCGAAGGCGACCGACGCCGGCGAGGACGTCGTGGTGAAGGAGAACGACCACTCGCTCGATGGCGGCCGGTACATCACCCACTCGACCGAGAACTACTGGAGGCCGCAGCTCGCGGCCTGACGCGGAGGTGCAGCGTGACCACGGAGCAGATGGACTGGCTCGACGACGAACGTGCGGGCCGTCACTGCCGCAACTGCGGTGGCACTCACAGCCCCGGTACGACTTGCCCGCCGCGAGTCCTCCACCCTGACCTGCCCTCGCCCGCTGCGTCCATCGAGCACACGGCGAAGGTCAGCACGCCCGCCCCGATCCCTCGGGCTACTCTGCTCGCCCTCCTCCGGGACCTCCCGGAACAGGCGACCGTCGAAGTCACCCCGATCGAGCAGGGTCAGCGCGACCCCGTCGTCACCGGTTACCGCATCGTCGCCAAGTGGTGACCCAGACCGACGCCTGAGAGGGGTCACGCATGCCGATCCCCGAACCGAACACCGCCTGGCTTCCCGCCCCGTGGGACTTCGCGTACAAGGCGTTCGCGGAGAACGATGCCTGGTACACGGGCGACACCGCCGCTCTCGCGAAGATGTACGGCAACACGGAGAAGACCCGGACGACGCACGTCCGCAACGGCCAGCCGATGCAGGGCGGTCTCGTCGGTGCCGCGTCCCGCATGTTCTGGGGCCGTCCGGTCCCGGCCGGTGAGAACCGCGCACGGCTGCACGTCCCGGCCCCGGCGGACCTCGCCACCCTCGCATCGGATCTCGTGTTCGCTGAGCCGCCCGAGGTGCGCCTCGAGTCCCCGAACGAGAAGACTCTCCGTCGTGATGGGAAGGCGCAGACGCGTCTCGACCTGATCGCGAACGGTGACGAAGCTCACGCCACGTTCAACCAGATGGGCGAGCTCAAGTCTGCTCTCGGCGCGACCGCCCTCGTGGTCCGTTGGGACACCGAGGTCGCTGAGCATGCCTGGCTGGAACCGTCCGCCGCCGACGTGATCATCCCGGTCTTCCGTTCCGGCCGGATGGTCGAGTGCACGATGTGGTCCGAGTACGTGAAGGGGTCGATCTACTACCGGCACCTCGAGCACCACGTCGTCGGAGCGATCGAACACGCCCTGTACGCCGGGTCCGAGAACAACCTCGGCCGCCGTGTGCCGCTGACCGAGATCCCGGAGACGCTGACGTACGCCGCTGTCGTCGACGCTGACTCTCGCATCCTCACGGGCATCGACCGCCTCACTGCCGTGTACAACAAGAACATTCCGACGGCAGCATGGAGGAAGAAGGGCGTGCTCGCGAACACGGGCCGCTCCGACTTCGCCCAGCTGCACCCCCTGTTCGACTGGCTTGATGAGACGTTCTCCTCGTGGATGCGTGACCTGCGCCTCGGCGCCGGAAAGATCCTCGTCCCCGAAGCGGCCCTCGACTACGGCCTCATCGGACAGGGTGCGTCATTCGACAGCGGCCGCGAGATCTTCGCTGGCCTGAACATGCCCGGCGAGCCCGGGAAGGTCGCGTTCGACAAGGTGCAGTTCGACATCCGTGTCGAGGAGCACGAGAAGACCGCGTTCGGCATCTACCGGGAGATCCTCCGCAAGGCCGGGTTCTCCCAGTCCGCGTGGGGTGACTACGCCGGTCAGGCGCAGCAGACCGCGACCGAGGTCGACGCGAAGGACAAGGCGTCTGAGCGCACCCGGGACAAGAAGATCCTGCAGGATCGTGTCGCGATCTCCCGTGCCGCATCCGTGGCGTTGGAGATCGATGGCGCCGTGTTCCCGGGCAAGGGTGGCGGCCGGTTCGACCAGCCGACAGTGATCTTCCCCGACGTGTCGCAGGAGGACCCGGAGAAGCTGGCCCGCACGCTGACGCTCCTCGACACTGCTGCGGCGATCTCGCTCGAGCAGAAGGTGCGCCGGGCCAACCCCGATTGGGAGGACCAGCAGATCCTCGACGAGGTGAAGGCGATCCGGCTGGAGCGCAACGCTCCCGACCCGACCACCTTCGACGGCGACGACCCGCCCGACCCGGAAGACCCCGACGCGGAGGTGTGACGTGGACCTCGTGAACGTCCTCCTCATCGGCGGCTTCCTGCTCGGCCTCGTCGTGCTGTGCGTCGCCTCGGTCGTGTGGGTGTGCGTGATGCTCTACCGCGTCATGGCCGGCTACTTCGGCGACCTGACCGACCTAAGCGAGGAGACGCGCTGATGCCGTCGCGTGCTCCCCTCCAGGCGGAGAAGGGTGTCGGGGCGAAGGGCACGATCGCGTGGGCTGAACACCTCGAAGTGTGGGCGGCATACGCCGCGAGGTACGGGACGCGTCAGAGCGCGGAACGCATCGCCGAGCGTGGCGGTTTCGGCCACAGCGAGGTCCAGATGCTCACCGGCCACCCTCCGCGATCGTTCGAGCCCTCCACGTAGGAGAGTCAGATCGGGGGCCCGTCATGGCCGTGTTCGTCCCGAACCCTGAGCGCGAGTCGGTCGAGGAACTCGTCGAGGACCTCTCGCGGTATATCGCTGGACGGTACCGCGACGCTGAAGACGCGCTGATCCGTGAGGTCGCCGAGCGGGCGATCCGCGACATGGCGCTCGCCTCGCAGCTGCCCGAGGCTCCCGCTGGTGGCGGCATGACGGTCGCCGAGCGGCGTCGGCAGAACCGGATCCTCGCCGAGCTCAACGGGCACCGTGCGAAGTCGCTCCGGGAACTGCAGGCCGCCGCTGTCCGCATCGTGTCGGACCTTCGCCCGCGGGAGATGGCCGAGTACGTGATCGGTATCGCCGCCCGCGAGGGTGAAGCTGCCGCCGCCGCGTGGCTCGGGTTCGCTGAACGGCAGGCGCAGACGGTCGTCCCGCTGACGTTCCTCGGCTCCCCCGTCGCGATCTCCGCAACCACGCTCACCGGATCCGCGTCGCAGGCTGTCGCCATGGTGGCCCTGTCGCTGGAGTCCCGCCTCGAAGTGCTGAACCAGCGCCTCACCCGGTACCCGCAGGACGCCTACCAGCGGATCATGGCCCTCCACTCGCCGAATACGCTCCTCGGCGTCACGACGTCGCGTATCCAGCAGGCTCAGGCGGTGCAGCGGTTCCTGTCCGAGGGGATCACCGGGTTCGTCGACAGGTCCGACCGTCGCTGGACGATCGGCGCGTACGCCGAAATGGCAGGACGCACCACGGTCAACCGGGCGTTCAACGACGCCGGCACGTGGCGAATGCAGCAGTCCGGGTTCAACCTCGTCACCGTCGTCCGTGGCCTGGACTCGTGCCGGAAGTGCGCGGCCTGGGCCGGGAAGATCCTCTCCACCGACGGCTCACCTGCAGGGCCTCGCAGCATCCCGCACGCGACCGGCGACACCACGGTCACGGTGAACGTCGCCGCGACTGTCGAGGAAGCACGCGCCGCAGGCTGGAACCACCCGAACTGCCGGTGCAGGCTCGTCGCCTACTCCCCCGGCCTCACCGTCCCGCAGGACGACACCACGTACGACGAGGCCGCCGAGAAGGAACGTGCCCGCCAGCGTGCGCTCGAGCGGGAGATCCGGTCAGCGAAACGCCGTGAGGTGTCCGCGATGAACGACACCGACCGCGCCAGGGCCGCCGCCGATGTGCGCGACGCTCAGGTCGAGATGCGGGAGTTCATCCGCGAGACCGGCCGCAATCGTCAGTCGTACCGCGAGCAGCTGGGCTTCGCCGACGGCCGCTGAACACAGACCATCCCGGCAGGGGTCAACACGCCTGCTTGCTCATTGGGCTCCTCCACGTGAAGGCCACTCACGAAGCGGTTACCTTTCTCCGCCAGCTGGACCTGCCCTTGCCGGGATCACACCACGCACATGCTCCCAGGTGGGGCGACTCAATCGGATCCGTAAGACGACGTCGGGGTCCCACCTGGCCTAGGGAACATCGCGTTTCCGGCCTCTGTGCGCGCACGCGTCGGCCGTGCTTTTCAGGGCGTCGCCGACTAACTCGGCGCCCTTCCCACATTCTCCGTGCCGTCGTCGGCCCTGCACGTCGACGGCACGGTCTCACTTCTCCTCGCGCGCAGGGTGCGAGGGAAACCAATGAGCAGGAGGCTCAGCATGTCCGCAACACCCACGAAGCACCGCCACCCCGTCGCGATCAACCGCGACGGCATGGCCCAGATCGGCCCGACGCTGTTCCAGCTGCGCGGCATCCGCTTCGCTGACGACCCCGCAGGAGCGCCGCCAGCTGCACCCGCGCCGGCTGCTCCGGCTCCTGCTGCACCCGCTCCTGCGGCCCCAGCAGCACCGGCGGCACCCGCACAGCCCGCACCCGCCGCTCCGGCACCTGCCCCCGTGGCTCCCGCACCCGCTCCTGCGGCCCCGGCTGCTCCGCCCGCTCCCGCCCCGGTCCAGTACAAGGGCGACCCGGACGAGTACGTGCGTGAGCTTCGCGAGGAGTCGAAGGGCCACCGGCTCGCAGCCGAGAAGGCCGAGCAGGAGCGCGACGCGGTCGCCGCTGAGCGCGACGCGCTGAACCGCGAGAAGGCGCTGCTCCTCAACGCACCGAAGTTCGGTGCCCGCCCCGACCTGCTGCTGGACTCCAGCAGCTTCATGAAGACCTTCGCCGACGTCGACCTCTCCAAGGAGGACGACGTGAAGAAGGCGATCACAGACGCGCTCGAGAGGAACTCGGCGTTCAAGGCAGGACCCACTCTCCCCGGCACAAGCGGTGGCGGGCATCAGGGCGGATCCCGCACCACATCCACCCCGTCTCTGCAGGGCGCCGTCGCGGCGCGGATGCAGGGCTAGCTCCCCGGAAGGGAGATGAATCATGCCCGTTACCCTCGTTGAGAGTAAGAAGAACGCCGTCGAGGATCTCGATGTGGCCGTGATCGACGAGTTCCGCAAGGAAACGGCGATCTTCGACACCCTGATCTTCGAAGACGTCGTCAACCCCGTCGGCGGCGGCGCCACCCTCGACTACGGCTACCGCCGTCTCGAGACGCAGCGCAACGCCGCGTTCCGTGCCTACAACACGGAGTACACGCCCGAGCACGTCACGACCACGAAGCACTCCGTCACCCTGGCTCCCCTCGGTGGCTCCTTCGAGATCGACCGCGTGCTCGCCAAGATCGGTCCCGCCGCATCGGGCAGCATCGCGCTGAACATGCTGCAGACCATCAAGGCGACGACCACGAAGTTCCAGGACGCCGTCATCAACGGCGACACCGCCGTCGACGCCAACGGCTTCGACGGTCTGGACAAGGCGCTCACCGGCACGTCGACAGAGGTCGGCACCGGCGTCGTCACCGACTGGCGCGACTTCGACACGAACCCTCGTGCCGAGCACAAGGCGCTCGACGCGATCGACGAGTTCCTCGCCTACCTGGACGGTGCACCGTCGGTCATCCTCGGCAACAAGCGAGCCCTGGCCCGCGTGCGTGCCGCGGCTCGTCGCGCCGGGATGTACACCCGCAACCCGGTCGAGGGCCTGTTCGCAGACCTCGAGCAGAAGGTTCCGGTCACGCGGGAGATGTACGGGAACATCGCGTTCCTGGACCCGGGTTCCAAGCCCGGGACCAACAACCCGATCATCCCGATCGTCACGCGCACGGTCGCGACTGTGTCCACCACGGGCCTGACCGACCTGTACGCCTACCGCGTCGGTATCGACGGCTTCCACGGCGTCTCCACCGTCGGCGGCCAGGTCATTCAGACCTGGATGCCCGACTTCTCCACCTCCGGTGCGGTGAAGACGGGCGAGGTCGAGATGGGTCCCGTCGCCGTCGCCCTCAAGAAGACCAAGGCCGCTGCGGTTCTCCGCAACGTCCGGGTCCAGTAAGGAGATCCGATCATGGCAAAGACCAGCGTGAAGACGATCAAGTCGCCCGTCGAGTCCTTCACCGGCCTCGTCGTCGGCGTGCATTTCGTGGACGGTGTCGGCAAGACCGACAACGAGGCCGCGATCGCGTACTTCGAGCGCCAGGGATACGGAGTCGGCGACGAGCCGGCCGAGCAGCCCGGGAACCCGGATGCGAAGTACCCCCTCGGCGATCCTTCCGACAAGTGGAAGAAGGATGAGCTCCTCGCGTACGCCGGCGATCACAAGATCGACATCGGCGAGGCGAAGACGAAGGACGAGATCTGGGGCGCGATCAAGCCCGGCGGCACCCCCTACAAGGGCATCACCACCCCCGAAGGGAAGGCGCTCGTCAACGACAGCACCGACCCCGAGGACAAGACCGTCAAGGACCAGGCAGACCTGCCGGTCAAGTGACGTCAAGCTCCCCGCGCGACCCTCACCCGGTCGCGCGGGGAGCACCACCTCAGCCCTTTTCGGGCGTCCACACCTCGTACATGCGATCCTCCGCGCCGACCACCATCGATCCGTTGAGTTCCTGCGGGAGCCGGATCGCGTTGTCCGGGAGCCGCATGCGGCTGATGATCTCGCCCCTGCCCCATTTGGCGGGGTCATCCACGAACCACACCTTGTCTTCGCTTACATCGTCCACGATCTGAGCGTATCCGCCCGCCGCCTCGTCGAAGGAGATCGTCATGCGCATCAACCACCCCCGCCCGGAACTCGGCCGCCAGCACGACCTCGGCGTCGACTTCACCGACGGCGTCGCGATCGTCGAGTCGCTGCACCCCGAGCGCGAGCTCGCACTTCGCCAGCACGGCTTCACGATCGAGGCCGACCTCGACGTGGAGGCACCGTTCCAGGAGGCGCTCGGCGAGCCGATCATCGACCTCACCTCGCTCACCAAGGCGGAACTGCGCGCCCTGCTGCCCGAAGACGCTGAGGTGCCGAAGCGGGTCAACCACGCCGACCTCGTCGCTCTCGTCGCCGCGCTCCCCGCCGAGCCGATCCCCGGCGCCACGCAGAACGAGGACGGCAGTTGGACCATCGAGGGCGTCCCGATCCCCGAGGGTCAGGAACTCACCGGCCCGTTCGGCACCTTCACGCGACTCGACGGCACTGTCGTCGGCGACGGCAACAGCCTCGTCACGCTCGGCGCCGCCGACGAGGCACCCGACTTCGAGGACTGACCATGGCGACACGCACCTACGCGACCGCGCAGGACTACACGAAGTACGCCGAAGAGGACTGGGACGGCGACGAAGGTCTCCTGCTCAAGCGCCTCCGCTCCGCATCGATCGAGGTGGAGAAGCTCACCCGAGCCTCGATCTACGACGTCGACCCTGAGGGCTACCCGGAGGACGCGGACACCTCGGAGGCGTTCGCGGAGGCGACGTGCGCGATCATGGAGCACTGGCAGCTGACGGATGATCCGTACGGGGTCGAGGCCGCCGCCGGGGCCGTCAGAATCGGCTCCGTGTCGCTCGGCACGACCTCATCCTCTGCCGACGGCATGTCGGCCCGGGAGAAGCTCGCGCAGCGCATCGGCTCGCGAGTGTTCGACATCCTCGCCAACGCTGGCCTCATCACCTCGGCCACCGCTCACTCGTAGGGGGTTCTCGTGACGCGTCTCCGCGAGAAGCACCTCCCCCACCGGGTCACGATCCGTCGACTCACTGGCGAGGGGGCTGAGGGTGACATCTGGGACGACCCGGACGCCGACCGCCCCGCCTACGCGGAGCAGAAGTCCCGCCTCGTCGTCGACCGGCGCAGCACCTCCCCCACCCGCGGCCAGCAGATCATCTCGACGACGTTCGTCGTGCTGCTGCTCAAGGACGACGTGCTCCCCCGCTCCGAGGTGACCGTCTGGGGTGGAACGCCGCGCGAGCGCACGTCCGAGGTTATCGACTCCGCCTACTTCGAGTACCGCGGCACCCCATCACACGTCGAGCTCTACCTCGAGTAGGAGGCCGCCATGGGCGTTCGCGCAGTCGTCACCATGACGAACAACTTCGGCGACGTGACCGAGGAGATCCTCGGCCGGCTCGTCGCCGGTGAGAACAAGGCCGCCGAGCGTGGCATGGCCCTCGCTGTCGACCGTTCTCCGTGGGATCAGGCCACCCTCGCCGGGGCGCACTCCGTGGAGCGCGCGACCGACGCCGAGGAAGGCGCTGCGATCGTCGTCGACACGACCTACGCCGCCCGCCTGCACGAGCACCCCGAGTTCAACTTCTCCACCGACTCGAACCCCAACGCTCAGGGGAAGTGGGTCGAGAACGCGATCCTCGAAAACAAGCGCGAGCTCGGCGACATCATCCGCCAGGAGGTGCGCGGTGGCTGACGGCGGCATGCTCCCTCCCGGCACTCCGATGTGGGACCCGGACGACGTCGAGTGCTACATCCCACTCGACCCCGAGGACCGTGTGCGCAGCGCGTCCATCTGGGCTGAGACAGCACGCCGCCTGGGGGCATCCGATGGCTAACTCCCCCGAGAAGACCCTGAATCGGGCGCTCGCGCAGCTACTCGACGACTGGAACCTCGCTGTCTACCAGCCGACGGGGACGATCCCCGAGCGCGGCATCCGCGCGGACGGCGTCATGCCGACCACGGTCAAGGAGTTCACCCTCCTCACGCCGCTGCGTCCGATCCCCGACGGCCGCGCCGACATGATCTACCGGACGCAGATCTACACCGCCCGGATCGGCTCGCCCCTCGACATTCGCGACTGGGCCGCCGAACTCCGCGGACGTCTCGACCAGAAGGCCTACCTCCCCGGGGTGCTCGGCATCTCGTGGGCGTGGGAGTTCTCCGCGATCGACTTCGACCCCGACACGCAGAAACGCTCAGCGACTGCTGCGACCTATCACTTCCGCGGGCGCCGCCCGTAGAACCGCCGGAAGCGCCGGCAACAACCCCACCGAAGGAGACGGACCATGTCCGACACCACCATGTACGACACGACGGCGCCCTCCGAGGGTTCCGTCGCGCTCGCCCACGAGAAGCTGCTGCGCCTCAAGATGGCCGGCGTCTTCGTGAACATCACGGGAGACATCAACAACCTCGCCCTCAACCCGACGAAGATCGCCGTGCCCCGCGAGGTGTACGGCACGAAGGGCATGCCGTCCGAGGACATCATCGGCTACTCGTACGCCCCGTCGTTCGACGTGGAGGTCGTCCGCGACCCGGTGACGAAGCAGATCGTCGCAGCACAGGCGTGGTTCAAAGACCTCGTCGCCGCGGCGTTCTCGAAGGGCGCCGCGAACAAGCGCGACTTCCAGATCTTCACCGACGCGCTCGACGAGGACATGCCCGTTCTCGAAGGTCGCTTCTCGGTGGCGTACAGCGAGGGGAACACGGGCTACGCCGACAAGGCGATCGTCCGCTTCACGCTCGCATCGTCGGGTGTCGTCCCGCAGATCCCGTCCCCGCTCGCTGGTGACGGTGAGCCGATCCTGGAGACCGCGTCGCCCACCGGGGCAGCCGTCGGCGACCTGATCGTCGTCCGCGGCCACAAGCTCACCTCGACCGTGTCGGCGACCATCGATGCCGTCGCGGTCACCGAGCTCACCATCGTCGACGACTACACGGTCGTGCTGCAGGTTCCCGCGGCTGTCGCGGGCGCTGCGCCGATCGTCGTCACGAACAGCGTCGGCGCGTCCAACTCGCTCGCTTACACAGCGGCCTGATCTGACGGAAGCAGGGTTCCTGATGATCGACGCAAAGAAAGACGCCCGCAACCTCGTGCTCACCATGGAGGGGGTGGAGCCTTTCGTGATCCACCCCCTCCCGGGGCACGTCGGCCTCCAGATCACCGACACGTACCTCAACTCGGTCAGTGGCAGCGCCACGGCCACGGACCTCACCGCGGCTCTACAGATGGCCGTCGACGGTGCTGTCATCGACGGCGACCGGTGGGTTCCCCGACCTGCGGCCGAGCAGACGAACTTCAACCGCATCGGCATGGAACTCTCGCAGGAGGAGGCCGAGCTCATCATCATGCCCGCGTTCTTCTGGCAGACCATCCTCGGCATGGACGGCGTGAAGGCGTACATCCAGGGCGGTGAGGGTCTTGCCGGCACCCTAAAAGCGTCCGGGGCGCTGACCGCCCGACTGGGCCTCTTGGTCCGGCGGACATCGCCCAAGGAGTCCGTGACGGGCTGATCATCCCTGTCGGGCAGGCGGACGCGAACGGGATCTACCCCGACTACGTCTACCTGCCCGAGTGGAAGGCCGCCCGGGATCGCGCCGTGGCTGTTCAGACGGTCGCGGCGAACAGTGTGTCGTCGAAGCAGCTGTGGATCATCGCGTTCCCGGAGCTCTTCGGCGAGATCGAACTCGACCTGTCGCAACAAAACCTCATCCTCGACCTCGATCGCGCGCTCGACACGCACACGTGGCATTTCGTGCGCGGTGCGGTCGAACGTCTCCTCGATATCAACGGCACCTGGTTGCGGAAGGCGGTAGATGATGTTCGACGCCGGCTCGCTGCTGTTCAGGATCCAGACCGTCGGGAAGCAGATATTCGTCCAGGATCAGGGCGACGCTAAGCAGGCGGTCGAGAAAACCGGAAAGGCCGCGCAGACAGCCGCCGGGCAGGTCGACAGCCTCGGTTCGTCGACGGACAAGGCCGGCAAGAAGGCGAAGGACTCGAAGGCGCCGCTCGATGAGCAGGCGAAGTCGACGAAGAAGGTCGGCGACGAGAACGCTGCCGCGGACCCGAAGATCAAGAAGACCACCGCGTCGACCGAGCAGCAGATCGAGTCCGCGAAGCGGCTGTCCGCCGCGATGCTCATCGCTGGCACGGCCGTCGCTGCAATGGTGTCGCTCGCCGTCGTGAAGAACACCGAGTTCGACGCCGCCATGTCCAACGTGCGCGCCTCGACGATGGCGACCGCTGCCGAGCAGCGTGAACTCGGCGAAGCGGCCCTGGACGCTGGCGCGGACACCGCGTACAGCGCGTCCGAGGCTGCCGCTGCTGAGGAGGAACTCGCCAAGGCGGGACTCTCGGTCGCGGAGGTCGTCGGAGGCTCCCTGAATGGTGCCCTGGCCCTCGCCGCTGCCGGTCAGCTGCAGGTCGCTCGCTCCGCGGAGATCATGGCGACGACGCTCACCCAGTTCCGGCTCCCCGCGGAGCAGGCGGCTCACGTCTCCGACGTGCTGGCCGCCGGCGCCGGGAAGGCGCAGGGCTCCGTCGACGACCTCGCCCTCGCACTGTCCTACGTGGGGCCGATCGCGGGCTCCGTCGGCTTCTCGCTGAACGAGACCGCGGGAACGATCGCGTACCTAGCCACGCAGGGCATCATCGGCGAGAAGGCCGGTACGTCGCTGCGCGGCGTCCTCGCCTCACTGCAGGCGCCGTCCGCCATCGCGAACAAGGAGATGGAGAAGTACAGCATCTCCATGTTCGATGCGAACGGGAACATGCTGTCGATGGCCGGCATCGCCGAGCAGCTGCGCACCCGCCTCGGCGGGCTGACCGAGCAGGAGCGTCTGGCCGCGCTCGGCCGCATCTTCGGCAACGAGTCCCTCAACGCCGCGACACTCCTCTACGAGGGTGGCGCGAGCGAGGTCAACAAGTGGACCGCCGCCGTCGACGACTCCGGCTACGCCGCCGAACAGGCCGCGATCCGACAGGACAACCTGGCCGGCGATATCGAGAAGCTCGGTGGCGCGTTCGACACAGCCCTGATCCGCACCGGCACGTCCGCGAACGACGTCCTCCGCACCATGGTCCAGGGTCTCACCGAGCTCGTCGACATGTACGGCGAAGCCCCGGAGCCGATCCAGGCGACCGCGCTCGTGCTCGGCGTCGCTACGGCGGCAGTGCTGCTGTTCGCGGGTGGCGCGGTCGGCGCGCGGGCGAAGTTCCTCGAGTTGAAGATCGCGCTCGACGCCACGACAACCAGCATGGGGAAGACCGCCGTCATGGGCGGCATCGCAGGCATCGCGCTCACCGGCGTGCTCGCGGTCGTCGCAGGTCTCATGGCTGCACAGGCTGACGCTCGTGCACGCGCGGAAAGCTACGCTGACGCGCTGCGCCAGACCGGATCCGCCGCCGACGAAGCCGCCCGCGACATCGTCGCAGCCAACCTCTCCACGAAGGAGAGCTTCCTGTGGATGGAGAGCGACTCGGCGTACGACGCCGCGAAGAAGCTCGGCATCGGCATCGATCTCGTCACGGACGCCGCCGAGGGCAACGCTGCAGCACAGGCGAAGCTCGCGAAGGAGATGGAGTTCGGCGGCCTCGGGACGGAGGAGTTCGACAAGAAGCTCGAAGACCTCGGGATCTCGCTCACGGACTACCAGGCACTCAGCACGACGGTCACGCAGGCCGTCGAGCGTGAGAGTGCCGCCCGTGATGAGGGCCGGAAGCTCATCGACCAGCAGAAGGAAGCGACCGACGGCGCCGCGACGAGCTCGCAGACTGCCGCCGAGGCGTACATCGCTGAGGCGGACTCTGTCGAGGACCTGAACTCGAAGCTGTCCACGCTGATCGAGACGATCAACGAGGCCAACGGCGTCGGTCAGGACGCGGTCACGGCGAACGCCGACTACCAGCAGACGCTGTTCGATGTGAGCGAGCAGATCGCGAACATCCGGAGCGGGGTGGAGGGTTTCGGCCGGGGTCTCGACCTGACCACTCAGGCCGGGATCGACAACTCGAACATGCTCGTGAAGATGGCGCAGGACTCGCAGGACGCGGCTCAGGCGCAGCTGGACCTCGACGGCAACACGGAGGCGTACCTGGCCCGGCTCACTGACGGCCGTCAGAAAATCATCGATTCCGCAATCGCAATGGGTGCGACCGAAGAAGCCGCGATTCTTCTCGCCGATTCGATCTACCGGATCCCCTCGGAGAAGGAGATCGCGATCCTCGCCGAGACCACCGCGGCGCAGCAGGACGTCGACCAGTTCGTCACCCTCAACAATGGGCGCCGCGTCAAGGTGTTCGTCGACGCGGAGACCGGCAATCAGTCGTTCAAGGTAGGCAGCAAGACGGTGTCGGCCGAGGCGGACGGTTCCGTCCGTTACTTCGCGAGCGGCGGCACCGTTCCTGAGAATCACGTCGCTGAGATCGCACGGGCAGGTGAGTACCGGGTGTGGGCGGAGGATGAGACCGGCGGCGAGTCATACATCCCTCACGCGAAGTCGAAGCTCCCCCGTTCTGAGCAGATCATGACGGAAACCGCCCGCATCCTCGGGGGTCAGTACATCCCAGCGGGTGCGCGTTCGTTCGCAGACGGCGGAACGATCGGGGCCTCGTCAGCACCGGCCGACATCCGTGTGATTCTCCAGTCCAAGGGCGGCATTGACCTGCTGCAGTACATCGACGTGAAGGTCGAACAGGGTGCGACGAAACTGGCGGATAGCGCCTGGGGGGCATGATGGAGTCAGGAGCGATCGCCCGGTTCGCCGGGATCACCGCGTACGGTGATCGGTTCCGGGGCTTGGGCTGGCATATGTCCGACCTGATCGGCTGGACTGAGGCGCCCGACGTCGTCCGGGAGCGTATCAAGCGCTCCCGGGCGGCGGGAACGTTCCGTACTCCCGCGTTCCTTGACGAGCGTGTGGTGCGGGTGCCCGGGTTCCTTGTCGCGGCCTCGCACTCTGATTTGGAGGATCAGGCGGAGCAGTTCCGCGGCCTGATCACCAGGGTCATCACACTGTCGATCGAGACACCTCGCGGCCGCCGCTGGGTGAGCGGAACAGTCACCCAGGCGGCATTCGAGAACCACGTCTTCGCACCCGAGGGCCAGTGGGTCCTCGAAGTGACGTGCGAGGACCCCCGGAAGTACGGCGACGTGCACCGGTTCCCCGCCGGCACACCAGTCTTCCACCGAGGGAACGTGGACGCCTGGTCGGTGCATACCGTCACCTCGGCAGTCGAGGTTCCAGGCGGGTACACGATCACCGGGCCGAACGGCCGCATCATCAAGATCACGTATCCGGTCGTCCCGGGTTGGCCGCACCGGATCGACACCGCCACCGGCATCCTCACCGTGAACGGCACACCGGTGAACAACTACGTCACGGTGTGGCAGCCGTGGTCGATCCCTCCGGGGCCGGCCGCGTTCGCACACACCATCACCGCGGGCGTCGTCCTCGAAACGGCGGTCACCGACACCCTCGTCTGATCGGAGGCGCGCATGGCTGATCTCGCGCATGTCGTCGATTCGTTCACCGGCGACCGGGTCGGCCTCATCCCGGTCGATGACTTCCCTTGGTCGGAGCTCCTGTCTGCGGGCGCGAAGACCACAATCACGGTCCCTCTCGGCGGCGCGTACACGAGGGAGCAGCTGCGGGCGCTGATCGCGACGCCATGGCGGTACATCATCGTCTTCGAGCGTGACGACGTCGCGAAGTTCGGCGGGTACATCCTCTCCGAGCCGCGCTACCACCGCGGGCAGTCGACCGTCACCGTCGAACTCGGAGACATCTGGTCCTTGTGGGAGATGCGGGTCATGACCGGTCGCGACGCGGACAACATCGTCCAGTGGGAGCAGGACGTCAACGGGACCCTCGCCGCGATTGGCGGATGGCACCTCATGGAGTCCTGGAACCGCGCGATCATCCCGTCTCCGCGGTTCCCGGTCACGCTCGGACCGTCCCCCGACACAGCGATAGTCACGCGTCCGTTCCGCGGGTACGAGATGAAGTACCTCGCCGAGGTGTTCGAAAACCTCATGGCCGAGGGGCTGGACATCTACTTCCGGCCGCGCTGGTCGGCGTCGAAGAAGTTCGAGTGGTACTACCGTGCCGGCGTCGCCTGGCAGTCGGGCATCGTGCACGACTTCGACGTCACCGCGGAGAAGTCCCCCGTGTCGAACTTCGACGCCCAGGGTGACGGCAAGCGCATGGCGAACAACGCCATCCGCGTCGGCGAGGGGTCGGAGAAGGACATGCTCGTCCGCTCCGACGAAGACGAAGCGTCGCCCTTGCCGCTGCTCGAGCAGATCAGCCTCTCGAAGTCGGTCTCCGACATCGACCAGCTGCAGTCGATGGCGACGCAGGACATCTACACGTTCGGACGTCCGGTGAGCCAGTGGACGTTCGATGTCGACGAGTCGCACCCGGTCGGCATCGGCGACAAGGCGAACATGAAGTTCTCCGGTGACCCTTGGATGCCTGACGGCATCTTCCCGCGTCGTGTGGTCCGCCTCGACGGCAGCAACAAGTCGTCGAAGAAGACCGTCACGGTGCAGCGAATCGGAGGTGCGTGATGGGCGTCCCCCATCTCGGAAGCCCCACCCTCCGGCCGATCACCCGCTCGAGCCGCGAGTCGGCGAACCAGACTATGCAGCATGTGTCGATCGGTCGCGCCGGGTTCCGTGTGCACAGCGGCGGGTTCATCACGATCGAGAATGGCGGCCTCGAGGTCACCGGGACCGCGAACATCATCGGCACCCTCACCGGGTTCGGGCTGCTCGACTGGTGGGGTCCGTGGTTCCTGCGCGGCAACGGTGGGATCTCCGGAAACCTCCTCGTCTCGGGCCTGACCACCCTGAACGGTGCGGTGACGCTGAACAGCGATCTCACCGTCGGCACGGGCCGCATCCTCGCTGGCCCGGTTTCTATCGACCGCGCGGGCGCATACGGCGGCCGGGTCTCCTCCTCGTCGATCCTGGTGCTCGACGCCGGATCCGGCATCCTCATGGACACGAACGTCGACATCCGCGGCATCCTCCTCACCGACGGCCTCGACGTCGACGGCCCGAAGAACTTCCGCATCTCCCACCCGACGAAGCCGGGCTACTGGCTCCGCCACGGGTCGACCGAGTCACCCGTGTCGGGCACCGAGTACAGCGGGCGGGTAACGCTCGACGCCGACGGTGAGGGCGTCATCGACCTCCCCGAATACTTCGAGGCGCTGAACAAGTCTGAGGGCCGCACGGTGCAGCTGACGCCCGTCGGCAGACCGTTCCCCGTCGGCGCCGATGACGTGGTCCACGGGAAGGTCACCGTCTACGGCGACCCTGACCGCGACGTCTTCTGGCTCGTAAAAGCCGAACGCCGATACGCCGATTTCATGCTCGAGGAACAGATTCCGCCCGACGAGACCGAAGACGGCCGCGTCGGTCCATGGCGAGTCCCGTACACCAGCCCCGAAGGAAGCGCATCATGACTCGATATGCAAGCGGACGGTACCACCTGGCATCGGGGACGCGCAAAGCTTTCGCGGCCTGGGGCGCAGACCTCGTCGCAGCGGGATACGCGGAACCGGTCGTCAACAGCGGAGACCGAGAAGAGGCGCTGCAGGAGCAGATCTTCCGCGACGCCTACGTGCCGTCATCGGGCCCTCGTGACGTCGGCCCGTTCAACGACCGGCGGTACTGGACAGGTCACGGGTACTGGAAGCGCGTCAAAGGCAACGCCACGATCGCAGCCCCCGGCGCCAGCAACCACGAGAAGCGCCGCGCATCCGATCTCGCCTACCCGTACGACCGGGACACTCCGGCGCACCGGGCAGGCCAGGCGCTCGCGAAGCGCCACAACATCACCTGCGAGGGCATGGGCTTCCGCGAGTGGTGGCACTGGACCTTCTGGGGTCCGCTCGGAACGATCGACACCCCTGGCGGAGGCTCGGCTTCGGGCGGCGCCACTGACGCTGTCACACCGACACCTGACACTGCGCTGCTGCGGCGGCGGAAGGAGAACGCCATGTACATCAGCGGCACCAGCTTCCCGGACGTCTACGCCGTCGAGGGCATCACGAATGACGTCTACCCGAAGGGGCAGGCACTCATGCGGGTGTGCACCGCACCGGAGGCGAACTACGCCATCACGGGCGGGCTCGTCATCAAGGGCCTCGACACCTCCCTGCAGGCAATCGCGACAGTGTGCGGGTACGGGTTGCCGATGCCGACCAAGCAGCGCGACGACGCCGAAGTCATCATGATCCAGGACGGCGACGCGCTCACCTACGCACTCTGGGCCCGGGGGTTCTGGGACACCACCGAGGGCATGAAGCGCGAGGACGCGATCGCGGTCGCGAACGGGTGGGCTCGCCTGTACGGCAACGCGAAGAACCTCACATACGCGGAGTGGGAAGACCGCAAGCGCGTCGGCACAGCGGGTCGTGACTGAGCCGGAACCGACCGGCTGGGAGCTCATGCGCGCGATGCGCGAGCTTCGATCGTCGGTCGACAAGGTCACGGCCGGGATGGTCTCGCAGGCGCTATTTGCTGCCTTCCAGCAGGCGCAGAAAGAGACCGATGACCGCCTGACCGCCCGGCTCCAGTCGATCGAGACAACGCAGGAGGAGCAGCGCAAAGAGAGAGCGCGACAGTGGTTCGCGATCGTCATGGCGATCGTCTCCGGCGTCGTCTCTCTCGGTGTCGCCCTGATCCTGAAAGGAACACCATGAAGGACGGACGACTCTGGCGCATCGCCACCTTCGCCGTGGTCGGCATCTCAGTCATCGCGCTGCTCGCTGGCGTCGTATGGCTCGCCGTCACCGCGCAGACGCAGCGCGATGAACTCGCCGCTTCCCAGGCGAACGCGCAGGAACTCTACGAGCAGCTGCTCGATGAGGGCGTCGAACCTGACGGCGAAGAACCGGCCGAGGTCAGCCCTCTCGTCCCCGCCAACGGGAAGGACGGCAAGGACGGCGAACGCGGCCCGCAGGGGCCTCCCGCTTCCGCGGCACAGGTGATGGATGGCATCCGCGCATGCTTCGCCTCCGGCCCCCCCTGCACAGCCGACAAGGGTGACAAGGGCGACTCGGGAGACCCCGGTACCGCGGGCGCGAAGGGCGAGCAGGGCGACAAAGGCGATCAAGGCGACAAGGGCGATCCGGGTGACCCCGGCGCTCCAGGCGTCGGCGTCGCCACCATCACCTGCCTCGAAGACGGCACCTGGCAGTTCGTCATGACCGACGGCACCATCCGCGACGTACCCGGCCCGTGCCGCATCGTCATCACCCCTGAACCGAAACCTGACCCCATCCCTGATCCTCCCGAAGGAGAACCCGCATCATGAACGCACTCGCCCGTTTCCTCACGCCCGAGCGTCGACAGCTGATCCAGGCATTCCTGGCCGCTCTCGCCACGCTCGCGATCATGCTCGGCTACGGCACCGCTGGCACGTGGGAGCAGCTGCTCATCATCGCTGGCGCCGTTGTCGGCGCGGTCGCATCGCTGCTCAACCTCGTCAACGTGCGCGTAGCGGACTGGGCCACCCAGGGCTGGGCGATCGTCCGCGCGACGATCTACACCCTCGCCACTGTCGTCTCGCCGTCGCTCGTCCTCCTCGGACTGTACGACGACGCCGTGAACACCCAAATCGTCACCGGGATCTCTCTCGCCCTCACGATGTTCTCCTCCGCGGTCGCGATCTTCACCAGCGGTCAGCAGCAGAAGGTTGTCATCATGGCGCAGGGCGCGGACGGTACCTGGCGCGACCAGGCCACGCACATCGTGGAGAACGGCCAGATCCGTGTGGCCAGCCCGACCAGCGTCTCCGGGCAGATCGAGATCAAGGGCGACTGATGGTCACGTACGCCTACACGGGCGCGCTGACCGACATCGGCCTCGGCAACCTCGGCGGCTGGCAGCCCGAGATGACCGTCCGCCCGAAGGTCTCCGCCTTCGGACCGGACGGTCTCGTCTCGGACGTCCGCGTGCCCGTCGCCCTCGCGGCGGGCGCGTTCACGATGAACCTCATTCCGTCCGGGGATCTGACCCCAGTCGCCGGTGGCACCGCGGGCGTACCCTACGTCGTTGAGGTCGGCCGGTTCGAACTCGCCGAGGACCTCCAGAAGATTTGGCACGGCACCGAGACGTGGGAGTTCACCGCAGTCGACGGCGGCGGCAACGTCGGCGACATGACCGACTTCGCGGCCGCGCCGAACAGCGTCCTCGTTTCCCTCGACCCGCCACCTCCCGGTTACAAGGGGTGGTACCTCAACGGTTCCGTCGACGACCCCAACGTCGGCACTGGCATTCTCGAGATGGTGAGCTAACTATGATCCGGACACCGATCGCCAACATCAAGGGGCCCCGCGGCTTCCAGGGCGAGCAAGGCGTCCCCGGTGCGCCTGGCGTGAACGGCGTCCCGACCGACTCCGCGATCGCCATCAACGTCGAAACGCCCGCGTCGGAGACGTCGCTCGCGGTTGCGCGCGTGGCGGCGCGCGTGGAGGGCCCGCGGCCTCTCGTCGAACCGGACTCCTCCTTCGTGTTCGTGCCCGCGGTTGGTCACGGCTGGGCGAACACGAGCACGTCCTCGTTCGTGCTGCAGGAGCTTGGCGGGCCGCTGAGTCAGCACTTCCTCCGTTTCACGACAGCGGTCGGCAGCCCAGTGGGGTACATCCAGAAGGCGGGCCTCGCGCTCGATCTGACTCAGAGAGCATTCCGAGTCTGGGTGCGTCTCAACATGCACGCCGCGCACACGCTCAAGTTCTTCGCGGGGAACACGGGCATGACGGCGTTCTTCGAGTGGACCATCCAGTCCCGGCCCGACGACGAAGCTTCGAAGTTCGTCAAGACGGGCGACTGGACACCGGTCATCCTGAACTTCGCGGATGCCGTGGTGACAGGCGCCCCATCGCGCGCGGCGCTCACGACGCTGCGGCTTCAGACGGACTCGAACGCTGGATCCTCTGGAACGGTTGACCTTGGCGGCATCAGCCTCGTGCCTCAGGCTCACGGTGGGGTCGTGTCGCTGACGTTCGACGACTCCTGGGTGAATCACGCCACGGTCGCAGAGCCGATCATGACGGCGAAGGGGTACGCGGGCACGGCATACACGATCTGTGACGCGATTGGTTCGTCCTCCTCGTTCATGACGCTGACGCAACTGCGACAGCTTCAGAACGCGGGGTGGGATGTTGCGGCGCACGCCTCCTCTCTGGATGCCCATGCCACCGGGTTCGACGTCCTCACCCCGACGCAGCTGGATGCCGAGTGTCGGAAGAGCATCGGATGGTTGACGGCAAACGGGTTCCGGGGCAGCGATCACCTCGCCTTCCCGATGGGCCGGTACACGCCGGCGCAGGCGCGGATCATCGACAGCTTCTTCGCGACGGCGCGCACGACCTCGGGGACGACCCAAGAGGCGATCCGCCCGTCGGTGCCGTCGAAGCTCCGATCGCTGTACATCACCAACACGACCACAGTCGCGTCCGTGACGGCGGCGATCGACAGGTGCCGCGCGGAAGGCACCTGGCTGATCATCTGCTTCCACCAGATCGTGACGACACCATCTGCGGCAACCCACTGGGCAACGGCAGACTTCCAGGCCGTCATCGACTACCTCGCGTTGAAGTACATGACCGTCCTGCCCGTCAGCGAGGTCGTGCGGCGGCGCTATTAGATGCAAACGAGGACCCCCACTCTCACACTGAGAGTGGGGGTCCTTTCGTCGTTCCAGAGTGGTTCTACCGCTCGGCGCGTTTTGCCCGGTAGTCGATGGCGCTCGCAAGCGCGATTAGCAGTACGCCGAGGATGCAGCTCGCGAAGGCGAGGGGCAGCACATCCTGAAACGCGACGGCTTGGGCGGCATCGATGTCTGTCAGAAAGATGTGGACGCACGCGAGGACGCCCCAGACGGCAAACAGGCCGAGCCCGAGGAATCGCAACACGGTAGTGGTCATGCGTTTATCCTAGTGACCGACGCGCGCCTGCTCACGGGGCGTTTCTTCTTCTCGAGGCGGGAGCCCCACCACCAGATGACCATGTACATCACGACCCCTGTGTTGATGATGGACGTGGGACCGTCCGCGATCCAGGTGCCAAGGACAACGGTGACCCCGGCCATGCCGACGATCTGGATCAGGTTCGTGTGCTGTGTGGTGTTGATCTTGGTCGCGATGCGGCAGAAGATAATGGCGAGCAAGGCGGCGAGCACGATCGCTCCGGGCAAACCGAAGTTGTGGTAGGCCGATCCCCACAGGGACACGGGCGAGGTGCCTCGCGTGGAGCCGTAGAGCACCTGGAAGATCCGGTTCGACAGGTCACTTCCCGCCTGACCGGGGAGCAGTCCAACGATGCCCTGCCACCATTCGCTGCCGGCAGGAATCTGCTGCTCGTAGACGTACTGGAAGCCGACCACCGAGCTCAGCTGGTTGCTGCCGAAGAGGCGGAACGCGAGCTGTTCGAAAAGGATGCCGATCTGCTGTCCGAACCCGGCGGCGGCGCGGAGGTCATCGGCCGCTCGACCGCCAGCGATGGTGGTGAGGAAGAACAGGGCGACGCCGAGCAGCCCGACGCGGAGTGCGTACTTCTTGAAGTTCTTCGGTGCGATCAGGTACGCCGACACGACGGCAAGGGCGAGGGCGAGAACGAACGCTGCACGCTGGCCCGTGCCGAGGAGGAACACGAGCGTCGCGGGGATCAAGATGAGCGCGAGCACCATGCGACCCGTCTTGCGGAAGTGGTACGCGGAAACGATCGCCGCGATTGTCAGGGCAGGGAGCAGCGAGTTCTTGAACTGGTTCACGTACCCGGGGAAGAAATAGCGGCTGCCCGCATAGGACTCCAGGCGCAGCCCTGCGAGGTCTTCGTTCGTGTCCCCCGCGATCGACTGCAGAGACTCGAAGAAGGCGATGTATCCGATGCTGGCGAAGTAGCCGGCGCTGACCGCGAGCGCAAGGATGATCCAGAACGCAACCGATTTGGTGGGGATCGCGTAGTCAACTTCCGGGGCGTAGTTCTTCCGCGTGCGCTCGCGATTCACGAAAGAAGCAACGAACGCGACAACGACGAGGGTGCTGAAGGTCAGCATGATCAGCGTGCCATGCATCTCGTCGGCGGGTTGCGCAGGGTCGAGCGCCGGAAGCGTGCCAGCGGCCATCATCGCCTGCGCGTAGACGAACAGGCTGATCACGGACAGGTGGCCGAATCGCGCACCAGCGGTGATCGCATAGAGTCCGACGAGGGCGAAGACGAAGAGGAGTAGTTCAGGCACGGCTGAACCTGGGCATCGACGTCTCACTCACCCTGCGAGTATAGGGCGAGCTACGGCTCACCAGCCGCCGTGGGAGGTCCCCTCGTCGGCGCATACCTCGGAGCAGTAACGACCTGGGGCACCGATCGCACCCCATGGCTCGACGTCGGACAGGTCACGTCCGCAGGTGCCGCAGACAGTCGGCTCCGCATAGAACGACCGCACCCAGTCGACAAGCTGCTGCATCATGATCGAAATCATAGACCCCCACTCTGCTTCGGCCGGGTGGGGGTCTTTTCGTCGTCTCAGCGGACTCCAGGTGGGCGCGTGTACCCGAGAGTGCTCGGCGCTGGCATAGACCGTCTCTCCTGCCCGACCGCGATCCATGGCTCGAGGCCGGGAAGGTCCCGCAGTGCAGTGCACAGGATGCGGGTGTAATCGTCCTCGAAGTAGCCGACCCAGGTGCCGACAGACTCGGTGAGGATGTGGTGCCGGTCGCCGGCGGTGGCGAGCAGTTCGGCGATGACGGGCGCGGGATCGGTGGTGTAACGGTTGCGGGAGCAGATCGCGTCGAGGCGGACGCTGAGCCGAACGTCGGGTGAGAGTCCTCGTGATGCCATGGCCGGATCCTTTCTCCGGCCGAGGTCATCGATTCTACGACGGTCAGCGGCACTCCGCGATGTCGAGCGAGGCGGGGAGGTGAGCGGCAGCGAAATCGGCGGGTGCGGCTTCGGCGCCGACGTTGTACAGAGCAACGAGGTCGGCGCAGTGCTCGGTGAGGGCGATGTAGGCCCGCTCGGCGCGCTGGTCCTCAGGGTCCGCGAGGTGCGCGGTGTGGGCGACCTGGATGCCGACTGTTGTGGCGTCGAACTCGGCGAGGCGCTCGGCGAAGCGCGGTGCGGTTCCCAGTCCGGTTCCGGCGGCGAGTCCGAGAGTGAGGGCGAGGGTGACAAGTGCCTTGAACATGATGTGCCTTTCGTTGGAAACCGGTATCCGGTTTCGTGGTGGAGTTGCTACGCTATACCGTAGCAGAACTACTACGAAATGGAAGAGGCAATACGCTATGAATGTGACCCGCCCCCGCCAGGAACTCGACGCCGCACACCGCGGACGCCTCGAGCGCGCGGCCGAAGCACGCCGACGATCCGACGCCGAGATGAAAGCTGCAGTGCTCGCCGCCTCCGAAGCTGGAGGATCCGTGCGAGTCATCGCTGAGGCCGGCAAGCTCTCCACCGCCACCGTGCGCGACTGGATCAAGAACGCCCCAAGCGACTGACTCCGGATGTCGGTGGCCGACGGCAGGATCGGAACCGTGACGCCTGCCGACATCCTCGCCTTCGAAGCAACCCACCCGCACCACACGCCCTCGAAGGAGGAGCGGATCCGCCGCGAGCTCGGCATCACGCCGACGCGCTACGTCGTGCTGCTCCACCGCGCCGCCGAGTCAGCCGACGGCATCGCGGCCCACCCGGTCACGGCACGCAGAGTGCGCGAGCGCGCGGTGCGGCGCGCGGACGCCCGGTCGAAGCGCGTCGCGGCCTGACGGTCTCGTTTCCGCTGGGTTTCCGCTGGAATCGGGACGGTGTCGCGGTGATTGGAAGTCCGCCTCCCCTACTCTCGTGGGGGATCTGAGAGCCGACTACGGGACTCGAACCCGTAACCCCCGTTTATGGGCTTCACCGAGCGGGCTTCTTCGTCCGTCGTGTACGCATAATGACGACGAGGAGCCCCGCGAAGGCGACGGCCGCCATGGTCGTGATCGCGTACTCCGCGGTCGCAGCGCCCGTGTCGTCGCCGAAGAGTGACGCGGCGCGGTGGCGGTTCAGGGTGGGAATGGTGTTCATGGTGTTCCTCTTTCTCTATGGGTGGCATCTACGGGTGGCATCTACGGGTGGCATCGGTCGGTGGCATCTGTGAGTCAGAGCGGGAGCGGGGTGGAGGCGAGCACGCTGAGCAACAGTGGCGCCACTCCGAGCAGGAGGAACGCCGGCAGCGTGCAGACGCCGAGCGGAAGGAGGAGGCGGGTGGAGAGCTTGGCGGCACGCAGACGACCTTGCACGCGAGCGGAGTGCCGCTCCTGGGCCGCCGACGCCCTGAGCAGCTCGCCGGCCGGGACGCCGGCAGCACTGGAGAGGTCCAGCACCGTCCGGATACGGTCCTGCTCGTCCGCTCCTGACGCCGAGCTTTCCGCGACGAGCTTCAACGCACGTTCGATGGAGGCGCCGCCGGCGAGGGCGACGGCGACCAGCTCCGCCTGCATCCCCGGAGTGCCGGGGACCGGTCGGGCTCGCTGCAGAAGCCGCCCGGTCCAGGAACGCGCCGCGAGTACGAGGAGAAGGCCCGCGACCACGCAGCAGCCTCCGAGGGGATTGCCGACGATGACTCCGAGCGTGTCGAAGCCGAGAGCGAAGCCGAGCAGCAGACCGGCGAACGGCATCCAGAGCAGCAACCGTGCCGTTCCCGCAGGTTCGGCGAGCGCGATGCGCACATCGTCCGCCGCGGACTCCGCATCGCGCAGGGTCTCGGCGATCATCCGGAGGACTTCCGCGAGCGGCGCGCCGACGGTCGTCGCCACCTCCCAGGCCGCAGCCAGATCCGCCCAGGCCCCGCCCTCGGCTTCGATCGCGGAGAGCAGCGGCGTTCCCGAATCGACCCGCTCGACGATGGCCGCGGCGTGCGGGTCGCCTGTCTCGGCGAGGTGGCGCCACGCGACCAGGGGCACCGCCCCCGCCTGCAGCAGCACGGCCAAAGTCTGGACAGATGTCGCGGCATCCGCGCCCCCGTCGCGTTCGTCGGTCGCCGCGCGACGGAGGCGGATCACCACGGGCGGACCTCCTCGATGTCGAGACGATCTCCCCGAAGCATGAACTTCCCTGCCTGAGCGATGCGCCGGGCTCCGTCGGGGGCTCGCCCCAGATGCAGCACGATCGAGAAAGCGCTCACCGCCTGTCTCGCGAGTGCTGTCGCGTCCATGCCTGCGAGGGCACCGAGAGCCTCGAGACGAGCCGGGACATCGCGCAGGCCGCTGGCATGCAAGGTTCCTGCGCCGCCGTCGTGTCCGGTGTTCAGTGCGCTGAGCAGTTCGCGCACCTCTTCGCCGCGGCACTCGCCGACCACGAGCCGGTCGGGCCGCATGCGCAACGACTCCCGCACCAATCGGGCGAGGCTGATGCCTCCCGCTCCCTCGAGGTTGGCCTGTCGAGCCTCGAGAGCGACGTGGTGGGGATGCCGCGGCCGGAGTTCTGCGACGTCTTCGATGGTCACGATCCGTTCGCGGGTCGACACCTCCGACAACAGGGCGGAGAGGAGGGTCGTCTTGCCGGTGCCGGTACCGCCGGTGACGAGGATGTTCGCTCGCTCGGCGACCAGCCCGGCGAGCCAGCTCTGCTGCCGAGCATCGAACGAGCCGAGCGCGGCGAGCGCGTCGAGGTCGGCCGCGCGCACCCGAGGGATGCGGACGGACAGCGCCGTGCCCGTGGTCGACACCGGAGCGAGGACGGCGTGCACGCGGATGCCGGAATCCAGGCGCACGTCCACGCACGGTGCCTGGTCGTCGAGGTGCCGGCCGCCGAGGCCGACGAGAGCCACGGCGAGGTCGCGCACCTCACGCTCCGAGGCCCGCCAACCCGGCACCGGCTCTGCGCCGCTACCCCTGTCGACGAAGAGGCCATCGGCGCCGTTGACGAACACATCGGTCACCGCCTCGTCCGCGCAGTGCTCCGCGAGCGGTCCGAACGCCGGATCCAGGCGCAGGGACTCGGAAGCGGACGGCCCGACGAGCCCCGCTCGCCCGCTTACGCGAGGTCGGATCACGAATGAATCGGTCATGATGCGACGCTATGACCGAGGTCGCCGCACTCGGCGACTCGAGGGCGCTGACGAGCACTGGCTGTGCACAAGCACCGGCATCCGTCATCGGTGCAGAACGGCAGCACGAGCGTCGCCGGTCGATGAGAGAGCGCTCCCAAGCAGAAGGGCGGCATCTCACGGGGGGAATGAGATGCCGCCCACGGCGGCACGGGACCGGGGGAATCCGGCACGCCAAGGCACGAATCAGAATTCGGCTGTCGTCGAGTGTACGCAAGGGCAGCCGTCCTGACAAAACCCGCGTCCCTACCGACTTTCGGCAGTATGCGACCTTCGATGCCGGGGATAGATTCACCCTGAGACGGTGGTGGCTCAGTCACGACCGTGTCTGCACGAACCGTGATGCCGCAAAGGAGCGCCTGCCGATGAGCAGCCAGATCGACCACCTTCTCGATGAGACCCGGAAGTTCGCGCCGTCGGAGGATTTCGTCGCTCATTCCGTGTCCTCGCCCGAGCTATACGAGCGTGCTTCCGCCGATCGCGAGGCGTTCTGGGGCGAGCAGTCCCGTGAGCTCCTGCACTGGCATACCCCGTTCACGCGTGTGCTCGACTGGACGAACCCGCCGTTCGCGAAGTGGTTCGACGACGGCGAGCTGAACGTCGCGTACAACTGCCTCGACCGTCACGTCGAGGCAGGGAACGGCGAGCGGATCGCCCTGCACTGGGAGGGCGAGCCCGGCGACTCGCGCAGCATCACGTACGCCGAGCTCACCGATGAGGTCAAGCGCACCGCGAACGTGCTCGCAGACCTGGGCATCGGCCAGGGCGACCGCGTCGCGATCTACCTGCCGATGATCCCGGAGGCCATCGCCGCCATGCTCGCGGTCGCTCGCCTCGGGGCCATCCACTCGGTGGTCTTCGGCGGATTCAGCGCCGACAGCCTGCGCGCCCGCATCGACGACGCCGGCGCCAAGGTCGTCATCACCGCAGACGGCGGCTATCGCAAGGGCAAGGTCTCCGCGCTCAAGCCCGCTGTCGACCAGGCTCTCGGCGACCGCGGAGAAGGCGAGCAGCAGACCGTCGAGCACGTGCTCGTCGTGAAGCGCGGTGGCAACGACGTCGACTGGGTGGAAGGACGTGACGTCTGGTGGCACGACGCCGTGCCCGCGGCATCCGCCGATCACACGGCCGAGGCCTTCCCCGCCGAGAACCCGCTGTACATCCTCTACACCTCCGGCACCACCGGAAAGCCGAAGGGCATCCTGCACACCTCCGGCGGCTACCTGACCCAGGCCGCGTACTCGCACAAGTACGTCTTCGACCTGCACCCCGAGACCGACGTCTACTGGTGCACGGCCGACATCGGCTGGGTGACCGGCCACTCCTACGTCGCGTATGGTCCTCTCGCGAACGGCGCCACCCAGGTGCTCTACGAGGGGACCCCGGACGCTCCGCACCCCGGTCGCTGGTGGGAGATCATCGAGAAGTACAAGGTCTCCATCTTCTACACGGCGCCGACGGCGATCCGGTCATTCATGAAGATCGGACGCAGCATCCCCGCCAAGTTCGATCTCTCGTCGCTTCGGCTCCTGGGGTCGGTCGGCGAACCCATCAACCCCGAGGCGTGGATGTGGTACCGCGAGGTGATCGGCGCGAGCAAGGCGCCGATCGTCGACACGTGGTGGCAGACCGAGACCGGCGCGATCATGGTCTCGGCACTGCCCGGCGTGACCGAGACCAAACCCGGTTCGGCGCAGGTGCCGTTGCCCGGAATCACGATCGACGTCGTCGACGAGAAGGGCGCCGAGGTCGGCAACGGCAGCGGAGGGCTCCTCGTCGTCACCGAGCCCTGGCCCAGCATGCTGCGCGGGATCTGGGGCGACCCTGAACGCTTCCGCGAGACCTACTGGGAGAAGTTCGAGAAACAGGGTTACTACTTCGCCGGAGACGGCGCGCGCCTCGATGAGGACGGCGATCTGTGGCTGCTCGGCCGCGTCGACGACGTGATGAACGTGTCGGGGCACCGCCTGTCGACCGCCGAGATCGAGTCGTCGCTCGTCGCTCACGAGGCGACGGCCGAGGCCGCCGTCGTCGGCGCATCGGACGAGACCACCGGTCAGGCCGTCGTCGCGTTCGTGATCATCAAGGAGAGCTACCTCGCAGGGCATGATCCCGCAGGCCTCGCTCAGCTGCTGCGCCTGTGGGTCGGCGAGCAGATCGGCGCGATCGCCCGGCCGCGAGACGTCTACATCGTCGGCGAGCTGCCGAAGACCCGCTCCGGCAAGATCATGCGTCGCCTGCTGCGCGATGTCGCGGAGGGCCGAGAGGTCGGCGACACCACGACGCTCGCCGACACCGCAGTCATGAGCATCATCTCGGCCCAGGTCAAGTAGATCGGCAGCAGAACGCCCCCTTCCGGATTCGGAAGGGGGCGTTCTGCGTTCGGATGCCGCGGCGAGGCCTCAGGCGAGGATGAAGGTGACCTCGACCTCGACCGGGCTGTCGAGCGGGAGCACGGGCACGCCGACGGCCGCACGGGCATGACGCCCGGCGTCTCCGAAGATCTCGCCGAGCACCTCGCTGGCGCCGTTGATCACGCCCGGCTGGCCGGAGAACTCGGGGACGGATGCCACGAAACCGCCGAGTCGCAGCACCCCGGCGATGCGGTCGACGCCCCCGGCAGCATCCGCCGCAGCCGCGAGCGCGTTGAGAGCGCAGGTGCGGGCGTAGGCCTTGGCGTCCTCGGCCGTCACCTCGGCGCCGAGCTTGCCCGTCGCGGGAAGCGCCCCGTCGACGAACGGCAGCTGGCCCGATGTGTAGACGAGCCCGTCGTGAACGACCGCGGGAACGTAGGCCGCCACGGGGGCGGCGACAGGAGGCAGTTCGATGCCGAGCTCGGCGAGGCGTGCGGAGATGGTCATGCGGCCCCTCCCTCGAACTGGCGCGAGGCCTCGGCGGCGGCGGCGAGACCGGCGTTGGAGGAGGCGTCCGACGTCACCGGACGCTTGAGGTAGGCGACGAGACCGCCCTCGGGTCCCGGCACGACCTGGACCAGTTCCCAGCCCTGCTTGCCCCAGTTGTTGAGGATCGCGGCCGTGTTGTGGATCAGCAGCGGGGTGGTGAGGTACTCCCACGTGGTCATGGCACTCCTGTCGATTCGGGCGCCGCACTCGCGCGAAGAGGGCTCAGGACCCGGTCGGATGAGGTGCAGGCTCGTCAAAGGCGGTATTCAGGGAACTCCCCTACGATCAAGCGTATGCCCCAAAAGAACAATCGCACGGTGAGAGGTGTGCTCGGCGGTCTCGTCGGGCTCGTCGGCCTGAGCGCCGTCGCCGGTCTCCTGGTGACCGCCAGCGTCACGCCGGTCCTCGCGATGACCGGCGTCGCCGGCACGCAGGCGCTGACCCTGTTCGACCAGCTGCCGGAGAACCTCGACCCCGGCACCCCGATGGAGCAGTCGACCATCTACGCGACAGCGCCCGACGGCGTGACCCCGGTCGAACTCGCCTCGTTCTACGAGCAGAACCGCGTCCCGGTGACCTACGAGCAGGTCACCCCCGTGCTGTACGACGCGATCCTCTCCAGCGAGGACAAGAACTTCTACACCCACGGCGGCGTGAACGTCGGCGCCACGGTGAAGGCCCTGGTCGACAACGTGCAGGGCACCTCCAGCCGCGGCGCGTCGACGATCAGCCAGCAGTTCGTCAAGAACGTGCTGATCCAGGAGTGCGAGCAGGAGGTCGATACGGCCTCCGAAACCTACTCCGAGGAACTCCAGCAGTGCTGGCTCGACGCGACCAATGCCGTCGGAAGCAAGGGCATCGAGCGCAAGCTTCAGGAGATGCGGTACGCCATCCAGATCGAGAAGGACTTCTCGAAGAACGACATCCTGCTCGGCTACCTGAACATCGCCAACTTCGGCGGCACGGTCTACGGCATCGAGTCCGCGGCCAACTACTACTTCTCCACGACGGCGGCGAACCTCACCGTCGCGCAGGCGGCGACGCTGGCGGGCATCGTGCAGAACCCGAACACGTTCCGCATCGACAAGCCCGACGTGGGCACCGGCACCAACGCCGACGGCGTCGCGACGAACACCGCGGCCGACGGCTACGCCGAGACGAAGGATCGGCGCCACTACGTGCTCGTCCGCATGCTCGACGACGGCAAGATCACGCAGGCGCAGTTCGACGAAGCGGATGCCTCCGCGATCGAGCCGCTGATCAACCCGCCGACGCAGGGATGCGCCGCCGCCGGACGCAACGCGTACTTCTGCCAGTACGTGAAGTCGATCGTCGAGAACGACGCCGCCTTCGGCGAAACCCTTCAGGAACGTCGCGATCTCCTCCGCCGCGGCGGGCTGAAGATCTACACGACCCTGGACTTCCGCGTCCAAGACCCCGCCGCACAGGCGATGGCCGATATCGCCCCGACGAACTACGGCGCGTACTTCGGCGCAGCCGGCACCTCGATCGAGGTGGGCACCGGCCGCATCCTGTCGATGACGCAGAACACGCTGTTCAGCGAGACAGTCACCAACGATCCGGCGTACACCTCGCTCGTGTTCGCCGGCGACAAGAAATACGGCAACTCGGTCGGCTTCCCCGTCGGCTCGACGTACAAGCTCTTCACCTTGATCGACTGGCTCGAGAAGGGGCATTCCGTGAACGAGCGGGTGAACGGCGCCCTGACGACGAACATGAAGTTCCGGGCTGACGCGTGCGGCGGTGGCACCATGACCGCGAACACCAAGGAGATCGGCAACTTCAACAGCCAGAACGGGTACACAGGGACGGTGATGAACTTCACCGCTCAGTCCCTGAACAGCGGGTTCTTCGCGATGGCGTCGAAGCTCGACCTCTGCGACATCAACAAGGTCGCTGATCGGATGGGCGTCACGCTCGCCACCGGCGAGAAGACGTACGAAGAGAACGTCCCGTTCAACGTGCTCGGGTCGAAGAACATCTCCCCGCTGGCGATGGCGAACGCCTACGCGACCGTCGCGAGCGGGGGCACCCTTTGCACGCCGCGGGCGATCGACCGCGTCGTCGGCGCCGACGGCCAGGACCGCGAGCTGCCGAAGTCGTCCTGCACCCCCGGCGTCATCAGCCCCGAGGTCGCGGCGACGGCCGCTTACGCACTCCAGGGTGTCATGGCGTCAGGCGGCACCGGACGCGTGGCGAACCCGAACGACGGCACTCCGCTGATCGGCAAGACCGGAACGCACAACGAGTACGGGACGATGATGATCGAGTCCAGCACCAAGGTGGCGACCGCGGTCTGGGTGGGCCGTTCGCAGGGCCAGGAGAACATCTACCGTGAGCGGTACAACGGACGGCTTCTCAACGAGATGCGCTATCCGCTGGCGGAGATCGCGCAGGCCGCCGCCAACGAATTCTACGAAGGCGGCGACTTCCCGCCGCCCGACCAGAACCTCATCAAGGTCGTCATGAAGACGGTCCCCAGCGTGGTGGGAATGACGGTGGATGCCGCCAGGGCCGCCATCGAAGGCGCCGGGTTCACTTTCGCCCAAGGAGGCCAGGTCGACAGCAACCTGGCAGCGGGACTCGTCGCCGCCCAGGACCCGAGCGGTCAGGCCCCGAGTGAGGCGACCATCACGGTCTCGACCAGCAACGCGCAGGGTACGACCGTCCCGGCGAACCTCGCCGGGATGTCGAGGGCTCAGGCCTCTGCCGCCCTCGCGTCCGCCGGGTTCGCCACGATCAGTTTCGATAACTCGTGCAATCCGCCGAGCGCGGTGGTCGCCAGTTCCGATCCCGCGCCGGGAACCGCAGCCAGCAAGGCCACCCCGGTCAGTGTGACGTGTCAGTAGCCGGTACCCGATCGGCTCACCCGGCCCTCATCGCGCTCGGCGCGGTGGGGGCCGCGGGTGTCGCGGCTGCAGTGTGGGGAATCGGGATCGAGCGCTACCTGTTCACGATGCGCGAGGCGACGGCATCCGCTCTCGCGCCCGGCTCGGCACCGATCCGCGTACTGCACATCTCCGACGCGCACATGGCCCCCTGGCAGCACCGCAAACAGGACTGGCTGGCGTCGCTCGCCCAGCTGAAGCCCGATCTCATCGTCAACACCGGCGACAACCTCGGGCATCGCGACGGGCTCGAGGGAATCCGGCGCGCCTACGACCCCTTCGCCGGCATTCCCGGCGTGTTCGTGCACGGGTCGAACGATGTCACCGCTCCGTCACCGCGCAACCCGCTGCGTTACTTCATGGGGCCGTCGAAGAAGACGCACCAGCCCGAGTCGCTCGACACCGACGCGATGGACGAGTACTTCACCGAAGAGCTCGGCTGGACCGACCTCAACAACGCCGCCGCACGGCTGGTGCTCGCCGGCAACCCCGTCGACCTGTTCGGTGTGAGCGACGCGCACCGGGACTGGGATCGCCTGGATGTGCTGCCCGCTGCGATCGATTCGCTCGGAGAACCGGATGCCGGCACCACGAGGCTCGGCGTCACCCACGCTCCGTACCAGCGGGTGCTGAACGGTTTCATCGATCTCGGTGCCGACGCGATCTTCGGCGGCCACACTCACGGCGGTCAGGTCTGCCTTCCCGGCTACGGCGCCCTCGTCGCCAACTGCGACATCCCGCTGAAGCAGGCGAAGGGCCTCAGCACCTGGTCGCAGGGCGGCCGTTCGGTGCCGCTGAACGTCAGCGCCGGCTGCGGTCACTCCATCTACGCGCCGGTGCGCTTCGCGTGCCGTCCCGAGGCGACCCTGCTCACGCTGACAGCGCGAGCCTGATCATCGGCGCGGGCGATCAGCATGAATACGCCGGAGCGGCGCTTGTGCTCGTGATTCTCGCGCTCGTCAGCCTTCGGACTTGAGCGCCTCCGATTCGGCGCCGGGACCATTTCCCTGTAGACTCGGAGGGTTGCAAACGGGGTGTGGCGCAGCTTGGTAGCGCGCTTCGTTCGGGACGAAGAGGTCGCAGGTTCAAATCCTGTCACCCCGACCAGTGACACCGGAAGGCCGCCCGCAGGGGCGGCCTTCTCTGTACCGGGACCGCGCACGAAAGGGACTCATGAGCTCGCTGCTCCCCCCGTCGCGCCGCCTCACCCTGGCCTGGGCTCTGGCCCTCGGCATCCCGTTCCTCATCGGTCTGGCTGTGTTGACGCTCACTCCGTCGCGGGTCGAGGACGCGATGCCGAATCTGCTCGACCTCGTGCTCTCCGGCATCCACCGTCTCGGCTGGACCGCCTTCGACTTCACCCGTCTCGAGGTCCTCGCCAACATCCTGGTGTTCATCCCGGTGGGCATCCTCGCCTTTCTCCTGCTTCCCCGACGGGTGTGGCCATCGGCGCTGCTCGTCGGGCCTCTGGTGTCTCTCTCGATCGAGGCGGCACAGCATGTCGCCCTGCCGCACCGCGCGGCGACCGTGACGGACGTGATCGCCAACTCCTCCGGAGCGACAGCCGGCGTCGCGTCGGCCGTGCTCTGCTCACTGGTCTTCGCGGTACGCCGGTCCCGCCAGGCATCTCCTAGGCTGGAAGCATCATGACGTCACCTGCACTCGTCGCGTTCGATCTCGACGACACGCTCGCCCCGTCCAAGGGCCTGATCGACCAGCGCATCGCCGACCTGCTGCGCGCCCTGCTGCGTTCCGTCGACGTCGCGATCATCTCGGGTGGCAACGAGGCGCAGTTCCGTACGCAGGTGATCGCCCGTCTCGGCGACACGGATGCCGCCGACCTCGCCCGTCTTCATCTGCTGCCGACCTGCGGCACGCGATACCTGCGCCATGACGGTATGGAGTTCACCCCGGTCTACGCGCACGACCTGAGCGACGCGGAGAAGACCGCCGCGCTCACCGCGCTGCGTGAAGAGGCCGAGCGACTCGGGTTCTGGGAGCCCGAGCCGTGGGGCGACATCCTCGAGGACCGCGGCTCGCAGATCACGTTCTCGGCTCTGGGTCAGCGTGCTCCGCGTGAGGCGAAGCATGATTGGGATCCGACCGGCGTCAAGCGCGGGCTGCTCCGCGAGGCCGTGAGCGCGCGGCTCCCCGGCCTCGAGGTACGTTCCGGCGGTTCCACCTCGATCGACATCACGCAGGCGGGAATCGACAAGGCGTTCGGCATGCAGAAGCTCGCCGAGCACACCGGCATCCCCCTCGGCGCGATGCTGTTCTACGGCGACCGGCTGGATGAAGGCGGGAACGACTACCCCGTGCTCGCCATCGGCGTACCGTCCGTGGCTGTCGAAGGCTGGGAAGACACGGCCGACAAGCTCGACGCGCTCCTGCCGACGCTCTGAATCGTCCCGGCCCGGTCATGGGGCTCTAGCATGACGTCATGGACCCCCTGCTGACCGTCATCATCACGGCCGCGGTCGCCAGTCTCGCCTGCTGGCTGCTCTCTTTGATCACCCGCGACACCTCGTGGGTCGACCGCGCCTGGTCGATCGTGCCGGTCCTGTACGTGTGGATCCTCGTCGCCGGGGCGTTCGCCGAGAGAGACGGGTCCGTGCGCGTCGTGATCATGGGCGTGCTCGCGACCCTGTGGGGCTCACGCCTCACCTTCAATTTCGCGCGGAAGGGCGGCTACTCGGGCATGGAGGACTACCGCTGGGCGATCCTCCGGCAGCGCATGAAGCCGTGGCAGTTCCAGATCTTCAACGTGCTGTTCATCATCGGCTACCAGATGACTCTGCTGGTGCTCATCACCCTCCCCACGGCTGTCGCCGCGCAGCATCCGACCCCGCTCACGCCGTGGGATGCGCTCTTCGTGATCGCATTCCTCGGCTTTCTCGTGGGCGAGACGGTGGCCGACCAGCAGCAGTGGCGATTCCACCAGCGCAAGAAGTATGCCGGAGGCACGCTCGCGCCGGGCTTCGCGACCCACGGACTGTTCCGGTACAGCCGCCATCCGAACTTCTTCTTCGAGCAGGCCCAGTGGTGGGCGTTCTACGCGATCGGCGCGACGGCTGCGTCTGCCGCGGGTGCCGGCATCCTCGGCGGAGTCTTGAATCCGACGATCATCGGACCGGCGCTTCTGACGATGCTCTTCATCGGATCGACGATCTTCACCGAATCCATCACGGCGGGTAAGTATCCCGCGTACGCCGAGTATCGGCGCGCCACGTCGATGCTCGTCCCCTGGCCGCCGCGCGCTCGCGCCGCTGCGACCCAGTCCTGACGGCGGGAGCGAACCGCGCCCGCCGTCATCCGGTCAGCGGATCACGGCCTCCGTCGCGGCGCGCGACACGGGAACCAGGCGGGTGAGCTGCGTGACGTGGCCGGGCTCGAGTTCTGCGAGCGAGGAGACGCCGAGCAGCCGCATCGTCCGTTCGATCTCCCCGCGGAGGATCGCGATCGTACGGTCGACGCCCTGCCGACCTCCCGCCATCAGGCCGTAGAGGTAGGCCCGGCCGATGAGCGTGAAGTCGGCACCCAGCGCGACCGCGGCGACGATGTCGGCGCCGTTCATGATGCCGGTGTCGATCATGACGGTGAGGTCGTCGCCGACCGCTTTGCGAACCTTCGGGAGCAGGTGGAAGGGGATCGGTGCCCGGTCGAGCTGGCGGCCGCCGTGGTTCGAGAGCACGATGCCGTCGACGCCTTCATCGCGCAGGCGCAGCGAGTCCTCGATGTTCTGGACGCCCTTGATCACGATCTTGCCGGGCCAGATGTCACGGATCACCGCCAGGTCGTCGTAGCTGATCGTCGGGTCCATCGCGGCGTCCAGCAGTTCGCCGACCGTGCCGCCCGTGGTGCTCAGCGAGGCGAACTCGAGCTTGGGAGTGGTCAGGAAGTCATACCACCACCACGGCCGCGGGATCGCATTGATGATCGTGCCGAGCGTGAGCTGCGGCGGAATGCTGAACCCGTTGCGCTTGTCTCGCAGCCGGGCACCGGCCACTGGAGTGTCGACCGTGAACTGCAGGGTGTCGAAGCCGGCGGCTGCGGCGCGACGGGTGAGCTCGTAGGAGATCTCCCGGTCGCGCATCACGTAGAGCTGGAACCAGTTGCGTCCGTGCGGATTGGCTGCTTTCACGCCCTCGATAGAGGTCGTCCCGAGGGTCGAGAGCGTGAACGGGATGCCGGCGGCGGCAGCGGCACCCGCGCCAGCGACCTCGCCCTCGGTCTGCATGAGCCGTGTGAAGCCCGTGGGGGCAATGCCGAACGGCAGGGCGGACGGACCGCCGAGAATCTCGACGCTCGTGTCGACGGTCGGCGCCGGCCGCAGGATGCCGGGGTGGAACTCGACGTCCTGGAACGCCTGGCGCGCACGGGTGAGCGAGAGTTCGCCCTCGGCTGCGCCGTCGGTGTAGTCGAACGCGGCCTTCGGCGTGCGGCGCTTGGCGATCGTGCGGAGGTCGTCGATCGTGAGTGCGCCGTCGAGGCGGCGCTTCCTGCCGTCGAGCTCGGGCTTCTTGAACTTCATCAACTCGAGCAGTTCTGCGGGATTGGGGAGCTGGCGCTGCACCATGGTGTGCCTCTCGGTGTGATTCAGGGGGTCAGGATCTGCGTGTAGTAACCGGTGATGTGGGACCGCACCAGGGAGCGGGCGGTGTCGGCATCTCCGTCATCGATCGCGGCGACGAGTGCACGATGCTCGTCTCTGAGCCGTGCCGCCATCGCTTCCCAGTCGCGGATCGCGTCGACGCCACCCTGCACGTACGACTCGATCGAGGAGCGCAGGCCGCCCATCATCGCCGCGATCACGGTGTTGCCGCTGCCCTCGGCGAGCGAGAGGTGCAGCTGGGCATCGAGGGCAAGGAATTCCGACGGCGAGAGGTCGGCGGCATCCATCGCGCCGAGGAGCGCGTGCGCCCTCTCGGTGTCGCGCTCGTCCGCGGTCGCCATGGCCCCCACGACCGCGTCTTCGAGCACGAGGCGGGTCTGCACGACATCGGCGAGCGGGAAGCCCTGCGCGGCCACCTGCAGGCGCAGCAGCGCCGACATCCCGCCGGTCGGAGTCGAGATCACGATCGCACCGGACTGCGGCCCCGAGCCCGTGGCGGTCCGGATCAGCCCTAGGACCTCGAGGACACGGAAAGCCTCGCGGACGCTGGATCGCCCCACTCCGAGCTCGGTCGCGAGGTCTCGTTCCGAGGCCAGTCGGTCCCCTGGGCCGAGTCGGCCCTCGAGGAGGTCGCGTTCGATGTGCTCGAGGACGAGGCGCCAGGCGCGCGCGGGCTGCTGCTCCGGCATCCGTCCTCCTCGAGTCGACGACGTGCGTCGCATGTGGTCTGACCACAGTAGCGCGTGTGGTCAGACCACGCAATCGGAGGCGGTCCGCAGCGTCGAACCACCCCTTTCTGCGCGACAGGCCCCCTTCGGGACCGACGTAGCGGGGCCGGTCGCGCGAAGAGGGGCCGGTCGGCCAGCGCCGGGGGCGGGTCAGCCCAGGCGTCCGCCGGACTCCTGGAGATAGCACGTGCCGCAGAGGGACTCGTATGTCGTCAGCTCCGGAGCAGCGGAGCCGTCTGCGCCTTCGTCGATCGCGACCTGATCCCCATCGAAGACGAAACGCCCACCGATGACGCGACCATTGAACACGGCCTTGCGACCGCAACGGCAGATCGTCTTGAGCTCCTCCAGCGAGTGCGCGATTGCAAGCAGACGCGCCGATCCGGGAAAGGCGTGAGTCAGGAAGTCGTTGCGGATGCCGTAGGCCATCACCGGGATGCCATCCTCGATCGCGATGCGGAACAGGTCATCGACCTGCGGCGGGGTGAGGAACTGCGCCTCATCGATGAGGAGGCAGGCCACGTCCGCCGGACCGCTCGGGATCAGCTCCTCCTCGGCTGATCGTCTGACGCGCTCACGATGCTCGGCGAACAGCATCCGCGCATCATCATCGGGACCGATCAGGAAATCCACCTCACGCGTCACTCCGAGACGGCTGGCGATCTCTGACGCCCCCTTGGTGTCGATCTCCGGCTTGGCGAGCAGCACGTGCTGCCCGCGCTCCTCGTAGTTGTACGCGGCCTGCAGCAGGGAGGTCGACTTGCCGGAGTTCATCGCGCCGTAGCGGAAGTAGAGCTTCGCCACGGGAGGCGCTCAGGCGTTGATACCGAGGGCGGACGCGGTGGCCGCAGTGGACTCCTCCGCGAGCGCGGCATCCTTGTTCAGCTTCGCGCCGAAGGTCGGGATCAGCTCGCGCAGCGCAGGCTTCCAGCCGGCGTACTCTTCGGGGAAGCAGGTCTCGAGCAGCTGAAGCATGATCGGGACCGCCGTCGACGCCCCCGGCGACGCCCCCAGCAGGCCGGCGATCGAACCGTCGGCCGACGAGACCACTTCGGTGCCGAACTGGAGGATGCCACCCTTCTTCGGGTCTTTCTTCATGACCTGCGCGCGCTGACCGGCATCGATGAGAGTCCAGTCCTCGTCCTTCGCCGTGGGCATGAAGGTGCGGAGGCTGTCGACCTTCTTCGCGTGATTCTTGAGCAGCTCCCCGACGAGATACGTGATGAGGTCGGGGTTCTTGACCGCGACCTGGAGCATCGGGAGCAGATTGTGCGGGCGCACCTGAGACACGATGTCGAGCATCGATCCGTTCTTCAGGAACTTCGGGCTGAAGGTCGCGAACGGCCCGAACATCAGCGAGGCTTCACCGCCGACAACGCGGGTGTCGAGGTGCGGGACCGACATGGGCGGGGCGCCGACCGAGGCCTGCGAGTAGACCTTGGCCTTGTGCTGCGCGACGACCTTCGGGTTGGTGGTCTTGAGGAACTGGCCGCCGATCGGGAAGACGCCGTAGCCCTTGATCTCGGGGATGCCGGAGTTCTGCAGCAGCTTCAGCGCCCACCCGCCTGCGCCGACGAAGACGAAGCGCGCCTTCACCTCGTTCGGGGTGCGACCGATGGTGGTGCGGAACTTGACCAGCCAGCCCCCGTCCTTCTGCTTCTTCAGACTGCGCACTTCGTGGTTCGTGCGCAGCACGACGCCGGAGTGAGTGAGGTGGTCGAAGAGCTGGTGCGTGAGTGCGCCGAAGTCGACGTCGGTGCCGGCCGGAACACGAGTCGCGGCGAACGGCTCGCCCTTGCGGCGCTGCTGCATGAGCAGCGGCGCCCACTTGTTGATGACGCGCGAGTCCTCGCTGTACTCGATGCCCGCGAACAGCGGCTGCTCCTTGAGCACCTCGTAGCGCGCCTTGAGATATGCGACATCCTTCTCGCCGCGCACGAACGTCATGTGCGGGGTGGCGTTGATGAAGGTCGACGGCTCATCGAGCACGCCCTTCTCCACCAGCGACGACCAGAACTGACGGCTCTGCTGGAACTGCTCATTGATCGAGACCGCCTTGGCCGGATCGAGCGGCTCGTCGCCCTGCTGCGGCATGTAGTTGAGCTCGCACAAGGCGGCGTGGCCCGTACCGGCGTTGTTCCACGGATTCGAGCTCTCCTGGGCGACATCGGACAGTCGCTCGTAGGCGACGATCTTCCACTCCGGCTGCAATTCATGCAGCAGAGTACCCAGGGTGGCGCTCATGATGCCACCGCCGATCAGGACGACATCGACGTTTTCAGTCACCAGATCAGTCTAGTTCGCGGTCACGAGACGACAGACCATGCGGGGCGGTCCGGCGAGACCGGTTCCGTATGACGATGATGCCGTCAGGCTATGACCGCCAGGCGCTCGGCGAGCACCTCGGCGATCTGCACTGCGTTGAGCGCCGCCCCCTTGCGCAGGTTGTCGTTGCTGATGAACAGCACGAGGCCCTTGCCCTCTGGGGCGGACTGATCGGCGCGGATACGCCCGACGAAGCTCGGATCCTTCCCTGCGGCCTGCAGCGGCGTGGGTACCTCTTCGAGGACGACACCGGGCGCGGCTGAGAGGATTTCGGTGGCGCGTTCGGGGGTGATGTCGTTCGCGAACTCCGCGTGGATCGACAGCGAATGCCCGGTGAAGACCGGCACGCGCACGCAGGTGCCGGCGACGCGGAGCTCGGGGAGCTCGAGGATCTTGCGGCTCTCGTTGCGGAGCTTCTTCTCCTCGTCGGTCTCGTTCTGCCCGTCGTCGACGAGGTTGCCCGCGAACGGGATGACGTCGAAGGCGATGGGGGCGACGTACTTCTCCGGCTGCGGGAAGTCGATGGCCGAACCGTCGTGCACGAGGCGAAGCGTGTCGCCCTGGGCGAGGACGCCCTCGACCTGGCCGAGCAGCTCCTGGGCGCCGGCGAGGCCCGAGCCCGAGACGGCCTGGTAGGTCGAGACGATCAGACGCTCGAGGCCGGCCTCGGCGTGCAGCACCTTGAGGACCGGCATCGCTGCCATCGTGGTGCAGTTCGGGTTCGCGATGATTCCCTTGGGGCGATCGTCGATGGCGTGCGGGTTGACCTCGCTGACCACGAGCGGAACCTCGGGGTCGTTGCGGAATGCGCTCGAGTTGTCGACCACGACCGCACCCGCCTCGGCGAAGCGCGGCGCGTAAGCCCGACTGGCGGTCGCACCGGCGGAGAAGAGGGCGATGTCGATGCCCGCGGCATCCGCCGTCTCGACGTCTTCGACGATGACCGTCGCTCCCCCGAACTCGATCGCCGTGCCTGCGGAGCGCGACGATGAGAAGAGGCGCAGCTCCCGGATCGGGAACGCCCGCTCGGCGAGAATCTCGCGCATGACGGTGCCCACCTGGCCGGTGGCGCCGACGATGGCGACGGAGAGTCCTGAATCGGAGATGCGGGTCATGATGTTCCTTGGCGTCGTGCGGATGATGCGTACGATGCGCCGGGCGCAGCGTCGGGATGCGGATGCCGCGCCTGGCGCCGGTGTCAGGGTTTCGGCGAGTCTACCGCGCCCTCACACGGGCGAGGGCGACGTGGGTCAGCGGCCGGTGCCGGCGTGGACGGTGGCTTCGGATTCGCCGTCGAGGCCGTATGCGGTGTGCACGGTGCGAGCGGCCTCAGCGAGGTCGCTGCCGCGGAGCACCACGGAGATGCGGATCTCGGATGTCGAGATCATCTCGATGTTGATACCGCCGGCGGACAGCGCCTCGAACAGGGTCGCCGAGACGCCGGAGTGCGTGCGCATGCCGGCGCCGACGACCGAGAGCTTGCCGATCTGGTCGTCGTGGATGAGGTTCTGGAAACCTACCTCGGTCTGGTCGGCGGCGAGCGACTTCAGCGCCGCCGCGGCATCTGCTTTCGGGACGGTGAACGAGATGTCGGTGCGTCCGGTGGCGGAGACGTTCTGCACGATCATGTCGACGTTCGCGCCGGAGCGGGCCACGATCTTGAAGATCTCGGCCGCTTTGCCCGGCACGTCGGGCACACCGGCGACAGTGATCTTGGCATGGCTGAAATCGGTGGCCACACCGGCGACGATCGGTTCTTCCATGACTGCTCCCTCGGCTTCGCGCGGGTTCTTCATACCCTCGCCCAGAACGTATGTGCCCTCGGCGGACGAGAACGTCGACCGGGCGTGGATGAGCACGCCGTGACGGCGTGCGTACTCGACGGCGCGGATGTAGAGCACCTTGGCGCCGTTGGCCGCGAGCTCCAGCATCTCCTCGGTCGAGACGTGATCGAGCTTCTGCGCCGTCGGGATCACGCGGGGATCGGCCGTGTAGATGCCGTCGACATCGCTGTAGATCTCGCACACGTCGGCGTCGAGCGCAGCGGCGAGGGCGACGGCCGTGGTGTCGGACCCGCCGCGGCCGAGCGTGGTGATGTCACGGGTGTCACGGTTGAAGCCCTGGAAACCGGCGACGATGACGATCGCGCCCTCGTCGAGCGCTTCGCGCAGTCGCACGGGCGTCACATCGACGATGCGCGCGGCACCGTGCTGGGAGTCGGTGATCATGCCGGCCTGGCTGCCCGTGAACGACCGCGCCTCGAAGCCCATCGAGTGGATGGCCATCGCCAGCAGCGCCATCGAGATGCGCTCACCGCTGGAGAGCAGCATGTCGAGTTCGCGCGGCGCCGGAATCGGGGCGACCTCGTTGGCGAGGTCGAGCAGTTCGTCGGTCGTGTCGCCCATCGCGCTGACCGCGACGACCACGTCGTGGCCCGCACGACGCGTGTCGACGACACGCTTGGCGACGCGCTTGATGCTCTCGGCGTCGGCGACCGAAGAGCCGCCGTACTTCTGCACGATGAGGGCCACGTTCACTCCCTGGGATGTCGGGCGGATCCGCCCACCGCTCATTCTACGATTCGCCCGTATACCCTGCCGCGCATGTGTCGCGCCGCGTCGACGCGGTCACGGGGCGGGGGGCAGCGAGGCGGCGGCGGGTGGATCGGCAGCTTCGGGGGCTGATCCGGGCGTGACGGGTGCGGATCTGAGACGCCCGCCGGTCGCGGCGAACCAGCATCCGGCGATGATCAGTGGGAAGCCGATGAGCAGGCCCGGTGTCAACGGCTCGGCGAGCACGATCGCGCCGAGGAGGATCGCCACCACCGGGTTGACGTAGGTGAACAGCGGTGCGCGCACGGGACCCACCTCGCGGATGAGTGCGAAGAACGCCAGGAAGGCGACAGCCGTGCAGATCACCGCGAGCGCGAGGAGGGCGCCGATGGACGGCAGCGTCGGCACCTCGTGCTGGGTGAGCAGACCGATCGGCAGATAGAGGATGCCGATCATCAGCAGCGACAGCGTGATCGTCCCGAGGGAGGGCACATCGTTGAGCTTGCGCGCCACGATGAATGGGGCGATCGCGTACAGGATGGCGACGAGAAGCACCTCCCCGGCGGCGAGCAGACTGATCTCGCCGCCGAAGAGCCCCGGGCCCGCGACGACGACAGCGACACCGATGAAGCCGACGAGCAGACCGATGCCGCGAGAGGGCTTCAGAACTCCGCGATCACCGCCGCCGAGGGCGATCAGTGCCGCGAAGAGCGGCACCGTGGCCACGAGCAGGCCCGTCATCCCCGAGGGGAGGGTGATCTCGGCGTGACCCAGAAGCACGAACGGGCCGGCCATCTCGACCAGGCCGAACGCGAGCACCCAGGGCCAGTGCTTCCAGGCGGCGCGCAGCGCACCGCCTCGGAAGGCGAACGGCAGCAGCAGCAGCGCCGCGATGAGGGTGCGTCCGGCCACGATGGCGGGCGGTGAGAGCGACTCGACGGCGATGCTGATGAACAGATAAGGCACGCCCCACAGCAACGCCATGGCTCCGAACAGCAGCCAGCCGCGTCGGGAGAAGCGCCCGGAGGGGTTCACAGGACGCGCCGGCCCTCGAAGGCACGACCGAGCGTGACCTCGTCTGCGTACTCGAGGTCGCCGCCGACCGGCAGCCCGGACGCGAGGCGCGACACCGTGATCTGCATGGTGGTGAGGAGCCTGCTGAGGTAGCTCGCGGTCGCCTCGCCCTCGAGGTTGGGGTTGGTCGCGAGGATCACCTCCTGCACTGTGCCGTCGGCGAGGCGCGTCATCAGCTGAGCGATACGGAGATCATCGGGTCCGATGCCCGCAATGGGACTGATCACACCGCCGAGCACGTGGTAGAGGCCGCGGAACTCGCGCGTGCGCTCGATGGCGGCGACGTCTTTCGCATCTTCGACCACGCAGATCAGGGCCTGACTGCGCCGAGGGTCGCGGCAGATGGCGCAGCGCTCCTGCTCGGCGACGTTGCCGCACACTTCGCAGAACCGCACGCGGAGGCGGATCTCCGACAGCAGCTCGGCGAGTCGGGCGACGTCGAAGGTCGGGGTCTGCAGAATGTGGAACGTGATGCGCTGGGCTGATTTCGGCCCCACGCCGGGAAGTCGACCGAACTCGTCGATCAGCTCTTGAACGATGCCGTCGTACATCAGGAGAACCTCGTCGGGGGCTCGTAGGGCTCTTCGCGCACGAATGTCGCGCCGAGCACCTGGCGGATCACGGCCTCACCGTAGCGCTGCACTCCCCCGACGGAGGGCGCACGCTCGGTGACCACCGGGGCGGCCGAAGAGGCGCGCTGCGCCCGCGGTGCGGACGACGTCGGTGCGGACGACGTCGGTGCGGACGGTGTTGGTTCGGACGACGTCGGTGCGGACGGTGTTGAAGCGTTCCGGGTTGCCGTCGTCGGCGCCTGTCGCGCCGCGGGCGGCTCGTACGAGGGGTCGTACGGCGGCTCGTCGTCGAACGGGGCCTCATCGTCGCCCGGCAGCGTTGGCTCGTCGCGGTCCACGGCGCCGTCGGTCGGCGGGACGGGGGCGGATGCCGCCGCCTCGACCTCTTCAGGCTCGTCGTCGACGGGAAGCGGAGATGCCGGTGCCGACGATTCGCTCTGCGGCTCCGCGGCGGTCGGGATGGACGCGACTGCCCATTCCGTCACGGAGGATGCCGACGCTGCACGGACCTGAGGGCGGGAGGAACCCGCTGACGCAGGCTCCGATGCGGGTGCCGAGTCGGACGGTGCCGCGGGCGCGGCGGTGGCGGGCTGCCGCGGTGCCCCGCCGGACGGCATCGGCGCAGGGATGTACTTCACCCGCACTCCGAGTTCCTGTTCGATGGCCGTGCGCAGGTGGTCCGAGGGACCTGCGCCCGGCGTCGTGCCCTTGAACTTCGCCACGTCGTGCTGGCTGGTGAAGCCGAGCGTCAGCACGTCGCTCTCGGTGACGAAGGCCAGCGGCTGCACGGCGGTCGCGAGCAGCCATGAGGTTCGGCTGATCCCCTCGAGACGCGTGAGCACGGCCGGCCAGGACGCGAGTACGCTCGCGAGAGTCACCGGAGCGGAAGGGACAGAAGCCGTGGGTGCGTGCTCGGCGACATCCGAGGTCTTGGTCGCGGCGGGCTCGTCGGACTGCGCCTGCTCGACGGACTGCGCCTGCTCGACGGACTGCACCTGCACGGCGGACTGCACCTGCACGGCGGACTGCGAGCCCGGTGACTGCTGTGCCGACGCAGCGGAGGGAGCCGGCTCTGGCGCCGCGGGCGCGAGAGCCCCGGCGGGAGCAGGAGCGGCTTGAGCGGGAGCGGCAGCAGCAGCGACGGGCGCCTTGTCACGGGTGGGCGTCGAGCGTTCGGCAGCCGGTGCCGTGGCCGGCGCGGTCGCCGGCGCCGCAGCATCCGACGCCCCCGCGAGAACCCGAGCCACCATCAGTTCGAGATGCAGGCGCGGCGAGGTGGCGCCGGTCATGTCGTCGAGAGCCGCGCTGACCACGTCGGCCGTGCGCGACAGCCGCGCCGAGCCGAACACCGCCGCCTGGCCGCGCATGCGCTCGAGGTCATCTTCGGCGATGCCGCGGAGCACAGCGGACGCACCCGCTCCGACAGCCGCGATCACGATGAGGTCGCGCAGTCGCTCGAGCAGGTCGTCGACGAAGCGGCGCGGGTCTTGTCCGGTCTGCACGACGCGATCGATCGCGGGGAAGGCGGCAGCCGCGTCACCCGCGGCGAGCGCGTCGACGATCTCGTCGAGCAGTGCGCCGTGCGTGTAGCCGAGGAGCGACACGGCTCGGGCGTAGCCGACGGTGACCGTCTCGGAGCCCGCCGGGGCGTCGGAGCCCGCGATCAGCTGGTCGAGCAGCGACAGGGTGTCTCGGGGAGAGCCTCCGCCGGCGCGGACGACGAGGGGCAGCACGCCCTGTTCGACGATGACGCCCTCTTCTCCGCAGAGCTTCGCGACGTACTCGAGCATCGCTGCGGGGGGCACGAGGCGGAAGGGATAGTGGTGCGTGCGCGAGCGGATGGTGCCGAGCACCTTCTCGGGCTCGGTGGTGGCGAAGATGAACTTCACGTGCTCGGGCGGCTCTTCGACCAGTTTCAGCAGCGCGTTGAAGCCCTGCGGCGTCACCATGTGCGCCTCGTCGAGGATGAAGATCTTGTACCGGTCGCGGCTCGGCGCGAACGTCGCGCGCTCGCGCAGATCGCGCGCGTCGTCGACGCCGTTGTGGCTCGCGGCGTCGATCTCGACGACGTCGAGCGATCCGCCGCCGGCGCGGGACAGCTCGACGCAGCTGTCGCAGGTACCGCACGGCGTGTCTGTAGGACCCGCTGCGCAGTTGAGGCAGCGGGCGAGGATGCGCGCAGACGTCGTCTTGCCGCATCCGCGCGGCCCGGAGAACAGGTAGGCGTGACCGACGCGGTCTCCGCGCAGCGCTGTCATCAGCGGATCGGTCACCTGCGACTGCCCGATCATCTCGCCGAACGTCTCGGGCCGGTAGCGGCGGTAGAGGGCTGTGGTCACCTCAACAGCCTACGGCGTGCCACCGACGTTCGGCGGGTCGCCCGATCAGCTGATCGGCTCGATGATCGGGATCGCCGTCGTGATGACCGGAACCGATGCGGAGAGCCTCGTCCCGTCCTCGCGCAACGCGTCGGCGAACTGTCGCAGCGTCGGCCGTCCGGGGATCAGCGGACCCTGGTCGGCCAGCGGCACCACGACAGCCTCGTCGACCGTGGCGATGTACGCGGTGTCCCGCACGGTGAAGGGCACGGGCGCACCGCTGCGCACCCGCAACAGCAGCTCGTCCTTCGACAGGACGACCTGCAGTTCCGAACCCTGCCACTGCAGCGGGAACGACAACGAGGGCCACGCCGCGGGCAACCGCGGGTCGAAGCTGAGCTCGCCCGCGTAATCGCGCATGCCCCCGAATCCGCAGACCAGCGCCGTCCACACCCCTCCCGCCGAGGCCACGTGCACACCATCGGCGGCGTTGTGGTGCAGATCGTGCAGGTCGACGAACAGAGACTGCTCGAAGTAGCGCTGAGCGAGGTCCTGATACCCGACCTCGGCCGCCAGGATCGACTGCACGACGGCCGACAGGGTCGAGTCGCCGGTGGTCAGCGGGTCGTAGTAGTCGAAGTCGGCCCGCTTCTCCTCGGGCGTGAAGTGATTGCCCTGCAGGAAGAGCGCCAGCACGACATCCGCCTGCTTGAGCACCTGGAAGCGATAGATCACCAGCGGGTGGAAGTGCAGCAGGAGCGGACGCTGATCCGCCGGTGTCTGCACGAGGTCCCAGACCTCGCGCTCCAGGAAGAGGGAGTCCTGCGGGTGGATGCCGAGGCTCTCGCTGTACGGGATGAACATCGCCTCGGCGGCGCGGTCCCACGCCTCCGCCTCGCCCGACCCGAGGCCGGTGCGCTCGACGAGACGCGTGTACTCCTCCGGGAAGGTCTCCTGGATCTCCCGGACGATGCGCGCCGCGTAGCGGAGGTTGTATCGCGCCATCACGTTCGTGTACAGGTTGTCATTGACGACGGTCGTGTACTCGTCGGGCCCGGTGACGCCGTGGATGTGGAACGTCTCGATGATCTCGCCCGTGTGGGGCTCGCCCGCGGGCCTCGAGCTTCGCCAGAATCCGAGCGTCGCCCAGAGACGTGCGGTCTCGATCGCGATGTCGGCGCCCTCGCGCCGCAGGAAGTCCTCATCGCCCGTGGCCCGCACGTACTTGCCGAGCGCGAAGCTCACGTCGGCGTTGATGTGGTACTGCGCGGTGCCGGCGGCGTAGTACGCCGAGGCCTCTTCGCCGTTGATCGTGCGCCAGGGGAAGAGCGCCCCCGCCTCGTTGAGCTGCGCCGCCCGTCGACGTGCGGCCGGGAGCATCTGCACGCGGGCGCGCAGCGCGTTGCGCGCCCACTGCGGCGACGTGTAGGTCAGGAAGGGAAGCACATAGATCTCGGTGTCCCAGAAGTAGTGGCCGCTGTACCCCGAGCCCGAGACGCCCTTGGCCGGCACGCCGGTGCCGTCGGCCCGGGCGGACGCCTGTGCGAGCTGCAGCAGGCACCAGCGCGTCGCCTGCTGGATGTCGTCGCGACCACCGATCTGCACGTCGCTGCGATCCCAGAACGCGGCAAGCCACTCGGCCTGCCGGATGAACTGCGTCTCGACGCCCTCGACGGCCACCCGGTCGAGGGAGCGGCGACAGCGGTCGACGAGCTCGCGCGGAGGCACACCCCGCGATGTGTGATAGCTGACGAGCTTCGTGATCCGGATCGGGACGCCGGCCTTCGCCTGCACGCGGAACACGTTCTTGGCGATGTCGGGTTCGATGAGTCGTCGGGCGCTGTACTCGTTGTCGGTCTCGATGATGTGGTCCGCCACCACGGCGACGGTCATGCCTGAGTCTGCAACCTCGTACGAGAGCGCCGCGCGGAGACCGTCCTGCCAGTACTCGTCGGGCTCGAGCACGCGGTCGGCGATCTTCTCGGCCTTGCGCGGATCGAACCCGGCCTTCTTCTGCGCGGGCTTGGGAGTTCCGGCGTAGACGTTCCCCCCGTCCTGGCGGTTGAGCAGCTGACAGCTGATCGTGACCGGCGCGTCGGAGTTCTCGACCGTGACCTCGAGCCGCAGGATCGCGAGGTGTCGCTCCTCGAAGCTGACGATGCGCTCATCGCGGATACGCACGCGCTTGCCCGACGGGGTCTCCCATACCACCAGCCGCTCCAGCACACCGGTGCGCATGTCGAGGGTGCGCTGGTACTCGCGCACGTCCGCCTCGTCGAAAGACATCGGCTCGTCGTCGACGTAGACGCGCATCACCTTCGCGTCGGGGGCGTTGACGATGGTCTGGCCGACCTCGGCGAAGCCGTACGCCTGCTCGGCGTGACGGATCGGCCAGGTCTCGTGCAGTCCGTTGATGAAGGTGCCGTGCTCATGCGCACCGCGGCCCTCGATGTGGTTGCCACGAAGGCCGAGGTAGCCGTTGCCCACGGAGAACAGCGTCTCCCCCACGCCTTCTTCGGAATAGCTCGTCTCGATGAGACGCCACGGGTCGACGGGGAAGCGGTCGCGGTCGATCATGCGGTCTCCGGGCTGTCGTTGCTGTCGTTGCGGGTTTCGGGGAGGAAGGCGTCGAGGTCGTCGACGACGACGGTCGCCCCCGCGTCGCGCAGAGCATCGGCACCAGTGCCGCGGTCGACGCCGATGACGGTCGCGAAGCCGGCGGCTGCGGCGGATGCTGCGCCGGAAGTGGCATCCTCGAAGGCGACGGCGCGGGCCGGATCGACGCCGAGTGCGGCGGCGCCTGCGGCGAACATGTCGGAGGCGGGTTTCGAAGCGAGGCCGTCGCGTTCGGCGACCACGCCGTCGACCACGATGCGGAAGAACGAGCGGATGCCGGCGGCGCCGAGCACCTCTTCGGCGTTCTTCGAGCTCGACACGACGCCGAGAGGAACGCCCGCGGCGTGCAGCTTCTCGACGAGCGCGAGCGAACCGGGGTAGGGCGCGATGCCCTCGCTGCGCAACGAGATCGCGAAGGCGGCGTTCTTGCGGTTGCCGATGCCGCAGATCGTCTCAGCCGAGGGATCGTCGTCGACCTCACCCCAGGGCACTTCGACGTTGCGGTTCTGCATCAGGCTCGCGACACCGTCGTAGCGCTTCTTACCGTCGACGAAGTCGTAGTAGTCGGCGTCCATGTAAGGAGGCGTGATCCCCCACCGCTCGAAGACGTCATCGAACACGACCTTCCACGCCCGCATATGCACCTCGGCGGTGGGCGTCAGCACGCCATCGAGGTCGAAGAGCACACCGTCGGCGCGGAGCAGATCGGGCAGGGCTTCGGGCACGGGAGCCTCCAGGAGAAGGGCGATGATTGTTCGGCACCTCTCCGTGCCACTGTGCAAGCGTAATGCTGTGCGAGGCAGTCGGGTAACCCCGGCGCGGCATCGGATCAGAGGAGCTCTGAGGTCTGGCGAGCGATCTGCAGTTCCTCGTTCGTGGGGACCACCAGAACCGTGACCCGGGAGGCGTCAGGAGAGATCCGGCGGACCCCGCGATCCCGTGCCTCGTTGCGGGTCGGATCGACCTCGACACCGGCGAATCCGAGGGTTGCCAGGGCCTCGGCTCTGACCCTCGCGGCGTTCTCGCCGACGCCGGCGGTGAACGAGATCACCTCGACGCCGCCGAGCTGCGCGATGTACGCACCGGCGTAGGCGCGCAGACGGTGGATGTAGACGTCGAAGGCGAGGGTCGCCGCAGCGTCCCCGGCATCGACCCCGGCGAGGACATCTCGCATGTCGCTCCGCCCGGCCAGGCCGAGGAGCCCGCTGCGGCTGTTGAGCAGCGCGTCGAGGTCGTCGATCGAGAGGCCGGCCCGGCGGGAGAGATGCAGGAGAGCCGCGGGATCCAGATCTCCCGAGCGCGTGCCCATGACCAGACCCTCGAGCGGGGTGAGACCCATCGACGTCTCGACGGAGCGGCCGCCATCGATCGCCGTCACCGACGCGCCGTTCCCGAGGTGGAAGACGATCTGGCGGAGATCCGCGAGATCGCGGCCGAGGAAGGCGGCCGCCTTCTCGCTCACGTACTGATGACTCGTGCCGTGGAAGCCGTAGCGGCGCACGCGGTGCTTCGCGGCGAGCTCCGCGTCGATCGCGTACGTGTAGGCGGCCGGCGGCAGCGTCTGATGGAAGGCGGTGTCGAACACGGCGACGTGCGGCACGTCGGTGAACGCGGTTCGAGCCGCGCGAATACCCGCGAGGTTCGCCGGGTTGTGCAGCGGAGCGAGGACGGCGAGTTCATCGATCTGACGCTCCACGTCGTCGTCGATCCGCGTCGGAGCGAAGAAGCGGGCGCCGCCATGCACGACGCGGTGCCCCACGGCGACCGGCGGATGCTCCTCCAGCGACGGACCATGCGCGGCGAACTGCGCCAGCATGACGGCGAAGGCGTCGTGATGGTCGGCGATCGGCTGCTCGTCGCGGTAGGTCGCATCGAGCATCGTGGGCACGGCATCCGCTTCCGTCTCCGGACGGACAGTGTGCGAGACCGGGCTGGCATCCTGGCCGATGCGCTCGATGAGTCCGCTGGCGAGCTCGTTCTCGGTATCGACGTCCATCAGGCTGTACTTCAGCGAGGACGAGCCGCTGTTGATCACGAGGATCGCGCTCATGCGGTGCCCTCCGCTGCTTCTGTCGCGCTCTGCTCGTCCGCGCTCTGCGCCTGGATCGCCGTGATGGCGACCGTGTTGACGATGTCGTCGACGAGCGCGCCGCGCGAGAGGTCGTTGATGGGCTTGTTCAGTCCCTGCAGCACCGGGCCGATCGCGACGGCGCCCGCAGACCGCTGCACCGCCTTGTAGGTGTTGTTGCCGGTGTTGAGGTCGGGGAACACGAACACCGTCGCTCGGCCCGCCACCTGCGAGTCGGGGAGCTTCGCCTTGGCCACGGCGGCGTCAGCGGCCGCGTCGTATTGGATCGGCCCCTCCACCAGCAGTTCGGGCGCCCGCTCCCGCACCAGGGCTGTGGCTGCGCGCACCTTGTCGACGTCGGCCCCCGATCCGGATTCGCCCGTCGAGTACGACAGCATCGCGATCCGCGGCTCGATGCCGAACTGCTGAGCGGTCGCCGCCGAGGAGATGGCGATGTCGGCCAGCTGCTCGCTGGTCGGGTCGGGGATCACGGCGCAGTCGCCGTAGACGAGCACGCGGTCGGCGAGCGCCATCAGGAACACGCTGGAGACCACGTTCACGCCCGGCTTCGTCTTGATGATCTCGAAGGACGGACGGATGGTGTGCGCGGTGGTGTGCGCGGCACCCGAGACCATGCCGTCGGCGAGCCCCAGATGCACCATCATCGTGCCGAAGTAGGACACGTCGGTGACGGTGTCCGCGGCCTGCGCGAGGGTGATGCCCTTGTGCGCCCGCAGCCGGGCGTACTCGGCGGCGAACCTCTCGACCAGTTCCGGATCGGTGGTGCTGATGACCTGCGCCGCGGAGATGTCGACGCCGAGCTCGATGGCTCGCGCACGCACGGCGGCCTCGTCACCGAGGATCGTGAGGTCGGCGACTTCCCTGGCGATCAGGGTCGCGGCCGCACGGAGGATGCGGTCGTCATCGCCCTCGGGGAGCACGATGCGACGCCGATCCGCGCGGGCGCGCTCGATGAGGCCGTATTCGAACATCAGCGGCGTGACGACGCGCGACTCGGCGAGTCCGAGCTGCGTGGTGAGCTCGAGGATGTCGACGTGCGTCTGGAAGAGCCCCAGGGCGCGGTCGTAGCGGGCGCGGGAATCGGCGGAGATGCGACCGCGCGTTCCCATGACCCGCACCGCGGTGTCGTATGTGCCGAGGTCGGTCGTGATGATCGGGACCGATGACGAGAACCCGTCGAGGAGCTGCACGATCGGATCCGGCAGCGGGAACGGGCCGTTCAGGATGATGCCGGCGATGCGCGGGAACGTGCCGGACGAGTCCGCGAGCAGTGCCGCGAGCAGCACTTCGGTGCGGTCCGCGGGGATCACCACGACCGCCTCCTCGGTCAGCCGCGGGAGCACGTTCACCATCGACATCCCCGCGACGACGATGGTGAGCGCCTCGCGCCCGAGTCGGTCGTCGTCGCCCTGGAGCAGCTTCCCGTCGACGGCGGACAGGATGCTGCGGATCGAGGGAGCGACCAGATTGCGATCCTCCGGGATGGCCCAGACCGGGGTTCCGTCCTGCGGCAGCGCTGCGGAGACTTCGCCGATGATGTCCTCGAGAGCCGCGGGATCGGCGCGGTTGACGACGACGGCGAACAGCTCGGCCCGCTCTTCCGCGAGCTCGGACAGGGCGAGCGACGCGATCTTGCTGACGCCTGACGCCGCGCGCGCGGTCGTCGTGCCGAGCTGCTCGGCCTGCCGCTGCTGGTCGCGTCCGCTGAGCACGAGCAGCACGGGGGCGGCGAGGTTCGCGGCGATGCGGGCGTTGTAGCCGAGCTCGGCCGGGCTGGCGACGTCGGTGTAGTCGCTGCCGATGATGACCACGGCGTCGCACTGCGCCTCGACAGCCTTGAAGCGGGCGACGATCGTCGACAGCGCTGCGTCCGGATCGCGGCGGACGTCGTCGTAGGTGACACCGATGCAGTCCTCGTAGTCGAGATGCACGCCGTCGTGCGCGAGCATCAGATCGAGGATCTCATCGCGCTCGGTGACCGAACGCGCGATCGGGCGGAACACCCCCACCCGCGGTGACACGCGCATCAGAGCGTCGAGCGCCCCGAGGGCGATCGTCGACTTTCCGGTATGGCCTTCGGCCGAGGTCACATAGATGCTTCTCGCCACGGGATCAGCTTAGGCGGGGTCGGCGACACATGCGCCGGCGAGGGTGTCGACGATGGCCGCGGCATCCGCCTGGAAGCGGGCGTAGTAGTCGCGGTCGGTGTTCACCTGGACACGGTGGATCGCGTGCGACGGCGGCATCTGCTGCCACTCGGGCAGCCGCCCCAGACGCTCGAAGAACAGGGTCGCTGCGGTGGCCGGGTCCATCCGTGCCTCCGCACTCCCCCACCACTCCTGCTGCTGGAAGAGGCCGATGCTCGTCGTGCGCGTGCCGTCGGGATTGGTGAAGCCACGCGTCTCCCAGTCCCCGTAATCGATGTTGCGCAGGCTGCTCTCGCCCATCGCGGTCATGACGCCGAGGATCTGGCCGTCGCGCCCGAAGCCCAGAGCGGATGCCGTGGTCACGATCGTCGCCGCATTCTCGAGCTGCTCGCCGCTCCAGCCCTCGATGCCCGCCTCAGGGAAGGTCGCCGGGTCGTCGATGCAGATCGCCGCGGGCTCGCGGGCCAGGCCGAGCGGGATGAGCACCAGAAGTGCGACGGCGACGGCCACCGCGCCCGTCCAAGCGAGGATTCGGCGCAGCATCCGTCGACGGCGCAGACGGAGGGCAGCCTGCTTTCGTGCCCCGGGCTTGCGGCGGTTCGCGCCTGCCGCGCCCGAACTGCGGGATCTTCGCGGATGCGCGCTTCTCGGCTTCGTTCGTCCTCGGCCGGCAGACGTTCTACCGGAGGCGGCGCGCCGGGCAGTCATCGGGCGACGGCGTCGCGATCCGGGCGGCGGCTGGCGAGAGCGGCGACACCGCCACCGATCGCGCCGAACAGATGGCCTTGCCAGGACACGCCCTCGGCGACGCCGAAGACGCCGGCGAGCATCGTTCCGCCGTACAGGGCGACGACGACGAGCGCGATCACGGCGTAGAGGATGCGGTGGGCGACGCGGCCCGAGGCGAACACGCGCAGCACGACGTACCCGAAATAGCCGAACACGAGTCCTGAGGCTCCTACGGTCAGCGTCCCCGGCGCGTTGAACACCCAGGTGCCGATGCCGCCGACGATGGCGACGATCGCCGTGACGGCCCAGAAGCGGCGCGCGCCCTCGACGGCGACCAAGCAGCCGAGCACGAGGAACGGCACCGAGTTGGCGATGAGGTGCGCCCAGTTCGCATG
>JAESFY010000062.1_pt1 | contig 101952 bp, 99 predicted proteins | sample 9266201 | NCBI WGS metagenome assembly JAESFY01 (sample SAMN14515071, study PRJNA621656) | algae metagenome | isolation source: Nodosilinea sp. WJT8-NPBG4 and co-occurring heterotrophs from soil, lower... | place: USA: Pinto Basin, Colorado Desert, California | collected 2006-05-27 | reverse complement strand
TGGCACGGCGGTCTTCGGCGAATGGCAGCGCGACCAGGTTCTCTGGAACCGGCTGCGCACCGTCTACACGTCGGAGCTGGCGACGATCGCCGTTCCCACGCTCTTCGTCCACGGCAAAGAGGATCGAGGCGTCCCCCACGCTCGCATCCAGGCCGCAGCCGCCCGTGTACGCGACGCACAGCTGATCACCGCGCCGGACGCGGGACACTGGGTGCAGCGCGACCGCCCCGACATCGTCATCCCGGCGATGCTCGCTCATCTGCAGAGGATCGACGATGCCCAGACCTCTGGTCGCGAATAGGCGCGAGCGCATCCTCGACGTCGCCGAGAACCTTGTGCTCGCGCGCGGCTTCGACGCGATGAGCGTCGCGGCGATCGCCGAGGGCGCGGGCATCGGCAAAGGAGCTGTCTATCTGGAGTTTCCCGGCAAGAGCGACATCCTCGACGCCCTGCTGCAGCGGGGAACGGCGCGCCTCCGCCAACGGGTGCTCAACGATGTCGGAGATCGGCCGCGACTTGCCGACGCGTACCGCGCTTCTGCGCGAGCGCTGCTGGACGACGCCCTCATGACAGCCGCCTTCCTCGACGATCGGGGTGTGCTGGGCAGTCACGTGAGCGAGGTCGAGGACGGGCGCTACCGCACGCGGCATCTCGGCGTCGTCGACTGGCTGTGCGACCTTCAGGGCCGCGGACAGCTGGACGAGCAGGTCGACGCCGAAGCCCTGGCGCTGGCACTGTCGAGCGCGACGATCGGGCTGCTCTCGGCCGCGCGGCTGCTCGGTCCGCTCTCGCCCGCGCAGCTCGAAGGCGCCATCGACACCATCGGCCTCATGACCGCATCCTTCGAGAGGACCTGACGATGCATGTCGAGCGATCCGGACACGCTGGCGGGATGCCGCTGCTGCTTCTGCACGGCGGCGGGGTCGCCGGCTGGATGTGGGAGCCGATGCGCGGGCATCTCGACGAGGAACACCCGATCCTCGTCCCCGACCTGCCGGGTCATGGGCGCAGCGCGAATGAGACCTACACTTCGCATGACGATGTCATTCCGGCACTGGAGAACCTGCTCGAACAAGAGCGCAGTCCCGCCACTGTCGTCGGTTTCTCGCTCGGCGCGCAGCTGGCGGTTCTGCTCGCCGCTCGACGCCCCGATCTGGTGGGGCGCGTGATCGCCGTCAGCGCGCAGACGCTGCCGATGCGGGCCGCACGCCCCACGCTCGCATTGCTCGGCGCGACTGCGGGACTCGCCCGGCAGGAGTGGTTCGCGAAGCTCCAGGCTCGGGAACTGTTCGTCCCTGCCGAGCATCTCTCCGACTACGTGCAGACGTCCGCCGGTATCTCCCGGGAGACCCTGCTCAATGCTGTCGGCGACAACCTGCGCTTCGAGGTACCGGCCGAATGGCGGCACTTCACCGGTGCCGCGCTGATCCTCGCGGGCTCGCGGGAGAAGTCCCTCATGACACGTTCCGCCGTCGCGCTGCACGAGGCCCTGCCACAGAGCTCGCTCGAGATCGTCGACGGCTGCGGTCACGGCATCCCGCTGCAGCGTCCGCAGTGGTTCGCCCATCGCGTCGAGTCCTGGATGCGGCAACCCTGAGTGCAGCGAGCTCCGCTCAGCTCGGGCAGACGCCCTTCTCCAGGAGCGCGGGATCGGTTGCGATCGCGCCGTCGACGTCGATATCGATGACCGCTTCACTGCCCTCGATCGCCAGACCGGTGAGGGTGAGCCCGGCCGGAAGCTGATCGGCGATGCAGATGCGCTGCGTCTCGGTGAGGCTCTGCCCTACGGAGCCGAGCATCGACCCGACGCCGTCGAGGTCGACGTCGAGACCGCCGACGGTGAGGCCCTCCGGTGTCAGCTCGAGGTCTCCCTCTGCCACACCCGGAGTGAGCGTCAGCGAGATCGGCACGTCAACGCCGAACAGAGTGAAGGAGCCGCCGAGCGTGGCGTTCGGCGCATCGAATTCGACCGACTCGACCGGCAGCTCCGTGCTGGCGAGGAGGGTCGTGAACTCGGCTTGATCGATGCGGATGGTGCCGGAAGCGCCCCCCAGGTCCCCCCCGCGCAGCGGCACGCCGGTCGCAGTGACGTCCGCGGCACCGGTGATGCCCTCGAGCGTCACGGCATCCGTCGACAGGTGCAGCGTGTCGAGACTCCCGCCGATCAGCTGCGGGAGGAGGACACCTTTCGCCTCGACATCCAGCTGCTGGTCGGCCGGCAGATCGAGCTGCTCGATGACGATCGACCGCACGATGCCCGGGAGGACAGCACGGGCGATGAACTCCGCAGCGACGACCAGCAGCGCCAGGAGCACCACGACGATCAGCAGCACCCACGGCCACCGACGACGGCGCTTCGGGCGTGCACCATCCGGCCTCTCGCCCTCGGCAGGTCCGGGGATCACGAGCGTCGGATGCTCTGCCGAGGAGTCCGGATACGGCAGGGTGTGGTTGTCGTCGCTCATGCTGACATCCTGCCCTACCGGTGTTGTTCGGCCCTCAGCGCTACATGCGCTCCGGGGCGGAGACGCCGAGCAGATCGAGGCCGTTCCGGAAGACCTGACCCGCGGCATCGTTCAGCCACAGACGTGTGCGGTGCACGCTCTCGATCGGGTCTTCGCTCAGCGGGATCACGCGGCAGTTGTCGTACCAGCGGTGATACAGGCCGGCGAGCTCCTCGAGGTAGCGGGCGACGCGATGCGGCTCGTGCACCTCTGCGGCGAAGGCGACGATGCGCGGGAACTCCTGGAGAGCTCCGAGCAGCGCGCCCTCGGACTCGTGGGTGAGGGTCTCCGGGGCGAACTCCGAGCGGTCGACGCCCGAATCGGCGGCATTCCGGGCCACGTTGTGCGTGCGGGCATGCGCGTACTGCACATAGAACACGGGGTTGTCGTTCGTGCGCTTCTGCAGCAGCTCGGGATCGAGCGCGAGCGGAGAGTCGGCAGGCGAGCGCTCCAGCGAGTAGCGGAGCGCATCCGTGCCGAGCCACTCACGCAGGTCGTCCATCTCGATGATGTTGCCGGCGCGCTTGCTCAGGCGCGCTCCACCGACGGAGACCAGCTGCCCGATGAGCACCTCGACATCCTTCTCCGGGTCGTCGCCGGCCGCGCCCGCGAGCGCCTTGAGGCGGTGGACGTAGCCGTGGTGATCGGCACCGAGCAGGTAGATCTTGTGCTGGAAACCGCGGTCGCCCTTGTTCAGGTAGTACGCGGCGTCGGCGGCGAAGTACGTGTACTCGCCGTTCGAGCGGCGGATGACGCGATCCTTGTCGTCGCCGAAGTCGGTCGTGCGCACCCACACCGCATCGTCCTGGTCGAAGACGTGGCCCTGCTCGCGAAGGCGGTCGACGGCCTGGTCGACGAGGCTGACCCCATCGGCATCCTTCGCGTGCAGAGTGCGCTCGGAGAACCAGACGTCGAAGTGCACGTTGAACTTCGCCAGGGACTCCTGCTGCTCGGCCAGCTGGTATTCGTAGCCGAGTTCGCGCGCGACCAGCGCCTGCTCGTCTTCGGGAAGATCGAGCAGGTCGGGGCGGGCCACGAGCACGCGCGCGGCGAGGTCGTTGATGTAACTGCCGGCGTAGCCGCCCTCCGGGGTCGGCTCGCCCTTGGCGGCGGCCACGATGGAGTTCGCGAACCGCTCCATCTGCACGCCGGCATCGTTGATGTAGAACTCGCGCGCGACTGTGGCTCCGGATGCCGCGAGCACGCGGCCGATCGCATCGCCGAGTGCCGCCCAGCGAGTGTGGCCGATGTGCAGCGGGCCCGTGGGGTTGGCGCTGACGAATTCGATGTTGACGCTGCGCCCGGCCTGCGAGTCGTTCGTGCCGTATGCGGCGGCGGCCTCGACGATCTTCTTCGCGAGCGCGCCCGCCGCGGCGGCATCGAGGCGGATGTTGATGAAGCCAGGCCCGGCGACCTCGGCGCTCGCCACGCCCTCGACGCTCGCGAGTCCGTCGGCGATCTGCTGGGCGAGCTCGCGGGGGTTCGTGCCGAGCGGCTTCGCCAAGCGCATCGCGATGTTCGACGCCCAATCGCCGTGATCGCGATTGCGCGGGCGCTCGAAGACGATGTCGGATGCCGCGAGGTCGAGCGGCTCGCCGGGGCGTCGTTCCTCCGCGATCGGTGCGAGGACGGCGAGGAGGGCTTCGGCTAGCGTTTCAGGGTTCATAGCCGTCCCAGTTTACGGCGCTGGATGATGGTCTCCGTCGCCCCGGCGGCGCGGGGAATTTGCGATCGAGACTTTGTGATCTACCCTCATGCAATGCGTGCCTCCGCGACCCGACCCCGACTGCGTACTGCGGGAGTCGTCCTCGCCCTGCTCCTCGTCGTCGCCGCCGGTGTTCTCGGCGTGTGGCGGCCGTGGACTCCGATGCCCGCCGCAGCCCCCGTCGGCGCTGCTGCAAACGGGGAGGGCGCGGCCGCTTCAGTCATCGCTCCCGTACCTCTCAGCCTGCCGGATCATCCGCGTGTGCTCGTCTTCGGCGACTCGTGGACCTATGGTTCCGCGGCGACAGATCCGACCCTCGGCTACGCCTACGTCCTCGCCGACCTTCTCGACGGCGAGACCATCGTCAACGGCGTCCGTGGCAGCGGCTATCTGAAACCCGGCCTCGACGGCCCGACTTTCGGTGAGCGCATCGCTCTTCTCGACCCGGCGCTCGCGCCGAACCTCATCCTGATCCAGGGTTCGATCAACGATCGGAAGCAGGGGGTGGCGGGCTACCGGGAAGCCGTCACTGCCGCTTGGGATGCTCTGGCCGCGAAGTATCCGGAGGCGGCGATCGTGGTGCTGGGCCCGGCGCCGCACGAGCTTCCCGTCGGCGCGGCTACGGCGCGGATCGATGCGGACCTCGCCGAACTCGCCGCTGCACGCGGTTGGGCGTACATCTCCCCCATCGCCGAGAACTGGATCACCGAGCAGAACTATCTCGACGTCATCGACGTGGTGGTCGGCTTCAAGCATCCGTCGACGGATGGCCACCGCTATCTGGCCGAGAAGGTCGCCGCCGACCTCGACGCGCTGCGGGCGGCGCCGGTCACCGAGGCCGGTGGGTCGGAGACCACCCCCGACGAGTGATATCGTCGTTCGGTACGCCTCCGTAGCTCAGTGGATAGAGCGCCGGTTTCCGGTACCGTAGGTCGCAGGTTCGACTCCTGTCGGGGGCCCGGAATCGCAAGAAGGGGACCGCCCGCCTGGGCGGTCCCCTTCTTGCGATTCCTAGGTAACCCCCTACCGAGGGGCCCCATTTGCCCGAGGCTCCACGCGCCGCCATTCCTAAGAACGCACGATGCCTGCCGGACGGGGCGGCGGGTGGAGTGGCAAATGGGGACGCGGGGGCACGAAATCGCCCACCGGACGGCCCACCGCGTGGAGTGGCAGAGGACGCGCACCCTCGCAACCGCAGCATCGAACCCTCAGAGGAGCAGGTCTTCCAGTTCACCCAAGGTGAGAATGCGACCGCTTGCGGCAGGGTTTCCCTCCTCGACACGGAAGGTATAGACATCCCCCTCGCGGCTGAGATGAGCGACGTAGTCGAGGTCGTGCGCGCGGTGCACGTCCCATTCGTCCGGTGCGACGTTCGTGAATCGATACGTGTTGTTCGCGCTGCTCCATTCGGTCACGCGGTCGGGCTGGTCTTCCAGAATGATCGAGCTGGTCATGCCCGGCATCCTATGCGGACTGACGCCGGCGAGGTCACCCGTTGACGGTGGCCCCGCCAGCTGTCATCTCAGGAACTCCCCACGGTCGACTTCAGCTTCGCCATGACCTGATTGATGGTGAACGACGCCGACTCCTGCCGCGCGGGGAACTCCTTGAGCGTCTGCAGCATCTGGGCGACGTAGGCCTGTGCCGGAATCATCAGGAAGACGCGGTCGAGCACCCAATCCCAGTAGGTGTTAGACGTGATGTCCGCGCGCTCGTACGGATCGGTGCGGAGGTTGAACAGCTTCGGGAAACGCAGCTCGATGTACGGCTCCTGCCATACCTGAAGCGTTCCCACGGCACGCTGCTCGAGGAACACGAACTTCCAGTGGTCGAAACGAAGCCCCGTGAGATCGCCGTCGTCCGAGACATAGAAGAAGTGCCGTCGCGGACTTTCGTCGACCGCGCCCGTGATGTAGTCGAGCTGGTTGTGGCCGTCGAGGTGAACTTTGAAGTCCGCACCGTGGAGCTCGCCACCCGCAGCGAGCCGCTCGGCGACGTCGGTGTCGCCCACCGCGGCGAGCAGCGTGACGAACCAGTCGTTGTGGCTGACGATGCCGTTGAGCGTCGTTCCCGCCGGGATGTGCCCGGGCCAGCGGACCATCGCGGGCACGCGGTAGGCACCCTCCCAGTTGGAGTTCTTCTCGTTGCGGAACGGGGTCATTCCGGCATCCGGCCAGCTGTTCATGTGCGGGCCATTGTCGGTCGAGTACATGACGATCGTGTTCTCGGCCAGTCCCAGCTCGTCGAGGAGGTCGAGCAGGCTGCCCACGACATCGTCGTGATCGAGCATCGTGTCGTGGTACTCGGACTGCCAGCGCCCGGCGCGACCCTTGCTCTCTTCCTTCGTGTGGGTGCGGAAGTGCATGTGCGTCGAGTTGAACCAGAGGAAGAACGGCGTGTCGTCATCGGCCTTCTGACGAATGAAGTCGGCGGCGGCGTCGCGGAACTCCTCATCGACCGTCTCCATGCGCTTCTTGGTCAGCGGGCCCGTGTCCTCGATGCGCTGAGTGCCGTCGTCGTTCGCCCAGGAATGGATGACACCGCGAGGACGGAACTTCTCGCTGAAGCCGGGGAACTCCCCGTCGGTCGGATAGTCCGGGTGCTCGGGCTCCTCCTCCGCGTTGAGGTGGTAGAGGTTCCCGAAGAACTCGTCGAAACCGTGGGCGGTCGGCAGATGCTCGTCGCGGTCGCCGAGGTGGTTCTTGCCGAACTGTCCCGTCGCGTAGCCGTGGTGCTTGAGGGCGTCGGCGATGGTCGGATCCTCGGGCTGGAGGCCGAGCTTCGCACCCGGCATCCCCACCTTGGTCAATCCCGTACGGTACGGGTTCTGCCCGGTGATGAAGGCGGCACGCCCTGCGGTGCAGCTCTGCTCTCCGTAGTAGTCGGTGAACTTGACACCCTCGTCGGCGATCCGGTCGATGTTCGGCGTGCGGTAGCCCATGAGCCCGTCGGAATAGGTGCTCAGGTTCGAGATGCCGATGTCATCGCCCCAGATGATGAGGATGTTGGGTTTCTCAGCCATGAGTGCTCCTTGGTCCGGTCGGTGAGGGCGGGCACCTGCTCGCAGTGCTCAGCCAAACAGCGGTCCGGGCGGAAACCCAGGGGCGCCTCACACGGAACGGGTGAGGCGGAACCCGATATGCGACATGCCGGTGTCCTCGGCCTGCGGCGAGCGCGCGGCGGGCCGGAACCGCAGGCAGTAATCCGGCGAGCAGAGGTGCGATCCGCCCTTGAGGACGCGGCGCGGGATGTCGGGGAAGCCCTCCTGCGCGCTGGCCATCGCCAGCAGGTTCATCCGCTTTCCTGCATCGACGGGCTTGTCCGACAGTCGCACATGTCGCGGGGTGTAGAAGTCGCTCGTCCACTCCCAGACGTTGGCGATCATGTCGTAGAGCCCGTAGCCGTTCGGGGGGTAGGAGCCGACCGCGGCGGAGTCGCCCACTCCCTGGTTGTCGTAGGGGAAGCGCCCCAGCCACGAGTTCGCCTGGGCCACGCCGTCCGGGTATGTCTCATCGCCCCAGGCGTAGGACGCCCCCTCCAGTCCGCCGCGAGCGGCGTATTCGTGCTCGGCCTCGGTGGGCAGGCGCATGCCCACCCAGTCGGCGTAGGCGACGGCGTCCTCATAGGAGATGTGCACGACAGGATGCTGCATCCGGTCGTAGATCGAGGAGTCAGAGCCAAACGGCCGCCGCCAGAAGGCGCCCGGCTGCCAGCGCCACCAGTTGCGCCAGTTGCGGAGGTCCGTCGGGCCGGCCGTCGGGGTGAACACCATCGATCCGGGTACGAGGTCGGCGGGGTCCGCACCCGGGAACGCGGCGGGGTCGAGCGCCCGTTCGGCGACGGTGACGTATCCGGTCGCGTCGACGAACTCGGCGTACTGCTCGTTCGTGACCTCGTAGCGATCGATGAAGAACGACGCGACCTCGCGTTCGTGCGCAGGGCGCTCATCCGGGTAGAAGTCGTCGGAGCCCATCCGGAAGGTGCCCCCGGGGATGCGGACCATATCGCGGGAAGTCGTCACGAGCCCCAGCGTACTGTCCGGGCTCGGGCCGCCGACGATGGTCGCCTACTTGGAGTCGAGGTCGTGGATGAGCGCCTTCTCGTCCTCTTCGGACAGCGACGTCTGCACCACGGTGCCCTCGTACGGAGCGAGAGCGGCCGCGAACTTGTCCTCGGTCAGCTTCGTGGCGTAGATGACCACCGCGGACTTGCCGGCCGTCACGGTGCTCTTCACGCGATCGCGGAACTGGGCGTCCAGTCCGGGCGGCTCACCCGGGCCGGGTGACCCCTCTCGGTGCACTACATTGACATCCAGATCCCCAACGGAAGGCAGACCCGTGCGCGTTACCCCTCGTCTCTGGATCGGGCTGGCCGTCTGGGCCGCCTACGTCGTCATCATCACCACGGTGACCCTCCTCAGCGGTGTTCCGTACCCGGAGATCGGCACGTCGGCCGATTCGACGTGGCGCGGAGCCGTGATGGATCTCGCCGCCGGAGCCGCGTTCCTGATCATCGTCACGTCGCTGCTGGGGTGGTGGCGCCCCGCACTGTTCGAGCAGCATCGGTCGCACCACAAGTGGCCGATCTTCGTGCCGATCCTGATGTTCGTCGGTGTGATCCTCAACTTCGCCAACACGGACTGGTCTCAATTCGACACTTCGTTCCTGCTCTCGCTGGTCGCCCTGGGTGTGCTGGTCGGCTTCTGCGAGGAACTGATGGCGCGCGGCGTCGTGCTCACCGCCTTCCGTGCGCGTCTGCACGAAGGCTGGGTCTGGTTCCTCACCAGTGCCCTCTTCGGGCTGATGCACCTCGTGAACGCCATCCTCGGCGCTCCACTGGCATCGTCGCTCTCCCAGGCCGGACTGGCCTTCGCGTCCGGAACGGCGTTCTACATCCTCCGTCGCGTCACGGGCTCGCTGATCTGGGCGATGCTGCTGCATGGGCTCTGGGATGTCTCGGTCTTCGCCGTCGCACACGCCCCCCTCAGCGCTCCCCTGGGTGCATTCCTCGGCCCTGTCGTCGGCATCCTCTCTCTCGCCACCGTGTACTGGGTGATCAAGGGGACGGATGAGCGGATCCCTGAGGCACGCCGCTCCGCGATGGTCTGACAGTCGTCCGCCCGCGCACCGCTCACTCTGCGGAGAGAAGCTGCTCCCGCACCTGACGGCGCAGCACCTTGCCGATGAGCGAGCGGGGAAGATCATCGACGACGACGACCCGCTTGGGCACCTTGTACGGCGTGAGTCGGGTGCGGCAGAAGTCGCGCAGCGCGGCGGCATCGAGCTTCGCGCCATCGCGGAGGACGACGGCTGCCGCGACCTCCTCGCCTCCGCTGTCACGCGGCAGACCGACCACAGCGGCGGCGACGACGTCGGGGTGGGCCTCGAGCGCCTCTTCCACCTCACTGGGCGACACGTTGAAGCCACCGGTGATGATGAGCTCTTTGATCCGATCGACGATGGTTACGAATCCGTCGGCCGACACCTCGGCGATGTCACCGGTGCGGAGCCAGCCGCCCGGAAGAAGCGCGGCGGCGGTGTCTGCAGGCCGCTGCCAGTACCCCTGGAAGACCTGCGGTCCGCGGATCAACAGTTCGCCGCGCTCCCCCAACGGCATGTCGACTGCCGAGTCGTGCGGGTCGACGACCCGGATCTCGGTGCTGGGAAAGGGCACCCCGACGGTCCCTGGGCGACGCGAGGGCCCGATCGGATTGCCGAGAGCCACCGGAGAGCTCTCGGTCATGCCGTAGCCCTCGACGAGCAGTCCTCCGGTCGCCTCCTCCCAGCGCTGCACGGTCGCCACAGGAAGGCTCATCGCTCCCGAGATGGCGAACCGGACGCTCGAGAGATCGATGGTCCCGCGGGATGCCGCGCGCGCGAGCTGGTCGTAGATCGGCGGGACGGCAGGGAGGAAGGTGGGCGGACTGGTGCGCGCGGCATCCGTCACGAGACCGAGGTCGAAGGTCGGGAACAGGACGAGCTTCGCGCCGATGCTCATCGCGAAGGTGAGGCAGAGCGTCATGCCGTACGCGTGGAACAGCGGCAGCACGCCGTAGAACGTCTCCTCGCCGTCGATGAGCCCCGGCACCCAGGCCCTTCCCTGCATCGCGTTGGCGCGCAGGTTCGCGTGGGTGAGGATCGCTCCCTTCGGCTCACCGGTGGTGCCGCTGGTGTACTGCAGCAGGGCGGTGTCGGTCAGCGCGGGTCCAGCGACGCGGCGCGAGAGGCGCCGATGATCGAGGAGCTTCTTCCAGGCCAGCGCGTGCCGCGCCTTGGGGGTGCCGGTCAGCTTCGCGCGCGACGCACGGGCCTTCGGCACCGGCAGACGGAGCAGCAGTCGCTTGCCCAGCGGCATCGCGGCGATGAGGTCGACGCTCACGATGTGCGCCAGTCGCAGATCCGACGAGAGATCGGCGATCGTGTCGACCATCTTGTCCCAGACGATCGCGACCCGGGCGCCGTGATCCTCGAACTGGTGCCGCAGCTCGCGGGCCGTGTAGAGCGGATTGTGCTCGATCACGATGGCGCCGAGGCGCAGCACGGCGTAGAAGGCCACGACGTGCTGCGGACAGTTCGGCAGCACGAGGGCCACCCGGTCCCCCGGGCCGACGCCGAGGCGTCGGAGTCCCTCGGCTGCGCGTTCGATCTGCTCGCCGAGCTGCTCGTACGTCGTCACCGCGCCGAAGAACTCGAGTGCGGGGTGCCGGCGGTAGGTCGTGACGCTCGCGGACATCATCTCGGCGAGCGTCTGAGTTGGCGTGTCGATGTCGGAGGGGACGCCCTCCGCGTAGGAGCGGAGCCACGGGCGGGATTCGTACGGGTTGGCGGCCATGCTTCCATCCTGCCGCGGAATGAAGGCCGACTGATAGCCGAGCGCTCACCCCTCTCGGGTGAGCCACCGGATTCCGCCCGCCGGGTGCGCGGCTAGCGTGTGGCGAGAGGAGGACGGGACATGGTCGACCTGGTGCTGTCACTCCTGCCGCTGTCGCTCGGAATCGTGATGAGTCCGCTCGCGATCATGGCTCTCGTCGCTGTCCTGCTCTCCCGGCAGGCGCGCGTGAACGGCGTGATGTTCTTCCTGGGCTGGACGATCGGCGTCGCGGTCGGCGTCGGCGGGAGCTTCGCGGTCCTCGGATTCTTCGAGGTGCACGAGCGACACGCCCCGCCGCTCTGGGTGCCGATCCTGCGCCTGGTGCTCGGTATCGGTCTGCTGCTGGGAGCGGTGTGGATCTACCGCCGAGGAGGTGCCCGGAAGAAGGCCATGGCGGCCGCGTCGTCGCCGTCCGACGTCACCGAGGCGGCGCCGCAGCTTCCCGGGTGGCTGCACTCCGTGTCCACCTTCACCGCCGGGCGTTCGCTCGCACTCGGGATCGGCATCTTCCTCCTCAACCCGGTGGACCTCTCGTGTGCGATCCTCGCCGCGCTCGATGTGCGCCTCGCGGAGCTGGACCCTGGAGCCAACGCGGTCGCCCTCCTCGTCTTCGGACTGATCGGCATTCTGCCTATCGGCATCCCCGTGCTGCTCGTCCTCATCAAGGGCGAGGCAGCCACGCCCACCCTGGAAGGCATCCGCGCCTGGATCGCCGGTAACACGAGCCTGCTCAACGCGATCCTGGTACTCGTGATCGCCGTGCTGCAGCTGCAGAAGGCGATCTCGACGCTCCTCGCCTACTGACTACTGCTTCAGCATCGCCACCGCGAGCTTGTGCTCGTCGTCGATGAGGTGCGAGTGATCGTCGTCGCCGAGGTTGATCCGCACCCACTCGATCTTTCCGGAGAAAGCATTGCCCGTCGGCCCGTAATCCGGTGAGACGGGCGACGCCAGATCCGCGCCGACATCCACCGTCTCGTCGAAGGTGAACTGGAACGGGATCGTCCTGGCGACGCGTCCTGCACCGATGGGCTCACCGTCGGCGTACAGAGTCACCGAGCCGCCCTTGCCCAGCCCACCGCCGTCGTATGCGAAGTGCGCACGGAGCTCAGTGGCGCCCGCCGGAATCGCGACGGACGAATGGACGACGTCGACATCGATCCCGAGAAGGTTGTACGCGAAGGCGAGCTTGCCCTCCGTCGTGTAGAAAGACCAGCCGCCGTAGGCCCCTCCCTGCGCGATGAGCACTCCCTCGATGCCGTCATCCGGAATCTCGACCTGCGCGGTGACGGTGAACGACTTGTTCTTGATGTTGATCGCGGAGTTCTCGCTGAGGCGCTTCATCCCCGGATAGAACTTCTGAGAATCGCTCACGATGAGCTGCGGGCGGCCGGCGATGTCGGGATTCATCCTCTCCGCCGACCGGATGTCGAGCGGAAGCACGTTGAACCGTGCCGCCTGGATGAGGAAGAGACGCTGCAGGTGCGCGAGCCGCTCGGGCTCGGCGGCGGCCAGATCGTTCGACTGCGTCCAGTCCTCGTCGACGTTGTAGAGCTCCCACACGTCGTCGTCGAGACCGTGCGTCGAGCCGGTCCACGGGTCCTTGTGCTTCGCGACCGCCGTCCACCCCTTGTGATAGATCGCACGATTGCCGAGCATCTCGAAGTACTGCGTCTCGTGCTGCTCTTCCGCCTCCGCGTTCTCCGCGGCGAAGGTGTAGTTCATAGGCGTGCCCTCGTACGGACGCTGCGTCACGCCGTTGACGATCGAAGGCTCGGGGATGCCTGCCGCTTCCAGGACCGTCGGCGCGACATCGATGACATGGCTGAACTGGAGGCGGATCGCGCCCTTCTCGACTCCGCCTCCCGGCCAGCTCACTATGGTGCCGTTGCGGGTGCCGCCCCAGTGGCTGGCGACCTGCTTGGTCCACTGGTAGGGCGTGTCCATCGCATGCGCCCAGCCCACGGCGTAGTGGTTGTACGAACGTGGGGTGCCGATGTCGTCGATGTGATCGGCGACGAACTGCTCGGTCTCGATGTCGTTCATGTGGTTGATGGTGAAGCCCTCGTTGGTCGTGCCGTGCATCGAGCCCTCGGCGCTCGCGCCGTTGTCGCCGATGATCACGTAGACGAGGGTGTCGTCCAGGATGCCGAGCTCCTCGTAGGCGTCGAGAAGGCGGCCCACGTGGTGATCCGTGTAGGCGAGGAAGCCCGCGTACACCTCCATCTGGCGTGCCAAGGCCGGCTTGATCAGGTCACTCATCTCGTCCCAGGACGGAATACCCGGGCTGCGCTCGGTGAGGACGGCATCCGCGGGGATGACGCCCAGCTCGAGTTGACGCGCGAACGTCTCCTTGCGGATCTCATCCCAGCCCTGATCGAACTCGCCCTTGTACTGGTCCGCCCATTCGGCAGGCACATGGTGCGGGGCATGCGTGGCACCGGGGGCGAAGTAGGTGAAGAACGGCACGTCGGGGGCGAGCGACTGCTGCTCCCGTGTCCACGCGATCGCGCGGTCGGTCATGTCGCCCATGAACTGGTAGCCGTCCTCTGGCGTCCCCCAGGGTTCGACCGGCGTGGTGTTCTCGTAGATCGCCGGGTACCACTGGTTCGTCTCTCCGCCGATGAATCCGTAGAAGTACTCGAAGCCGTTCCCGGGGCTGGGCCAGCCGGAGAACGGCCCGATCGCGCTCGCCTGCCAGACGGGCACCTCGTGGCACTTGCCGAACTGCGCGGTGTTGTAGCCGTTCAGCTTCAGCGTCTCAGCCAGGGGCGCGCAGCTGTTCGGTCGCAGCGAGCTGTACCCGGGTGCCGATGTCGCGATCTCGGTGATGCCGCCCATCCCGACCGTATGGTGGTTGCGTCCGCTGAGCAGCGCCGCGCGGGTCGGTGAGCACAGGGCGGTGGTGTGGAACCTCGTGTACTTCAAGCCCGCTGCAGCGACCCTCTCGAAGTTCGGAGTGCGCACGGGACCACCGAAAGCACTGGATGCCCCGAAACCCACGTCGTCGATGAGCACGACGAGCACGTGAGGTGAGCCTGCCGGCGGGCGCACCGGTGTGATCGGCGGGAACTGCGTGTCCGGGTCCGTCGCGTCGTATGTGACGGTGCCCGTGTAGGCGAGGTCCGGGATAGGGAGAACGGAACGCTGCAGCTCGGCCATTGCCACTCCTCGGAATCGCGGCGAACGTCGCGTCCGCCTCTGGTCACTCACCGTATGGTCGGTGCCGCTCGATGGATCCGGCCCATCACCCGCTGCGGGTGACCCCCCGAATCCGCGTGCGCCGTCGCGATGTCAGCATGAAGACGCCGAGCATCCGAGCCGGAATGAGGACGCGCGATGAATGACGAAAGTGCGATCAACGACACTGCCGCCCTGCCTTCGTGGCGGGACACGGCCACCCGCCGAGCGATCGAGGACTTCGTCTCCTCCCTCTCGCAGGGTCCGGATGCCGTGTCAGAAGAGGATCGGATCGCGGTCTTCGACAACGACGGCACGCTGTGGGCGGAGAAGCCCATGCCCACTCAGCTGCACTACGTCGTGCAGCAGTGGCGGGCCGCCGCCGAACTCGCGCCCGAGCTCGCTGAGCGGCAGCCGTACCGTGCCGCGACGACGGGCGACCTCGCCTGGCTCGGTGCGGCGATCGACAAGCACTACCGCGGCGATGATTCCGATCTGAACATCATCCTGCAGTCGCTCGGCAGCCTCACCGACGGCGTGAGCGTGGAGAGCTACGCGCAGTCGGTCACCGACTTCTTCGGAAGCGCGAAGCACCCGACCTCGGGCCGGCCCTACTCCGAGGCCGTCTACCAGCCCATGGTCGAGCTCCTTCGATACCTCGAGCACAACGGCTTCACCTGCTACATCGTGTCCGGCGGCGAGCGCGACTTCATGCGGCCGATGACGCAAGGCAATTACGGCATCCCTCCGGAACGCGTGATCGGTTCCGCCTTCGGCCTCAGCTACGACGCGGAGAACGCGGTCGTCCGGTACGCGCCGTCGCTCGCCTTCTTCGACGACGGGCCGGAGAAGCCGGTGAGGATCTGGAGCCGGATCGGCCGGCGTCCGCTCTTCGCGGCCGGCAACTCCAACGGTGACATGGCGATGCTGGACTTCGCGCGCCGCGGCCCCCGCCCGGGCTTCGCCCTGCTGGTCCATCACGACGACGATGCCCGCGGCGACGCGCCCTACGACGCCGGAGCTGAGAAAGCCCTCGCTGCGGCTGCCGAAAACGAGTACACGGTGGTGAGTGTGCGCGACGACTGGGAGACGGTGTTCCCCTCCTCGCCGTCGTCGAGCGCCGAGGGGCCGTGACCGCTCCACCCGCAGCGCCGCGCACGCGCTGGATCCTCCCCAGCCTCGTCGGATACCGGCGGGCGTGGCTCTCGGCCGACATCATCGCCGGTCTGGCCGCCGGCGCGGTCGTCGTCCCTCAGGCCATGGCCTACGCCACGATCGCCGATCTCCCGGTGCAGGTCGGGCTGTACACCTGCATCGTTCCGATGCTCGTCTACGCCTTGCTCGGCGGCTCCCGCGCCATGAGCGTGTCGACCACCTCCACGATCGCCACCCTCACGGCGACGACGCTCGTCACGGCGAGCCTGGCGACGGGTACGGTCGATCCGGAGCGCACGGTGATGACCCTCGCGATGCTCGTCGGAGTCATCCTGCTCCTCGCCCGGCTGCTGCGGCTCGGCTCGCTGGTGGAGAACATCAGCACGGCGACCGTACTCGGGGTGAAGATCGGCGTCGGCGGAACGGTCGCGGTCGGCCAGCTGCCGAAGCTGCTCGGCGAGGACGCCAACCCTTCCGGCGAGGGCTTCTTCCGCTCCCTGAACGCCGCAGTCGCGGCATTCGAGAGCGCGAACTGGCCGACCGTGGCGCTGTCCGCCTGCTCGATCCTCATCATCGTGCTGCTCAAGAAGTTCGCTCCGAAGATCCCGGGCACCCTGGTCGTGGTCGTGCTCGGCATCGTCCTGGTCTGGCTCGCGAACATCGACGAGGCGGGGGTGGAGCTGATCGACCCCGTGCCATCGGGCCTGCCGACACTGGGTCTCCCCGACCTCACACAGGTCGGGGCGCTCCTACCCGGTGCTCTCGCCATCGCAGTCATGGTGTTCCTCGAGACCGCTGCCGTGGCCCGCGGCATCCGTCGTGTGACCGAACCTCAGATCGACGCCGATCAGGAACTCCTGGCCGTCGGCGCGGCGAATCTCGCGGGAACCTTCTTCACGGCGCTCCCCGCTGCCGGCGGCTTCTCTCAGAGCGCCGTCAATCAGAGCGCCGGCGCACGCACGCAGCTCGCCACGCTGGTCACGGTCGGCCTTGCGCTGTTGACCGCCGCATTGCTGGGCCCGGTAGTCTCTCTCCTCCCCCAGGCCACGCTCGCCGCGATGGTTTTCATCGCCGTCGCGGGACTGATCGACATCCCGCAGCTCATCCGGTGGGCGCACATCAGCCCGACGGACTTCTGGATCGCGCTCATGGTCGCCGCGATCGGGCTGACCGGCGGCCTGCTGATCGCCGTCGCCGCCGGTGTCGCCGTGACCCTCATCCTCGTGCTGCGCGAACTCAACATCCCGCGTCTCGAGGTCGTCGCCGAGCGGGAGGGGCGGATCGCCATCCGTCTGCTGCGCGGTCTGTACACCGCCAACGCCCTTGGGAACGAGAGGGCGATCATCGAGCTCGCCACGACCCGCGCCGATCCGGTGCACATGCTGGTCCTCGACGCGCGTCGACTCGACATCGTCACGATCACCGTGCTCGACACTCTCGCCGACCTCGACCGGGAGCTCGCGGCGAAGGGGATCGCTCTGCACGTCGCCGCTCTCCCGGAGCGGGCGAGTACGGTCGCGGAGAGGACGGAGTGGTATCAGGGTCTGATCGCCGCCGGCCGTGTGCACGCGCACGTCACGGATGCTCTCGCGACCTCGGACTGAGGCGACCGCCGTCAGTCGTCACCGTTCGTGCGCCGGGCAGCCTCTGCCACCGCGTCGAGCGTGGCATCGCCGAGACGCGGACGCTCGACGAAGACGTTCTCCTCGCCGAGGATCTCGCGCACCCCGGTCGCGGCGAGCTGTGCCGACACACGCGGTCCGACTCCGGCGACCATGAGCGTCGCGCCGGCGGCGCGCAACTCCGTCGCATACGTCCGCAGCATCGTCAGGAAGGTGACGCCGAGCTCGTCCGTTCCGCGCAGGCGGAGGATCACGAACGCATCGGCGGCATCCGGATCCGGCGTCGGCAGCTGCTGCCGGAACGAGTCTGCTGAGGCGAAGAACAGGCTGCCGTAGGGCGTGAGGATCACCGTCTCCCCCACCCCCAGCCGCGCGGGCGGAGCTGTCTCCCGCGGCAGCCCGCCATCTTCGTCGAAGACCCAGCGCTTCATGCGCACCCGATTCGACTGCCGGGCGATATGCAGGATCACCGCCAGGCCCACGCCGGTGAGCACCGCATACTGCAACGGGATCAGCAGGGTGAGGGCGAACGTCACGAGGAAGACCGCGACCTGCACCGAACCGGTCTTCATCACCACCACGATCTGCTCCGGCTTGAATGTCCGCACGCCGATGACCATCAGCAGACCTGCCAGCGCGGGCATCGCGATGTACCCGATGAGCGGCGCGAAGAGCAGCACGATCAGCACCATCACGATCCCCGCGATGAGATTCGCGGAAGCGCTCCGCGCGCCTGCGGCCCGCGACAGCGCGGTCGCCGACATCGATCCTCCGACCGGCATTCCCTGCAGCATCCCCGAGGCGATGTTGGCGATCCCCTGACCCCGGAAGTCGGCGGAGGCGTTCGGATACCGGCCGTCCGGATTGGGGATCGACCCGGAGATCCCGGCGCCCTGCACCAGCCCCACCAGCGCGAGCGACAGGGCGGGGACGATCAGCGCAAGGATCAGGGAGAAGTCTGGCAGCGACAGCTGCGGAAGACCCTGCTCCACCTCGGCGACGTCCGCGATCGTGCTCACCCGGCCTTCCGGCAGCAGCAGCACCAGACACGAGCCGACGACGATGCCGACCACCATTGAGAGTGCGCCGATCCTCGTCCTCTCCAGCACCAGGATAAGGATCACCGTCACCGCGCCGATGAGGATCGACAGCCAGCTGACCTGCCCGAGATGCAGCAACGTGTCCACCGCACGCGTAAGGCGGTTACCCGAAGTGCTCGTGAAACCGGTGAGGTTCTCCAGTTGGCTCAGCACGATGTTGACCGCCACCGCGTTGACGAAGCCGATGAGCACCGCCGCGGGGATGAAACGGACCAGACGGCCGAGTCCGGCGAGGCCCAGCGCGAGCATGGCGATGCCCGCCATGATCGTCATGGTGGCCATCGCCCCGGCAGCCTGCGGACCGCGGATCTCGGGCACATCGGCGACGATCACCGCCATCGCCCCGGTCGCCTGAACCGTCATGAACACCGACCCGGTCGCGACCGCTCCGAAGAGCGTGCCCACGATGTAGGCGTTGAGGCCGTACAGAGGGTTGACCCCGGCGAGAAGCCCGGCCGCAAGACCGTCCGGCACGCTCTCGACGCCGAGGACGATGCCGGCCCTCAGGTCCTTGGCGATCGTCCTCCGCGATCCGAACCGGCGGCGGTACCGGAGCCATCTCTCCCGCACGGGTCACGCCGGGGTCGTGCGTCGAAGGACGTCCGTCCCCGCATCGGCGGGCTCGCTGTCCGGTGCGCTGGCTTCGACCGGCTCGTCGATCGGCGCTTCGATCGGCTCATCGATCGGCTCCTCCATCGCCGTCACCGTCGCCGACGGACTCGGACGGCGCAGCAGCTCGATCAGGAGAAGCAGGATCAGCAGACCCACAGTGATCCCGGTGACCGACGCGAACGACACCGGACGAGTGGCCATCAGAATCAGCACCGCGATGACGATGCCGACGATCAGGATCGGTCCGCGGAATCTGTCGACCGCCAGCCCGAAACGTCCGGTCGTCAGGCCTCGCCGCTCCCCTGCCTCCCGGAGCGACGCGAATCCGCTGCGCAACACACCGCGCACCGCGACGGCGGGCCGGCTCGCCCCGGCGAACCAGGCCCAGACCGCGACGATCACGCCGACCAGAGCCAGCGCGACGATGGTCGAGCTGAGGAACGCGGTGAGCTGGTCGAACATCGACTCCGCCGCGGCCGCCGTCATCACCGAGGGACTCACCGCCCGGACGAAGAATCCCCTCCCCACGCCCATGCCCCCGGCGAGGAGGAGGAAGACGGCCGCGAAACCGGCGCTCGTCCACAGCAGAGCCCGCAGGCGGTTCCGCGCGAGGAGCACTCCGCCGATCACCATCGCCAGAGCGATCCACGGCAGCCAGAACCCCCCGGCCACGGCCACGTTGTAGACGGTGCGCACGAGCACCAGGGCTTCGGCCTGCGCGATCGGAATGGACCTGTCGATCTTCGGGATCAGGTCGGCGAACCCGATGTCCCGTTCGAGCATCTCCGCCTTCACCCTCTCGACGACGATTCCGAGATCGATCGACAGCACCCCGTCGTCGGCGAGCTGCAGCGCTGTGTCGGGGTTGTTCTGGATGATCGCCACCGCGCGCTCATGCGTGAAGCGCAGAGACTGCGCCCAGATGTCGGCGAACTGCTCGGACGCGACGAGATCGTGCACGATGCCGTCGACCAAGGAGACCAGTCCAGTCGCGGCCGGCGCCTGCAGCAGCGTCAGGGCGGAATCCGCCCGCGGGGGCAGATCGAGAGACCGAAGGCCGTCGAACACCTCGCCGACCACGGCCGTGAGGTCGACCTGCTCCTCGATGGCTGTGACCACCTGGTCGGCGACGAAGTCCTGCACATCCGGATCCTCGGCGAGTGGTGCGAAAGTGGCGACGAACCGATCGGCGTCGACGAGCTGCAGACGCGCCCACGTGCCCATGGCGGCGATCGGCGCGATCACCAGCGCCAGGACCAGGAGGATCCCGGCGACGACGCTCCTCCCTGAGCGCCGTCGCCGCGGCGTCCTGAGATTCTCGTTCTCCTGCTCGAGCAGAAGGACCCGCGCTCGCAGGTCATCCAGTTCACCCATGCGCTCGTCTCCTCGGATTCGATGTCGTTTCTTGTTTCAGGCGACGGCGTCGTTCAGGCGAAGGTGGCGTTCAGCCGAACGACGCGAGTCCCTTGCCGATGACCACCACGCCCAGCACCAGCAGCAGGACCGTCATGATGACGGCGTTCTCGGTCTGCAACCAGTCGCGCAGCCGGTCCAGGGGCGTGCGAAGCTTCTCGGCAGCGAGGAGGAACCCCACAACGGGTACCAACACCGTCGACCCGGCCAGCACCGTGAACACGCCGATCAGCAGCGCGACCTCCCCGCCCGCGAGCCCTGCCGCACCGAGCGTCATCCCCGCACTGGCTCCGAGCAGCAGGTTCTTCGGGTTCGGTCCGGAGAGGAGCAGCCCCAGCCCCAGAGCCGCGACGAACGACATCCCGTCGATCTGCTGCATCCACTTCGGCATCGCGGGAGTCGCCCCGTCGCGTGGACGCCCCCGCCACTGCTTCAGAGCCAGCAGCAGCAGCAGCACGCCGAGCACGAGCTGCACCACTCCGAGGATCGGCTTCGCCGTGTCGTCGGACTCCTCCGGCAGCACGGAGGACAACAGCGTGAAGACCGTCGCCACGACCGCGATGCCGAGAAGCCACCCGAGCAGGAAGCCGACCCCGGTTGTCCGTGCGCGCGGCGACATCAGCATCAGGATGCCGGCGATGACCGGAATAGGGCTGATGGCGATGCCGAGTGCCAACGGCAGCAGCTGTCCGATCACAGGCCCCACGTCTACGCCTCCGACTTCGACACGGCGATGCTCTCTAGCTCAGCAGCTTCTGCTTGGCCGCAGCGAACTCCGCCTCGGACAGCACGCCGGAGTCCTTGAGCGAGGCGAGCTGCTGCAGCTTCGCGATCAGGTCGTCCCCTCCCGCCGCACTCGCCGGTGCAGGCGCCGCAGGTGCGTACTGCGCCGCGGCTTGCTGCGCCGCAGCGTCGATCTGCGCCTGCTGCTGGGCCGCTTCGTACTGCTGCTGCTCGTACCGGCCCTGCGCCTTCTGCTCCTGGTTGCGCGTCGCGGCACCCTGGACGGCCGAGGCCGTTCCTGCGACCACCGCCGTCCTGGCCGCGAGTCCGATCAAGCCTGGTCGGCCGAATCTCCTGAGTGGCATGTCATTCACCTTCCTGATCGAGGATGTCCATCATGGCGTTCACGACGGGGGCGGGTACGCGCTCGCTGCGGAGCACCTGTCCCCCTGCCGCGGCGAGGTTCTGCGCGAGGGTTCGCGCGTAAGTGAGTTCGAGCACGACGATCGCGGCAGACTGCCCCGGCGGGATCGCGCTGGCCAGATCTTCGACGTCTTCCTCACCTGCGAGGCCCGCCGCGATCGGCTGGAAGTCGTCCAAACCGAGCTCGGCGTCATCCGCGTCGAGCTCGAGGACTTCGAGCTCGCCGTCGGCGGATCGCGCGAGCACCACGAAGTCGAGCAGGCGGACCACCCCCGCGTCGACGAGATCGATGAGCGCGCGGAACGTCGACGGATCCGGTCGCTCTCCTTCGAACCCGACGAGGTAGAACTCGGCGGGCCCGAAACGGAAATCATTCATGAAGTTGCCCTTTCTCTCGGTGGGAAGGCGATCCGCTCGTCGCGGGCCGCTGCACGCTCAGCTCCTCGACGGCGGAACGGTTGGTGGTGAACACCGGCTGATCGCCGAGCACCCCGAGCCTCTCGAGCCGTGCCCGCGCATCCGGGCGGAGACGGCTGAACGACAGCGTGACGTCCTGCGCCTCGAGCCAGGCGACGAGCCCGGCGAAGGACTCGGCGGCGGTCACGTCGGCATCGGTGATGGCTTCCATGTCGATCACGACGTGTCTCACCGTGCCGGGGCCGGGACTGGTCACCGCCGCGCGGACCGCCTCGGCGAAGGTGTTGCCGTTCGCGAAGAACAGGGGCGCCGCCATCCGCACGACGACGATGCCCGGTGCCGTCATGGACCCGGTCGGCGCGCTGCCGAGAAGCGAGTCGGCGGGATTGTCATCGCGCGCCAGAACATCGATGGCCGGCGTGGATGCCCGCTTCGCGAGGTTGACCAGGGCGAGCACGAAGGCGACGAGGATGCCGGGAATCGAGCCGACGAGCAAGGTGACAAGGAAGCAGACCGCACCGATGGTGAACTCGAAACGGTCGACCCGCCAGAGCATCGCGAACTCGCGGAAACCGAGCAGCGGCAGGATCGCGACGCCGACGATGGCGCCGATGGCCGGCGAGGGGATTCCCGCGAGCAGTCCCGTGCCGAACAGGAGCAGCAGCAGGGTACCGACCGCCAGGACGATCGACGGGAGCTGCGTGCGAGACCCGGCCTGATCCATGGCGGCTGTGCGGCTGGTCGACGAGCCGACGGCGAAGCTGCCCTGAGCCCCAGCCGCGATGTTCGCGACCCCGAAGGCGAAAAGATCGCGATTCGGCTCGGTGCGGTAGTGATTCTTCTCCGCGTACGAGCGGGAGACGAGCAGTCCCTCCGCCGTGGTGACGAGAGTCAGCGCCATCGCCGACGGCACCAGGAGGAGCCAGGTTTGCCACTCGAGCATCGGCCATGTGAAAGAGGGCGCTCCTGCCGGCACCTCGCCCAAGACCGCCACGCCCTTGGCTTGCAGCCCGGCAGCCACGACCACGACGGTCGCGAGCACCATGACGACGAGCGCCCAGGGAACCATGCCGAGGAATCGCTTGCCGAGCAGCAGGGCGAGGACGGATGCCGCGGAGATGACGATCGACCACACCCCCGCCGTCCCGAGACCGCCGAGGAGCTCGCCCACCTTCTCGAGGAACTCGCCGCCAGAGTCGATCTTCACGCCGAGCATCTTGGCGATCTGGGAGACGAGGATGTCGAGGGCGAGCCCGCCGACGAACCCGATCAGAATCGGCTTGGAGAGGAAGTTCGCGAGGAAACCGAGCTTGAAGACGGCGAGAAGCAGGAACATGACGCCGCAGATGATCGCTTGTGCAAGCGCCATCGTCGCGTAGTCCTCGGATCCTGCCGCCGCGAGGCCACCGATCGACGAGGCGACGAGAGCGGCGGCCGCGGCATCCGGCGAGGCGACCACTTGCCTTGACGAGACGACGAGCGCGTACACGACCGTCGGGATCACCAGCGCGTAGAGTCCTGCCGTCGCGGGCAGCCCCGCGATCTGCGCGTAGCCGATGTTGAGCGGGATGGCGATCGCGAGGAGAGTGACCCCGGCGAGAAGTTCGCGCACGAGGTTCTTGCGCGTCACCCCGACCAGTGGTCTCTGCACCTCGTCACCTCCGCGCGTCGCCACCGGGACGGGCGAGTGCCACTCATGCTCGCATCGCGACTCTGACGGCGATCCCCCCGCTCACCCCAACGGGGTGAGCGGATCTCATTCCCCAGGATCCTGCGTCTGCTGATTCTGCCGAGGGACCCACACCTGACGGATGACGATCAGGATCGAAGCCGTGATCGGGATCGCGACCAATGCTCCGAGCAGCCCCATGAGCGTGGCCCCGACCATGGCTCCGATGATGACGAGGACGCCGGGGACGGACGCGGCGCGCCCCATGATCCGCGGTGTGACGACGTACGCCTCCACCTGGATGTACACGAGGTAGGCGACGGCGAAGATGAGCGCGGCGGTGGGGCTGACGAGCAGGGTGGCGATCGTGCCGATGACGAGGAAGACGAGCGACCCGATCATCGGCACCAGGGTGATGAAGAAGGCGACGATCGCCAGCACCGCCGGTACCGTCGAGCCGACGGCCAGTTGGAGCACGAGCACGACGAGCGCGTTGATCAGCGAGAGCGTGACCCCTCCGGCCACCACTCCACCGACCGATCCGGTGATCTCATCGAGCAGCCGTGTGAAACGCTCGCGCCGGTACAGCGGGATGAGACTCGCGAGCGCGCCCTTGATGCTCTGCAGGGACGAGACGAAGTACAGGGTGAGCACGACGACCATGACGAAGCTCGAGACCGCGCCGATCGCTCCGAAACCCACTTTGAGGACTCCGCCGGAGATGGCGAGGAACGAGGAGAGCGTGGTCAGCGAACGGATGCCGTCGGCGACGACGGCCGAGAGGTCGACGCCCAGCGTCTCCTCGAGCGATCGGTACCAGTCGCTCCGTTGCATCGCCTCGATCGTTTCGGGCGCCGCATCGACCGCCGCGACGATCTGCCGAACCGTCGCCGGAACGACGACGACCAGGATCACGGCGACCACGACGAGGAAGACGACGGCCACGATCGTGACCCCCGGTGCTCGGCTCATACCGCGGCGCTCGAGCGCCCGTACGGCGGGGTCCAGCCCCAGCGCGAGGAACATCCCCAGGAAGATCGAGATGAGCACCGTGGACACGCCCGCGATCGTCGCCGCGAGGGCGAGGGCGAGGATCACCCCGAGCGCGACCGTGAATCCCGACAAGAGCGGGTGTGCCGGCAGCACGCGCTGCAGCCGGGAGCGATGCGGCTGTTCGAGCTCGCTCGCACTCTGGTCGGGTTCCGTCGCCTCCACACCGTGAACGTTAGGACCGGCCGCAGGATCGACATCGGCCGTGCTCGCCCGATAGGGGTGAGCGGGCCGCGCGCGCATCGACAGTCGCTGTCATCATCACGGCAGGCAGTAACTCTATGAAAGGGGTCCGAATGTCCATATGGGAAAGCTTCTGGGACATCATCTGGTGGTTCTTCTGGGTCTTCGTCTTCGTCTCGTACCTGATGGTGCTCTTCAACATCGTCGCCGACGTGTTCCGTGACCACGCCATGAACGGGTGGGTGAAAGCGATCTGGATCCTCTTCCTGGTCTTCGTCCCCTTCCTGACGGCACTCGTGTACCTGATCGCGCGCGGCGGAGGCATGGCTGAGCGGAGCGCCTCGGTCTACCGCGAGCAGCAGCACGCCGCCGACTCGTACATCCGCAGCGTCGCCGGGTCGAGTGCGACCGATGAGATCGAGAAGGCCGCCAAGCTCCGCGACGCCGGCACGATCACCGAAGAGGAATTCGCCGGCATCAAGGCTCGGGCCCTGCGCTGAGCGTCCGAGGGCTGAGGTGGCAGACATGACGCAGCGGGAACTCGGTGACGTCGAATTCGTCGTCATACAGCTGGAACATGACCGCCTCAGCCCTCGCGTGCTCGAAGCCCTGCTGCGGCAGGTGGAGATCGGGGCGCTGCGCCTGCTCGACTTCCTGATCGTCAGGCGGGTCTCTCCGGGCGACTACCACCTGACCGAGGTCGACGGCGATGAGTTCGTTCTCGCCGGGCTGGAGCTGCGTACTCCCGGCCTCGTCTCGGAGGACGACGCGCGGCACTTCCTGCCCGAACTCCCCGTCGGCACACTCGCAGCCGTCATCCTCGTGGAACCCACCTGGGGAGAGCGGCTGTCCCGCGACCTCGCGCCCCGCGGAGACAGGGTGCTCGCGACACAGCCGATACCGGCGGCCATCGCGAACGCCGTTCTCGACGCCGTGCGACGCCAGAGCTGACCCGACGGCACTTCACACCGTCGTGTGCACGGCCTCCCGACGCGACGAGACGCCCAGCTTCCGGTAGATCGACCGCTGATGCGTCTTCACCGTGTTGATCGACACGTTCAGTTGCTGGGCGATCTCCGGCAGGGTGCGAGCCGTCTGCAACTGCTGGAAGACATCGCGCTCACGATCCGAAAGCGTCCCGACGGGCGAACCGGTGGCCTCCAATGCGAGGCAGCTGCCGATGAAGTCCTGGAACTGGGTGCCGAAATGCACATGTTCGCCCAGGAGTTTGCGCACGGCGGTTTCGCGGGGGCCGAACAGGAGCCTGATGTCCTCGCGCGACGCGACCGCTATTCCGGCCTCGCACAGCTCGTGCGCCTCTTCGTGGTGTCCGCCGTGGCGACGCATCACCGCTGCGGTGATCAAGGTCGCGGACTTCACGTAGGAGATCTCCCCGAATGCGCGCAGCGATCGCAGCATCTCGAGCGCCGCCGCGTGATCACCGGCCCGACGGAGCACGCCGGCGAGCGCGACGTTCACGATGGGCAGATCCGGTCGATGCAGATACTTCCTGGCGATGCGCATCGCGCGCTCGTGCCGTCCGACGGCGTCTTCGAGCAGAGCGACGGATGATTCGCGCAAGGCCGACCAGGACACGCCGTGGGTGACTTCGAGTGGGATGTCCTGGATGCCGATCGCCGCCCGTCTGCAGGCCGCGAGGTCACCGGTCTCTGCTGCGGAGTAGGCGATCATCATCCGGGCGACGCTCGGGAAGGAGCGATCGGAGCTGCCATTCGCGACGATGGTGCCGAACTCGCGGATGGCCTGCGCCAACTCCCCGGACCAGTAGGAGGTGAATCCCGCCGCCGCCACCGCGCTTCCCCCCGCATAGGTGCTCCAGGGCAGGCTGATGTCATCTGAGCGACGCACCTCTCGCAGGGTCTCACGGGCCTCCGACAGCCGCCCGGCCCAGGTCTGTCCGAAGGCGAGGTGGCCGAGTGAACGCTTCTCCAGGGCTCGATCTCCCGACCCGCGGGCCTCGCGCGCGGCAGACGAGAAGTACTCCAGCGGGAGTGCCGGGTCTCCGCTGTGCCGGATCTCCGTCCAGCCGAGGAGGTAGTGGAGAGCCGCGCGATCGCTCAGAGCCGTCGAATCGTGATCGTGCAGCATCTGGCGGACGCTCGCGCTCGCGGCTGCGACGTCGGCGCGCTCGTCGGCCACGAACAGACGGGCGATGTGCAGTACGTCGGGGTCGGCGGCAGCTGCATCCCCGGCGGCCATGCTCTCGGCCCGGCGGAACAGCTCCTGCGCGACCCGGTGGCTTCCGAGCACATCGGTCGCGCACGCGCGGACGAGCAGGACCTGTGCGTCCTCGGGATCATGTCGCAGAATGTCGGTGGCGGCGCGCTCCACCTCGGCCGCCTCAGCGCCGACGATGAGGCCGACCCAGTGGCGGAGCAGGGTGTCTCGCGCCCCCACCGTGTCTCCGCCGCGGAGCGAGTGGGAGATGGCCGCGATCGGATCGCTCGCGTCCAGGAAGGCGGCGGCCCGCCGATGAGCACCGGCCGCACGCTCGACGTCTCCGGCCGCGATCTCCGCGCATCGGCGGGCGAAGGCGGCATGCCACCGGTACACGGGGCCGCTCGCGCGGTCGAATCTGTCGAGGAAGAGCCCCATCCGCACACAGGAGCGCAGCAGTTCGGCGGCATCCGGACGCTCTGTGACCGCCGCGGCGAGTTCAGGAGTGAGCTCGGCGCAGATGCTCGCATCGAGGACGAAGGCGGCGATCTCCGGCGACAGGGCGTCGAGAACGTGCTCCCGCACATAGCTCCCCAGGAAGCTGCCGGCGCTCACGGCCGCCGCATCGGGTCGCGCCCCTCCGATCATCATGAGCCGGACGGCGATCGGCCATCCCTGCGTCTCCTCGAAGATCGTCTCCGCCGTCAGCGCGGTCGGATCGCCGGAGTGCAGCCGCTGGATCTCGGCGCTCGTGAAGCTGAGCGTGTCTGCGCCGATGAACGCCTCCGGGTGGATCATCCGGTGTCGGCTCAGCGTGACCTCGAGCATGGTCGTCCCCAGCAGCACGACGCGCAGGTTTTCCGGTGCCTGATCGGAGAGAGCGCCGAGCAGGCCGCGATGCCAGTCCTCGCCGGCACGCTGCGCATCGTCGACGACGAGATGCACCGTGTCGCACATCTCCTCGATGGCGGCGCAGATCTCCTCGTAAGCGTGCATCGGATCGTCGAGATCCCGAGAGAGCGCCAGAGGCTTGCCTGCCCGCTCCGCGCCCAGGAGCAGAGCATGCACGACGCCCTGGGTGAGTCGTGAGGGATCCGAGTCGAAATGGTTGAGGGCGAGCCAGGCGACATCGCCTTGGCCAGCCGCCCAGTCCGCGACGGCCGTCGTCTTCCCGAATCCGCTCGGAGCGCTGACGATGGTGAGAGCATTCGTCGCGGCCACGCCTGCGATCGCGATGCTCAGACGATCCCGGCGAATGGCGCCGGTCTGCGGAGCGGGCGGATGGAAGCGCACCGCGGGACCCGGTCTCATCGACCGCATGGGGGGAGCCATGCGCTCAACATATGGGAGCGATCACACGCACTCAAGGGGGTCTTTCGTCTAAACGCTGGTCTTAAACGTTCTATCTCGTTTCAAGGCATCCGCCGTCCGGATGAACAGGATTATCCAGGTGAATACGACCACTCCCGCGACGAGCTCGACGGCGGTGAGCGTGTAGTAGCCGACAGCGAAGAAGACTGCCAGGACCACGATGACCGCGACGAAGACGTACCCCAGCAGAAGGAACGTGCGCGACATTCCGGGAATCCATCGGTGCATCGCGAAGACGAGCACGGCGAAGGCGACCGTCATCCCCGATGCCACCGCGGTGTGCAGCGCGAAGAACCGATCGACGGGGAAGACACCGACCAGCCCCAGGAAGATGCCGACGATGACGAGACAGGTCCGCACCGCAGTCACGCCATGCGGATGCGGCGTCGGAATTCCTTTCGTCGCATAGCGCGCGAGTGTCGTCACCAGAATGCCCGCCACGATCAGCGTGAGGTTGAAGGTCTTCGCCGACAGGTCGTTCGTCATGCCGAGCGCGCTCAGGTTGTCCTTCCACCACAGCGGGTCACTGGCCGTCAGCATGCTCGCGAGGACGCCGAAGACGAGGAATACGGCCAGAACCGTCGCCAGCAGCTGCAGGTCGACGTGCGTCGCCGAGTAGTACACGACATACGCGGTGAGGCCGGCAGCGGCACCGGACAGCAAGAGCACGGGAATGGGGAACACCACCGCGCCGACGAGGCCCTGTTCCATGATCGACGCGACGAGAGTCCATCCGAGGAGAGCGATCATGGCGTGCGCGAAGGCGAAGGCGCCGATGTCTATGAAGTCGAGGGCGCCGAGCCGATGAGACCGGTCGGGGTCCGCGACCACGATGCGGCCGAGCACGAAGACGATGACCGCCACGGCGGCCGAAGCGATCGCGACGAACTGGCCGAGGGAATCGGGGCCGGCGATCGGCGCCGATTGCCAGCGGAACACGGGCACCGCGATGAGAGCGGCCAGCACGAACGCGAAGATCGAGATCTGGAGCCCGATGGCTTCGCGCGCCCGTTCCCGATTCTCTCCGTCGGCACGGGCGGACGTCAGCAGGTCTCGCGGTGGTGAGGTCGTCGACATGAGCTCATTCTGTTCTCTCTCCGCGCGGCCGGCCGCGGGCGTTCATCCGTTCAGGGCGAGGTGTGGAGCGTCAGATCTTGATCGGGAAGGTCACGAGCGTCGCGATTCCGATCACAGCGATGACGCTGCTGAGCACGAGGAACGTCACCCGTCGCCAGGCTGCCCTCTGATTCTGCGACAGTGCGGCGAAGAAGAGCACGAGGGCGAACAGGACGGTGAGCAGCGCGTAGTCATCCCCGCGCTGGTTGTTGACGAGCGCCTGGTCGAACTTCGCGTCGGCGCGCGCATTCAGTTCCTCCGCTTCGACCGTGCCCGGCGGAACATACTCGTCCATCGCGAAGGGACCCAGCGCCGCGCGATCCTCGGCGTTCCAGGCGTCGAACGCGACGGCGAACTCCTCGGAGAACCGCTCCTCGATGAAGCTCACGAGTTCGACGTCTCCGTCGGCCTCCGCGAGCACCCACTGGGTGTAGATCGTCAGGTCGTACTGACGTGCGGCCTCCGATGTGGCCTTCGCCGACGCCGCCTGCACGCGTGCACTGGAGGCCTGACTGAAGGCGATCGACATCTCGCCGCCCCACTTCGACGATTCGAACCCGCACCAGGCGGTCACCACGGCGGTGAGGGACAGGAGGACGACGGTGCTGATCTCGAGCACCCGGTGTCTGTGGTGGGGAGCCTGTGCTGGTGGGTCTTCCATCCGGCAATCCTCGACGTCGGCCGACTCTCTCGCGCCTTCCTCTCACCCGGGCCGGGTGACCGAGCGGGCGTCGAACCCCGGGGCTACCCTGGCGGGGTGACCGACTCCCCTGTGCCCGCTGCGGGCAATGCCCTGTCCCCGGCTCTGCGCGTGACACTCACGCTCGCCGCCGCGACCATCGCGCTCGCGGGCATCTTCTTCGTGCGCGGCGTGTTCGGACCGGTGGCTCTCGCGATCGTCATCGTGATCATCTGCGAGCCGCTGCGGGGCCCGCTCGACCGGCGCGGGTGGCCGCGGTGGGCGAGCACGACGGCGGTCATCCTGCTCGCCTACGCGATCCTCCTCTCCATGGGGGCGCTGCTGTGGCTTGCGGGGACTCAGTTCGCGCGGCTGATCGGCGACCTCGCCTCCGAGGGTGGGCTGACGCGCACCGCAGACCAGGTTGTCACGTGGCTGCAGTCGCTCGGACTCGATGAGGAGGCGTCGGATGCCGCGGCCTCGGTGCTCGATCCCGACACGCTGCTCGGCGTGGCACGCAGCATCGGGGGCACGGTGATCAGTGTCGCGACGGCACTCTTCTTCGTGTGCGCCTACATCATCTTCATGGCCGTCGACGCTGCCCGATACCGCAAAGCTCCCGAGCTGTTCGGCGCGACGAAGGGGGCGGTCCTCGCGCGGATCTCCCGCCTGAACTCCGGCATCCGTCGGTACTACGTGGTGAACGCCGCGTTCGGCGCCATCGTGGCGATCATCGACGGGCTCGCACTGTGGTGGATGGGCATACCGGTGCCGATCGTCTGGGCGATTCTCGCCTTCGTCACGAACTTCGTGCCGAACATCGGCTTCGTCCTCGGCCTCGTACCGCCGGCGATCCTCGCCTTCGTCGTCGGCGACTGGCCGCTGCTCATCGGCGTGATCGCGGTGTACTGCGTCGTCAACGTGGTGCTGCAGGTGCTCGTGCAGCCGAAGTTCGTGAGCGATGCGGTCGACCTGACTCTCACGCTGAGCTTCTTCTCGGTGGTTTTCTGGACGTTCATCATCGGACCGCTCGGAGCGATCCTGTCCATCCCGCTCACGTTGCTCGTGCGCGCCCTGGTGCTGGAAGGCGACCCCGGCACCATCTGGTTGCGGTGGCTCTCCGGCGACCGCTCGGACTTGTCGCCGGATTAAATTGTGCACAACTCGATTGCGTGACATACTCATCGGATGCCGGTGACCGATGAGATGGTGTGCTTCTCGCTCTACTCCGCTGCCCGCGCCACCACGCAGGCGTATCGCGCGCTCCTCGCTCCCTGGGGTCTGACCTACCCGCAGTACCTCGTGCTCGCGATCCTCTGGCACGAGGGCGATCAGACCATCGGCTCGTTGGGCGACGCGATGCAGCTCGACTCGGGCACCCTGTCTCCGCTCGTGCGTCGGCTCGAACAGGCCGGTCACGTCACGCGCGCACGAAGCGCCGATGACGAGCGCGTAGTCACCGTGAACCTGACCGAGGCCGGGCAGGCGCTGCGGACCGAACTCGCGTCGGTCCCCGCGCAGGTCGCAGGGTTCTCCGGGATCCGCGACGACGCGCACCGGCGCCGGCTGATCGCCGAGCTGCAGGAGCTCACCGCGCTCCTGCAGGACGCGACGTCCCAGACCACCCGCAGCAGCTGATCCCCACGACGGAAGGCAGAACCGCACCCATGGAAGCTCTCTACACCGCAGAGGCCCTCGCCACCGGAGCTGGACGAGACGGGCACGTCGCCACGAACGACCGCCGCGTCGAGTTCGACCTCGCCGTCCCGAAGGAGATGGGCGGCAGCGGCGACGGAGCGAACCCGGAGCAGCTGTTCGCCGCCGGATACGCGGCCTGCTTCCACTCCGCTCTGCAGAGCGTCGCCCGCACGCAGAAGGTGCGCATCGCCGACTCGTCCGTCGGCTCCCGCGTGCAGATCGGCCCGAACGGGCAGGGCGGCTTCGGCCTCGCCGTCGAGCTCGAGGTCGTGATCCCCGAGTTGCCGCACGATCAGGCTCAGGCGCTCGCGGACGCCGCACACCAGGTGTGCCCGTATTCGAACGCGACCCGCGGCAACATCGACGTCACCATCACCGTCTCCGACGACTGACCCGAGAGGCAGACACATCATGCGCGCACTCATCCACTCCACGTTCGGCTCTCCCGAAGAGGTCCTGCGGGTCGAGGATCGTCCTGTTCCCGAGCCGGGCCCCGGACAGGTGCGCCTGCGCATCGTCCTCTCCCCCATCCACAATCACGACCTGTGGACGGTCCGCGGCACCTACGGGTTCAAGCCCGAACTGCCCGCGGCATCCGGCACCGAGGCGCTCGGTGTGGTCGACGCACTCGGTGAGGGTGTCGAGAATCTGACGGTCGGCCAGCGCGTCGCCACCGGGGGCACCTTCGGCGCGTGGTCCGAGTACATCGTCGCGAAGGCCGCCGGCCTCATCCCCGTACCCGACTCGCTGCCCGACGAGAGCGCCGCCCAGCTGGTCTCGATGCCGTTCAGCACGATGACCCTGCTCCAGTTCCTCGACGTGAAGGAGGGGGACTGGATCGTCCAGAACGCCGCCAACGGAGCGGTCGGACGGATGCTGGCGCAGCTCGCCCCCGCCCGCGGCGTCAACGTCCTCGGGCTCGTGCGTCGCGCCGCGGGGATCGACGAGCTCCGCTCACAGGGCATCGAGAACGTCGTCGCGACGGATCAGGACGACTGGAAGGAGCAGGCCACTGCGATCACCGGCGGCGCTCCCGTGGTCGCGGGCGTCGACTCCGTCGGCGGTGCCTCCGCCGGTCAGGTGCTGTCGCTGCTCGCCGAGGGCGGCACTCTCGTGGCCTTCGGCGCGATGGACTCGCCCACCATGGAGATCGCCTCGTCCGACGTGATCTTCAAGCAGGCCACGGTCAAGGGCTTCTGGGGCGGCAAGGTCATCCCCGCGCTCGATCCCGCGGTCCGGAACGCCCTGTTCGGCGAGCTGTTCCAGCGCATCGGCGACGGCACGCTGACGCTGCCGGTCTCCGGAGTCTTCGACGCGGCCGATATCGCCGACGCCGTGCGCGCGAGCGGCACGCCGGGGCGAGTGGGCAAGGTGCTGCTGCGGTTCTGAGAGCCGCTCATCCCCTCGATGTCCGAGGCCCGAGGCACACTCCCCCCATGGAGATCACACTCGTTCAGCCCGAAGGGCTCGTCGTCAGCCCCGCATTCAGTCACGTCGCCGTCGTCCCACCCGGCGCGACCACCATCTACGTCGGCGGCCAGAACGGTGTCGACGTGACGGGAGCGGTCGTCTCGGCGGATGTCGGGGAGCAGTCCGTCCGTGCCGTGGAGAACGCCCGGACAGCGCTCGAATCGGCGGGCGCGTCGCTCGACGACGTCGTCAGCTGGACCGTCCTCATCCACCAGGATGCGGATCTGCGCGCCGCCTACGGAGCGGTCGCCTTGAAGCTCGCGCGTGAGGACGCGCCGCCCCTGGTCACGGCCGCGCTCGTCGCCGGGTTCGGCGTACCGGGAGCCCTGATCGAAGTCAGCGCGGTCGCCGCGGTGATCCGGGAGTGACGACGGCTCAGACGTCGAGCTCCGCGATGGCGGCGAGGGGTATGCCGACCCAGGTCGGTCGATTGCGCTTCTCGTAGACGGCCTCGTATACGGCCTTGTCGGCGACGTACGCGTCAAGCAGACCGCCGGGCAGCATCGCGGACGTCTCCGCCGAGCCGATCGCCTCGACGTACGCCTTGAGGAAAGCGCCCCTCGCCCGATGGGACCACTCGCGTGCCTGTGCGACGCGCAGGCGCTCGTCGTCGTCCGTTTCTCCATGAGGCGCACGGGACATCCGCACGACCCCTGGTACGTAGTCGAACGAGCGGAGCATCCCGGCCACATCACGCCACGGCGAGTCCGGCAGCGCTCGCTCTGCGAAAGGCCTGCCGGGTTCGCCCTCGAAGTCGACGATCCGCCATCCGTGGGAGGTGCGCAGCGTCTGCCCGAGGTGCAGATCACCGTGCACCCGCTGCACGTCGAGTCCGTCCAGCGCGGCCACTGCCGCGTATGCTGCCCGCAGTCCGGCGGCCTGCGCCTCGAGCTCGGGAACGACACCGAGCGCGTGATCGAGCCGATCGTTCATGGTCTTCGCCAGAGCCGACGTCGCCTCCGGTCCACGCCGCTCCGCGGGGAATCGCTCGAGGAGCATCGCGTGCACCTGGGCGAGCGCCTCGCCGAGGCGCGCCGCTTCGCCGGCGAAGTCACCACCGGAATCCTCGACACTCTGAGTCGGATCGGCCAAGAGCGTGCGCACACTGCCGGTGGCGAGTTCGAATCCGTCCGAGGCGGTGCGCAGGAACTCCTGCAGCATCGCGAGTTGGATCACCTCTCCGTCGACGTCGATCTCGAGCCAACCGTAGAGGGCGGCGACGCTCTCCGCCGCGCCCCGTGTGAGCTCCTCATGGATCTCGATGTCCGGGTTCACGCCCGGACTCACCTTGCGGAAGATCTTCATGATCGCGGTGTCGTCGAAGCGCACCGATGAGTTCGACTGCTCGCCCGAGAGCGGTGAGCCCCGCAGAGCAGGGTCGAGCGGCGCTCCCCCGGGGACGCGCCGGAAGCGCAGTCCGTCGATGCGGGCTTCGCCATTCTCTTCGGCGGCAACGAATGCACGCAGCCAGAGCGCCATCGCGTACCGGTCGTGCACCGCATCGAACAGATAGCGGGTGCCGCCATCATGCTCGAGCGCCGTGACGAACGCGTGCCCGATCTGCTCGATGTATTCGCCGTAGCTCGACAGCGGCACCTGGTAGTCCTCGGTGCCGCCCTCGGCATCCGAGTACTCGACGGTGACCAGGTGGATGACGGTGCTATGCGGATGGGGGTGCTCTCCGCGAAGCTCGGCGAGCGCGCGGATCCCGGACACCCGGAAGGGGCGTCCCTTTCCGGCGAACCATCGCGTGCGGCCGAAGTAGTCCTCGAGGACCCCAGGGGCGATCTCGGTCACAGCATCCTCATCTCGTCCGCGTCCTCGGCGGGTTCCTGCAGTTGGAACCAGAAGAATCCGTGACCTCCGAGCGTCAACAGGTACGGCAGCTCGCCGATGCGCGGGAACGGCACACCGCCGACGAGTTCGACCGGCACGAGCCCTTCGAAGCGCCGCAGATCCAGTTCCACCGGTTGAGGGAACTGCGACAGGTTGTTGACGCACAGGATCACATCGACCGAGCCGTCTTCGTTGGTGTGCTCACGCGAGTAGGAGAGCACAGCAGGGTTGGACCCGCCGAGATCGTTGAAACTCCCGAGGCCGAAGGCGGGATGCAGTCGCCGCGCGTGGATCATCTCGCGCGTCCAGTGAAGCAGAGACGACCGGTCCTCCTGCTGCGCCTCGACGTTGACCGCGAGATACCCGTAGACCGGGTCCTGCACGAGGGGGCGCGTCAGCTTCCCCGGGTTGGCCTTGGAGAAGCCGGCGTTGCGGTCGGAGCTCCACTGCATCGGCGTGCGCACGCCGTCGCGGTCACCGAGCCAGATGTTGTCGCCCATCCCGATCTCGTCGCCGTAGTAAAGCACCGGGGAGCCTGGCAGCGACAGCAGAAGCGCCGTGAACAGCTCGATGCGATCGATGTCGTTCTCGAGGAGTGGCGCGAGACGGCGCCGGATGCCGATGTTCGCCTTCATGCGCGGGTCGTGGGCGTACTCGCTCCACATGTAGTCGCGGTCCTCGTCCGTCACCATCTCGAGGGTGAGCTCATCGTGGTTGCGCAGGAAGATCCCCCACTGGCAGCCGGAGGGGATCGACGGCGTCTCGGCGAGGATCTCCGTGATGGGATAGCGCGACTCTCTGCGCACCGCCATGAAGATCCGCGGCATGACGGGGAAGTGGAAGCACATGTGGCATTCGTCACCGCCGACCGCCGGGTCGCCGAAGTAGTCGACCACGTCGGCGGGCCACTGGTTGGCCTCCGCGAGCAGCACGCGACCGGGATACTCCCGATCGACGATGCGTCGAACCTCGCGGAGGAACTCGTGCGTCTCCGGCAGGTTCTCGCCGTTCGTGCCCGGACGCTCGTAGAGGTACGGCACGGCATCGAGGCGGAAGCCGTCGAGACCCATATCGAGCCAGAAGCGCATGGCGTCGATCATCGCCTCGCGCACCCGCGGGTTGTCGAAATTCAGGTCGGGCTGGTGCGAGAAGAACCGATGCCAGAAGTACTGCTGACGCACCGGATCCCAGGTCCAGTTGCTGGGCTCGGTGTCCACGAAGATGATCCGCGCGTCCTCGTAGAGCTCGTCGGTGTCGCTCCACACGTAGAAGTTTCCGAACGGCCCCTCCGGGTCGGAGCGGCTCGCCTGGAACCAGGGATGCTCGTCGCTGGTGTGGTTCATCACGAAATCGACGATCACACGGATGTCGCGCTCGTGCGCCGCGTCGAGGAACTCCTGGAAGTCGTCCGTCGTCCCGAGGTCGGACTGGATGCCGGTGTAGTCGGCGACGTCGTAGCCGCCGTCGCGCAGCGGCGACGGGAAGAACGGCGGGAGCCACAGGCAGTCGACGCCGAGCCACTTCAGGTAGTCGAGCCGATCGATCAGACCCCGGAAGTCACCGGAGCCGTCGCCGTCGCCGTCTTGGAACGAGCGCACGAGAACCTCGTAGAACACCGCCGTCTTGAACCATTCGGGCTCGGGGCTACCGGGTGTGTCCGGGAACGGCTCCTGGGTGAGGATGGGAATCGACGCCGTGTGCGGAGCAGGCTCGACAGCACTCGTCATGAGAACATCCGATGCGGGTACATGACTCCACCGTTGCATCGAGCGCCGCGAATCGCGTCTCCCTTGCGCTCGCGGGTGGTTCCGGTGTAACCGGCCATCGGATCTAGATCCTGCCTCTGACGGGTGTCCGCTCGATGTGATCCCCTGCTTCCGGCATCGCCATCTCCGCCCGCACGCCCAACAGGCGGATCTCGCGCTCCGCGTCGAGGGTCGCGCCGAGAGCGACCGCCGCGTCCACGACGTCCGTCCGCTGCACGGTCGGCTCGGGGAGCTTGCGACCGAACGTCTTCGTCTCGAACGGCGCGTACCGCACCTTGAGGTGCACACGGATCACGGGGCGTCCTTCCGCGGCGCAGTCATCGAACGCGTGACCGGCGAGGTCGCGGATCGCCGAATCGACCTCGGCAGTGGTCGTGAGGTTCTGCTGATACGTCTCCTCCCTGCTGTGGCTGCGCGCCACCCAGGGCGTGTCGTCGACGACGCTCGGCCCGAGACCCGATCCCAGACCGTGATACCAGACCCCCATCTTCGGGCCGAATTCGCCCACGAGTTCCTGCTGATCCGCGTCGGCGAGCTCCCGCACGGTCGTGATGCCGTGCTCGGCGAGACGCTTCTGCACCTTCGACCCGACGCCCCAGAGGTCGCGGGTCGGCTTCGCTCCCATGACCTCGAACCAGTTCTCCTCCGTCAGCCGGAAGCTGCCGCGGGGCTTGCCGAATTCGGTGGCGATCTTCGCCCGGACCTTGTTGTCGCCGATTCCCACGGAGCAGTGCAGCCCCGTCGCCTCGAGAACGGCTGCCTGCGCGGCGCGAGCGATCTGCTCCGGGTCGTCGGTGGTGACCCCGAGGAAGCACTCATCCCACCCGACCACTTCCAGCACCACCCCGGGCAGGGCTCGGAGGGCACCCATGACCTCGGCGGACGCCGCGCCGTAGGCCTCGTGATCGACCGGAAGGAAGACCGCATTCTCCGGCGCCTTGCGCGCCGCGATCTTCAGCGGCATCCCGGATCCGATGCCGTACTCGCGCGCCTCGTACGAGGCCGTCGACACGACGGCGCGCTCCGTCGGGTCTCCGCGCCCGCCCACGATCACCGGAAGCCCGGCGAGCTCGGGGCGGCGCAGCACCTCGACGGCGGCGATGAACTGGTCCATGTCGACATGCAGCACCCACTCGGCCATGGAACGAGTGTGGCGGCTGCCGGACCGGATGTCACCCCGTTCAGCCGATCGCGACGCCGATCGCCGTGACGATGACCGCGAGGAGCGGAAGGGTGCCCTGCATGGCGGCGGCGCGAAGCTTGCTGCGGTCCGACAGCACCAGCACGAGAGCGGCGGCGACCATCATGCCGGTGCCCGCGAACACGAGCGTCAGGCCGACGGTGGCGGCTCCCACGATCACGAGACCGATGCCGAGCAGTGTCGTCAGCGCGAGGAAGAGGTTGTAGAAGCCCTGGTTGAACGCCAGCTGCTTCATCGTGACGGCATCCGCCTCGGTCGCGACGCCGAAGATCTTCCTCGTCTCGGGCTCGGTCCACTTCAGCGACTCGAGCGCGAAGATGAAGACGTGGAAGGCCGCAGCAGCTGCGGCGAGGACGAGACCGACGATGAGCATGAGCTGATTGTCCCAGAAGAGACGGCTCAGACGAGGAAGATCGGCAGCAGCCCGGGGTTGTGCGCGTGCACGAGCACCGCGAAGACCACGGCGTCGAAGAGCAGGTGCACGGTGACGACGTAAGCCAGCGAGTGCGTGCGCAGGAAGATGAATCCCTGCAACAGCGCGAACGGAATCGTCAGCAGAGGTCCCCATTCCCGGTAGCCGAGCTCCCAGAGGAACGAGACGAACACGATCGCCTGCAGCAGATTGGCGACGGCATCCGGGAAGTGCCGGCGCAGCAGCGCGAACACCGTGCAGATGAAGAACAGCTCGTCCCAGATGCCGACCGCACCGACGCCGACGAACAGGCGCGCGATGAGCTCGGGCGAGTCGACGACCGGCCAGTTCTGATAGACGCCGCTGGTGATGAAGTAGAACGGCAGGATCAGCCATCCCAGTACCAGCACGGCGATGAGCCAGCCCCACTGCAGCTTCCCCCAGCGCTTGTGCGTGCGCCACGGGAAGCTGATCGCCCGGTCCCGGTAGACGAACCGCGAGATCACGTACGGCACGGCGACTGCACCCCCGAGCGCCAACGTGAAGCGCAGCATCGCCAGGTTGTCGAGCTCGGCGGCCAGCGGGATGATGCTCACGATCAGCATGCCCACCGCGATCAGCGAGAGGTCGCGCGTCAGCGACGGCGGCCGGTGGATGCCGATCACACGGGCCGTCTCCCGGCGCGCACCCATGCTCACGACCGAGTCCGTCGCCGGTCGTCGCCGCTCGATCAGCCAGGCGACCCCGACGCCGAGCGCCAGCAGCACCCAGCCGAGCCACGCGATCTGCACTACGAAGAACGCCGGGGCCGCGGCGCACACGAGCAGCGCAGGCGCGATTCCCGCGCGAAGCGACGTGGAACGAACCGTCTCGGTCACGCGCGCGCCTTGCGCCGATAGACGAGATCGCGGATGTGACGCCCCTTCGCGATGCCCTTGCGTTCGAACGCGGTCATCACGCGACCGCCGAAGCGCTCCGCCCACTCCCCCTCGAACGCGCGCTGGAACAGGGGCTCGGCGTCGAGCACCTCCCGCATCTGCAGGGCGTAATCCTCCCAGTCGGTCGCGAGCCTCAGAAGCCCGCCGTCGCGCAGCGCGCGCGCCGCAGGGTCGCCGAAGCCGGGACGCACGAGACGCCTCTTGGTGTGCTTGTTCTTGTGCCACGGGTCGGGGAAGAAGATCCACACCTCGCGAGCCGCGGCCTCCGGCAGGTACGAGGCGAGCACCTCGGGCGCGTTCGCCTCCACGACGCGCAGGTTGCGCGCTCCCTCCCGGTCGGCGTCGAGCATGGTGCGTGCGAGCCCCGCCCGGAAGACCTCCACAGCGAGGAAGTCGTCGTCCGGACGAGCGGATGCCGCGGCCACGATCGCGTGTCCCTGTCCTGAGCCGATCTCGACGTACAGATCGGCATCGCGACCGTACTCGGTCGCAGGATCGAGGCGTGCCTCCGGATGCACGGACGTCCACGCCACGTCTCTCGGCACGTCGAGGAGGTAGCTCGGGGCGAGTTCGGAGAAGGCGCGATCCTGCGCCTCGGACATCCTGCCGCTTCGGCGCACGAAGGACACCGGCTCGTCACGGAAGGCGCGGGGTTCGGGCATCTCTCCAGGGTAGTCGGCGACGCAGCGTCGCTCAGGCCCCCGGGGCTGTCACGAAGTCGATGAGCTCCTCGACCCGTCCGAGCAGCGCCGGCTCCAGATCGCGGTACGTCGTGACCTTCGAGAGGATGTGCTGCCAGGCGCGCCCTGTGTCGCCCTGCGTCTCGTACGGCCACCCGAACGCGCGGCAGACGCCGGTCTTCCAGTCTGTGCCGCGTGGGATCTCAGGCCACTTCGCGATGCCGAGGGCGCGCGGAGTCACGCATTGCCACACATCGACGAAGGGGTGACCGACGATGCGGATGTGGCGGCCGTGCGGGCCGCGGGCGACGGCATCCGCGATGCGCGACTCCTTCGATCCGGGAACGAGGTGGTCGACGAGCACGCCGTAGCGGCGCGTCGCGTTCGGCGGCTCCGCGGCGAGGAGGTCATCGAGCAGATCCACACCCTGCAGGAACTCGACGACCACGCCCTCGGCGCGCAGATCCGCTCCCCAGACCTTCTCGACGAGCTCGGCGTCGTGCTTTCCCTCCACGAGGATGCGGCTCGGCCGGGCGATGCGGGCGCGCTGGTCGGCCACGACGAAGGACCCGGATGCCGTGCGCCGCGGTCCCTGCTCCTTCGTGGCGGGGACCACGAGCCTCACCGGAGCGCCGTCGATGAGGAATCCGCCCCCGAGCGGGAACAGCCGCTTGCGTCCGAGGCGATCCTCGAGTTCGACATTGCCGCCCTGCACGCGGGTGACGGCGCCGCAGAATCCGTCGTCGGCAACCTCCACGACGAGGTCGACGTCTGCGGGCACCTGGGGTACCTGTTTCGCCCCGCGAGCGCGCCAGCCCGAGGCCAGCACATCCGATCCGTACCTGTCATCCATGCCTTCCAGCGTATGTGTCTCCGCTGATGGCGAACGGAGATCGCCCATCGGATGCTGTCGCGTGTCGACCTCTGTGCATAGACTCGTCGCATGGGGCTCGGCTGCCGGTCGGAGGGAACAGTATGACGAAACGGTGGCTCACGCTGGCCGCGCTGACAGTGGCCGCCGTCGCAGGAGCGTTCTCCGCCTCAGCGGCGTTCGCCACCGATCCGGTCACCCTCGACTCGGGCTTCGTCACCGATGACGCCGGCGTACTGAGCTCTGGTGAAGAAGACGTCGTCGAGGCGCGCCTCACGGAACTGAGTGAGAACTCGAACGCCGACCTCTTCGTGGTCCTCGTCGACGACTTCACCTCTCCCTCCGACAACGCCCAGTGGGCCGACGACGTCGCCGAGGCGAACAACCTCGGATCCGAGCAGTACCTTCTCGCCATCGCCGTGGAGGGCCGCAGCTTCTACATCTCGGCCGCACCCGACGGTCCGCTCAGCGACGCGAAGCTCGACGACGTCGAGAACAAGATGGTGCCGCTCGCCTCGCAGGATGACTGGGTCGGGGCGATCACGCTCGCGGCCGACGAGATCCAGGGTGACGGAGGTGCCGGAGCCCTCAGGGTGGCGCTGATCGTCGGCGCGATCGTCGCCGCCGGACTCCTCCTCTGGCTCGTCATCGCGCTCATCCGCCGCTCGAAGCGCAAGGCCGAGATCCGCAGGCGCGGCGCGATGCCCGAGCAGGCTGACCCGAACGATCCGTTCTCCACCCTCACCGACGAACAGGTCGAGACGCAGGCAGGGGTCGCACTCGTGCAGGCCGACGATGCGATCACGTCGAGCCGGGAAGAGCTCGGGTTCGCGGTCGCCCAGTTCGGCGAGGGAGCCACGGCCGAGTTCACCCACGCCGTCGACGCGGCCAAGGCGAAGATGGCCGAGGCGTTCGACCTCAAGCAGAAGCTCGACGATGAAGTCGAGGACACCATCCACGACCGCCGCGCCTGGCACATCCGCATCATCCAGCTCGCCGATGAGATCGACGACGCGCTCGATGACAACACCGAGGCGTTCGACGCTCTGCGCAAGCTGGAGCAGAACGCACCCCAGGAACTCGAGCGGGTGCGTGGCGAGCGGGCGGCGCTGACACCGGTCCTCGCATCCGCTGCTCCCGCCCTGGCGACCCTGTCCGCCACATATGACGCCGCAGCGCTGAGCACTGTCATCGACAACCCGGACCAGGCTCAGGAGCGCGCCGCACTCGCCGACCGGTCGATCGACGCAGCGGCGCAGGCGATCACCGCAGGCAGAACGGGCGAGGCGGCGTTCGCGATCCGCACGGCCGAGCAGTCCGTCGCACAGGCCGCCCAGCTCGCTCAGAGCATCGCAGCGCTGGGACAGGAACTCGCGACGATCGAGTCCCAGGCACAGACACTCATCGCCGAGCTGCAGGGCGACCTGGCCGCCGCGCAACAGCTCCCCGACGCCGGCGGCACCATCGCTGCCGCGGTATCCGCGACCGCGCAGCAGCTGCAGACGGCACAGACTCAGCTCGCCGGCTCACCCCGTGACCCTCGGCGCGCGCTCGAGGCGCTGACGGCGGCGAACACGCAGATCGACGCTGCCCTGATGCAGGGGCGCGCGACGGTGGAGCGCGCGCATCGCGTGCAGCAGGTGCTCGATCAGACCCTCACGCAGGCAGCATCCGAGATTCGGGCCGCGCGCGAGTACATCGATACCCGCCGCGGCACCGTCGGATCCACGGCCCGCACGCGGCTCGCCGCCGCCGAAGCGAGCCTGACGCAGGCACAGAACCTCCGCGCGACGGATCCCGAGGCCGCGCTCGCTGAAGCCAACCGCTCCGTGGAGCTCGTGCGTCAGGCGACCTACTCCGCACAGTCGGACGTGCAGTCCTACAACACCACCCAGAACACTTACCAGGACGACGGCTGGGGCGGGCTCTTCGGCGGCTCCGGCTCCTCGTCGGGCGGCTCCGGGATCGGCGGAGACATCCTCGGCGGCATCATCGGGGGTCTGCTCTCGGGCGGCGGCGGAGGCGGCGGTTCGTCGCGCAGCAGCAGCTGGCGCTCCGGAGGCGGCGGCGGTTACCGCAGTTCCGGCTTCGGCGGCGGTTCGCGCAGCAGTTCGCGCAGCAGTTCCCGCGGCAGCAGCGGACGCAGCGGACGATCCGGAGGTAGGCGCTTCTGATCCATCCGACGACACACATCTCAGGCTCACGACTCCGTCCCTCTGAAAGGAACCACGCATGACCAAGCAGTCCATCTTCGGACGTATCTCGACCCTCCTCCGAGCGAACATCAACTCGCTCCTGGACTCTGCGGAAGACCCGCAGAAGATGATCGATCAGCTCGTCCGTGATTACACCAACAGCATCGCCGACGCCGAGTCCGCTATCGCCGAGACCATCGGCAACCTGCGCCTGCTCGAGCGCGATCACGAGGAAGACGTTCAGGCGGCGACCGAGTGGGGCAACAAGGCTCTTGCCGCCAGCCGCAAGGCTGACGAGATGCGTGCGACCAACTCTGCGGATGCCGACAAGTTCGACAATCTCGCCAAGATCGCCCTGCAGCGCCAGATCAGTGCCGAGCGCGAGGCGACCGGCGCCGAGCCGCAGATCGCGTCTCAGACCGAGATCGTCGACAAGCTCAAGAGCGGCCTCAACGGCATGAAGGACAAGCTCGGCGAGCTGAAGAACAAGCGCAGCGAACTCCTCGCCCGCGCCAAGGTCGCCGAGGCGCAGACCAAGGTGCAGGACGCTGTCGGATCGATCAACGTGCTCGACCCCACCAGCGAACTGGGCCGCTTCGAAGACAAGGTCCGCCGCCAGGAGGCGCTCGCTCAGGGCAAGATGGAGCTCGCGGCATCCAGCCTCGACGCCCAGTTCGAGAGCCTGGAAGACCTCGGCGAGCTGACCGAGGTCGAGGCTCGCCTCGCCGAGCTCAAGGCCGGCGGCTCCGCCCCGCGCCAGGCCATCGAAGGCTCCTGACACACCCCCGCTGATGCCCCGGACACCGCGCGTCCGGGGCATCAGCGCTTTCTCCACGGAGGCAACCCATGGTGCGATTCCTCGTCGTCCCGCAATGGCAGGGCTCACCCGCACCGCGCGCGATGCTGCTCATCGACGGCGCCTCTGCGATCGCCGGCGACCTCCCACGTGCCGCCACGACCGTGCTCGACGTGCCCGTCGAGGCCGGTGAATCGCTCGGCACGGGCGTCCGCCGCCTGAGCGCTCTGCTGCGCACCCGTGAGCTCCTGCAGGAGCACCTCGTCGCTGACACGATCGTGATCGGTGGCGACTGCAGCGTGACCGTCGCAGCGCTCGCTGCGCTGCCCGGGGGGACCGACGACCTCGCCGTCGTGTGGTGCGACGCGCACGGCGACATGCACACACCCGAGACCTCGCCCTCCGGTGCCTTCTCCGGGATGGCGCTGCGCGCGGTGCTCGGCGAGGGCGAACCGCAGCTCGCGCTCTCCCCCGGTATCCCGCCTGACCGCATCGTGGCTGTCGGCATGCGCGATCTGGAAGACGCCGAGGTCGAGCCGCTCTCCTCTGTGGCCCAGCTCTCCGCGAACGACCTGGTTCAGCCCGATGCGCTGGCAGAGGCTGTGCGCGCGACCGGCGCCTCGCGCGTCTGGGTGCACATCGACGTCGACGTGCTCGACCCGTCCGACCTCGCCGGCGTGTCATCCGCTGCCCCGTTCGGGGTCTCGCCCGCGGTCCTGAGCGCGGCGATACGTCGGCTGCGCGAGCAGATCCCGCTCGCAGGGGCCACGATCTCCGGATTCGCACCGCGCTCCCCCGCCGACGCCGTCGACGACCTCGGTGCGCTTCTTCGCCTCGTCGGGGCCGTCGCGTGAGCGCGGACTGGCGACCGGCCGCGGATGCCGTGCTCGCCCGGGGACGCCGCTTCGATCGGCGCATCCCCTCGTTCCTGTTGCGTTCTCCGATCAGCCGGGTCGGCTACTGGTGGGGAACCGCTGTGGGCTGGCTCTGGGGATCGCTGTGGAGCACGGGCCCGGTCGAGCGACGCGCGGGCCTCTGGATCTTTCAGGGCATGCCGAACTGGACCTTCAACCGCGGCGGCGTCTGCGTCGGCGGATGCTTCCTGACCGGTGATTCCCGCCCGACCGATGCGGTGCTGCGGCACGAGGCGATCCACAAGGAGCAGTGGCTGCGCTACGGCTTCCTGCTGCCGGTGCTGTACCTCTTCGCCGGACGCGATCCGCTGCGCAACCGCTTCGAGATCGAGGCGGGCCTGGAAGACGGCAACTACGTGCGTCGTCCGCGCTGAGAAGTCGGCGCGGACCGATCAGCGGTCGGTCGGAAGCAGACCGAAGCGCTCGGGAGCGTGGATCCGCGCGGGATCGATGTCGAGCGACGCCGTCAGGTGGTCGACGATATCGGCGGTGCCGAGGTAGCCGCCGAGAAGCGTGACGTGCGTCTCGATCTCGTCGTCGCACATCATCTCGTCGGCCCACGCGCAGGTGGCGCGAGCCAGAGCCTGGCCAGGGGCGCATGAACGACCGGAACCCGGCGTGCCGGACCGCTGTCCGCGTGCCAGCCAGGTGACCGTCATCCGGCCCGGAGCGTCGATCATGCCGATGTCCGAGACCTCGGGCACCTCGATGAAGATGCGCCCGGATGCGCAGAGCGGAAGCGTGGCCAGGAACATCTCGAGGTCGGCGAGCGAGTGCTCGTCAGCGGTCACCAGGTGGTGCGCACGGCGACGCGCGGCGCGGCGTGCGGCGCGCGTGCTGCGGCGCTCGAGGGAGGTGTTCATGGTGATCCCATGCTACACCAAGTGAAGGCTTGCCTAACCTTCCTCGACCAGGGCACTCTCGAGAGCTGCGAGCTCGTCGTCCGTCATCCCGTTCGCCAGAAGATACCCGGCCGCGGAGCCCCACCGCTCGTCGACCTGTTCCAGCAATCGCCGCATCACGGGTGCCGGTGACTGCGTGGCGAGAGCGACGGCATGCAGCGCCTCCGGATGCTGCGCGCGCAGGTATTCCGCGATGCGCTGCGACCGCTGAGCGGGCAGCTGCGACTCGGTGAGCGCGTAGTCGGCGATCACGGCTTCTCGATCCGCGCCCACTGCGGACAGGGCGAGGGCGACGGTCACGCCGGTGCGATCCTTGCCGACCGTGCAGTGCACCAGGGTCGGCTTACCCTCGGCGATGATCCGGATCGCGTCGACGAGACGCCCACCGCTCTCCTCGATGAGGTGCAGATACAGGTCATCCAGACTCGTGTCGTTCTCGAAGAACGAGCGCACCGAGCCGAGGAAGAGCGGCAGATGCGTGGTGTCCGGCCCCTCGATCTCCGTCGGCTCCGCGGCGACCTCCTCGCCATCACGCAGGTCGATGATGTGCTGCACCCTGCTCCGGAGCGCGCTGACGCCGGCGGTCGTCGCGTTCGACAGCTGCCCCGATCGCAGCAGCACGCCGGAGCGGATGCGACCACCGGTCGCGGGGATGCCGCCGACATCACGAACGTTGTTGACGCCGTCGACGTCGAGAGTCGTCATGCCTGCGCCTGGGCGGTACGCGGCGGCACCGGATAGCGACCGGCGATCACGACGCGGTTGAATGCGTTGATGGAGATGCAGGCCCAGCTCAGCGCCGCGTATTCCTTCTCGGTGAAGACGCTGCCGACCAGGTCGTAGACCTCGTCGGACACGCCGTCCTCGGCGATGAAGGTGAAAGCTTCAGCCAGCTCGAGCGCTGCGCGCTCGCGATCACTGAACACGCCACTCTCCCGCCATGTAGGAATCTGCGTGATCGTGTCGGTGTCGAGGCCGGCCTTCAAAGCGCGGTCCACGTGGAGGCGAGCACAGTAGCTGCATCCGTTGAGTTGAGAGCAGTGAATCATCACGATCTCCTTGAGGCGATCGTCGATCCCGTTGGTCGCGCAGATCTCGCCGACGGTGCGCGCGAACGCATCCAGCGCCTGGTACGCCGCCGGCTCGGTCTTGGAAAGGTGCACGCGCGTCTCACTCATTCCTCCATGATATTCGCCGAGATTTCGTCGCGATGATTCTGAGGAGCAGAATGTGGAGGTGGCGATCGACATCACCGAGTTCAGCTATCTTCCCGCGCAGGCCGACGCGCTGGGCGTGCCGCTCCCTCCCGTGGAGCGCGTGGCGCTGACACTCTCCGACGGCCGCGTGGTCAGTGCCCTGCGCTTCGGCTCCGACGCACCGCGCGTCACTTTGCTCCACGGCGCAGGTCTCAATGCGCATACCTGGGACACCACCTCCCTTGCTCTGCAGCAGCCGCTTCTCGCTGTCGATCTCGCCGGCCACGGCGACTCATCCTGGCGCGCCGACGCGGACTACACGCCACGCACGCTCGCTGCCGACGTCGCCGCCGCACTCGACGCGTGGACCACCCAGCCGCAGATCATCGTCGGGCAGTCTCTGGGCGGGCTCACCGGCGCAGCCCTCGCCGCGGCCCGTCCCGACCTCGTCGCGGAGCTCGTGATCGTCGACATCACCCCCGGCATCGATGTCAGTGCGGGTCCGGCGGCGCTCCGCGCCTTCTACGAAGGTCCGACCGATTTCGCGACACGCGACGAGCTCGTCGACAAGGCGATGTCGCTCGGATTCGGCGGAACCCGACCCGAGACGGAACGCGGCGTCTTCCTGAACACGCGTGTACGCCCCGACGGACGCGTCGAGTGGAAGCACCACTTCGCTCACCTCGCCGCGCAGGCGCTCGCATCCCACGACCCGGGAACCGCGACCGCACCCTCGGCGCTGCATGAGACCGGATGGGACGACCTCGCCTCGGTGCGGTCACCTCTCACCCTGGTGCGCGCGGCCCGTGGCTTCGTCAGCGAGACGGATGCCGCCGAGTTGCAGCGCCGGCTTCCCGCAGCGCGTGTCGTCGTCCTGGACGCCACACACAACGTGCAGGAGACGGCTCCGGCGGCCCTCGCCGACCTGATCGCTTCGGCCGCAGCGGGTACCTCCACCGGGCCTGCATTGTGACGAATCGTTCCGCACCCGGCCCGGATGCCTTCACCCATCTCTAGGCTCGATCCAACGGCACACAGCACTTGCCGCACCGAGAGGAAACGCCCCATGTTCCGACGCACCCGACGTCTCGCGCTGATCTCCGCCCTCGCGGCGACCGCCGTGGTCCTCAGCGCCTGCTCCGGCACCCCCGAGCAGTCGCCGTCGACGTCTCCCGGGAAGCCCGATCCCGACGCCACCCTGCAAGTGGGTCTGGTGCTCGAGCCGACGAACCTCGACATCCGGCACACGAGCGGGGCCGCCATCGAGCAGGTACTCATCGACAACATCTACGAGGGCCTGGTCACCCGCACACAGGACAACGAGATCGAGGGACGGATCGCCTCCGACTACGAGGTCTCCGACGACGGGCTCACCTACAGCTTCACCCTCAATGACGGCGTGCTCTTCCACGACGGCACGCCGCTCACCTCGGCCGACGTGGTCGCGTCCTACGAGACCGTCCGCACCGACGTGACCGTGCAGGGCAACGCCGAGTTCGTCTCGGTGGCCTCGATCACCGCTCCGGACGCCACGACCGTCCAGATCGTGCTGACGGCGCCCGACCAGAACTTCCTCTTCGCACTCACCGGCCCCGCAGGCCTCGTCTTCAAGTCGGGAGACACCACCGACCTCAAGACGGCGGAGAACGGCACCGGCCCGTTCACCCTCACACGCTGGAACAAGGGCAGCAGCATCACGTTCGCCCGCAATGACGCATACTGGGGCGATGCGGCCGGCGTCGCCGAGGTCGAGTTCCAATACATCCCCGACTTCACGGCCGGCGTGAACGCCGCACTCGCCGGTGACGTCGATGTGCTGACGGCGGTAGACCCGAACCTGGCCTCGCAGCTGGAGGACTCCGGCGACTTCACGCTCACGAAGGGGCGCACCACCGACAAGGCGACGCTGGCCTTCAACAACAAGAAGGCTCCTCTCGATGATGTCCGGGTGCGGGAGGCCCTGCGCCTCGCGATCGATCACGAGGCTCTGATCGAGGCGGTCGGCGCGGGCACGACCCTCTACGGCCCGATCCCCGAGTTGGACCCGGGGTACGAAGACCTCTCCGACGTGATCTCGTACGACCCCGAGAAGGCCAAGGAACTGCTCGCCGAGGCCGGTCAGGAAGATCTCGACCTCACCCTCACCATCCCGAGCTTCTACGGGACGACGGTGCCGAAGGTGCTGATCTCGGACTTCGCCGAGGTCGGCGTGACTCTGGAAGTCGACTCGGTCGAGTTCCCGACGTGGCTCGAAGATGTCTACACGAACAAGGACTACGACCTCAGCTTCGTGCTGCATGTCGAGCCGCGCGACTTCGGGAACTTCGCCGACCCGGAGTACTACTTCGGGTACGACAACGCCGAGGTGCAGGCCCTGTACGAGCAGGCGCAGACCGAGGTCGACCCGGACAGGTCCGCTGAGCTCCTCTCTCAGGCCGCGCGAATCGTGTCCGAGGAGCACGCCGCGGACTGGCTGTACAACGGCGAGACCCTGACCGCGGTCAGCCCCATCGTCGCGGGCTTCCCCGAGGACTCGATCAACTCGCGCATCAACCTCGCGGGCGTGACCGTCTCCGCCGAGAAGTAGGCGGCGGTCGAGTCTCCGTGCTCCGCTACGCGCTCGTCCGAGGGGCCCTGCTCATCGCTGGGCTCCTCGTGTCGAGCGTGCTCATCTTCCTGACGCTCCGTGTCTTCCCCGGCGACGTCGCCCAGCTCATCGCCGGCACCCAGGCCTCACCTGCCGAGGTCGATGCTCTTCGTGAATCGCTCGGGTTGAACCGTCCTCTCATCGCGCAGTACACCGAGTGGATCGGCGGCATCTTCCGGGGCGACCTCGGAACCTCGCTGCTCTCCGGCGCCTCCGTGGGCGAAGAGCTCTTCCTCAAGGCGCAGGTGACCGTCCCGCTCGGGATCATGTCGCTGCTCATCGCCATCCTGATCGCGATCCCGTTCGGGGTCCTTGCGGCGCTCCTGCGCGGACGCCGCGGCGGCACCGCGCTCAGCGTGGGCGCACAGACCCTCGCCGCGGTCCCGGTCGTCTGGGCGGGCATGATGCTGATCGTGGTGTTCTCGGTCTGGCTCGGATGGCTCCCCCCGCAGGGGTTCCCGCGCACCGGCTGGTCCACGCCCGGGCGTGCCATCGAGGCCCTGCTGCTGCCGGCATTGACGATCGGCATCGTCGAGGGCGCGATGCTCATGCGCTTCGTCCGGAGCGCGACCCTGCAGGCGGCGGGACAGGATTTCGTGCGGACCGCGGCCGCCAAGGGCCTCACTCGCACCAGGGCACTGATCCAACACGGCATCCCTGCCGTCGGCCTGTCGATCGTCACAGTCCTGGGGCTGCAGGTGGCGGGGATCATCGTCGGCTCGGTCGTCATCGAGCAACTGTTCACGCTGCCGGGCATCGGACGGATGCTGGTCGCCGACGTCGGCACCCGCGACCTGATCAAGGTGCAGAGCGAGCTTCTCGTGCTCACCGGTTTCGTGCTGGTCGTCGGATTCCTCGTCGATCTTCTGCATCGGGCGATCGACCCCCGACAGCGGGAGGCCGCATGATGCCGCGCTGGCTCTCCCGGCTCTGGGCGACCGCCACTGGCCGCTTCGGTCTCGTCGTCGTCGGCGTGATCGCCGTCACGGCGATCGTCTCACTCTTCTGGACCCCGTTCGACCCGCAGTCGTCGAACATCGGCGATCGCTGGCTGCCGCCGAGCTGGCCGCATCTGCTCGGCACTGACGACACCGGTCGTGACATCCTCAGTCTGATCATGGCGGGAGCGAGGACGACGGTCTTCGTCAGCGTCGGTGCCGGACTCGTCGCCACCGTCGTCGGCATCGCTCTCGCCGCGCTCGGCGCTCTCACGACCCGATGGGTGCGCGAGACCGTCGCGGTGTTCGTCGACATCCTCATCGCGTTCCCTGTGCTGCTGATCGCCATGATGATCTCCTCGGTGTGGGGAGGATCGCTCTGGGTGGTCATCTGGGCCGTGGGCATCGGCTTCGGCGTCAACATCGCCCGCGTCACCCGGCCGGAGTTGAGAAGGGTGCAGCAGAGCGACTTCGTGCTGGCGGCGAAGGCATCCGGCCTCACCCCGGCCCAGAGCCTCACCCGTCATCTGCTCCCCAATGTCGCACCGGTCTTCATCGTCCAGCTCTCTTGGTCCATGGCCGTGGCAGTCCTCGCCGAGGCGGGCCTGTCGTACCTCGGCTTCGGCGCCTCGGTGGTCGAGCCGAGCTGGGGCATCCTGCTCGCCGATCTGCAGCGCTACATCGGCGTGCATCCGCTCTCGGTGATCTGGCCGGGACTCGCCATCACCATCACCGCTCTCGCCCTCAACCTCCTCGGCGACGGACTCCGCGAGGCGACGGACCCGACGCTGCGCCACCGGGCCGCAGAGGTCCACATCCCGGCGGTGGTCGCATGACACTGGCGGTCGAGAACCTGGTCGTCGACATCGACGGCCGTCGCGTCGTCGACGGGATCTCGTTCGAGGTGCCCGACGGCTCCCGTCTCGGGCTCATCGGCGAGTCCGGTTCGGGCAAGTCGCTCACCGCCCTCGCCGTGCTCGGACTCCTTCCCGACGGCACGACCGCGAGCGGCAGCATCCGCTGGAACGGCACCGAGCTGATCGGGATGCCGGATCGCGAACTGGCGAAGCTCCGCGGCGACGACATCGGCATCGTGTTCCAGGAACCGCGGACCGCACTGAACCCCATCCGCACCGTCGGACGGCAGATCGCGGAGTCGATCCGCATCCACGAGGGCGTCAGCCGTCGCGAGGCGCGCGAACGCGCGATCGCCGAGGCCGCCCGAGTGCGACTGCCCGACCCCGCGTCGATCGTCGACCGCTACCCGCATCAGCTCTCCGGCGGCCAGCGCCAGCGCGTGGCGATCGCAATGGCGCTCGCGTGCCGTCCGCGGCTGCTGATCGCCGACGAGCCGACGACCGCGCTCGACGTCACGATCCAGGCCGAGATCCTGTCGCTGCTGCTCTCGCTCGTCGCAGAAGAGGGGATGTCGCTCGTCTTCATCACGCACGACCTGGCCGTGCTCGCGCAGGTCGCGAACGAAGGCGTCGTGCTGGAGCACGGAAAGGTCGTCGAGGCTGCTCCGGTCTCGATACTTCTGACAGCCCCCTCCTCCCCCGTCACCCAAGGGTTGCTGCGCGATGCGACCGCCACCCTCTGGCGGCCGGAAGGCGGCGCCTCATGAGCATCGTCGAAGCGCGCGGCCTCAGCCGCGAGTTCGTCGTCCCGAAGCGCTCGGCGTTCGAACGCACTCGCACGCAGACCGCCCTCGCCCCGACCGATCTCGACGTCGTCGAGGGGTCGTCGCTGGGGATCATCGGAGAGTCCGGATCCGGCAAGTCGACTCTCGTCCGGCTGCTGCTGGGGCTCGATCGTCCGACGTCGGGCAGCGTGAGCGTGTCAGGGCGGGCGGTGGATGCCGCGGCATCCGCCACTTCCCTGCACTGGCTGCGCCGCGAGACGGGACTCGTGTTCCAGGACCCGTACGCCTCCCTGGACCCGAGGATGACCGCGGGGCAGATCGTGCGCGAACCGCTGTGGGCGCTCGGCATCGACGGCGATCACCGCGCCAGGGTCGGCGAGGTGCTGGCGCAGGTCGGGCTGGAGCCTGACATGGCCGATCGGTACCCGCACGAGTTCTCCGGCGGACAGCGTCAGCGCATCGCCCTCGCCAGGGCGATAGTGCATCGGCCGCGCATCCTCGTCGGCGACGAACCTCTCTCCGCCCTCGACGTGACGGTGCGCGCGCAGATCCTGGAGCTGCTGAAGGAGTTGCGCCGAACCACCGACCTCACTCTGATCCTCGTGTCGCACGACATCGGCGTCGTGCAGAACCTCTGCGACACGGTCGCGGTGATGAAGGACGGACACATCGTCGAGCGCGGATCGACCGCGGACGTGCTCCTGCACCCGCAACAGGACTACACGAAGAAGCTACTGTCCGCGATCCCCGTTATCCCCGGTCGTTGAGCGAGTGCCCCCAGTCGTCCGGTCGTTGAGCGAGCGAAGCGAGACGAAACGCGCCTCTCAGCGCTTCGACCCGAACAGACTTCCCCGCCGCCGCCCTACCGGCTTGAGCACTCGGCGCATGTAGACCGTGCCGAGGTCGCGACCGAACTTGTACCCGACACGTCCCATCCGGCCGGCCTCGACGAAGCCCAGCTTGGCGTGCAGCCTGATCGAGGCTTCCGCACCGCTGTCGCTGATGACGGCGACCATCTCGCGCAGGCCGATCTGCTCGCATGCATCGATGAGTGCCTGCAGGAGGGCGGCGCCCAGCCCTTTGCCCCCGGCGCCAGGGCCGAGGTAGATCGAGTCCTCGACCGTGTAGCGGTACGCGTTCTTGCCCGCCCAGGGCTGCGCGAGCGCGTATCCGATCACCTCGCCGCGCGACGAGACGGCAACGAGGAACGGCAGCTTCAACCGCTCGAGGAGTGCGAACTTCTCGCGCCAATACGGGATGCTGCTGCGACGCTCGTCGAGCGTGACGGCAGAGTTACTCACGAAATGGTTGTAGATCTCGCGCACGTCAGCGAGGTCGGTCGCCCGCGCGGCGCGGATCGAGTAGGAGAAGACCTCGGGCGCCGCCTCCGGGCGCAGATGCCGTGGCAGAACACGACGACGGTCCCCCGGCTCGAACTGCATGCGTTCAGCTTAGGGAAGAAGGCGCTTCGCCCTCCACCCGCCAGTCCACCGGATCCGCGCCGAGCTCGGCGAGAAGCGTGTTCGCGCGGGAAAACGGCCGGGATCCGAAGAATCCCCGGCTGGCCGAGAGCGGCGACGGATGCGCCGATGCGATCACGGGCGTGTCGCCCAGCAGCGGCTGGAGGCCTGCGGCATCCTTCCCCCACAGGATCGCGACGAGCGGCTGATCGCGGGCGACGAGCGTGCGGATCGCGAGTTCGGTGACGGTCTCCCAGCCCCACCCGCGGTGGGATGCCGTTACGCCCGGCTGCACCGTCAGTACCCGGTTGAGGAGCAGGACGCCCTGGTCGCTCCACGCGGTCAGGTCGCCGTGCGGCGCTGGTGGGATGCCGAGATCGCTCTCGCGCTCCTTGTAGATGTTGGCCAAGCTGCGAGGAAGCGGACGCACGTCGTGTTCCACGGCGAAGGACAGGCCGATCGGATGCCCGGGCGTCGGATAGGGATCCTGGCCGGTGATGAGCACGCGCACCTCGGACAACGGGCGCTGGAACGCCCGGAGCACGTTGTTCCCGGCCGGAAGGTAGCCTCGGCCCGCTGCCTGCTCTTCGCGCAGGCGTTCACCGAGCACCGTGATCCGGTCCTGCACCGGCGCCAGCGCCTCGGCCCAGCCACCATCGATCTGTCCGCTCGCAGCGAGCTCGGCGAGGGTGTGCGCCATCGTCAGTCGATGGACCGCACGCGCAGCGGTCCGCGTGCGAGGAGGTGCTGTGCGGACTGCGCGACCGGACGCATGGTGATCTGGTCCAGGTTGACGTGGCCGGGAGACTCCAGCGCGTAGGCGATGACATCGGCCACGTCTTCCGCCAGCAGCGGAGCTTCGACGCCCGAGTACACGGCCTCCGCAGCGACCGTGTCCCCGCCGAGACGGTTCAACGTGAACTCCTCGGTGTGCACCATCCCCGGCGCGATCTCGACGACACGGATCGGCTCGCCGTTCAGCTCCTGGCGGAGCACCTTCACGAGCATGCCCTCCGCGGCCTTGGCGGCGTTGTAGCCGGCGCCGCCGGCATAGGGCGTCTGCGCCGCGGTCGACGTGATGAAGACCGTGTCGGCGTGCCCGTCGGATGCCGCGGCCCGACGTAGCAGCGGGAGCAGCCCTGCCACGAGCCGCTGGGTCGCGAGCACGTTGGCGTCGAACATCCATTGCCAGTCGTCGACGGAGGCATCCTCGACACGATCGGTTCCGCGCGCGCCACCTGCGACCTGCACGAGCGCGTGCACGGGCCCGGACTTCTCGAGTTCGGCCACCAGCGCGTCGACCGCCGCGCCGTCGGTGAGGTCGCAGGCGATCGCCGAGGCACCGGTCTCCTCGGCGAGCGCGGTCAGCCGGTCCTCGCGTCGAGCGACTCCGACGACGTCCCACCCGCGACCCCGGAGCGCGCGCACCGTCGCCGCGCCGATCCCCGAGCTCGCACCTGTCACCACTGCACGTCTGATCACCATGTCTCCACCGTACGACGGTCCTCGCAGGTTTACCGCAACCCGCGCGGTGCTCCGGGCCGAGAGCCTCAGAACAGGGTGACCGTGCGGGAGCTGACCGTCCCGTCAGAAGGACTGCCGGTGGAGGTGACGGTGATCGGGATGCCGGAGTGCAGGGGCGTGGACCCGAGGATCCCGAAGCTCACATTCGTGACGCCCTGACCGGCCAGGCTTCCGGCGAAGGTGAGCAGGTACGTCACCGTTCCGTCGCCGTTGTCGGTGGCCCCCGGCCGCCGTCCAGGTCGGGCCCGTCGCGGGCAGGCCGCCGACCGTCGGGCTGCCGCCGCCCGCATTGGCGATCACCGCCGGCTCCACAGCCCCGACGTCCTCCCGGTTGAAAGTCACCGTCACCGTGCCGCTCGTGATGTCCTCGACCGGCAGCGTCGCCGCATCGGTGTCATCGTTGCGAAGCTGGATCGAGGCGCCGTAATACTGCGCATCGACCCAGGTCCCGCCGAGCGTGGACTCGATCACGAAAGCGCCCAGTGCTCCGGTGGATGCCGCGGCCAGGGGCGTCGACACGGCCACCGCCACCACGGGCAGCGACCAGACGGCCCCTGCCAGCACGCTGCGTCGCTGCACACCCGAGTGCTCGGGCGCACCGTTCTGACCGACGCTCGTCTCCGCAACCATCGATCGCCTCCTGCCTCGCACGCCTCACGCTGGATCGGCGTCGCGCGCCACGCTACCGACGCCTTCTCGGCCCTTTCCCCCCGAGGTCGCCCGGTCCGGGTGAGGGGGATGAAGTCGTCTGACGCGGCGGCGGCCTGTTACGTCACATTTCCCTTCCCTTGTTGACAGATGCCGATATTCCGTACTCTCGCTGCAACGGCATCCGCCATCCGTCCTTCCAATCGTTCCAGGGGGAACACATGTCCGCACCCGAGTCCTGGCGTTTCGAGACCAAGCAGATCCACTCGGGTGCCGCGCCCGATCCGGTCACGAAGGCCCGCGCCACGCCGATCTACCAGACCACCTCGTACGTGTTCGACAGCGCCGACCACGCCGCCAATCTCTTCGCCCTGGCGGAGTTCGGCAACATCTATACGCGCATCCAGAACCCCACGCAGGACGTGCTCGAGCAGCGTCTCGCCGCACTCGAGGGTGGCACGGGCGCTCTGGTCCTCGCCAGCGGCCAGGCCGCCTCGACGTTCGCGGTGCTCAACATCGCCGAGGCCGGTGACCACTTCGTCGCCTCGAGCTCGATCTACGGCGGCACGTACAACCTCTTCAAGTACACGCTCGCGAAGCTCGGCATCGAGGTCACGTTCGTCGAGAACCAGGACGACCCCGAGGAATGGCGTCGCGCCGTCCGTCCGAACACGAAGCTCTTCTTCGCGGAGACCATCGGCAACCCGCAGATCAACATCCTCGATATCCGCACGGTCGCCGACGTCGCACACGAGAACGGCGTGCCGCTCATCGTCGACAACACGATCGCGACCCCGTACCTGATCCGTCCGTTCGAGTTCGGCGCCGACATCGTCGTCCATTCGGTCACGAAGTTCCTCGGCGGCCACGGCACGACCATCGGCGGCGTCATCATCGACGGCGGAAAGTTCGAGTGGTCGAAGAACGTCGACCGGTTCCCCGGTCTCACGGTTCCGGACCCCTCGTACCACGGCGCCAGCTACACCGCCGCGGTCGGCGACCCGCTCGCCTACATCATCAAGGCGCGCGTGCAGCTGCTCCGCGATCTCGGCTCCGCCATCGCACCGCAGAGCGCCTGGAACCTCATCCAGGGCGTCGAGACGCTGTCGCTGCGCATCGAGCGCCACGTGCAGAACGCGCAGGAGATCGCCGAGTGGCTCGACAGCCGCGATGACGTCGCCACGGTCAACTACTCGGGTCTGCCCTCCTCGCCGTGGTACGCCAAGGCGAACGAATACGCCCCCAAGGGTGTCGGCGCGGTGCTGTCGTTCGAGCTGAAGGGCGGGGTCGAGGCCGGGCGCGAGTTCGTCAACAGCCTGTCCCTGTTCAGCCACCTCGCCAACATCGGCGACGTGCGCTCGCTCGTCATCCACCCCGCGTCCACCACGCACGCCCAGCTCACGCCGGAGCAGCAGCTCACGGCCGGCGTCACGCCGGGGCTCGTGCGCCTCTCCGTCGGCATCGAGAACGTCGACGACCTGAAGGCAGATCTCGACGAGGCTCTCGCCGCGGCTCGCCGCGTGTCGGAGGCGGCTCGCGCCTGATCTGCGCACACGCGTCACGAGGTGCCCCGGGCTCACGCTCGGGGCATCTCTGCGTTGCGAGGGCGCATACGGTCTGCGCACAGCCGAAAGCCCCAGAATGAGGGGTCCGCCCGAGGAGCCTCCGATCGACGTCACAACCCCCCGCCCTGTCTTGGCACCGCGACCGCTGTCACGGCGTTCCCGCGCGCGTGCGGGACGCAGGATCGCGCTGGCCGGGCTTGTTCTGCTGGTCGTGATGGTCGGCACCTGGGTCCCCGGCGTGGTCGGCACGGCCGCGGCCGCCGTTCTCCCGTGGACCGGGCTCGTGCTCGCGATCTTGGCGGTCCTCGCGCTGTTCCTCGCCCGCCGCGTTCTCCTGCTCCTTCTCGTCCCCGCGCTGGTCTGGGCGCTCGCGATGTTCCCGTCCCTTCCCGGGTTCGGCACGTCAGCGCCGACGGATGCCGCGCCGCTGACGATCGTCAGCCAGAACGTGCGCGCCCACTCCGGTGGAGCCGCGGCGTCAGCCGCCGAACTCGCCGGGGCCGGCGCAGACGTCATCACCCTCACCGAGCTGGACGCCGAGAGCCTGATCGTTGCGCGCGAGGCGCTCGCCATGGAGTACACGCATTCGGCCGCAGTCGGAACGGTCGGAATCTGGAGTCGCTTCCCGATCGAGGATGTTCAGCCGCTCGCGCTCGGTCTGGACTGGAAGCGCGCTCTCCGCGCCCAGGTGCAGACACCGGGTGGCACGGTCGCCGTGTACGTCATGCACGCCGCTTCCGTGCGACCCGGCCAGCAGCAGGATCGTGACGCGATGCTCGCCGGCATCGCCGAAGCGGCGGCATCCGACCCGGCCGGGGCGATCGTCGTCGTGGGCGACTTCAACGCCGCCTCCGCCGACCCGGCCCTCGACGCCATCCGATCCCAGCTCACCTGGGTCCGGCCGACCGACGGCACGCTCGGCCTGAGCTGGCCGGCCGCCATGCCTCTCGTCCGCATCGACCACGTGTTCGTGCGCGGCCTCGACGTGCAACGATCCATCACGCAGCGTGCCGGCGGCAGCGACCATCTGGCGACGGTGACGACGGTGAATCTCCGCCCCGACAGTCCGGAAACCGAGCCGCGACCGTAACGTTCACCGGGCCGGTCCTCCACCAGGCGAGAATGGAGGCATGGACTGGCAGACGACCTCGGAGGACACGGTGCCCTCAGCGCCCGTGACAGAGGCCGACGTCCGGCTGCTGCGAGCCCGTCCCCCGGCGACCGGCGCCTGGCGCGACGGAGATCCCGTCGGGGGTCGACAGTTCGGCTCTTTCGGCGCATTCACGACGGAGAGCGGTGCCGTGCTTCCCGGCATCCGCATCGCGTACGAGTCCTGGGGCGAGCTGAACGAGGCCCGCGACAACGCCGTCCTCATCCTGCATGCTCTCACCGGCGACAGCCACGTGCGCGGAGCGGCCGGCGCTGGACACGCGACCGCGGGATGGTGGGAGGACGTCACCGGACCCGGCGCGCCGCTCGACACGGACCGCTGGTTCGTCATCGCGCCCAACATGCTGGGCGGCTGCCAGGGGTCCACCGGTCCCGCCAGCGTGGCGCCGACCGGCTACGAGTGGGCATCGCGGTTCCCGTACCTCACCATCCGCGACCAGGTCGCGGCGCAGGTCGGCCTCGCCGACGCGCTCGGCATCGAACGGTGGGCAGCCGTCGTCGGCGGCTCGATGGGCGGCATGCACGCACTGGAATGGGCCGTCACACACCCGGAGCGGGTCGCACGCCTTGCCGTGCTCTCGTCTCCCCCGGTCACGACGGCCGACCAGATCGCGCTGAACACGGTGCAGCTCGAGGCCATCCGGATGGATCCGCGCTTCCAGGGCGGCGAGTACTACGACCTCGCCGACGGAGACGGCCCCCACCGCGGCCTCGCCCTCGCCCGACGGATGGCCCTGCTGAACTACCGCAGCCCGATCGAACTCAACCAGCGCTTCCAGCGCTCCTGGCAGTCCGGCGTGTCACCGCTCGGCCACGGCGGTCGATTCGCGGTCGAGTCGTACCTCGACTTCCACGGCAACAAGTTCACGCGCCGCTTCGACGCGAACAGCTACATCACCCTGGTCGAGGCGATGAACTCGCACGACGTCGGGCGCGACCGCGGCGGTGTCGAAGAGGCCTTGCGTGCCGTCACCGCCACGACCATGGTCATCGGCATCGACAGCGACCGGCTCTTCCCGGTGGACGGGCAGCAGCGCATCGCCCGGAACATCCCGAACGTCCTCGGCGACGAGGCGATCGTGATCACCAGCGACTTCGGACACGACGGTTTCCTCATCGAGACCGAGGCCGTGGGCAGACACCTGCGGCAACTGCTCGCCAGCTGACCCGCGCCTCCGGTCTCGCCGAACCGCCCCTCTTTGTGCGAGCGCCCCCTTTTCGGGCGTCCACAGAGGGCCGGCCCGCACGCAGAGGGGCCGCTCGGCGGGGTGTTCACGACGGTCAGGCGGGCTCGAACGTCCAGGGAAGGGTGTCCGCCTGGAGCCGGCCCTGCGTCCAGCTGAAGGTTCGGCCCCCGTCGAGCACTCGTGTCTGGAACAGTTGCGCGGCGCCGCCGGACGACAGCGCGGTCTGCGCGTCGGCGAAGGCGGAGAGCTGGCGCAGCGTGATCCAGGTCGGCGGGAAGAGCACCCACTCCCCCGCGGCGTGACGCGCGAGCGCCTCCGCCGGGCTCACCCACGCGACCTCCGCCACCTCATCTGCTGACGGCACCGGTTCCTGCTCCGGTGCCCGGCCGACGAAGAACCACGTGCGGATGCGGGTGGGCGCTTCGAGCGGCGGATGCCATTCCGCCAGCGGCTGCACGTCGTCGATCGTCAGTCCGACCTCTTCGAACGTCTCGCGGATGCCGGCGCGACGCGCATCATCCTGCTCCGTCGCGCCGTCGCGATGATCGGCAGGCTCGACCTTTCCGCCGGGGAAGACCCAGGCACCGGCGAACGAGCCGCGGGACGGCCGGCGGATGAGGAGGACTTCGAAACCCGTGTCGGCATCCCTCAGGAGCACCACGGTGCCCGCGACCGGAAGGGAATCGTCGGGGGCGCTCACTCCGACACTCTACGGCGCGACGAGCTCCGGCACGGCGGCGCGACGCCCCTCGTGGCGGTACGAGAGCAAGGCGAGGACCAGTCCGGCGACGGCGAGGGCAGCTCCCGCGCACGCCGGTGCGGTGAATCCCCAGCCGAGGGCGATGACGACACCGCCGAGGAACGCCCCGAGGCTGTTCCCGATGTTGAGTGCCGAGTGGTTCATCGCCGCCGCGATCGACTGGTTGTCGCCGGCGACGTCCATCAGGCGCGTCTGGATGGTGGGACTGAGCACCGACGACACGAAGCCGACGACGAGCACCATCACGCAGAGGCTGATGATCCAGAACGAGAGCGTCGACAGCAGCACGAAGGCCACCGCCATCACCGCCAGTCCGACCAGAAGTGTGCGGCGCAGATCGATGTCCGCGAGGTGCCCGCCGACGAGGTTGCCCGCGGTCATGCCGATGCCCATCAGCACCAGCACGATCGGGACGGCCCACTCGGGTGACCCCGCGACCTCGGTCACGACCGGCGCGATGTAGCTGTAGACCGCGAAGAACCCGCCGAAGCCGATCGCGCCGACGCCGAGCGTGAACCAGACCTGCGGGATGCGGAAGACTCCGAGCTCCTGGCGCATGGTGCGCCCGGGCGACCCGGGGTGGTCGGGCACGAACAGCGCGATGCAGACGGTCGCGAGCGCGAAGACGAGCGCGACGACGGCGAAGGCTGTGCGCCATCCCCACTGCTGGCCGAGGAAGGTGCCCAGCGGCACCCCGACGACGTTGGCGACCGTGAGGCCGGTGAGGATGAAGGCCACGCCCTTCGCCCGGTTGCCCGGCCCCATGACCTCGGCCGCGACGAGCGCGCCGATACCGAAGTAGGCGCCGTGCGGGAGACCAGCGAGGAAGCGCGAGACGCCGACGAGCTCGAACGTCGGCAGTACGACCGTGAGGGCGTTGAAGACGGTCAGAGCCAGTGCCAGCACGATCATCACGCGGTGCCGCGGGTACCGGGCGACGAAGCCCGCGATCGTCGGGGCGCCGATGACGACCCCGAGCGCATACAGCGAGATCAGCCAGCCGGCCTGGCTCAGAGCATCCTCGGGACTCGACGCCCACAGGGCGGGGAGCAGGTCGTCGGCGATGTCGGGCAGCAGGCCCATGACCACGAACTCGGTCATGCCGATGCCGAAACTGCCGATGGCGAGAGAGAGGAGCGCCCTCTTCGCCGCACCCCTCGATTGCGTCGAGGGATTCACCGGATCAGCCTACCGGTCGATCGGCGGCCGCTTCGACGCCCGATGCGATGCGGCGAACGCGGCCGGCGTGGTCCCGAGGATCCGGCGGAAGTGCCGCGTGAGGTGCGCCTGATCGTGGAAGCCCGCCTCGACGGACGCAGCCGCGGGACGGATGCCGTCGACCAGCATCCGGCGGGCGATGTCCACACGTCTGCTCACGACGTACTGATGAGGGGCGAGTCCGAACTCCCGCGAGAAGGCGCGGATCAGATGACTGGGGTGGGCGTTAGCGTCGACGGCGACCTGGGCGAGCGTGAACGATTCCGTGATTCGCTCGTCGAGCAGTACGCGCACCCGCCGTGCCAGCGGAGCGTCGCTCGGCACCACGCCCGGCGTGTCCAGGTGATCGAGCAGAGACCCCCGCAGAGTGAGCATCCAGTGCTCCGCGGCCAGCACGTCGCCCGGTTCGCGCAGCGCCGCATGGATCCGCTTCACGACGGCGAGCGGCTCCGCACCCGCAAGCGTCGGGTTCGTCGCCGCCCTGTCGGCGGCTCGCTCTGGGAGCCAATCGCCGTCGGTGTAGATCACCCGCTTGCGATACGGCTGTCCGTCCACCACCGACCGGCCGTCGTGCGGGATGCCCGGGGGAAGCAGCGTCACAGCACGCGGGGCAGCGACATGCCCTGCCCGGTGCAGATCGTATGAGACAGCGCCGGCGTCGACGATCATCACCGTCCATCCGTCGTGGGCGTGCATCGGGTACGCGTGCTCGAACGTCGCGTGATAGATCTCGCGCACGCCGGGCACCGAGGGGTGCCAGGCGTGCACGTGATCGACCATGCAAGAAACGTACAAGACGCCGGGGGTCCTCCGGCGCGATCGTGGAGTCATGAGCATGATGCAGACATCTCCTGAAAGCCCGACCGCAGACGCCCGCTTCGACACCAAGGTCGTCGTCGTCTTGAACGACGAACTCGCCGCGTGGCAGGAGCTGAACGTGACGGCGTTCCTGATGTCGGGCATCGCCGTGAGCGCACCGGGCCTGACCGGAGCCCCGTACCGAGACGCCGACGGGACGATCTACCTGCCGATGCTCCGCCAGCCCGTCCTCGTCATGATCGGAGGGTCAGCGCTGCTGCAGGCCGCGCGGGCGAAAGCCGCCGCGCGAGACGACATCGCCCTGGCGGTCTACACGCGGGAGCTGTTCAGCACCGGTCACGACGACGCGAACCGCGCTGCCGTCGCGGCTGTCGGCGCCCACGACCTCGATCTGGTCGGCATCGCCCTGCGCGGACCCCGGAACGCGGTCGATCGCATCGTGAAGGGCGCGCGCATGCACGACTGAACCGCGCGCCCGCGGCGCAGCGTGCTACTCCGCGGCGGAGTCGATCGCCGCCTCGAGCCGCTCGATCTTCGCATCGAGCTCACCCGAGTAGCCAGGGCGGATGTCGGCCTTGAGTACGAGCGAGACGCGCGACCCGAAGGGCATGACGGCTTCGGTCGCGCGCTTGACCACATCCATCACCGAGTCCCAGTCGGGGCCCTCGATCTCGGTGAACATGCTCGTCGTGCGGTGCGGCAGGCCGGACTCCCGGACGACACGCACAGCGGCGGCCACCGCGTCATGCACGGAGTCATCAGAGCGTTCGGCCCCGTGGGCGGGGGTGCCGCTCGGGGCGACGGAGAAGGCGATCAGCATGTTCACTCCCTGGTTTTCGAAGGACGGTGGGCGGGAACTCGCACGAGAGCACGGATGCCGACGGCGAGGAGGACGAGGAGCAGCAGGTTGCGCAGCGTGAGCACCAGCACCGGCAACAGCTCGGCGCCAAGGAGGGCGTCGTAACTGAGCGGATACACGAGGCAGGTGAGCGCGCAGAGGATCAGCACGATCCCTGCCGGCACGCGCGCCCGGAGACCGTCGAAGACGATCCACAGGATCACCGGCGCGATCAGCCAGGTCTGGAACTGCGGAGAGCCGACCTTGTTGGTCACGATCAGGACGGTGACGAGCGCCAGGGCGAGCGGCGGGAACAGGCGAGGGAAGGATGCTCCGCGCGAGGCTTTCACGGCGCCGATCACGGTGACGGCCGCTGCCGCGAGCACCATGAGCGGAGTGAGGAGCGCCGTGACGGCATCCGTTCCGGAAGCGGCGATCTGGAACGTCAGGATCTCGAAGCTGTACTCGATGCGCGCGGATCCTGCGACAGCGAGCCAGAGGAAGGGCGTCGCGGCCACGGCCTCGATCTGCAGGCCGCGGCCGGTCTGCTCCGTGAGGAAGCCGACTATCTCCGTGTCCGCACCGAGCAGAAGCAGCACCGCGACCACCCCGGCTGTGACGGCGACGGCGGTGACCAGCATCCGGATCCGCGCCCTTCCGGCCACGAGGGCGGCGAGTAACAGCGCCCCCGGCCAGATCTTTATCCATGCCCCGACGGTCAGCAGTGCGGCCGCGACGACAGGGCGGGAAGCGAGCCAGAGTCCGCCGACCACTGCGAGGGGGACGGTGATCGCGTCGATGCGGTAGATCGCGATCGGGCCGAGGAGAAACAGCGCGGCACACCAGAACCAGGCGGCGAGGCGCCGCGGTCTCGACGGCGAGCGGCCGAGCAGCACCCCGAAGGCGACGGCATCCAGGACCGCCACCAGGAGCGCCCATGCGATCAGATACGCCCCGGACACCCCCAGCAGAGGAACGAGCGGTGCCGCCAGTCCCTTCGCGAGCAGCATCGGCACGAGCGCGAGCTGCGGGTAGACCCACGTCTCGGTGATGCCGACGACAGGACCGCCGCCGAGGGCCGCCGTCGCCCACGGCTCGTACACCAGCACCACGTCGCCCATCGGCTGGCTCGGGTACACCCAGCCGGCTGCGGCTGTCACGAGATGCGCGAGAAGGAAGACGCACCAGAGCACGACCGCGCGGGTCGTCCGCGCGCGGGTCACGCCAGGACGTCCGCGATCGCCTGAGGCAAGGCGTCGGCGACGTCCATCGCGACGATCGGATGCCCGGGGGCACCGTCGAGCACGCCCGCGGCGATGCGAGCGGCGTGGCCGTGCAGCCACGCGCCGGCGGCCGCAGCCTCGGCCAGCGGCGCATCGGGATTCGCGGCCGCCACCGCACCGAGCACCCCGGCGAGCACGTCACCTGTGCCGGCGGTCGACAACCAGGTCGTTCCCGCCTCCACGGCGATGACAGCGCCCGTGGGGTCCGCGATCAGCGTGCGGGCTCCCTTGAGCAGAACCGTGCCCGCGATCTTCACCGCCATCTGCGCCGCGGACTCCGCGCGGTCGTCATCGGTCGACGGCACGCGCAGACGTTCACGCAGCTTCGCGAACTCCCTGGCATGGGGCGTCACCAGAAACGGTGCGCGCGTGCCGGGAGCGAGATCCAGCGCGCCGGCATCGATGATCACTCTCGACTGTCCGGAGAGGATCTCCCGCAGCGCCAGCGTCTCCGCGTCGCTGCGCTCCCCCGGATCCGTGCCGGAGCCGATCACCCAGACGTCCGCCCGCGTTCCGCCGGTATCGACCCCTGTGACTGTCTCCGGGCGACGGGCGAGCACGGCATCCGCCACCCGCGTCGCGCCGACGAAGCGCACGAAGCCCGCCCCGGCGCGCCACGCGGCCTCGACGCCGAGCACCGCGGCGCCCGGGTAGGCGGGTGACCCGGTGCGGAGCGCGACGACCCCGCGAGAGTACTTGTCATCATCCGACGTGGGAGCGCGGAAGAAACGCGCCGTATCGCTGCGTGACCATGCGCGCACCTCGACCATGACTCCACGTTAGCGGGAGGACCCTCGGTGCGCCTGCGCCGGGGTAGCGTCGAACGGTGAGCCTCCTCTTCTCTCCCCTCCGCATCCGTTCCGTCACGTTCCGCAACCGTCTCTGGGTATCGCCGATGTGCATGTACAGCGCCGTGGACGGGGTGGCGCAGGAATGGCATCACGCGCATCTGGCCCAGTTCGCCTCCGGCGGAGCGGGGCTCATCGTCGCCGAGGCGACAGCTGTCCTGCCGGAAGGACGCATCTCACCGCGCGACGTCGGCCTGTGGAACGACGAGCAGCGCGACGCGCTGGCGCCGATCGTGCAGGCGATCCATGACCGGGGAGCCGTGGCCGGCATCCAGCTCGCGCACGCGGGCAGGAAAGCTTCGACCTGGTGGCCCTGGGCCCCCACACGCGGGTCGGTGCCCGGCGACGAGGGCGGATGGGCGACCACCGCGCCCTCTGCGGTCGCCTATGACGGCTTCGCCGCACCTCTCGCGCTGGATGCCGCCGGCATCGACCGCGTCGTGGAGGCGTTCACCGCGGCCGCTCGTCGATCCCTGGATGCCGGTTTCGACGTGCTCGAGCTGCACGGCGCCCACGGCTACCTGCTGCACCAGTTCCTGTCGCCGCTGTCGAACCGGCGCGATGACGAGTACGGCGGATCGCTCGAGAACCGTGCGCGACTGCTCATGCGGGTCGTGGATGCCGTCCGCGCGGAGGTCGGCGAGGAGGTGCCGCTGTTCGTGCGCATCTCGGCCACCGACCATGCCGAGGGCGGCTTCACACCTGAGGAGGCGGCAGTGGTCGGCGCATGGGTCGTCGAGCACGGCGCCGACTTCATCGATGTGTCCAGCGGCGGCCTCGTCGCGCATCAGCAGCTCGACGTCTTCCCGGGGTACCAGGTTCCCCTCGCCGAGACCGTCCGCCAGAGCGGCCGCATCCCCGTCTCGGCGGTCGGCCTCATCACCGCCTCGGCGCAGGCTGAGCAGGTGCTGGCCGACGGCGCGGCCGACGCGGTCTTCGCCGGACGGGAATGGCTCCGCGACCCGCACTTCGGGCTCCGCGCGGCCCACGAACTCGGTGCTGACGTCGCCTGGCCCCCGCAGTACGACCGGGCGCGCTGGCGCTGACCGCCGCAGCTCGGCAGGCACGACGAAGGCCGCCACCCGTCTCGGGCGGCGGCCTTCGCCATGCATGCCTCGGTCAGCGACCCCGGATGCGTCGCGTCGCGTCCTGCACCTCGCCGACCAGCTCCTCGAGGATGTCCTCGAGGAACAGCACGGCGGTGGTGCGCCCCTCGGCGTCGCGCACCTTGGCGAGGTGACGACCCGCCCGGCGCATGAGTGCCAGAGCGTCTTCCAGGTCGGTGTCCTCCTGCACAGGCACCATGTGGTGGATGCGCTTCGGCGGCAGCGGCTCCACGAGCTTCTCCGCAGCGTCAGGACCGTCCGACGCCCGCAGGATGTCCTTGAGGTGCACGTAGCCGACGGGGACGGCATCCGAGTCCACGATGACGTAACGCGAGAAGCCATAGCGCGCCACCGCCTTCTCGATCTCGTCCGGCGTCGTCGTCTGCGGCAGCGTGATGAGGTCGCTGAGCGGAACAGCGACGTCGCGCGCCTTCTTGTCGGTGAACTCCACCGCGGCGGCCACGGTACCGGCGGTGTCGCTCAGCAAGCCCTCGCGGCGGGACTGATCGACGATCGTCGCGACCTCCTCTAGCGTGAACGTCGATGCGGCCTCGTTCTTCGGCTCGACCCGGAACAGGCGCAGCACGCCGTTCGCGGCGGCGTTCAGCACCCAGATCACCGGCATGAAGACCTTCGACACCCATACGAGCGGAGTGGCGAGGATCAGCACCGCGCGGTCGGGAACCGAGAACGCCAGGTTCTTCGGAACCATCTCACCGAAGACGACGTGCAGGAACGACACGATCAGCAGGGCGATCGTGAACGACACCGCGTCGACCACGCCATCCGACCATCCGAACGCGTGCAGCGGCACGGCGAGCAGGTGGTGGATCGCCGGCTCGGAGACGTTCAGGATCAGCAGCGAGCAGATCGTGATACCCAGCTGCGAGGTCGCGAGCATGAGTGTCGCGTGCTCCATCGCGTACAGCGCGGTCTTGGCAGCCCGCGAGCCCTCATCGGCGCGCGGCTCGATCTGTGAGCGCCGCGCGGAGATCACCGCGAACTCGGCGCCGACGAAGAACGCGTTCGCGACGAGAAGCACGACGAGCCAGGCGAGTCCTCCCCAATCGTTCATCGGGTGACCTCCGCTCCTGGTCCGTGCGGTCTCGGGACGTAGCGAACCCGATCGACGCGCCGGCCGTCCATGCGGACGACCTGGAGGATGCCGCTGTCGACCGAGACCTCGTCGCCGATCGACGGCACCTTCTCGAGCACGCTCATCACGTATCCGCCCACGGTGTCGTACACGTCGCCTTCCGGCACGATGACGCCGGCGCGGCGGCGCAGCTCGTCAGGGCGGAGCTCGCCCGGGAAGGTGATGCCGTCGCGGCCGCGGATGATGCCGGCCCTGGTGCGATCGTGCTCATCCGAGACCTCGCCGACGAGTTCCTCGACGAGGTCCTCGAGCGTCACGAGTCCTGCCGTGCCGCCGTACTCGTCGACGACGACGGCCAGCTGGTAGCCGCGGGCACGGAGCTCCGAGATCAGGCCGTCGACGTGGACCGTCTCAGGCACGCGCAGCGCATCGGTCGCGAGCGCGCCCACCGGCACCTCGGCGCGGCGTTCGCGCGGCACCGAGATCGCCGCTTTCAGGTGCACGACCCCGGAGATGTCGTCGAGATCGTCGTCGTAGACGGGGAACCTGCTGTGTCCGGTGCGGCGGGCGAGCTGGATGACGTCGTCGGCGGAGTCACCTGCGGCGAGCGCGTGCATGCTCGGTCGCGCCGTCATCACGTCGGCGGCGCTGAGGCGCGAGAAGGTGAGCGTGCGATCGAGCAGGCTCGCGGTGTCGGCCTCGAGCAGGCCCGCGCTGGCCGAGCGCCGCACGAGCGAGGAGAGCTCCTCGGCGCTGCGCGCACCGGAGAGCTCCTCTTTGGGCTCGATGCCCATGCTGCGGAGCACGCCGTTGGCGCTGCCGTTGAGCACCACGATGGCGGGCTTGAAGACGGTCGTGAAGGCGACCTGGAACGGGATCACGAGCTTCGCCGTCTGACGCGGAAGAGCGAGGGCGAAGTTCTTGGGAACCAGCTCCCCCAGGATCATCGAGAGCACGGTCGCGACGAACATCGCCACGATCGTCGCGATCAGCCCGACGGCTCCCTCCGGGATGCTCCACGCGAGAAGCGTCGGGCCGAGCAGGTTCGAGAGCGCCGGCTCCATGGTGTAGCCGGTGAGGAGGGTGGTCAGCGTGATGCCGAGCTGCGCGGACGACAGATGCGTCGACGTGTGCTTGAGCGCGCTGATCGTCAGCGAAAGGGGGGACTCGCCGCGTGCCTGGCGTGCCTCGAGATCGGCACGATCGAGGTTGACCAGCGCGAACTCACTCGCGACGAAGAGGCCGGTGCCGACCGTGAGCAGGAGCCCCACGCCCAACATGATGTAGTCCATCAGCGGTTCCTCTCCGGTGAGAGAGGCGGACAGTGGGGCGATGTTCTGCAACTGGGAGGGTCGTCCATTATGCCGACGATTCTACAGAACCTGTCCGCGAGTTCGTGCGAGTCGCTACCAGCTGACCGGCAGCGCCTTGCCCTCTTCGTAGCCCGCGGCGGACTGCAGTCCGACGAGCGCACGGTCGTGGAACTCCGGGACAGACGATGCGCCGGCGTAGGTGAACGACGACCGCACGCCCGACGTGATCATGTCGAGCAGGTCTTCGAGTCCGGGGCGCAGGGGGTCGAGGTAGATCTTCGACGAGGAGATGCCCTCGGCGAAGAGTTCCTTGCGGGCCCGCTCATAGGCGTCGAGACGGCCGAATCGTGCCTGGACCGCCTTCGTGGAGGCCATGCCCCATGACTCCTTGAAGATGCGTCCCTCGGCGTCGCGCTGCAGTTCGCCGGGTGCCTCGATCGTGCCGGCGAACCAGGAGCCGACCATGACGGATGCCGCGCCCGCGGCGAGCGCGAGCGCCACGTCGCGCGGATACCGCACGCCGCCGTCGGCCCAGACGTGCGCACCGAGCTCCTTCGCCGCCTGCGCCGTCTCGAGGACGGCCGAGAACTGCGGCCTGCCGACCGCGGTCATCATGCGCGTCGTGCACATGGCACCCGGTCCGACACCGACCTTGAGGATCGTCGCGCCCGCGTCGACGAGATCGTGAACCCCGTCGGCCGTGACGATGTTGCCCGCGACGATCGGCAGACCCAGATCGAGGTCCGCCACGGCGCGCAGCGCCCGAAGCATTCCCTCCTGGTGCCCGTGGGCGGTGTCGACGACCAGCACATCGACGCCGGCGCCCGCGAGCGCCTTCGCCTTGGCCGCCACATCCCCGTTGATGCCGACGGCGGCGGCGACCGCCAGGCGCCCGTCGGCGTCGAGCGCAGGCCGGTAGAGCGTGGAGCGCAGCGCCGTCCGTGCACTCAGTGTTCCGACCAGGTGCCCGTGGTGGATGACCGTCACCATCTCGACGCCCGCGTCGGTGATCACGTCGAACGCATGGCGCTCCGAACCGATGTCCTCGGCGTCGATCGACGGAACGCCGCTGTGCACGAGGTCGCCGAGCTGAGCGTCCGGGAGCGCTGTGGCCAGCCTCGTCGCAGGGAGGATGCCGAGCACCTGGCCGACATCGACCGGTGCTCCTCCGCGCGCCACCACGATTCCATGCCCCACGGTGGGCGGGAGGAGCCGCAGCGCGTCCGCGACGGAGGCCTCCGGCGGGAGCACGATCGGGGTGTCCCAGAGCACGGGCTGCGCCTTCACGTCCCTGATCGCCGCATCCAGATCCTGGAGCGGGAGATCCTGCGGGAGCACGCCCAGTCCGCCGCGGCGAGCGAGCACGGCGGCCAGCCGGGGTCCGGTGACCGAGTTCATGTTCGAGGCGACGAGCGGAAGCGTCGCCGGCGTTCCGTCCTGGGGCGCGAGGTCGACCTGCAGCCGGCTGGTGACCGCGGATCGTCGCGGCACAAGGAACACGTCTGAGTAAGTCAGATCGACGGTCGGCTGCGCTCCGGAGAAGTCCATGTCTCCACGGTACTCAGATCGCCGCACGCTGGGCACACCGCTTCGACGATCGCCGCGGCGAAACACGTTAGGCTTGACAGTCGAGAGTGTGCGGACCCGAGCGCATCCTGCGCCGTCGTCTGCACCACAGTGCTTCAGCGATGAAAGAGGGCGATACAGCGTGTCGAACCAGGTGACCGGCGTCGGGGGCGACGGGGGGTTCGGAGCCAATTCCTGGCTCGTCGAAGAGCTCTATGAGCAGTTCAGAGAGAACCGCGACTCGGTCGACAAAGAGTGGTGGCCGGTCCTCGAGAAGTACCACTCGGACACCACCGCGACCTCGGCGCCTGCAGCTGCACCGTCGACAGCCGCTGCATCTCCTGCACCGGCTGCACCTTCGGCATCCGCTGCGCCTCCCGCCGACCCGGCGGCGCACCCTGTCACCGCACCCATCCCGGTGATCGGCGCGCAGCCCGTCGCGCGGACGACCACCAAGCCCGCCGCCACGGCACCCATCCCCGCCCAGGCTCCGAAGCCCGCGGCGAAGGAAGCCGTCGATGCGGCCGAGGAAGACAAGGTCACGCCGCTTCGCGGTATGCCCAAGACTCTCGCCGCCAACATGGACCAGTCGCTCACGGTCCCGACCGCGACCAGCGTCCGTACGGTGCCGGCGAAGCTGATGATCGACAACCGCATCGTCATCAACAACCACATGGCTCGCACCCGCGGCGGCAAGATCAGCTTCACCCACCTCATCGGCTGGGCGCTCATCCGCACCCTCGACGAGTTCCGCAGCCAGAACGTCTTCTACGCCGAGATCGACGGCAAGCCCTCGGTCGTCGCGCCGGCACACGTGAACCTCGGCATCGCGATCGATCTGCCCAAGCCCGACGGCACGCGCGCCCTCATGGTGCCGAGCATCAAGCGCGCCGAGACCATGAGCTTCAGCGAGTACCTCATCGCGTATGAAGACCTCGTCACGCGCGCTCGCGGCAACAAGCTCACCGCGGCGGACTTCCAGGGCACCACAGTGTCGCTGACCAACCCCGGCGGTATCGGCACCGTGCACTCGGTCCCGCGTCTCATGAAGGGCCAGGGCTGCATCATCGGCGCCGGCGCCCTCGAGTACCCGGCGGAGTTCCAGGGGGCCAGCGCCCGCACGCTCAATGAACTCGCGATCGGCAAGACGATCACGCTGACCAGTACCTACGACCACCGCGTGATCCAGGGCGCCGGATCCGGCGAGTTCCTCAAGAAGGTGCACGAGCTGCTCATCGGCCAGCGCGGCTTCTACGACGACATCTTCGCCGCCCTCCGCATCCCGTACGCGCCCATCCGCTGGAATCCCGACATCGCCGTGGATCTCGCGGAGCGCGTCGACAAGCAGTCCCGCGTGCAGGAGCTCATCAACTCCTACCGCGTGCGCGGCCACCTGATGGCCGACATCGACCCCCTCGAGTACGTGCAGCGCTCGCACCCCGACCTCGAGATCGAGAGCCACGGCCTCACGTTCTGGGACCTCGACCGCGAATTCGTCACCGGCGGCTTCGGCGGCCGGCGCGTCGCGAAGCTGCGCGACATCCTCGGTGTGCTCCGCGACTCGTACTGCCGCACGCTCGGCATCGAGTACATGCACATCCAGGATCCGGAGCAGCGCCGCTGGTTCCAGGAGAAGGTCGAGATCAAGTACCAGAAGCCCGGGCACGACGAGCAGCTCCGGGTCCTCCGCAAGCTGAACGAGGCCGAGGCGTTCGAGACCTTCCTGCAGACGAAGTTCGTCGGCCAGAAGCGCTTCTCCCTCGAGGGCGGCGAGTCGCTCATCCCGTTGCTCGACGAGATCCTGCAGGGCGCGGCCACGGCCGGGCTCGAGGGCGCCGCGATCGGCATGGCCCACCGCGGCCGACTCAACGTGCTCACCAACATCGCCGGCAAGACCTACGGCCAGGTGTTCCGCGAATTCGAGGGCACGCAGACCCCGGGCAACCAGCGCGGTTCCGGCGACGTGAAGTATCACCTCGGGACCGAGGGCACCTTCGTCGCCGACGACGGGTCGGAACTCCCTGTCTACCTCGCCGCGAACCCCTCTCACCTCGAGACGGTCGACGGAGTCCTCGAGGGCATCGTCCGCGCCAAGCAGGACCGCAAGCCGATCGGCACCTTCGCCTGGTTGCCGATCCTGGTGCACGGCGATGCCGCCTTCGCAGGTCAGGGCGTCGTGGTCGAGACCCTGCAGATGTCGCAGCTGCGCGGCTACCGCACCGGTGGCACCATTCATGTCGTCGTCAACAACCAGGTCGGCTTCACGACGTCTCCGAACGACGGGCGCACCTCCGTGTACGCGACCGACGTCGCCAAGACCATCCAGGCTCCGGTCTTCCACGTGAACGGCGACGACCCCGAAGGTGTCATCCACGTCGCGCAGCTCGCGTTCGAGTACCGTGAGCGCTTCCACCGCGATGTCGTCATCGATCTCGTCTGCTACCGCCGACGTGGTCACAACGAGGGCGACGATCCTTCGATGACCCAGCCGCTGATGACCGACCTAATACAGGCGAAGCGCTCGGTTCGCAAGCTGTACACGGAATCGCTCGTCGGTCGCGGTGACATCACCGAGCAGGAGTACGACGAGGCGAAGGCAGACTTCCAGAATCGCCTCGAGATCGCGTTCGCGGATACACATGCCGCCGAGACAGGCGCCAACGAGGTCGTGCCGGAGGTTCTGCCGGCCGAGGAGCAGGTCGGCGCACCCGACGTCACGGGAGTGCCGAGCGAGGTCATCCGGCTCATCGGCGATGCGTTCGTGAACAAGCCGGAGAACTTCACGGTGCACCCGAAGATCCAGCAGCTGCTGGACAAGCGACTCGACATGAGCCGCAACGGGGGCATCGACTGGGGCTTCGGCGAGCTGCTCGCCTTCGGCTCGCTGCTGGTCGAAGGCACATCGGTGCGTTTCGCCGGTCAGGATGCCCGCCGTGGCACGTTCGTGCAGCGCCACGCCACTCTGCACGACCGCGCGAACGGGCAGGAATGGCTGCCGCTGTCGAACCTGTCGGACGCACAGGGCCGGTTCTTCATCTACGACTCCCTGCTCAGCGAATACGCCGCCCTCGGCTTCGAGTACGGCTACTCGGTCGAGGCCCCCGAGGCGCTCGTGCTCTGGGAGGCGCAGTTCGGCGACTTCGTCAACGGCGCCCAGTCGGTCATCGACGAGTACATCTCGGCGGCAGAGCAGAAGTGGGGTCAGCACTCCAGCGTCACCCTGCTGCTCCCCCACGGCTACGAGGGCCAGGGGCCGGACCACTCCTCGGCCCGCATCGAGCGCTTCCTGCAGCTGTGCGCGCAGGACAACATGATCGTCTCGCATCCTTCCACGCCGGCGTCGTACTTCCACCTGCTTCGCCGTCAGGCATACGCGCGTCCGCGCAAGCCGCTGATCGTCTTCACGCCGAAGGCGATGCTTCGACTGCGGGGCGCGACCAGCCCGGTCGAGGACTTCACGCAGGGCCGGTTCGAGCCAGTGATCGACGACCACCGCGGCGTCGACCGCGACGCCGTGCGCCGCGTGCTCGTGCACTCTGGCAAGGTGCACTGGGATCTCCGTGCGGAGCTCGAGAAGAACCCGAACCCCGAGGTCGCCCTGGTCCGGCTCGAGCAGCTGTACCCGACGCCGATCGACGAGCTGAAGTCCATCACCGACTCGTATCCGAACGCCGAGCTGGTATGGGTGCAGGAGGAGCCGGAGAACCAGGGCGCCTGGCCGTTCCTTGCCCTCGCCTTCGCCGACGTCCCCGGTGACCGCTCGTTCCGGCCCGTGGCGCGCACGGCCTCGGCGTCTCCGGCGACCGGATCCTCGAAGGTGCACGCCGCCGAGCAGGCGAAGCTGCTGCGCGAGGCGCTCACGATCAGCTGACCCTGCCGGATACGAGAAGGGGCCCCGACCTGATGGTCGGGGCCCCTTCTCGTGCGTCCGGAGAAGTGGAACAGGTGCCGGCTCAGTACCAGATGTCGAGATTCGGCGCGGGAGAGGCCGCGAAGGCACGATCGAGCGTGCGGACGGCGGCGTCGTCGGCCTCGATCAGCCCAGCGGCGTACAACGTCGTCGCCCGGACGCCGCCGACGAACATGGCCGACAGGGCGGATACCCCGATCGTCGCGTCCGGAGCGCCTTCCGTCGCCGCTTCCACTGCCACCACGCCGTCGGCATCGGCTTCGATGTGCCAGTCCCCCGTCGCGAACCCGAGGGGGTCATCGACGCGGATCACCAGATCGACGGGCGCGGAGTACGTGCGCGCGGAGAGCGCGTCCGGAACGTCGATGATGCGCAGCCAACCGTGATCGTGCACGACCTGCTCGACCGCGCGCTGATCGGCCACGAGCCACGGCAGCGGGTCGTCGATCGGGCGCAGGTCCGCGGTGACCTGGTCGACCAGGTCGTGCTGCACGATGAAGCGCCACAGTGCGGCAACGGCATCCGGCGTCTCGGCCACCAGCAGCCGCACGTCCAGTGCGAAACGGAACGAATCGCCCTTCTCGCTCATGGTGTACGCGACCACGCCCCGGACCTCGCCGGCCTCGTCAACGTAGCGAACACCGCGTACCTTGTCGCGTTCGGTCACCGAGGTCGCGGCGCCGGAGATGCCCTCCCAGCGGCCCTGCCATCCCTCGATGCGCCCCGGGACGACGCGGCGTGTGCGATCGTGCACGCGCCCGATGTCGGCGGCCAGCGTCTCCCGATCGACGTACTCCACGCGGCCGGGAGGCGTGACCCCGTTCCACCCGGCGCGGCGGGTGTCGACGACGTATCGCACGACGGGCACTCCCGAGCCGAAGCCATAGCGGCCGTAGATCGTGGCCTCCGAGGCCGTGAGACCGGCGATGGGCACGCCGGCGGATGCTGCGGCGCGCAGTTCGCCCTCGAGCAGGGAACGCGCGATCCCCCGACGCCTGTGGGTTGCGGCGACCGTCACCATGCTGATCGCCCACATCCCGATGTCGCCGCCGCCGGGAAGGGTGAGCGGCGTGACCCAGGCGTTGGTGGTCGCGACGGGGAAGGCACCGGAAGGCGCATCCGCCTCGTAGACGCCGATGTTGCGCCGGGACCGGTATGCGGCTCGCGCGTGCGCGAGCGCCTCGGCGTTCGGCTCCGCCCCCAGGAAGCCCCGGTCGGCAGCCCTCTGAAATGCCTCTGCCGTCGGGTCGTCCGCCAGATCGACGACTCGGTAGTCGAGCCCGGTCGAGCTCAGGCGCTCCGTCGAGATGGGGTCAGCCGGTACGTCGCGTGCATCGATGGTGCTCATCGTTCCACACTACCGAGGGCCTCCGACGAACGCTCAGTGCTGAGACGCCTGAACCTCGCGGAGCCGGGCGAACACCTGGTCGCGGAGCTCTTCGGGAGCCGTCTCCTTGCAGGCTCGGGCCACCACCTCGGTGAGCGTCGTCGCGACGAGCGCCTCGTCACGGCAGGACGCGCAGTTCTCGAGATGCTCCCGGATCTCGGTGTGCTCGGTCTTGCACACTTCGTTGCGGAGGTACTCCTCCAGATCCTGACGGGCCTTGTCGCAGCCGCAGTCGCTCATTTCGTGCTCCTCGTGTCAGCCGCGGCGATGCCCCGCTCAGCGGCGTAATCTGCCAACAGCTCCCGCAGCATCCGCCTGCCACGGTGCAGACGGCTCATCACGGTGCCGATGGGGGTCTTCATGATGTCGGCGATCTCCTGGTACGCGAAGCCCTCGACGTCGGCGAAGTACACCGCGAGCCTGAAGTCCTCCGGTACCGCCTGAAGCGCATCCTTGACCACGGATGCCGGCATCCGGTCGATGGCCTCGGCCTCGGCGGAACGACCATGCGTCGCCGTGGTCGACTCCGCGCCGCCGAGCTGCCAGTCCTCGAGCTCGTCGATCGTGCCCTGATAGGGCTCGCGCTGCCGTTTGCGGTAGATGTTGATGTAGGTGTTCGTCAGGATGCGGTACAACCACGCCTTGAGGTTCGTGCCCTGCGAGAAGGTCGCCCAGGACCCGTACGCCTTCACGAACGTCTCTTGCACGAGGTCGGCGGCGTCGGCAGGGTTGCGCGTCATGCGCATCGCGGCGGCGTAGAGCTGATCCATGAAGGGGATCGCCTGCTCTTCGAATTCGCGACGAGGGTCGCCGACGGTCTCTGCGGTTCCGGTGTCATCCATCACCGGCCAGTCTAGGCCGCTGATGTCCAGCGTCCCGCGTTCCAGCGTGCTCAGCATGCGCTCTCCTCGTCGGCAGACACCCGCGCCTTCACGCGGCGGGCGTCCTGTTCACTAAAGTGAGAACCGATGAGCGCGAACAGGTATTCCCCCGCCCGAGTCCAGGGCGCGTACGCCGCGCCCGCCGTGGACGGCCCGGTGCGCGCCGAACTGACCATTCCCGGGTCGAAGTCCCTGACCAACCGCGAGCTCATCATCGCCGCGATCGCCGACGGCCCGGGCCGACTGATCGCCCCCTTGCACTCCGACGACTCGGCGCGCATGGTCGACGCCCTGCGCGCGCTCGGCGTCGGCATCGAAGAGGTGGATGCCGGGCACGAGTTCGGTCCCGATCTCGTCGTCACCCCCGCTCGGCTCGAGGGCGGCCGCGCCATCGACTGCGGCCAGGCGGGCACGGTGATGCGCTTCATCGCTCCGCTCGCCGGCCTGGCAACGCACGATGTGCATCTCACCGCGCATGAGACGGCCCTTCATCGACCGATGGGCGGGCTGATCAGCGCGCTGCGCGATCTCGGGGTCGACATCGACGACGAGGGCACGTGGGCGCTCCCGTTCACGATCCGCGGTCACGGCCGCATCCGCGGTGGGCGCATCGAGATCGACGCATCAGCCTCCAGTCAGTTCGTCTCCGGACTCCTGCTCGCCGCCCCGCGGTTCGACGTCGGTCTGCACCTCGTCCACACGGGCGAACACCTTCCGAGCCTGCCGCACATCGACATGACCATCGAGGCTCTGAGCCGGCGCGGCATCCGGATCGAGCGCCCCGCCGTCGGCGAATGGTTGGTCGAGGCCGGGGTCCCCCGCGCCAAGGAGATCGCGATCGAACCCGATCTCTCCAACGCCGCGCCCTTCCTCGCCGCCGCCCTCGTCACCGGCGGATCCGTATCGATCACCGGCTGGCCGGCGCACTCGACGCAGCCGGGCGCCCTGCTGCCGGAGATCCTGCAGGCCATGGGAGCCCACGTCAGCCGACACGGCGGCACCCTCACGGTGCGCGGCGGGTCCGGAATCCGCGGTCTCGACATGGATCTCTCGGCGGCGAGCGAGCTCACACCGACCCTGGTGGGTCTTGCGGCGTTCGCCGACTCGCCGACGACCATCCGGGGTATCGGGCACATCCGCCTGCACGAGACCGACCGCATCGCCGCGCTCGTCGGCAACCTCCGCGCGCTCGGCGGACAGGCGGAGGAACTGCCCGACGGCCTTCGGATCACCCCTGCACCCCTGCACGGAGGCGGCTGGGCCGCCCATCACGACCACCGGATGGCCACCACCGGCGCGCTCATCGGCCTGCGGGTCCCCGGCGTCGAGGTCGACGACATCGGCACCACCGCGAAGACCCTCCCGGAGTTCACCATGCTCTGGGAGCGGATGCTGCGGGGCTGACAGATGAGCTGGCTCGACGACGCCGACGACCTCGAGGACGACTTCGAGGACTTCGACGAGAGCAGCATCCGCACCCGGCCGAATCCGAAGGCGAACCGTCCCCGGACGAAGCGCCGCCCCGCCCACGAGGACGCGCAGAACGGCCGGGTCCTCGGGGTCGACCGGGGCCGGTACACCGTGCTGATGGACGAGGACACCGAGGACGAGCACATCATCAGCGCCGTGCGCGCCCGGGAACTCCGCCGGATGCCGATCGTGACCGGTGATCAGGCGCGCGTGGTCGGCGACACCTCGGGCGACGAGGGTACTCTCAGCCGCATCATCGGCATCGCCGATCGCACTTCGCTCCTCCGGCGCAGCGCCGATGACACGGATCAGGTCGAGCGCGTCATCGTCGCGAACGCCGACCAGATGCTGGTCGTGGTGGCCGCCGCCGATCCCGAACCGCGCGCGCGGCTCGTCGACCGCTACCTCGTGGCGGCACTGGATGCCGGCATCCGTCCGCTCCTCGTGGTGACGAAGACCGACATCGCAGATCCCACGGAATTCCTCACCCACTTCGACGGGCTCGATCTCCAGGTGTTCACCAGTGCGCAGGAGGAGATGCCGATCGAGGAGATCGGCGCCGCGCTGGTCGGTCGTTCGACGGTCTTCGTCGGCCACTCCGGAGTCGGCAAGTCGACCCTCGTGAACGCGCTGGTACCGACCGCCGGGCGTGCCACCGGTCATGTGAACCAGGTCACCGGCCGAGGCCGCCACACCTCCTCGTCGACCGTGTCGCTGCGATATCACGGCGCCCTCGGCACCGGTTGGGTGATCGACACCCCCGGTGTGCGGTCGTTCGGTCTGGGCCACGTGGATCCGGCGAACATCCTGGCAGCTTTCACCGAGCTGGCCACGATCGCCGAGAACTGCCCACGCGGATGCACTCACCTCGTCGATGCGCCCGACTGCGCGCTCATCGAGGCCGCTGAGCGAGGCGAACTCGGCGAGACCGGGCGCGCGCGCCTCGACTCGTTGCAGCGGCTCCTGCAGACGTTCGCCGACAAGGCCGATCAGACCCCCGGCAGATAGGCTGGTCGGGTGACCCAGCGCCTTGAACCCGGTACCGCAGCTCCCGACTTCTCCCTCCTCGATCAGGACGAGAACCGCGTCGCCCTCGCAGATCTGCAGGGCCAGAAGGTCGTCCTGTACTTCTATCCGGCGGCGATGACGCCGGGGTGCACCACGCAGGCGTGCGATTTTCGCGACAGCATCGCATCGCTGCAGGGAGCGGGGTACCGCGTCATCGGAGTCTCCCGCGACGAGCCGTCCAAACTCGCCGAGTTCCGGGAACGCGACGGGCTCACCTTCACGCTCCTCAGCGACCCGGATCATGCCGTGCATTCCGCCTACGGCGTGTGGGGCGAGAAGATGAACTACGGCAAGGTCGTCGAAGGAGTCATCCGTTCGACCTTCGTTCTCTCTGAGAACGGCACGGTCGAACTCGCGATGTACAACGTGAAGGCCACCGGCCACGTCGCACGGATCCGCAAGCTCCTCGGCATCGACGACTGAGGCGGAGGGGCCTCAGCGCCTCACCCCGCTTCGCGTTGCTCACCCTCGCGACGAGCGCTGCCGATGAGCAGGGCGAAGCCGAGCAATGCGGGAAGCCCGACAGCCAGGGTGAACGTCCAGGAGACCGGCTGGATCGTGAGCGAGGCCAACGCCAGTGCGATCGCCAGCACCTGGAAGACCACACCCCCGGACCGAGCCCAGGATCGCCCGCTCCGCGTACCGGCCGCGAAGGCGATCAGGGCGGCTGCGCCGATCAGCGTGAGCACGATCAGTGCGAGAGCAGTGGGCAGCGATGCGGCATCCCCCGCACCGAGACCGGCGAGCTCGATGACCGCGAAGACGAGGAGAGCGGCGCCTTCCGCAGCGAGGACGACGGCGGCCGCGAGAGCGAGACCGGGTGCGCGCACGATGTGTCTCCTGAGAATCGAGTGAGAAGCCGGAAAACCCTTGATTTCGCAGGTTTCATGTAACAGAATAGACAGCGTCATGTGCTCCCACAGCGGCGTGGGGCGGGCGTTTCGCTCGCATCACAATTCGCGGGCATCCGTCCGCATATCAACAGGGTAGCTGAACCCGAACAGTCACCCGAAATCAGAGCGGTCGCGTCCCGATCACTCTGGAATCCACACCGAGGAGCCCCCATGGACTGGCGCGACAAAGCCGCCTGCCTGACCGTCGATCCCGAGCTGTTCTTTCCCGTCGGGAACACCGGTCCGGCCGTCGATCAGATCGAGAAGGCCAAGACCGTCTGCGCCACCTGCACGGTGACTGAGATCTGCCTGCAGTACGCCCTCGAGAGCAGCCAGGACTCCGGCGTCTGGGGCGGCCTCTCCGAGGACGAGCGCCGCGCTCTGAAGCGCCGCGCCGCACGCGCTCGCCGCGCGTCCTGAACTTCCCGCGAAAGCGGCCTGAGATCTGATCTCAGGCCGCTTTCGCGTGTCGGCTCGGCGGTCCCGTCTCAGTGCTCCAGCCAGCGCAGCGGAATGTCGATGACCACCTCTGTGCCCTCGCCGTCGGCACCGCGCCATTCGATCGTCCCTCCGAGCTCGCCCTGGATGAGCGTGCGGATGATCTGGGTGCCGAGCCCCTGACCGATCCGTCCCTCCGGCAGCCCGAGCCCGGTGTCGTGCACGGTGACGCGGAGGTTGTCCTCGGTGCGCGTCGCGTCGATCGTGACCAGTCCTTCGCGGCCGGCGAGCCCGTGCTCGACAGCGTTCGTCACGACCTCGGTGAGGGCGAGGGCGAGCGGCGTCGCGTACTCGCTCGGCAGCACACCGAATCGTCCTGACGACTGCGTTCGCGCACGTGTGTTCGGCGCTGAGGCGACCTCCGCCACGAGCTTGAGCACGCGGTGGAACACCTCGTCGAAGTCGACCTTCTGCGTGAGTCCCTGTGCGAGCGTGTCGTGGACGACGGCGATCGAGTCGACCCGCCGCATCGCCTGGGTGAGCGCATCTCGAGCCTCGTCGGAATGCGTTCGCCGCGCCTGGATGCGCAGCAGTGACGCCACAGTCTGGAGGTTGTTCTTCACCCGGTGATGGATCTCGCGGATCGTGGCGTCCTTGGTGATGAGCTCCTGCTCCTGGTGGCGGAGTTCGGAGACGTCGCGGCAGAGCACGATGGCCCCGATGCGCGTGCCGTGATCCTTCAGCGGGATCGCCCGCAACGACACCGTCACTCCCCTGGCCTCGATGTCCGTACGCCACGGAGCGCGTCCGGTGACGACGACGGGCAAGGACTCGTCGACCTGACGGGACGGCGGCACGAGGCGTGTGGTCACCTCCGCCAGCGACTCCCCCTCCAGCTCGTCATCGAAACCCATGCGGTTGAAGGCGGAGAGCGCATTCGGACTCGCGAAGGTCGTGATGCCGTCGACGTCGATGCGGATGAGGCCGTCCGAGGCTCGGGGCGCACCGCGACGCGGCGAAGTCGGCGCGGCGAGGTCGGGAAAACTGCCATCGGCGATCATTCGGAAGAGGTCGTTCGCGCACTCGTCGAACGTGATCTGCTGACGAGACGGTGTGCGCGCCTCTCCGAGGTTCGTGTGCCGCGTCACGACGCCGATGATCGTCGGACCGGTGTCGGCCTTTCCACGATCGCGGACGATCGGAACCGCTCGGACCCTCGTCGGCGTCTCCTCGAACCAGTCGGGAGAGGACGAGTCGACGATCGCGGCGGACTCGAACGCTCCTTGCACCTGCGTTCGCCACTGTGGGCGGACGCGTTCGCCCACGATGTCTCGATAGAAAAGCGTCGCTGCACCGCTCGGCCGCGCATGCGCCACGGCTACGAAGGATCCGTCGTCGGTCTGGATCCAGATGACGATGTCCGCCGAGGCGAGGTCTGCGAGGAGCTGGCCGTCGCCGGCGAGCCGGTGGAGCCACTCGACGTCGCTGTCGGTCAGACGACCCTGGGCGTGGGCGAGATCACTGAGGGTTGACACCTCACCAGCCTAGGCCGACATCGGTCAGAGGATCGCCAGTGAACTCGCACGCCAGCGTCGATCGAGCCCCTCCAACCGCACCGCGACCGCGCGCGTGCGACCAGGGCCGGCGACGACGACGACCGCTTCGATCACACCGTCCGTTGGTTCGCAGACGCGGATCGACAGGATCTCGAACGTGGGACGAGCCGGGGCCACCCCTCGGGCGCTGCGAGCCCTAGCCGAGAGATTGGCCCTGGTCACCAGGCTTCGAAACGCGTCTTCGCTGAACCAGCGGGCGAGCTGATCGACCTCTCTCACCCCGGCGAGCACTTCCAGGGCCCCTTGTGTGAGGCTGCGCAGCAGAGGCACGGGATCCGGTAGCTCGACGGTCGACGTCGGCTGCGGTGCGAAGTATTCGTGAAGCGTCATCATGGAAACTCTCGATCGGGGAGAACTGCGGGTCAGTTCAGCACGCCGACGCCATGCCGCAGGGAACGCAACCGGAGGAATGTGGATAACTCGTACATCCCGGTGCAGACGTCCCCTACGCTCTGTCGGATGCACTGGGATCGCCTGTTCGATGACCTCGAGGGTCAGCTCGCCTCGGAGTGGGAAGCGGAGCGCGCCGCGCTCGACGCCGAGTCCGAGCGACTGCGGATCGCGCGGCTGGAGTTGCGCGCACGCCTGCGTACGCTGTGCGCCGCAGGAGCCGAGGCGACGATCGACCTCGCGAACGGTCGACGGATCCCGGTGACCCTCCAGGCTCTCGGTGCGGACTGGGTAGCCGCCGGGTCGCGCGTGGCAGCGGGGGTGCACGCCCCGCCGTCGACCCTGCTGATCCCGCAACAGGCGCTCGCCGGTCTCACCCTCGACCACGGCATTCTCCTCGCGAGCCTTGAAGACAGCCCGCCCTCAGATCAGGCGCTCCGCGAGCGGATGACGCTCGGCTTCGTGCTGCGCGACCTCGCGCGACGCCGCGCCGCTGTCCACGTGACGACACTCACGGGCGATGAACTCCACGGCACGATCGATCGTGCCGCCGCTGATCACCTCGATCTCGCCGTTCACGACGCGGGAGAGGCGCGGCGCGCATCCGCCGTACAAGGATTCCGGGTCATCCCCTTCTCCCGGCTGGTCGCTCTCCGCACGCCCGGCGTTCAGGCCCGGTGACCAGAAGACGTTCCCCATACCTCGGGGAAGCTCGCCGTCTGGGATTGCCTCCAGAGCGCCATCCGCCTGGAGGTCTCGGTCTGCTCCTCGAGGTACCCCTGGAGGCTCGCCTCCTCTACGCGCCATCGAGGAGGCGAACCCAGCTGCGCTCCGCGGAGCCGGCCGTCGTGAACGAGTGTGATCACCTCGTCCACGTCGATGCTCAGCAATTCGGCGACCTGCGCAGGAGCGAGGAACCGCGGCGCGGTCTCGGGCGAATCTGCCATGTCCCCATTCTCCCCCACGCGCTTGCCGCGGACGAGGACTACCGCTCCCTGTGGATAACTCGACGGGGTCGACGGGATTTTCTGTGACCATGGCGATATGGCTGCCCTTTCCCGCTCCCGACGCGCATTCTGGGGCGATGCCCGCTTCCTCATCGGCATCGCCCTGGTCATTCTCTCGATCACCGGTGTGTGGCTCATCGTCTCCGCGTCGGACGACGCAGTGCCGGTGCTGCAGGCTCACCGGAACATCACGGAAGGCGAGGCTCTGTCCTCGAGCGACTTCCAGGTCGTCGAGATCGGACTGGGTTCGCTCGCCGACGACTATCTCGGCCCGCAGGATCTGCAACCGGGGCAGGTCGCGTCGCGCACGCTGGAGAAGGGCGAGATCGTGCCGGCCTCTGCGGCCGTCGATGCAGCTGAGAACCGCAGCACGACGATCGTCATCGAAAGCAGCACGGGCATTCCTGAAGCCCTCGCTGCCGGTTCGGTTATCGAGGTGTGGCATGCGCCCCCCGTGGAAGACGGACGCGCGTACGACATTCCCCGCATCCTCGTGTCCGACGTGATCGTCCGTGCTGTGCTCGAGGAGGACGGGGTGCTGGACGACGCCGGAGCGCGGGTCGAGATCGTGATCGCCCGCGCCGACGTCGCCGACGTCCTCGCCGCCGTCACCGGAGGCTCCTCGCTCTCGGTCGTCCCGATCAGGTCGGGCTCATGACGGCCGTGATCGTGGCACTGCCGCAACCTCGCGCCAGCGAACTGGCAGCCGAGCTCGATGCCGAGGAGATCCGGGTCGAGGCGATCGTCGCCCCGTCCGCTTCCATCCGTCTGCTGCCCGGTGTCGAGGCGATCCTGGTTCCCGCCACGCGAGCCGTGCTGACAGGTGACCTGATCGCGTCGTGCGACCGCGCCGGCGTGCGCATCCTCGCTCTCGGTGGCACCGAGACGAGGCTTCTCGGCCGGCTCGGTCTCGCGGCAGGGCTGCCTGCTGACGCGGCAGGATGGCAGATCGCTGCCGCATTGGCCGCGGAATCCCCTCCCCCCGCACGGGCCCGAACGGTCTCACCGCACCGCGTCATCGCGGTGTGGGGTCCGCACGGTGCTCCGGGCCGGTCGACAATCGCGATCCAGCTCGCGGTGGCACTTTCGCAGGCCGGACGCTGCGCGGCACTCGTCGACGCAGACTCGGTTGCGCCTTCCCTCGCCCTGCTGCTCGGCCTGAGCGACGATTCGCCGGGAATGGCCGCGGCCTGCCGACGTGCCGAACTGGGCGGACTCGACGCCTCAGAGCTGACACGTCTGGCGACGACCGTCTCCACCAGCGCGGGAGACATCGAGGTGCTGCCGGGACTCAACCGCCCGAGCAGGTGGCCGGAGCTCTCGTCGGCCCGCGTGAGGGACACGCTCCGCGCGTGCCGCGAGTGGATCGACGACACCGTCGTCGATGTCAGTGCGGCGTTCGACGCCGACGACGAGCTCACGAACGATCTGGCAGGACCGCGCCGCCACGCCGCCACGTCGGCCGCCTTGCAGGAGGCGGACGTCATCGTCGCCGTCGCATCCGCCGACCCGATCGGCATCAGCAGATTCCTGCGGGATCACGCAGAGCTCCGACGGCTCTGCTCTCCGACTCCGGTGACCGTCGTGGTGAATCAGGTGCGCCCCGGACCCCTGGGCATCGATGCCCGGGGTCAGGTGCGTCGCACCCTCGAGCGCTTCGCCGGGATCACCGATGTCACGTTCGTGCCGTTCGATCAGCGCGCCGCAGATGCGGCCCTGCTCCACGCGCGACCCATGGCGGACGTCACGCCTCGCTCGTCGCTCGTCGCCGCGGTTCGTCGTCTCGCAGCCTCCCTCACTTCGGAGGAGGAGGCGGGGACTGTTACTGCCGATAACTCGCGAGGAAGTTCCCGAGTCGTTCGACGGCTTCGCTCAGCACTCGTGGCTCGGGGAGCGTGACCAGCCGCAGGTGATCCGGTGTGGGCCAGTTGAAGCCGGTCCCCTGCACCAGGAGCATGTGCTCCGAAACCAGCAGGTCGTACACCAGCTTGCCGTCGTCGCGGATCTCGTGCACGTTCGGGTCGAGCCGGGGAAACGCGTACAGAGCGCCCTCGGGCTTTACGCAGGTCACGCCCGGGATCGCCTCCAACCCTTCCCACGCGATGTCGCGCTGCTCGTGGAGGCGACCGGTCGGGGCGATGAGCGCCTCGATCGACTGCACCCCGGAGAGCGCCGCCTGCACCGCATGCTGCGCAGGCACGTTCGGGCACAGGCGGGTCGACGCCAGCAGCGTGATCCCCTCGAGGAAGCCCTTCGCGTGATCCTGCGGGCCGGTGATCACCATCCACCCGGAGCGGAATCCCGCGACCCGGTACGTCTTGGACAGGCCGTTGAAGGTGAGGCAGAGCAGGTCGGGTGCCAGCGTCGCGGTCGGAATGTGCACCGCACCGTCGAACAGGATCCGGTCGTAGATCTCGTCGGAGAGGAGCAGCAGCTGGTGCTCCCGGGCGATCTGCACGAGGCCCTCGAGGATCTCGCGCGAATAGACCACACCGGTCGGGTTGTTCGGATTGATGATGACCATCGCCTTGGTGCGCGGCGTGATCTTCGAGCGGATGTCCTCGAGGTCGGGCTGCCAGCCGTCGTCCTCGTCGCAGAGATAGTGCACGGGCGTGCCGCCGGCGAGGCTGGTCATGGCCGTCCACAGCGGGTAGTCCGGCGCCGGGATGAGGACTTCGTCGCCCTCGTCCAGCAGAGCCTGCATCGTCATCGTGATGAGCTCGGAGACGCCGTTTCCGAGGTAGACGTCATCGGGATCGAACCGAGGGAATCCTTCGATCTGCTCGTAGCGGCTCACCACCGCACGACGAGCGGAGATGATGCCCTTGCTGTCGCTGTAACCGTGCGCGGTCGGCAGCGCGGCGAGCATGTCGTGCACGATCTGGTGCGGCGCGTCGAAGCCGAAGATCGCCGGATTGCCGGTGTTCAGCTTGAGGATCTTGTGACCCTCGGCCTCCAGCCGCGCCGCCTCGACGAGGGCGTTTCCGCGGATCTCGTACAGGACGTTCTTGAGCTTCGACGACTGGTCGAAGTTGCGCGTGGGGGTCATCGGCCAAGCCTACAGCGACGACGAGAGGGCCAATCGACCATGATTGGCCCTCCCATTCCTGCGTCGGACTACTTCTTCTTCTTCTTCTCCTGCGCGCGGCGCTGCTCGCGATTGCCTGCCGCGGGAGCGGCTGCTTCCGTCCGCTGACCGAACGCACCGCGCGGTGCCTCCTCGGGTTCCTCCTGCGGTGCCTGAGGCCGTGCCGCAGCCGCCTGGCGGAGACGATCGGTCGCCGCCTGCTGCACCTGGCCGCGGTCGTTGCGGACCTCGACCTCGCCCGCGTCGTTCGCAGCAGAGTACTCCAACCGCTGCTCTCCGCCGTCGGTCGCCAGACCCTTGGCCTCGACCTCGGCGGTCTGGGCGTCCGCACGACGCACCTCGACCTCGAGGTTGTAGAGGTAGCCGACCGTCTCCTCCTTGATCTGTCCCATCATCGACTGGAACATCGCGTAGCCCTCGCGCTGATACTCGATCAGCGGGTCGCGCTGCGCCATCGCGCGAAGCCCGATGCCGTCCTTGAGGTAGTCCATCTCGTAGAGGTGGTCGCGCCAGCGGCGATCCAGCACCTGCAGCACGACACGACGTTCGAGCTCGCGGGTCGCGGCCTCGCCGAGCGACTCCTCGCGCTTCTCGTACGCGATCTTCGCGTCGGAGAGAAGCTCTCGCGTGAGTCCGTCGGCTGAGATGCCGCCCTTGCGGCCTGCAGCCTCCGACACGACCTCGTCGATCGTGACGCCGACCGGGTAGAGGGTCTTCAGCTCGGTCCACAGGGCATCGAAGTCCCAGCTCTCGTTGTGACCCTCACCGGTGTGATCGCGCACGACGCCGCTGATCGCGTCTTCGATGAAGTGCTGGACGCGACCGGCGATGTCGTCGCCCTGGAGGATGTGGCGGCGATCGGCGTAGATAGCCTCGCGCTGACGGTTCAGGACGTCGTCGTATTTGAGCACGTTCTTGCGCATCTCCGCGTTGCGCGACTCGACCTGCGACTGGGCGCTGCGGATGGCGCGCGACACCAGACCGGATTCGATCGGCACGTCGTCGGGGAAGTTCGTGCGAGACAGGATCGCTTCGGCGGCACCCGACTGGAACAGGCGCATCAGATCGTCCGTGAGGCTCAGGTAGAACCGGCTCTCGCCGGGGTCGCCCTGACGACCCGAACGACCGCGCAGCTGGTTGTCGATGCGGCGCGATTCGTGGCGCTCGGTGCCGAGAACGTAGAGACCGCCGGCCTCGATCACCTTCCCGGACTCCTCAGCGACGACATCCTTCATGGCCTGGTAGGTCTCGTCCCAGGCGATCTCGTACTCCTCGGGGGTCTCGACGGGGTCGAGGCCCTTGCCCTTGAGCTCCTGGACCGCGAGGAACTCCGCGTTGCCGCCGAGCATGATGTCGGTGCCGCGGCCGGCCATGTTGGTGGCGACGGTGACGGCGCCCAAGCGACCGGCGCGCGCGACGATCTCGGCCTCGCGCGCATGGTTCTTCGCGTTGAGGACCTCGTGCTTGATCCCCTTCTTGGCGAGGAGCCGCGAGAGATACTCGCTCTTCTCGACACTGACCGTACCGACGAGCACAGGCTGACCGCTGTTGTGACGCTCCGCGATGTCCTCGACGACCTGGGTGAATTTCGCCGTCTCGTTCTTGTAGACGAGGTCGGACTGGTCCTTGCGGATCATCGGGCGGTTCGTGGGAATGGCGATGACGCCGAGCTTGTAGGTCGACATGAACTCGGCAGCCTCGGTCTCGGCCGTTCCGGTCATGCCGGCCAGCTTCTCGTAGAGGCGGAAGTAGTTCTGCAGCGTCACCGTGGCGAGGGTCTGGTTCTCGGCCTTGACCGGGACGGCCTCCTTGGCCTCGATCGCCTGGTGGATGCCCTCGTTGTAGCGGCGTCCGACGAGGATGCGGCCGGTGTGCTCGTCGACGATCATGACCTCATCGTTCATCACGACGTAGTCGGTGTCCTTCTTGAACAGGGCCAGCGCCTTGATCGAGTTGTTGAGGAACGAGATCAGTGGGGTGTTCGCGGATTCGTAGAGGTTCTCGATGCCGAGGTAGTCCTCGACCTTCTCGATGCCGGGTTCGAGCACGCCGACGGTGCGCTTCTTCTCGTCGACCTCGTAGTCCACGCCCACCTCGAGGGTGCGCGCGATCTTGGCGAACTCGGCGAACCAGCGGTTGGCCTCGCCCGACGAAGGGCCGGAGATGATCAGCGGGGTGCGGGCCTCATCGATGAGGATCGAGTCCACCTCGTCGACGATCGCGAAGAAGTGCTCGCGCTGGACGAGGTCCTCCTTGCGCCACGCCATGTTGTCGCGCAGGTAGTCGAAGCCGAACTCGTTGTTCGTGCCGTAGGTGATGTCGGCCGCGTACTGCTCCCGGCGGATGGCGGGGGTCTGACCGGAGACGATGATGCCGGTGGTCATGCCGAGGGCGCGGAACACGCGGCCCATCAGCTCCGCCTGGTAGCTGGCGAGGAAGTCGTTCACCGTGATGATGTGGACGCCCTTGCCGGCGATCGCGTTGAGATACGCGGGGAACGTCGCGACGAGCGTCTTGCCCTCACCGGTCTTCATCTCGGCGATGTTGCCCAGGTGGAGGGCCGCGCCGCCCATGATCTGGACATCGTAGGCCCGCATGCCCAGCGTGCGCTTGCCCGCCTCCCGCACCGCAGCGAACGCCTCGGGCATCAGCTGCTCGAGCGTCTCGCCCTTCTCGAAGCGGGCGCGGAGCTCGGTCGTCTCATTGCGCAGTTCGTCATCGGTGAGCTTGGAGATGTCCTCTTCCAGCGCCCCCACTGCCTTGACCACCTGGTTCAGCCGGCGGATGACCCGCCCTTCACCAGCACGCAGCAGCTTCTCAAGAGGATTGGCCACGGATGTCATCTCCCTGTCAGTGGGTAAATCGCCGACCGTCGCAGAGGCGACCGCCAGGCATACTGTGCCATGTTACCGGGCTGTGACCTGCGCGTCGCCTGCACGCGCGGCACGCGTGGCCGTCCGCATGATTGCCCGGTATCCATATACTCGGTATTGCGTTCGATCACGCCGTCGGGAGTTCATCATGTCGGTTCGTCAGAGCCTGCTCGCCATCCTCGATCAGGGACCCTGTTACGGCTATCAGCTGCGCCACGAGTTCGATCGACGGACCGGCTCCATCTGGCCCCTCAACGTGGGGCAGATCTACAACACGCTGGAGAGGCTGGAGCGCGACGGCCTCGTACGGCGCGGCGACGTCGACGAGCACGGCCACGTCTACTGGCAGATCACGGATGCCGGCTCCGCGGACGTCGCGCGCTGGCTCTCCTCCCCCGTCCTGCGAACGCAGGCGACGCGCGACGAGCTCGCGGTGAAGCTCGCGGTCGCAGCGACCCTCCCGGGCGTCGACGTCTCCGCAGCCCTCCGCACGCAGCGCGAGGCCTCCCGCCGCCAACTGCAGTCCCTGCTGGACGCGCCGCTCTCTGCGGATGAAGCGGACGGTGCCGAAGACCTCGCCTGGTCGATGATGCGCGACTCGATGATCTTCGCCGCCGAGGCCGAGCTGCGCTGGCTGGATCACATCGCGCAACGCCTCGCGCAGCATCCGCAGCATTCGATGGCGCTGGAGCTCGCGACCGAGCGCCCCAAACGCGGACGCCCCGCAGCGCGCACGGCGGCGATCGCCTGACGCCCTCAGCGAACCGAGTCCGCCGGGAGCGGATGCTCAGCCACGGGGGCGGCTGGGGAAACTAGGATCGGGGACATGGCTGGAATTTGGGGCAGACGCAAACGCGAACAGGAAGAAATCGCCGCACAGGACGCCGATCTGGCGCGTCGCGCGGAGCAGGCCCTGGTCAGCGCCGACGAGAGGATCCGCACGACCTCGGACGAACTCTCCTTCGCCGAGGCAGAGCTCGGCGAGTCGCTCACGGCCGACCTCCGCAAGGCTCTCGCCGCGGTACGCACCCATCTGCGTGAAGCGTTCCAGATGCATCAGTTGAACCATGACGAGATCCCCGACACGGCCGAGGAGCTTCGCACCCGCAATGCACGCATCCTTCAGCTGTGCGATTGGGCCCAGGATCTGCTGGATGAGAAGACGACGGTGCTCGCCGCGTCCATCGCGAAGGTGCGCCGGGCCCCGGAAGTGATCGCGCAGGTGCGAGCGGACGCCGCCGCACTGAGCGCTCGCATCCCGCAGACCAACGATGCCGTCGCACGGCTGTCGACGCGCTACGCCGAATCGGCAATGCACCAGATCACGGCCAGCGCTGCGGAGGCGGAACAGTTGATCGCCTTCTCCACGCACAGCGCCGACATCTCGGAGCGTCGCCGCGCGGCGAAGCAGAACGAAGAGGCGAACCTCGCCCTCGAGACCGCCACCGAGGCGACCCGCCGTGCGTCGGCGCTGCTCGACGCCGTGGAGGACTTCGAGATCGAGGCGCTCCGGGCCGAATCCACTCTCGCCGAGGTCGTGGCGGACTCGCGCGGCGACCTGCTCGCCGCACGCAGTGCACCTCAGGCTCCCGCAGTCGCCGAGGCGGTCTCGAATCTGCAGGCCGCGCTGAGTGCACTCACTCCCTCCGGCACGCCCAACGATCCTTTCGCCGAGCTCTCGCAACTCCGGACAGCCAATTCGGCGCTCGACGAGGCGATCGCCAAGGCGAGGCACCGCGCGGAGCATCCGCTGCCCAGCATCGCTCAGGTGCAGCACGCCATCGACGACGCCGACCGCCAGCTCGGCGTGGCGCGCGGACTCATCTCCGGGCACCGCGGCTGGATCGGCGCCGATGCCCGGACCCGGCTCGCGGAAGCCGAACGGCTCCGCGTCGATCTGTCCGACCTGCTCCCCGCCGAGGACACTCGTGAAGAGGCACTCGTGCAGGCACGGCGCGTCGCCCACCTGGCGTCCGAGGCCCTGCAGCTCGCCCAGCGCGACATCGACGCCTCTCGCCCCGACGACCAGGGCTGGGGCGGCGGAGGCGGGTACGGAGGCGGCGGATGGGGCGGCAGGCCTCAGGGCGGCGGCGGGAACATCGCATCCGGCCTTCTCGGCGGTCTCGTGATCGGCAGCCTTCTCGACGGCATGTTCGACTGACAGCGTGCATACGACGGAACGGCCCGCCCCTTCGGGGACGGGCCGTTCTCTCGCACCAGCTCAGGAGGCCAGGGCCTCCGCGGGCGGAGCCTGCGTGCTCAACGCGATCACGCCGTAATCCCAGCCCTTGCGGCGGTAGACCACGCTCGGGTGATCGGTTCGGACATCGACGAAGAGGAAGAAGTCGTGTCCGACGAGCTCCATACGGTCGACGGCCTCCTCCACGGTCATCCATTCCGCGTCGAAGCTCTTCGTGCGGATGACGACCGGCGAGTACGACTCTTCGTCGTCGCGCTGCACCGGGATGCTGCCCGTGGCGACGGCATGCAGCAGATCTGCAGATGCCGGCTGCACATCGATGCCCTCGAGTTCTCCGGTTTCCTTCTCGAAGTGTGCTCCGCGGGGGTGCTGGCGTCCGTCGACGCGCTTCTCCTTCGCGCGGCGCAGCTGCTCGGACATCTTGTCGACCGCGAGATCGAGTGCGACGAACTTGTCACCGTCCGTCGCCTCTGCGCGGACGACCGGACCCTTTCCGACGAGTGTGAGTTCGACAGTCTCTTCGGGGACGTGACCGTTGCGGAACACCCGATGAGTGACCTTCACATCCAGTCGTTGCGCTCGGCTTGCGAGCGTCTCGACCCTGGCGATCTTCTCCTCGACAACGGTTCGGAAGCGATCGGTGATTCCCACTCCGACGCCGACGATGCTCGTTTCCATGCTGTCTCCTTGTCCCGGTCCTCCCGGCCAAGGGCGGACCGTTGTCGCCTTGTGGTCCCCAACCGTAGTCCGCATGCGAGCGGATGTCACTGGTGACTTTCGTCGTGTCGTCAGTGAGTTCCCGATGAGTCTTCTCCGAATACGGCCCGCTTCGGCGTGGCGGCGAGCGCCACTGCGGAGACCACTGCGAAGCCCGCGATATGGAGGGCTCGTGCCGCCTCATCGAAGGTCGCTCCGGTCGTCACGACGTCGTCGACGATGACCGCCTCGGCCCCGTGTCCGTCGACGGTCGCTCGCATCGCGCCGCGGACATTGTCGGCACGAGCGATCGCTCCGAGCCCTCGCTGATCAGCCGGCCTCATGATCAGGCTCAGCACACGCTGCGGGCTCTCCCCCGCGCGTCGGATGAGCAGGTCCGGGACCCGGTGGCCACGGCGACGGAATGCTCCTTGCGATGTGGGCACCGGGACGATCCATGTCGAAGGTGTCACATCGTGTGACAGCACCGCGGCGAGCGCTGCGCCCAGAGGGCGCGCGAGCAGAGTCTCGCCGTCTCCCTTGAGCCTGCGGATGCAACGTGCAGCGACCCCTTCGTATCCGAGCGCGGCATGCACCTGCAGACCTCCCGGCGTGGTCTCCCGACGTGGTCGGGGCTCCAGCTGGGCCCGGCAGGCCGCGCACAGCAGCACGCCGGGCTCATCGCACCCCGCGCAGGAGGCCGCGAGGAGGAAGGCGGCGATCTCGGCGCCGACGCCATACAGGACCGATGCCGTGCGCATTCGATCATCCTGGCGGCCGACCACGTCTCGGACGCCTCGAGGGCCTCGATCGGAAGCGATCCGGAGAATCGATGCGCCGTGCAGAAGAAGTGGCGCGTCACTCACCCGCGCGGGTGGCGAGCACCGTGACGCCTGTCGCGACCTCTCGCCAGGTCGAGCCGGCGTGCGCGAACAGCTGTCCGCCGATGCCGACGACGCGGATGCCGCCGGCGGTGCGGGATCCCGATATCGACACCGCATCCTCCGGTGCTGCCTCGGCGGTCCCCGGGCCGCCCACCATCTGAGTGAGCACCTGTGGGCTCTGCGGATCCAGGAGGATGCCGAGGCGCTCTGAGCCGAGCCACGCCAGCCCGGTGGCAGGCGCCGAGAGCTGCGCGACCTGCTCGACATCGCCGAGCTCCACCGGGATGCCGGCGGGATCTCGCACGACGGCTGCGACCACGACCCACCGCTGCTGGCCGACGGTGATCACCGCCGCCACCCTGGCGCCGTCGGAGGAGACCCGCAGGTCGGAGATCGCGGAGGCGTTCGGCCAGGCGTTGGCCACGGCATGCTCCACGACGTCGCTCCCCCGGACCTGCACGGCGCCCGGTGCGCCGCCGGGAACCGTCCAGGTGTAGCCGAAGGGGTCGAGGGAGGGTTCTATCAATCCCGGCCTCGAGTCCAGCTCGTCGCGGCTGCCCTCACCGACGAGATAGACGTATCCGTCAGCCAGCTGCACGGCCGCCTGGGAGTCGTCGACGGCGACGTCGATCGACACGATGGGCTGATCGAGGGCCAGGATGCCCTCCGACACGCCGGGGATCTCAGAGACCTCGTCACCGACGATCCTGCCGAACGCGCCGTCTTGAAGGACGAGCGTGCCCACGTCCACAGGGGTGTCCACGAGGTCGACGACTCCCGCATCGAGGGTTCGTCCGTCTACGGCGAACCGCACCTGCGAGACCGAGATGCCTGCAGCCTTGAGGGTCGCCTGCAGCTGGGTGCGCATGCGGGAGAGAGTGAGCTGGTCCAGACCCACGGCCGGTCTCGTGAGAGCGACCTCGGCGACTTGATCCGTGATCAGCACCGCGTCCTGCGCCAGTTGCACGTCGGCAGGGAACGCCGTCTGCACCGCGGGGTCGAGCCACGGGCTCGGCGATCCGTCGATCAGCGCCTGACTCACCGTGGTCGTGGCACTCTGGCGGCGAGGGAACCATCGCACATCCGGCACCAGCCGGGACCACTCGCTGTCGAAGTACTGCAGCGGATAGCCCTCGAAGACGTTCGCGAAGCGGGACTCGTCGATGACGATACCGTCCGACGCCTCGGTGATGCGCCATTCACCGTCATCCATCCGCTCCAGTGCGAACATCACCGGCGACGGTCCGGGCGCCTCGGAATACGCACCCGATTCGTCGACGCTCGCGACCAGCTCCAGTCGCACCTGCACCTCGGCCGTCTCGGCATCCTCCACAGCGTCGTCCGCGACGGACGATGTGGTGGCGCGGGTGTCAGTACCGGCATCGATCGAGACGCCGGAAGCGGGACGCCAGGTGCGCTGAAGAGAGGGTGCGAGGAACTCGCGGGCAGTAGCCCAGTTGTCGGAGGTGGTGATCCCCGCCTCCAGGAAGCCCTCGACGATCTCCTGCGGACCTGCGCCCTGGATCGGACCGGACGCCACGGGAAGGAAGTCGACGTCCTGCGGCGACTCGCCGAGCACGAGCCCGACGGTGACGTCGCCGCTCGTGGGGAGCCCTGCGCACGCCGGCAGCAGCAGGGCCGCTACGACCAGCGCGAGGCCACGCAGCATCCGTCTCGATCTGCGCTCAGCCATGTTCATCCGGCTCCTTCAGCAACCCCGGAAGCTCCGCCCAGGATATGGGCTGGGTCGCATCGCCGATCTCTCCGAGCGGCTCCTGAGGTTCGAGCGGGATCGGGCTCGGTCCTTCCAGTGCATCGCCGCGGCGCGGGATCGTGAGGACGAAGTTCGTGCCGACGCCGAATTCCGACCATACGGCGAGCGTCCCGCCGTGCAGAGTGGCGTCCCCCAGCGAGATGGAGAGGCCGAGTCCGGTGCCCCCGATCGTGCGCTGCCGGGACGGATCGGCACGCCAGAAGCGGTCGAAGACGCGTTCCGCATCCGCCGGCTCCATCCCGAGCCCGAAGTCGCGCACCCCGGCGGCGACGGCGTGCTGGTTGCTGTCGACGGTGACCACGATCGGCCGCCCTTCGCCGTGCTCGATCGCGTTGCCGACGAGGTTGCGCAGCACGCGACGCACGCGCCGCGGGTCCATGTCCACCGGTGAGTAACCACCCGGAGCCACCAGCCTCAGCTCGGATCCGCGCCCCTCGGCGAGCGGATGCATCTGCTCGATGATGTCCTCGGCGAGGTGAGCGAGACTGGTCGCCTCCAGCTCGAGCTGTACGGAGCCCGCGTCGTAGCGACTGATCTCGAGCAGGTCCGACAGGAGCGTCTCGAACCGCTGCACCTGGGTGTGCAGCAGTTCGGCCGTGCGGGCGGTGGTGGGATCGAACTCCGCGCGTTGGTCGTTGAGCATGTCGGCGGCGAGACGGATCGTCGTCAGCGGGGTGCGCAGCTCGTGCGACACGTCCGACACGAAGCGCTGCTGCACCATCGAGAGCTCGCCGAGCTCCTTGATCTGCCCCTCGATGCTGTCGGCCATCGCGTTGAACGATCTCCCGAGGGTGGCGAGCTCGTCCTCGCCGTGCACCTCGAGCCGCACACCGAGATCGCCGGCGGCGAGACGAGCGCTGGTCTCGGCGGCCTGAACGATTGGTGTGGCCACCGCCCGCAGCACGATCCAGGAGATCGCCGCGACGATCGCGACCAGCCCGATCCCGGCGATCCACAGGGTGCGCTGGACGAACAAGAGCGTCTGATTCGCATCCTGCAGGTCGTACGCGAAGTAGATCGCGAAGGGCCCTGCCTCCGGGACGATCAGCTGTTGGCCGACGATGATGCCAGGCACCTCGCCACCGTCGTCGATCGGCAGGCCGACGGATTGCCACGTCTGCCACTCGTCTGACGCTTCCACGCGCGCCTTCAGCTCGGGACTCAGCAGGTTCGAGCTCAAGCCGGCCGTGAAACCGTTCAGAGGGACGACATCGGACTCCGGGTCGATGTTGAAACCGGCGAGCAGATCGGTGCTCGATGTGCGCGCCAAGTTCGCCTGGATGCTGCTCCACAGGTCTGCAAGGGCTGCCGGGTCGTCGCCCACCTCGGCGACGTCCAGGATGTCCTGCGCCTGATCGACCGCCCTGCGCGCATCCTGGAGTGCCACGTTCTTGCGCGACACGAAGAGATCGTTCTGGATCACGAGAGCCATCGTCACGCAGGTGATGAAGATCGCCAGCGATGTCAGGATCAGGGTGATCGTCAGGGTGCGGAAGCGCAACGAGCGCCGCCACAGCGCGGACAGCACGGTCGGCCAGCCGCGCCAGTCGCGAAGGACAGCGACGGCCGTGGTGGTCGCTGTCGTCGCGGCCATCGTGCGCCTAGCCGACGCTCCCGGCGCGATACCCCACGCCGCGCACCGTCATCACGATCTTCGGATTATCGGGATCCAGCTCGACCTTCGCACGCAGCCGCTGCACATGGACGTTGACCAGTCTGGTGTCCGCCTTGTAGTGATAGCCCCATACCTGCTCGAGCAGCATCTCCCGGGAGAAGACCTGCTGCGGCTTGGAGGCCAGTGCGACGAGCAGCTGGAACTCCAGCGGGGTGAGCGCGATCGGCGCGGTGCCGCGACGCACCTCATGCGCGTCGACGTCGATCGTGAGGTCGCCGACCTTCAGCTGCTCACTGGTGGTCTGCGGCGTCGGACGCAGCCGCGTGCGGATGCGCGCCACGAGCTCCTTCGGGTTGAAGGGCTTGACCATGTAGTCGTCCGCCCCGACCTCGAGGCCGCGAACCACGTCGGCGGTGTCGCTGCGCGCGGTCAGCATGAGGATCGGGACGCCCGACTCGGCACGGATGCGAGTGCAGATCTCGATCCCGTCCATACCGGGGAGCATGAGGTCGAGCAGCACGAGGTCGGGGCGCTGCGTGCGCCACTCGTCGACCGCACGGGCGCCGTCGGCGCAGAAGACCGGCTCGAAACCCTCCGTGCGCAGCACGATGCCGATCATCTCGGCGAGCGCGGTGTCGTCGTCGACCACAAGAATGCGTGAGGTCATAACTGTTACCTTATGGCACCGAGTCCCGCGGTCCCCAGGTCTGCGCACCACCGACAGGGATATGACACGATGGGAGCGCGCGACGGAGGGAAGTGCTGTGACCGGTGAGACATGGACCCCTGCCCCGAAGAAGGGCGTGATCCCTCTTCATCCGCTGACCTTCGGCATGCTGCTGGGGAAGGCGTTCGCCGCTCTTCGGCACAATCCGAAGGTGCTGTTCGGCTTTGCGGTCGTCATCCAGCTGGTCGTCGTCATCGCGACCGCGGGCGTCATGGGAGTGGTGCTGTTCACCACGATCTCCCGGCTGCAGACACTGACGCCGTCCTCTCCTGACTTCGAGGCGGTACTCGCCGGCACGGTCGCCATCAACATCATCGCGGGCCTTGCGGTCGGTCTCGCCTCCATCGCGTTCACGGCGATGATGCAGGGCGTCGTCGCCGCCGAAGTGGGCTACGCGTCGATCGGCGTGAAGGCGACGCTCGGGATGCTGTGGCGCAGGATGGCACCGGCGTTCTGGCGACTCGCCGGGTTCGCCTCCCTCTCCGTGATCGCCGTGTTCGGCCTCTTCCTGATCATCGCGCTCATCATCGGCGCGTTCATCGCCGGCGGGTTGGGCGGAAGCGTCGAGCTCATCGGCGTCGTCGTGCTGGTGGTCGTCCTCATCGGCCTGGCCTCGATCCCGCTGGTCGTCTGGTTGTCCACGAAGCTGCTGCTGGTGCCGTCCATCCTCGTTCTCGAGGGCGCCCGGTTCCGCGATGCTTTCGTGCGCTCGTGGCGCCTCACCCGCGGCCGGTTCTGGGTCGCGTTCGGCGTGACGTTCCTGATCGGCGCCATCATGGGGCTCGCGATGCAGGTCGTGAGCTTCCCCGTCGCGATGCTGAGTTCGCTGCTCGGCACCGTCGTCGCTCCCACGGGCGCGGAGGATCCGAGCGCCGCCATCGGATTCGTGCTGACCCTCATCGCACCGCAGATCCTCTTGCTCGTGCTGCAGGCGATCACGCTGGTCGTGCAGAGCACCGGCTCGGCCCTCGTCTACCTCGACTGCCGGATGCGGTACGAAGGGCTCGACCAGACCCTGATCTCGCATGTCGAGCGCCGAGAGCTCGGATGGACCGAGGAACAACTCGGAGACCCGTTCGTTGTCGACCCGTCGCGCGCGGTGACCAGCGCTCCTCCGCCCCGCCAGGTGCCGGAGCACGTGATGATGACGCAGGCGTACGGTTACCCGCCTTACGGCGCGCAGCAGTACGGTCAGGCCTCCCCGGGGTACCCACCGCAGCCGTACGCGGCACAGGCGAGCGGCGTTCCTCCCTATGCCGGAAAGCCGTACCCGCCGGCCGCGCCGCAGCCGCCCGCGCCTCAATACGCCGCGCCCCCCGCGGGGTACTCGGCCCCGCCGCCGCCCGCTCCCCTGGCCCAGCCGGCTACGCCGGTCCCGCCGACCGACAGTCCGTGGGCCGCGCCGTCCGAAGGCGGCTGGGCGGCACCGGGCAGCGGTGACGGCACGGCATGATCCGTCCGTTCGACGATCTGTTCGTCCCCGACGGGGACGAGGCGCGGCGCTGGGCCGAGGAAGAGCTCTCGAACCCGCGCTATGCCGACGCGAAGCCGACCTGGTTCGATCTCGTCGCCCGCGACATCGGCCGATTCATCGCCGACCTCTTCAGCTCGGAGAACGGCGCGAACATCGGACCGTCCGCGCTCATCATCGTGAGCGTCATCATCGTCGCAGCCCTCATCACGGCACTGATCATCTGGGGTCGACCGCGCAGCTCGCGCGCCGTGCGCCGCGCACGGACCGACCTGCTCGGCGAGAGCGACGACCGGAGCGCCGCGCAGCTCAGAACGGATGCCGAGCGCTGCGCGCGCGACGGCGATTGGGACACGGCGACCATCCTCCGTTTCCGGGCGATCGCGCGTGGGCTGCTGGAGCGAGATCTGATCGACCCGGCCCCAGGGGCCACCGCGCAGTCGATCGCCCGAGAAGCCAGCGCGGTGTTCGCCGATGAGGCCGCGGCGATGCGACGGGCGGCAGTGTCGTTCGATGATGTGCGCTACCTGCGGCATCCGGCGACCGAGGAGCGCTATCGCGAGATCGCCGCCACCGACGACCGGCTGCGGACGCGCCGCCTCGAGACGGTGCCCGCATGACCGTGACCGATCAGACTGCCTCCGTCCGGAGGGCCACGGACTCGACGAGCGCAGAGCCGTCCACCGCCGAAGTCCGCCCGCGGCGCCTTCGCGCGATCGTGGGGTGGGCGATCGTCGTGGCGCTCGTGCTGCTGGTGGCCTTCGTCGCGATGCGCGTGAGCGCGAGCGGCCCCGGCGCCATGGGAACCCTGGATCCGGAGGGCCGTGACGACGGCGGTGCCCTGGCGCTCGCCGAGATCCTGCGGGATCAGGGCGTGGAGGTGTCGGTCCACCGGTCGCGCGCCGACGCACGCGCGGCGATCGACGACGAGTCCACATTGGTCTTGACCAACCCGTATTCGCTCACGGACGACGCCCTCACCGAGCTGCTCGATCCCGCCGATCGTGTCGTCTTCCTCTCGACGGGAACTCACCTGCTGAACGTGCTGGATATCGGCGAGAACGCGCCGGGCAGTTCTTCACCCGCGTCGGCGGGCTGCGACGTCGCGGAGTTCGCCGAGGTCGGAACGATCCGCGCCGACAGATTCTTCTCGCCCGCGGACGGCGTGGAGGGGTGCTTCGGGAACTCGGACGGAGTGGCGGTGCTCGTCGACGACCGCGGAGACGACCGCGCTGTGGCCGTCGTCGAGGGCACGAGGCTCTTCAGCAACGCGTACCTGGCCGAGAACGGTAACGCCGCGCTCGCACTCTCACTTCTCGGTCAGACCGAGCGCGTCGTCTGGTACGTGCCGTCGTTCGGCGACACCGACATCGAGGGCCAGTCGCCCGACACCCTCGGCAGCCTGACGCCGCCGTGGGTCACCCCGGTGATCCTGCTGCTGCTCGTCGCGGGCGTCGCGGCAGCGGTCTGGCGCGGTCAGCGCTTCGGACCGCTGGTCGCCGAGACGCTGCCGGTCACCGTGCGCGCATCGGAGACCATGCACGGCCGCGCCCGGCTGACCGCGAAGGCTGCGGACGCGCCGCACGCCGGCCAGGCGCTCCGCGACGGTGCGCAGCGCCGGCTGGCCCGCCGTCTGGGACTCGCGGTGCATGCCTCCGCCGACGAGGTCGCCGACGCGGCATCCGATCGCCTGCGCATCCCGCGCGGCACGCTGCAGGCGCTTCTCGCCGGACCGCTCCCCGCCGACGACGCCGCCCTGGTCGAGCTCGCACGCCGCCTGGATGATCTCGAGACCGCCGTCGAGACGAACACCCGCACCACGAGGGGCGAGCAGTGACCCGCATCCGAACCGACCCACCCATCCCACGGAAGCCGAGGGCCATCACGTGACCGTTGACAACCATCCCGCCGACGACGCCGCACTGCGTCAGGCCATGCACCGAGTGCGCACCGAGGTCGACAAGGCGGTCGTCGGGCAGGCGGGAACCGTCACGGGCCTGCTCGTCTCGCTGCTCGCCCGCGGCCATGTGCTCCTCGAGGGTGTTCCCGGGGTCGCGAAGACCCTCGTCGTCCGGTCGTTCGCGCGTGCCCTCGGTCTGGACACGAAGCGCGTGCAGTTCACGCCCGACCTGATGCCCGGCGATGTCACCGGATCGCTGGTCTACGACGCGCGCACCGGCGAGTTCGACTTCCGCGCCGGCCCCGTGTTCACGCACATCCTGCTCGCAGACGAGATCAACCGCACGCCCCCGAAGACCCAGGCGGCGCTGCTCGAGGCGATGGAGGAGCGTCAGGTCTCTGCCGACGGCGCCAGCCGCCCGCTGCCGGATCCCTTCCTCGTCGCCGCGACGCAGAACCCGATCGAGCACGAGGGCACGTACACGCTCCCCGAAGCCCAGCTCGACCGCTTCCTGATGAAGCTCGTCGTCGGCATGCCGGAACGCGATGCCGAGGTCGCCGTGCTGCGCCGGCACGCCGAGGGCTTCTCGCCGCGAGAGCTCACCGGCGTGGAGGCCGTCGTGACCGCCGACGAGATCCGTGCGGCGCAACAGGCCGCGGGGCGCGTCGAGGTCACCGACGACGTGCTCGGCTACGTCGTCGATCTGGCGAGGGCGACCCGCCAGTCGCCGTCGGTGGAGCTCGGTGCGAGTCCTCGCGCGTCGACCGGCCTCCTCGCGGCCGCGAAGGCATGGGCCTGGCTCAACGCCTCGACGGCCGTGACGCCCGACCATGTCCAGACCATGCTGGTGCCGGTGTGGCGCCACCGCCTGCAGCTGCGCCCCGACGCGCAGATGGAGGGCGTGTCGGCGGACGCCGTGCTCACCTCGGTCGTTCAGCAGACCAGGGTCCCGATCTAGGTGTTCGTCACCGGCCGTCTCGCCGTCGCCCTCGCCGTGGGGGTGATCCCGCTCGTCATCGGAGGGCTCGCGGGCTATCCGGCGTATGCACTGTTCGGCGGATGGATCGCACTGTGCCTGCTGCTCACGGGGATCGATGTCGCCCTCGCGGCGAGCCCGCGCGCCGTGACGGTGACGCGTCGGGTGCCGAAGCGTTCGCGCATCGGGGAGCCGGTGCCGGTGAGCATCGCCCT
>JAESFY010000061.1_pt1 | contig 106815 bp, 112 predicted proteins | sample 9266201 | NCBI WGS metagenome assembly JAESFY01 (sample SAMN14515071, study PRJNA621656) | algae metagenome | isolation source: Nodosilinea sp. WJT8-NPBG4 and co-occurring heterotrophs from soil, lower... | place: USA: Pinto Basin, Colorado Desert, California | collected 2006-05-27 | reverse complement strand
GTCGGGCATGCTTATGGGTGTTCATCCGGTTGGGCGTCCTGAGTGGATTGGGTGTTTGGCGACTTCCAGTCTCTCAAACCCAATCCGGATGAACACCGGATACAACCTATTGGAGCTTCACAGCTAGTCCAGCTTGATGCCGGCCTGCTTGATGATCGGCCCCCACCGCCGCGACTCGGCGCGCGACAGTGCCGCGAACTGCTCGGGCGTGCCGGGCATCGCCTCCATGCCGAAATCGTCGAAGCGCTTCTGCACTTGCGGATGGCTGAAGGCGCGGTTGAGCTCGCTGTTGAGCCTGGCCACCACCGCTGTAGGCAGGCCCGCCGGCCCGAGCACGCCCTGGAACGCGAACACCTCCGAATTGGAGACGCCCACCTCGGCCAGGGTCGGCACCTCGGGCAGCTGCTTGCTGCGCGCGCCCGAACCGATCGCCAGCACGCGCACCTTGTTGCCCTTCATGATCGGCAGGCCCGAGGCCAGGTCGAGGAACATGCAAGGCACCTGGCCGCCCATCACGTCGGCCATGGCCGGCGCCGCGCCGCGGTAGGGAATGTGGGTGATGAAGGTGCCGGTGCGCACCTTGAACATTTCCATCGCCAGGTGATGCGGCGAGCCGTTGCCCGGCGACGCGTAGTTGACCTTGCCCGGATTGGCCTTCACGTAGGCAAGGAACTCCTTGAAGTTCTTGGCCGGAAAGTCCGGGTGCACCACCAGCGCGAGCGGAAACTTGCCGATCGCGCCGATATAGCTGAAGTCCTTCTCGGGGCTGAACGGCAGCTTGCCGAACAGGTGCTCGTTGAACGCCAGCACGGCGTTGTCGGCCGACAGCACGGTATAGCCGTCGGGCTTGCTCTTGGCGACCAGGTCGGCGCCGATGTTGGTCGATGCGCCGGGCCGGTTGTCGACCACGATCTGCTGCCCCAACGCCGGACGCATGGCTTCGGCGAGCGAGCGCGCGATGACGTCGGTGCCGCCGCCCGCCGGGTAGGGCACGACCCAGCGGATCAGTTGCGAGGGATAGTCCTGCGCGCGGGCGAACGGCGCGGCGGCCACGGCAGCGCCCGAGGCGAGCGTGGCAAGAAGGGTACGGCGGTCCATGAAGGTCATCTCCAGGTTTGTTATTTATTCGGGTGCGGACAGCGATGGTACGGGCAGCGTATGCAGCGCGTCGGCCAGCGCGGCGCGGCAGCGCGCCTCGCCGCCGACCTGCTCGAACAGCAGCAACGCCAGCCGCGCCAGAAACAGCGATTCGCGCTCAGCGCCCGCCTCGCTGATCGCGCGTGCGCACTCGGCGTAGAGCCGGTCGCGGGCCTCGGGCGGAAGCGATGCGGGGGTGGTCGTCGTCATCGTGGTCATGCGGTGGTTTCCTTCGAAAGACGGGCGGCGGCGCGCGCGAGCGCCTGCGCCAGCGCGCCGGCCGGCAGGCGACACCAGCGCGCAGCCACGTGCCCGTCCGGGCGCAGCAGGTAGACGGCACCGCCGCTGGCACCGAGCGCCTCGAACACGCCTGGCTGCGCCTGCGCATCGGCGCCCTCGACGGCCATGCCGCCGATGGTGCGGACCACCAGCGGCCAGGGGCCCTGGCCGCGCGCCTGCGCGAGTTCGTCCGGCGATGGCATTGGCGCCGCGCCGTCGGGCCGCAGCACCAGCAGCGTGAAGGCCGGAGCTATCCAGTCGGTCAGGTGGCCCTGCGCGAGCGGCTGCTCGGGCATCACCTCGCCGGCCAACGGCCCTGCCAGCAGCGCATCGCCTTCGCTCGACAGCGGCGAATCGGCATAGTGCACCGCCTGCGTCTGGCGCGGATTGATCAGCTGCGCAATGCCGCGATGCCGCTGCGACAGCGACAGCGCCGCCTCGCGCAGCAGGTCGAAGCCGCGCGAGGGCGGCGACATGAACTCGGTGCTGCGCATCGCGTTCTCGGCATTGACGTGGAAGGCGCCGATGCGCTCCTGCGAATACGCGTCGAGCAGCGCGGCATCCGACCATCCGCGCGCCACGAAGGCCAGCTTCCAGGCCAGGTTGTCGGCATCGTCGAAACCCGAGTTGAGGCCGCGCACGCCGAAGATCGGCATCGCATGCGCTGCGTTGCCCGCGAACAGCACGCGGCCGTGGCGGTAGCTCGCCAGCGTCATCGCGCCGGCGCGGTAGACCGAGGTCCAGACCGTCTTCCACGGCAGGTGGCCTTCGCCGATCGCGTCGAGGTGGCGTTGCACGAACGTGGCCACCGCCGCCGGCTCGAGCGCCTCCTCGGTGCTCTGCCCCGCGCGCAGCTGGTAGTCGATGCGCCAGATGTCGTCGGGCTGGCGGTGCATCAGCACGGTCGAGCCCGGGTTCCACGGCGGGTCGAACCACGCGCGGCGCTCGGTCGGGTGCGTGCTGTGCAGTTCGATGTCGATGATGACGTAGCGCCCCTCGTAGGCCGTGCCCTCGAGCGCGAGCCCCAGCGCCTTGCGCACGAAGCTCTGGCCGCCGTCGCAGGCCGCGAGCCATTGCGCCTGCAGCCGGTAGCTGCCTTCGGGATGGCGCACGTCGAGCAGCACGCCTTCGGCGTCCTCGGCCAGTCCGGTCAGCTCGGTGGCCCAGCGCAGGTCGATGAGGCCCGGCGCCGCCGCGTTGCGGCGGTCGATCTCTTCAAGCAGGTACTGCTCGATGTAGTACTGCTCGAGATTGATCATCGGCGGCAGCTTCTGCCGCTCGTCGTGCGGCATCTCGAAGCGGAACACTTCCTCGGTCTTGTAGAAGCTGCGCCCGCCGGTCCATGCCAGCCCCTTGGCGAGGAAGGCCGGCAGCACGCCGAGCCGTTCCATGATCTCCAGGCTGCGGCGCGAGATGCAGGCTGCGCGGCTGCCCACGCAGACCGTGTCGTCAGCCTCGAGGATCACGCTGCGCACGCCGTGGTTCGCGAGCCCCAGCGCGAGCGCCAGGCCGACCGGCCCGCCGCCCGCGATCACCACGGGATGGCGCCCCGGCTCGATGCCCCCAGTGCCGAGCGCCGGCCATCGCGCGGCATGGCGCGTGTAGTGAAAGGCGCCGACCGAGGCCGGCAGTTCGCAAGGGTTCGTCATGCAGCGGGATTGTCCCGATGGCGGCGGACGCCCGTTGTCATAACTTCGTACGAAGTGATTACCCTTGAACCGCACGCCACCGCATGAAGCGCTGGCGCATCCACAGCGCCGACGAGCCGCTGTCGGCCGCCATCGTCGGCGACGTGCTCGCCGGCATCGGCACGCCGCATCTGGCCGCAAGCTGCCTCGCGGCCATGCACCGCGTGATGCCGGTGACCTTCTGCACCGTGTTCGCGGTCGACGTGACCGGCCGCATCGAGGCGGTCTCGGCCGCAAGCAGCTACGGCACCACGGCCGAACGCACGGCCGAGCGCTATGTGGCGCAGCGTTTCGACCTGCTCGATGCCAACATGGCCTGGCTCGCGACGCGCAAGCTGCCCAAGCAGCGGGCGCAGCTCTGGCTCGGCCACCAGCATGCCGACGAAGTGGCCGACCCGGCCTACCGCGCGGCCTGCTACGGCGACGTGGGCATCCGCGAACGCGCCTCGGTGCTGCTGCTCACGCCGGCGGGCCAGCGCGTGGCGGTGAGCTTCTACCGCAGCCTCGCGCAGGCCGAATTTGGAGAAGAGGATTTTTCGGCCATCGCCCGCCATGCCACGCTGCTGGCCGACGCCACCGTGGCCCATGGCCGCAGCACGGTGGCGGCGCACGAAGCCGTGGTGCCCGGCTTCACCGCGCGGCTCCTGACCTTGAGCCTGCGCGAGCGCGAGGTGATCGGCCAGCTGATGGCCGGCCACACGGCCAAGGAGGCCGCACGCGCGCTCGGCGTCGAGCTCACGACCGTGCGAACGCACCAGTACCGCGCGTTTCGGCGCCTCGGCATCCGCTCGCAGAAAGAGCTGCTGCTGCGCGCCGGGGAGGCGCGCTCGTAGCGCGCGAGCCTCTCTCTGTTACTTGCCCGCGTCGAGGCGCTTCTGCATGCGCGCCGAGCGCTCCGCCGACGGCGGGTGCGAGCTCATCAGCGAACTGCCGGAGGCGCCGCTGCTCAGCTTGGCGAGCTTGTCGAAAGCGGTGACCAGGCCCTTGCGCTCGAGCTTGCGCTCGGTGAGCAGATCGAAGGAGTAGTTGTCGGCTGCGCTTTCGTTCGCCTGCGAGAACTGGGCGTTGACGAACTTCTCGCCCAGCTCGCCCGCCTGCGACTGCGACAGCTGCGCCGCCACCCCGCCCGCGGCCCCGGCCAGTCCACGCAGCGCGGACGCGGCGTAGGCGGTCTGCATGCGCGACTTCGAATGGCCGAGCGCCACGTGGCCGATCTCGTGGCCGATCACGCCGCGCAGTTCATCGTCGTTCATCAGGTCCATGAGGCCGCTGTACACGCGGATGCAGCCGTTGGCCATGGCCCAGGCATTCACGTCCTTGGTCATGTAGACCTTGTAGTTCGCGGTCTTGCCGTTGACCGTGGTCGGCATCTGCTTGACGACCTGCGCCAGTCGCGTGGCGTAGCGGCTGCCAGCCGGCGCGATCTGGTTCTTCTGGTCCATCGCGGCGCACGACTGGTCGGACATGGTGGTGATCTCGCCGTCGGTCAGCGACATGGCCTTGAAGGCCGAGCCGCCGGCCTGGGCCAGCGCGCCGGTGTCGGCGTTCTTCAAGGTTTCGCAGCCGACCAGGGCGGTGGCGGCAATGACAGCGGCAGCAAGGGGCAAATAACGCATCGGAACTAACTCCTCTTTCTTTTCTCAGTTGTGGATGGGGCGTGGATTCGCCCCGGTTGCACCGCCGGGGTCGGTGGCCCTGGCAGCGTCGGAATCAATTTTCGGCCAGGTCCGCGGCCGCGCGGTCCACGAGCGACACCGGCGCCTCCTTAGGTCGCCCGTTCGTCGACACGATCTCCTGGTCGATCGCGCCGAACAGCGAGCGGCAGTCGGGGCCCTTCATCTCGATGCGGATGGTGTCGCCGAACTTCATGAACTCGGTCGCTGGCGCGCCGTCCTGGATCGTCTCGATGCAGCGCTTCTCGGCGATGCACGAATAGCCCTTGGGCCACTCCATGCGGCCGTTCTTCTCGACGCCCTTGTTGCTCACGGTGCCGCTGCCGACGATGCTGCCGGCGCGCACGTTGCGCGTCTTGGCGATATGGGCGATGAGCTGGCCGAAATGGAAGGTCATCTCGGGGCCCGCATCGCAGAGGCCGACCTTGCGACCGTTCCAGTTGCTCTGCAACTGCAGGTGCACGCGGCCGTCCTGCCAGGCGTCGCCGAGTTCGTCGAGCGTTACGGCCACGGGGCTGAAGGCGGTGGCCGGCTTGCTCTGGAAGAAGCCGAAACCCTTGGCCAGCTCGGCCGGAATCAGGTTGCGCAGGCTGACGTCATTGGCCAGCATCACGAGCCGGATGCCGTCGAGCGCCTGCTCGGGCGTTGCGCTCATCTTCACGTCGCCGGTGACCACCGCGATCTCGGCCTCGAAGTCGATGCCCATGGCTTCGCTCGGCACCACCACGTCGTCGGTGGGGCCGAGAAAGTCATCGCTCGCGCCCTGGTACATCAGCGGGTCCTGGTAGAAGCTCTCGGGCACCTCGGCATTGCGCGCCTGCCGCACCAGTTCGACATGGTTCAGGTAGGCCGAGCCGTCGGCCCACTGGTAGGCGCGCGGCAGCGGCGCCATGCACATCGCGGGGTCGAACGGAAAGGAATGGCGTGCGCGGCCGGTGTTGACCGCGTCATACAGGTCCTGCAGCTGCGGGCTCATGAAGCCCCAGTCGTCCAGCACCTGCTGCAGCCGGCTGGCGATGCCGGTGGCGTAGTGGGCGAGCGTGAGGTCGCGCGAGACGACGACGAGCTGGCCGTCGCGCGAGCCGTCCTTCAGGGTGGCGAGTTTCATGATGGCAGGTGCGTGGGCAGGGACTCGGCAGCGGCGCCGCGCCCCCACTAAACTGGGTGATTGGCCGGCAGTGTACCGAGGTGTTCCGGGTGAACCTCCGCGCCGCACGGCCACTCCACACCCCATGCCGACGCTCGCCGCCGCCTCCCTGCCGCCGCCCGCCGCGCCGCCGCCGGCCCGGCCGCGCTGGCGCGCGCTCGTCGGGCTGACGCTGGTGGTGGCGCTGGCGCACCTGCTGCTGCTCGGACTGGCGCCCACGGCCATGGGGCCCGACCCGTCGCCGCTCGCGAGCCGGTTCAGCACGCGGACCATCGTGATCGCGCCGCCAGCCCCGCCCCCGGCACCGCCTGCGGCCGCGGCGCCCGCCGAGGCCCGGCTGGCACCGCCGCCCAAGCCGAGGCGGCCGCGTGAGGCGAGCCCGCCCCGGCCGCGGCCGGCCGTCGCACCCGCACCCGCGCCGGCACCCCGCGTTGCGGAACCGCCGCCGTCCGAAACCTCCGCGCCCGCCGTCGAGGCAGCGATCGACCCGGGCGCCACCCCCGCCGAACAGGCCGCCAGTGCGCCAAGGGGCGCGGCAACCGCCGCAGCAGCCGGCGCCGGCAACGCCGCGCCCAGCGGCGACGGTGCCAGTGCGGCTGGCGCCAACCAGGGCCAGGTCGTCGGCTCCGAATCGCTGCGCATTCCGGGCTCGGTAAAGCTGGCCTTCGCCGTCACCGGCCAACAGGGCACTTCGCCGATGCAGGGCGTCTTCGGCGACCTGGTCTGGCTGCAGGACGGCAGCAGCTACGACGCGCGCCTGTCGCTCAAATTCCTGTTCCGCACCATCCGCAGCCAGCACAGCATCGGCCGGATCGGCCCGACCGGCATCGAGCCGGCACGGTTCTCCGAAAGCCGCAAAGGCGAGGTGGCTTCGCATTTCCTGCGTGACCAGGGCCAGGTGATGTTCAGCAACAACGCGCCGCCGGTGCCGCTGCAGCCCGGCGCGCAAGACCGGCTCAGCGTGGTGATGCAGCTCGGTGGCATGCTGGCGGGCGACCCGGCCCGTTACCCGCCCGGCAGCCGCATCGCGGTCCAGACCGTCGGCCCGCGCGACGCCGGCGTCTGGGTCTTCGTCGTCGAGGGCGAGGAACAGATGAGCGTTCCGGCCGGCAGCTATGCGGTGCGCAAGCTCACGCGCAGCCCGCGGCGCGAAGGCGACGACAAGATCGAGATCTGGCTCGCGCCGGCGTTCGGCTACCTGCCGGTACGGATGAAACAGACACAACCCGACGGCGACTTTGCCGACATGCAGTTGCGCGAATCCCTTCCCGCCGGGCCCGCGAACTGACGCCAGGGTGAAGGCATCGAACCACAGGAACCATAGGAATTAATGCGTTTTCGCTACTTCGCGGACAACCCGCCTTGAAACTGGCGCGTTGATTGCTATGTACACCCCATGAACGCCATCGACATCCTCACAGGCCCTGCAATGAACATGCTCTATGACTCGGAGTCCTTCGTCGTCGTGCACGTGCAGCCGAACGACAGCGAGAGCCCGGCGCTGCCCAACGTGCCGGTGCTCGAACGCCACGGCTTCGAGATCGTGGACAAGCGCTCCGGCAAGGAGGTCTACCTCGACGGTTCCTGGGCCGAACTGTTTCAGCAGCAGATCGCCGCCTGGCAGCTCAACACCCCCACCCAGGAAGAGGTCGAGGACACGCTCGAAGGCTACGCCGAACTGGCGCACACGCCGGTGCTCGTGCACTGAGACCGTCCGCCCGCCGGAACGAAAAAGCGCCCGATCGGGCGCTTTTTCGTTGGCACCGCCGCCGGTCACTTGCGCAGGTAGATCCAGCGGTACATCGGCCCAACGAGCAGCAGCACCGCGACCAGCCGGCAGACCTGGAACGCCGTGACCACGGGCACGCCGAGCTGCAGCACCTTGGCGGTGATCGACATCTCGGCGATGCCGCCCGGCGAGGTGCTGAGGATCATGGTGGCCGGATGCAGCCCCGTTGCCCAGGCCAGCAGCCAGGCCGCCACGGCGCAGAGCACCAGCATCGCGACCGTGCCCAGCGCCACGGCGCCCAGCCAGCGCGGCGCCGTGTAGAGAAATTCTCGGCTGAAGCGCACGCCCAGGCTCACCGCGATAACGAGCTGCGCGGTGTTCGACAGCCACGTCGGCACCGCCGACAACGACAGGCCCGCCACGGTGAGCCCCATCGCCACCAGCAGCGCACCCATGAACCAGGGGTTGGTGCGGCCCAGCGCCCGCATCGCGAGCCCGCCGATGCCGGTGACAACCGCCAGCAAGGCAAGCCCGCCGGCATTCACCTCGCGCAGGGCTGCCGGGTTGATCTCGAGCCCGTGCAAGCCGCTCCACTGCATCGCGAACGGAATGGTGATGGTCACCACCACCAGCCGCAGGCTGTGTGCAGCGGCGACGAGGTCGGTGCGCGCCCCGGCCGATTCGGACAGCAGCGTCATTTCCGATGCACCGCCGATCGCGCCCGCGAAGTAAGTGGTGGCTCTCATCGATTTCGGCGGTACCTGCGGCATCCGCTTGGCTTGCAAGGCGTGCAGCCAGTGGCCGAAGCCCCAGCCCAGCAGCAACGCCCAGGCGATCGCGAGCGCAATGGCCCACCAGATGCCGGCCACCAGCGCCACCACCTGCGGCGTGAAATAGAGCCCGAGCACCGTGCCGATGGTCCATTGGCCCGCGTTGCGCAGCGGCGTGAAGCTCGCGGTCGGCGCGCCGGCGATCGATGCCACCGACACCGCGAGCAGCGGACCGATCATCCAGGGCAGAGGCGTGTGCAGCGCCAGGCAGACTTCCGCCGCGGCGAGTGCAAGCAACAGCGTGGCCAGCACGCGAACCAGAAAGCGGAAAGACAACACGGGAAAAAGCGGAAATGGACGGCACGGCGTGCACATGCCAACGCATAGTATGGCGCGATGCAACGCCTCCACTTCCCCGCGCGGGCTTCCCGCATCCTCGGACCGCTGCTCGCCGCCGTGGCGCTTTCCGCCTGCACGACGGGCCTGCAGCACAAGCCCGATGCCCCCATCGCGCAGCGCGCCGCCGCGCTGCTGCCGGCCGACGTGCTGATCCTCGGCGAGCAGCACGACGCGCCTGCGCACCATGCGATCGAGCGCGAGACCGCCGAGGCGCTGGCCGGCCAGGGCCGGCTCGCGGCGCTGGTGCTCGAGATGGCCGAGGAAGGCACCGGCGCCGTCTCGCTCGGCCCGAAGGCCACCGAGGCGCAGGTGCGGGCCTCGCTCGCCTGGAACGACAAGGCCTGGCCCTGGACGCACTACGGGCCGGCCGTGATGGCGGCGGTGCGCGCCGGCGTGCCCGTGATCGGCGGCAACCTGCCGCGTGCGCGCATGAAGAACGCCATGGCCGACGTCTCCCTCGATGCGCAGCTCGGCGGCGAAGCCTACCGGGCGCAGCAGGACGCGGTGCGCGAAGGCCACTGCGGGCTGCTGCCCGAATCGCAGATCGGCCCCATGACGCGCATCCAGGTGGGCCGCGACCGCGCGATGGCCCAGGCTGTCGTCAAGGCGCGCCAGCCCGGCAAGACGGTGTTGCTGATCGCCGGTGCCGGCCATGCCACCAAGGCGCTCGGCGTGCCGCAGCACCTGCCGACGGACGTGACGGTCAAGGCCGTCCGGCTCCAGGCCGGCGCGTCGCCCGACCCCGACGAAGCGACCCGGACGCGGTCGGAGTACGACGCCGTCTGGTTGACGCCCCCGCTGCCGCCGAAAGACTACTGCGCCGCGCTGCGCGGCCGGCCGTAGCGCCGCGGCCGTCGCCTCAGGCCGACTTCCTGATCGAATCGGCCAGCGTGTTGACCAACGTGTCGATGTGCTGCTTCTCGACGATGTACGGCGGCGCGATCACCAGCACGTCGCCTGCGGGCCGCACCAGCGCCCCGTTGCGGAAGCAGTCCAGGAAGATGTCGTAGGCGCGCTTGCCCGGCGCGCCCGCGATCGGCGCGAGCTCCACCGCCGCGGCGAGGCCGAGGCTGCGGATGCCGATCACGTTGGGCAGGCCCTTGAAGGCGCTGTGGAACGCATCGCCGAGCACCTTGCCCATTTCGCCGGCGCGCGCGAACAGCTTTTCCTGCTCAAACAACTCGAGCGTGGCGATGGCCGCGGCGCAGGCCACCGGATGGCCCGAATAGGTGTAGCCGTGAAAGAACTCGACCACGTGCTCGGGCGCGTCGGTCTTCATCATCGCGTCGTACAGCTTGTCGCGGCAGATCACGCCGCCGAGCGGGATCACGCCGTTGGTCACGCACTTGGCGAAGTTCAGCATGTCGGGCACCACGCCGAAGTAGTCGGACGCGAAGTTGGTGCCCATGCGGCCGAAGCCGGTGATGACCTCGTCGAAGATCAAGAGGATGCCGTGCTTGTCGCAGATCTCGCGCAGCCGCTTCAGGTAGCCCTTGGGCGGCAGGTACCAGCCCGCCGAACCGGCCACCGGCTCGACGATGATCGCGGCCACGTTGCTCGGGTCGTGCAGCGGCAGGATGCGCGTCTCCAGCTCGACCAGCGGGTCTTCGGCCCACACCGGCTCCTCGTTGTGGATGTAGGCATGGTTCACCGGATCGTGGATGAAGCGCATGTGGTCCACGCGCGGCAGGAAGGCCGAGCCGAACACCTTGCGGTTGCCGGGAATGCCGCCCACCGACATGCCGCCGAAGCCCACGCCGTGGTAGCCGCGCTCGCGGCCGATGAACACGTTGCGGTGGCCCTCGCCCCGCGCGCGGTGGTAGGCCAGCGCCACCTTCATCGAGGTGTCTGCCGCCTCCGAGCCCGAATTGCAGAACAGCACCTTGTTGAGGTCGCCCGGCGCAAGCGAGGCGATCATCTCGGCCGCCTTGAATGCGCGGTCGTTGCTGATCTGGAATGCGGTCGCGTAGTCGAGCGTGTCGAGCTGCTTCTTGATCGCCTCGTTGATCGGCTTCCTGTTGTGGCCAGCGCCCACGCACCACAGCGACGAGATGCCGTCGATCACCTTCTTGCCGTCGTGCGTGGTGAACTCCATGCCGTCGGCGGCGACGAACACCCGCGGCTCCTTCTGGAAGTGGCGGTTGGGCGTGAAGGGCAGCCACTGGTTGCCCATGTTGAAGTCCTGGTAGGCCATGTCTCTCTCCTGCGGTTATATCTGCGGGGAAAATCGCGATTCTGGCACCCCTGCGACAATCACGCCCCTCATGACGACCCCTACGCCCCCCGTGTCCGCCACGCCCGCCTACATCCTGAACCTCTCGTGCCCCGACCGGACGGGCATCGTGCATGCCGTCTCGGGCTTCCTCTTGGAACGCGGCGGCAACATCGAGGAGGCGGCCCAGTACAACGACCACGGCACCGGCCTGTTCTTCATGCGCGTGCGCTTCGCCTGCAGCGCGCATTCCGAGGCGGCGTTGCGCGAGCAGCTCGCGAGCTTCGGCGCAGGCTTCGGCATGAACCTGCAGCTGCATGCCGCGGCCGAGCCCATGAAGACCGTGATCCTCGTCAGCAAGGAAGGCCACTGCCTGAACGACCTGCTGTTCCGCTGGAAAAGCGGCCTGCTCGCGATCGACGTGCGCGCGATCATCTCGAACCACCGCGACTTCTACCAGCTAGCGGCCAGCTACAACGTGCCGTTCCACCACCTCCCGGTGACGGCCGCGACCAAGGCGCAGGCCGAGGCGAAGCAGCTGGAAATCATCGAGGCCGAGGGTGCCGAGCTCGTGGTGCTGGCGCGCTACATGCAGATCCTGAGCAACGACCTGTGCAAGAGCCTGGCCGGACGGGCGATCAACATCCACCACTCGTTCCTGCCGAGCTTCAAGGGCGCCAAACCCTACTACCAGGCGCACGACCGCGGCGTGAAGCTCATCGGCGCCACCGCGCACTACGTGACGGCCGACCTCGACGAGGGCCCGATCATCGAGCAGGACGTGGCGCGCGCCGACCACACCGATACCGTCGAAGACCTCACGGCCCGCGGCCGCGACACCGAGAGCCAGGTGCTCGCGCGGGCGGTGAAGTGGCACAGCGAGCACCGGGTGCTGCTGAACGGGCACAGGACCGTGGTGTTCAGGTAACCCAGCGCCCGCTTCCGGCCCGCGTCAGTTGCGGTTCGGATTGTTCGGCCGGCGGTCATGCCGGTTCGGCACGCCGTCCCCGTCGCGGTCCCAGCCACCGCGGCGGTATTCCCAGCGGCCGTCATGCTGATCCCAGCGCGGCGCGCGGTAGGCATAGCCCGGACGTGCGCGCACATAGGTTCCGCGCACCCACACATGGCGTCCACTGCGCCACTCGTAATGCCCCGGCGACCACACGTAGCCGCGGCGCGGCGGCGGCACGCGCTCATAGCGGGGCGGCGGCGGCGGCACCTGGATGGTGACCACGGGCTGCGCCTGCGCGGTGGTGGGAAGCATCAGCGCACCGCCTGCGGAAAAGAGCGAAGCGGCGCCGATGGAAAGGGTGATTGCGAGTTTTTTCATGGGGAGCCCTCATGAAGTTGTTGGAACCTTCATGCTGCAGGGCCCATGTGTACCGCCTGTAAGCGCTGCCCGTGATCTTGTGTAGAGGTGTATCGCGAAAATGAGCAGCTTCCTCGGTGCTCACTCCTGCAATTCGCGAAGATCGATCGCCGCGGCCATGGCGGCATGGCCGGCCCGGTTGGGATGCAGGTGGTCGCCGTTGTCGTAGGCGGGGTTCAGCGCCAGGGGGTTGCCCGGGTCGCGCAGCACGGCATCGAAATCGACCACGCCATCCACATCCTGGCGGCTGCGGATCCAGCGGTTGACCTCGGCGCGCATGGCCTCCGAACGCTCGGTCCAATAGGGCGTGTTCCCGAACGGCGGCACGGTCCCGATCAGCACCTTCACGCCCTTGGCACGCGCCTGCCTGATCAATTGCTGCAGGCCTTCGGTGATGCGCTCGGCCGTCGCCACCTCGTGCGCGGGCGTGGGCCGTCCCGGCATGCCGGGGAACACGCTGCGGCCAATGTCGTTGGTGCCGAGCAGCACGATCGCATGCGTCACGCCGGTCTGCCCGAGCGCATCGCGCGCAAAGCGCGAGAGCCCGTTCGGCCCGACCCCGTCGACCAAGAGCCGGTTGCCGCCGATGCCGAGGTTCAGCACCGACACCGGCGCTGCGGCCGCGGGGCTGCCGCGCAGCCGCGTGGCCAGCATCTCGGGGTACGAACCGTCGCCCGCCTCGCCGCCGCCCGCCGTGATCGAATCGCCGAGCGCCGCCACCACGCGCACGGGCTGCAAGGTCGTCACATCGAGGCCGGTCACGATGTGGCTGAGCGGCAGGGGCGCGACGTCGTCGGGCTTCGCCACCGCCACGGCGTTGCCGCCCGCCACCCAGCTCGTGTCCGGCGCCTGCAGGTGGACCGTCGCGAACGGTGCGGCGCGGTCGAAGAAGACACTGACCGCGACGGCCTTCCCGGCCTCGACCTTCAGCGCCACGCCGTCGCTCCATGCCTCTGCGCCCGGCGCGACGACCATGCCCGTGCGCCCGCCGAAGCGCAGCATGCGCAGCGACGCCGGCGACACCGCGCCGGCGCCCGTGCCGTGCGCCACGCTGGCCGCGGCGATGTGCAGCGGCGCCTTGCCGAAGCGGTTCGAGAAGCGGATGCGAACGCGTTCGCCGGCCAGCGACGATGCGAACTGCTGCCTGAGCGTCTGGCCCTGGAAGGCGTCGCCACCCGGGCGCGGGGCGGCCGCCTTGAGCAGGGGGTTGGCGCTGAGCTCGCGAAAGTCGACCGGCGCCACCGCCCATGCGGCCACCCAGTGCGCCTCGACGGGCTGCCGCACGCGCGCCTCGGGCTGCACCGCCTGCGCGGCCACTGCGCCGGCAAGCAGCAGCACGCCCACCGCGGCCATCCCATGCCGCGGAACGAACTGGCGCAGAGCGGAAGAAAGCCGACGAAGACCCTGTGTCATGTGCGCAAAGCGGCCCAGTTTACGGAGCCGCCGTGACAGCGCGCCTTACAGGGCCTGGTTCATGGTTACCAAGTGTCGACGTAAGGCCGCGGCGCTTCGCCCGAGGTCCGCGTCGACGCCAATCCGCGCACCAGCCAAGTGCGCGTTTCGGCAGGATCGATCACCGCGTCGATCTCGAGCGTCTGCGCCATGTGGATCGCCTCGCCGTTGGCGTACTGCTCGGCCACGAGCGTCTTGAAGAGCGCATCGCGCTCGGCGCCTTCGGACACCGCCGAAAGCTCCTTGCGGTAGCCGAGCCGCACCGCGCCCTCGAGTCCCATCGCGCCGAACTCGCCCGTCGGCCATGCCACCGTGAACACCGGCGCGTCGAAGCCGCCGGCCGTCATGGCCTGCGCGCCGAGCCCGTAGCCCTTGCGCAGCACCACCGCGAAGAACGGCACGCGCAGGTGCGAAGCCACCATGAACATGCGGCACACATGGCGCACCTGCGCCTCGGCCTCGATCTCCGGTCCGACCATGAAACCCGGCGTGTCGCACAGAGAGACGATCGGCAGCCCGTGCGCATTGCACAGCTGCATGAAGCGCGCCGACTTGTCGGCGGCCTCCACGTCGATGGCGCCGCCGAGATGGTGCGGGTTGTTCGCCATGAGTCCGACCGGCCGTCCTTCGATGCGCGCGAGCGCGGTCACGATGCCTGCGCCGAAGCCCGCGCGCAGTTCGAGCAGCGAGCCGCTGTCGGCCACGCCGCGCATCGCGGCGCGCACGTCGTACACGCGCAGACGGTTCTCGGGCACCACGTGGCGCAGCCCGCGCGGGTCGGCGCATTGCCAGTCGTCGACCGGCCCCTGGAAGTACGACAGGTACTGCTTCGCCGCCGCCACCGCGGCGGCCTCGTCGTCGACCAGGATGTCGATCACGCCGTTGCGCGATTGCACGCTGCTCGGCCCGATCTGCTCGGGCGTGAAGGTGCCGAGGCCGCCGCCCTCGATCATCGCGGGGCCGCTCATGCCGATGTTGCTGGCGCGCGTGGCAATGATCACGTCGGCGCAGCCCAGGAGCGCCGCGTTGCCCGCGAAGCACCGCCCGTGCACGATGCCGATCACCGGCACCTTGCCCGAGAGCGCGGCGAACTGGCTGAACGTGTGGTTGTTCAGGCCCGCGACGATCGGCATGTCGGTGTCGCCGGGCCGCCCGCCCCCGCCTTCGGCGAACAGCACCACGGGCAAGCCGAGCTGGTGCGCCACCGCGAGCAGCCGGTCCGTCTTGTGGTGGTTGCGCATGCCCTGCGTGCCCGCGAGCACCGTGTAGTCGTAGGCCAGCACGGCGCAGCGCGAACGCTCAGGGCCGAACTGCCTGGCATTGATGCTGCCGAGGCCGGTCACCATGCCGTCGGCGGGCGTGTTGGCGATCAGGTCCTCGAGCGTGCGGCGGCGCGTCTGCGCGGCCACGGCGAGCGCGCCGTATTCGATGAAGTTGGCCGGATCGTCGGCCGTGTCGCACAGGTCCGCGATGTTCTCGCGCGCGGTGCGCCCGCCCTGCGCATGTCGCTTCGCGACGGCCGCACCGCGGTTCGCGTCGAGCGTGAACGCATGGCGGTCGATGACCTTCTGCAGGTCGGGGCGGATCGCATCGAGGTCGCGCGCCTCGCTCGCCTCGGCTTCTGCGGCGTGCGCATCGACGGCCTCGAGCCGCACCAGCGACTGACCTTCGACGAGGTAGTCGCCCGGCTCGGCCAGCAGCGCGACCACGCGGCCCGCCACCGGCGCGTGCAGCAGGTGCTCCATCTTCATCGCTTCGAGCACGCCCAGCTGCGCACCGGCCGGCAGCACGTCGCCCACGGCCACCTCGAACTGCACGAGCTTGGCGGGCATGGGCGCCTTCACGGTCAACCCCTCGTCGGCCGCTTCCGAGGTCGGCGGCGCGCTGGACGAAGGGGCCTTCGGCCGCTGCCGGCGCACGTCGTTGTTTTCCAGCGCCGCAGCGTCCGCCAGCAGGTCGCCGAGGTGCGCCTCGACGAAGCGTGTGTGCACCGCCTGGCTGGCGAACTCGGGCCGCGCCGCGATGGCGCGCAGCAGCGACAGGTTGGTGGCGATGCCGTCGATGTGGCATTCGCCGAGCGCGCGCAGCGAGCGTCGCAGCACGTCGGCGAACTGCGCCGAAGGCGAATGCACGATCAGCTTGGCAAGCAGGGTGTCGTAGTGCGGCGATGGCGCAAGCCCCGCATAGCCGTGCGTGTCGACGCGCACACCCGGCCCCGCGGGCAGGTCGAAGCGCGCGAGCACGCCGCCCGAGGGTCGGGCATGGCCTTGCGCGTCGAGCGTCTCGGCATTGATGCGCCACTGCACCGCGAAGCCGCGCTGCGGTGCAGTGCGGCCCGGCGCCACACCGAGCGCATCGAGGCGCTGGCCCGCGGCCACCGCCACCTGCAGCTGCACGAGGTCGAGGCCGGTGACCGCCTCGGTCACCGTGTGCTCGACCTGCAGGCGCGCATTGGCTTCGATGAAGACGAACGGAAGCGTCGGCGAAGCGGCATCGACCAGGAACTCGAAGGTGCCGAGCCCGCGGTAGCCAACGGCCTCGGCCATGCGCAGCGCGGCCTGCGTGAGCGCAGCGCGCAGCGGCTCGGCGAGCGAGGGGCTGGGCGCGATCTCGACGAGCTTCTGGAAGCGCCGCTGCAGCGTGCACTCGCGCTCGCCGAGGCTCGCCACGGCCGCGCCGTCGCCGAGCACCTGCACCTCGATGTGGCGGGCATGGCGCATCAGCCGCTCGACGTACACGCCCTCGACGCCGAAGGCGGCCCTGGCCTCCGACATGCAGCGCGCATGCGCCTCGGGCAGTTCGTCCGCCCGCAGCACCGCGCGCATCCCGCGCCCGCCGCCGCCGCCGATCGCCTTGATCATCACGCCCTCGGCGCCCTGCGCCTGCTGTTCGGCGAAGAAGGCCTGCGCCTCGGCGAGTGTCACCGCGCCGGCACTGCCGGGCATCACCGGCACGTCACACTGCGTGGCCAGCGCACGCGCCTTCGCCTTGTCGCCGAACAGCGCGAGCTGCGCCGGCGTCGGGCCGATGAAGACGAGCCCAGCCGCCTCACAGGCCTCTGCGAAATCGGCACGCTCGCTGAGGAAACCGTAGCCGGGATGCACCGCATCGCAGCCTTGCGCGCGCGCGACGGCCATCAGCGCCGCGATGTCGAGGTAGGCCGAGGGCCCGGTGGCCTCGAGCGCCACAGCAGCATCGGCAAGCTGCGCATGCAGCGCCTCGGCATCGTCGCGCGCATGCACCGCCACGCTCGCGATGCCGAGATCGCGCAGCGCGCGCACCAGCCGGACCGCGATCTCGCCGCGGTTGGCAATCAGGACTTTGGAAAACACGAAGAAGCCTTTCAGGTCTGGTCTTTGAGCAGGCGCCGCAGCACCTTGCCCGCGCCGGTGGTCGGCAGCGCATCGATGAAGCTCACCGCGCGCGGCGCCTTGTAGCTCGCCATGTTCTCGCGCGACCACGCGATCAGCGCATCGGCTTCGAGCGCGACACCGGGCTTCTTCACGATGAAGGCCTTGACCACCTCGCCCTTCTCGGGGTCGGGCTGCGCGACCACCGCCGCCTGCGCCACCGCGGGATGCTTGATGAGGATGGTCTCGACCTCTTCGGGGAACACGCTGTAGCCCGAGACCTTGATCATTTCCTTGAAGCGCCCGATGAAGGTCAGGTAGCCGTCGGCGTCGAGCTTGCCCATGTCGCCCGTGTGGACCCAGCCGTTGCGCAGCGTGGCGGCCGTGGCCTCGGGCTTGTTCCAGTAGCCCTTGAAGGTGCCGGGGCTGGTCAGCACGATTTCGCCGACCTCGCCGGTGGGCATGTCGGCGCCGGTGTCGGCATCGGCGATGCGGATCGACACGCCCGGCACCGGAATGCCTTGCGTGCCCCAGCGCGGCGCATGGTGCGGCGTGTAGGTGTCGCAGGTGTGCGTTTCGCTCAGGCCGTAGGCGGCTTCGAACGATGTGCAGTTCGGCGCATGCGTACGCCACTGCGCGGCGAGCGGCTCGGTGAAGGCGATGCCGAAGCTCGTGACCGGATTGCGCCGGAGGCTCGAGAGATCGAAGCTGGCGATGTCGGGCACCTGCATGCAGGCCACGTTCATCGGCGCGATGCTGTACCACCAGCTCACCCGGTGCGCCGCGATCGCCTGCAGCGCGGCGCGCGGGTCGAAGCGGTGCAGCAGCACCGACGCCGCGCCCGTGAGCACCGGCACGTTCACGCCCATCAGCATGCCCGCGATGTGATAGAGCGGTGCGATCGACAGCAGCACGTCCTGGTCCGTCACGCCGTTGCAGTCGGCCGCGGCACGCGTCTTGAAGAGCGCATTGCCGTAGCTCAGCATCGCGCCCTTCGGCAGCCCCGTGGTGCCCGAGGTGTAGGTCATGAGCGCCACGTCGTCGAGTTCGACGGCCACGGGCTGCGGCACGGCAACGCTTCGCATCACCGCAAGGAAGTCTTCGCACCCGCCGGGCACGCTGCGCGCGGTGCCGCGCTCTACCGCAAGTTCGGGCGGCAGAGCGAGTGTCGGCTCGGTCGGCAGCAGGTCGGCGTAATGCACCACGAACACGTGCGCGATCGCACTGTCGGGCTGCACCTTGCGCACCACCGGCAGCAGCGGCGCGGCCGCAACGATCACGCGGGCCTTCAGGTCGTTGACCTGGTAGGCGAGCTCGTGCTCCTTGTTGAGCGGACCGCTCGGGCAGACGATGGCACCGATCTTCTGGATGCCGAAGTGCGCCACCAGGTACTGCGGACAGTTGTTGAGAAAGAGCACCACGGGCTCGCCCTTTGCCACGCCGATCGCCTGCAGCCGCGCCGCGAAGGCATCGCTCGCGCGGTCGAGCTCGGCCCATGTCATGGTGTGGCCGTACCAGATGCAGGCCGCACGCTCGCCGCGCTCGCGCGCATGGGTGCGCAGGTACGCGTGCAGTGGCTGCTGGGGCCGGGGCGGCAGTTCGCTCAATGCGCGCGCCGCTTCAGTTGCCGTTGCTGTTGTCTCCATGGCGTCACTTCCTCAGGGTTATCGATAGCCGCCTGTGCATGGCAGGCGCTTGCCAATGGTGCATGGTGCACGAACAATCCTACCCATGGGTATAACTTCGGCGACACGGCACAAACCCTCTGCACGCGGCCAGGCCGCTGCGGCGGCAAGGCAGCCCATCATGCGAACCGACCTGCCGCAGGGCACCGGGCGGCAGCGGGCTGCCACGCAGGGCACCGACGTGCAGCGCGAGCGCATCCTGCAGGCTGCGGCAGGGCTCTTCGCCGCCCAAGGCTATGCCAACACCACCATGGCGCAGATCGTGCGCGCACTTGGCGTGACGAAGCCCTTCGTGTACTACTACTTCCGCGACAAGCAGGAGATCTTCGAGGTGCTGTCGTGGCGCCCCACGGTCGACTGCTTCACCGCGCTCGACTTCGCCGCCAACGATCCGCGCCGCGCCAGCGAGAAGGTGCTCGAAGGCATCGAGCGGCTGATCCGCGCGACCGTGGCACACCACCCCTGCGCCTTCTTTCCGTACCGCGAGCCGCAGGTGTACCGGCCCGAGTACCTGGCGGCGGCCAAGAAGCTCGCCAACCACTTCTACGAACTGCTCTGCCCGCTGCTCGAGGAAGCGCGCCGCGACGGCGACCTCGATTTCACCGAAACCAAGATCACCGCGCTGGCGGCTTTGAGCCTGCCCGGTTTTCTCTACACCTGGTACCGCCCGAATGGCCGACTCTCGCCCGACGAGGTGGCGGCCGAACTCACCGGGCTCGCCACCCGGGTGATCGGCCTTCGCACGCCGGCGCCGCGCTGAAGGCGTGAAGGCCGTCGGCTTTGCCGCGAAGCGTTTTCTTGAAAACCATGGGAGACAAACAGCAATGACACCGAAGACCGCACGCCTCGCCCCTGTCGCACTCGCCGCGCTGCTCGCCCTCGCAGGCACTGCACAGGCCCAGGAGGCCACCTACAAGGTCGCCTACATCGATCCGCTGTCCGGGCCTTTCGCCAACGTCGGCGAACTGATGCTGACGCACATCCAGTTCGCGGTGGAAGAGATCAACGCCAAGGGCGGCGTGCTCGGCGGCACCAAGCTGCAGCTGCTGCAGTTCGACAGCAAGCTCTCGGCGCAGGAGAGCCAGAGCGCGCTGCAGGCCGCGATCGACCAGGGCGCCAAGGCCATCATCACGGGCGGCTCGGGGTCGTCTGTGGTCGCCGCGCTCGTGCAGTCGGCGAACCGCTGGAACCAGCGCAACCCGGGCAAGGAGCTGATCGTGCTGAACCACTCGTCGGTCGATCCCGAGATGACCGGCAAGAACTGCAGCTTCTGGCACTTCCAGACCGAGGCCAACACCGCGATGAAGATGAAGGCGCTGGCCAACTACATCAAGAAGACGCCCGACATCCAGAAGATCTACCTGCTGAACCAGGACTACGCGCACGGCAAGCAGTGGGCCAGCTATGGCCGCCAGATGGTGGGCCTGGCGCGGCCCGACGTGCAGTTCGTCGGCGAGACGCTGCATCCGATCGGCCGCGTGAAGGACTTCTCGCCCTACATCGCGAACATCCGCCAGAGCGGCGCCGATTCGGTGATCACCGGCAACTGGGGCCAGGACATGACCCTGCTGCTGAAGGCTGCGGGCGACGCGGGCTACAACCTGCGCTACTTCAACCACAGCGCGGGCTCGGTGCCCGGCACGGTGCTCGCGGTGTCGCAGGCCAAGACGGGGCAGCTCACCTGGGTCGCGGAATGGCACCCCGGCCAGGCCGACACGCCGCGCGCCGAAGCGCTCGCCAAGGCCTACAAGGCCAAGACCGGCAAGGACTTCCTCGCGCCGCGCATCGACCTCACGCCGCGCATGCTGGCAGCCGCCATCAACAAGGCCCGCAGCACCGACAGCGTGAAGGTGGCGAGCGCGCTCGAGGACATGAGCTTCGATTCGGTGGTGGGCCCGGTGCGCATGCGCGCCGAAGACCATCAGCTGCTGCTGCCGCAGGTGGTCAACACCATCGCACCGGTTGACGGCAAGGCCGTGAAGGTGGGCTGGGAAGGCACCGACTACGGCTTCCGCACCGACGCGGTCTACACCGGAAACGAACTGGCGCAGGGCACCGACTGCAAGATGGTGCGGCCCGGGCGCTGAAAACCCGCGCAGGGCGTGGTCTTCGCGCGGCTTCGTACACTGCGCGCATGACCTCTCCCGTTTCGCCCGTGCCATCCGACCCGTACCTCTGGCTCGAGGACATCGACGGGCACGAGCCACTCGAATGGGCCCGCCAGCACAACGCGACGACCGTCGAGCGTTATGCGGCATCACCAGGCTTCGAGCGCATGGCCGAGGGCATCCTCGAAGTGCTCGATGCCGATGACCGCATACCGATGGTGCGCAAGATCGGGCCCTTCTTCTACAACTTCTGGCGCGACCGCCAAAACCCCAAGGGGCTTTGGCGGCGGACCACGCTGGCCGAATACCGCAAGCCGCAGCCCGCATGGGAGACCGTGCTCGATCTCGATGCGCTCGCGGCGGCCGAGAACGAGAACTGGGTTTGGCACGGCGCCGATGCCCTGCAGCCCGGCTACCGGCGCTGCCTGCTGTCGCTCTCGCGCGGCGGCGCCGATGCCGACGTGGTGCGCGAGTTCGACCTCGAAGACAAGCAGTTCGTGGCCGGCGGCTTCGAACTGCCCGAGGCCAAGAGCAGCGTCGGGTGGAAGGACATCGACCATCTCTACGTGGCCACCGATTTCGGCCCCGGCTCGATGACCACCTCGAGCTATCCGCGCATCGTGAAGGAATGGCGCCGCGGCACGCCGCTGGCCGGCGCCGAGACCGTCTACGAGGCTGGCATGGACGACATGACGGCCAGCGCCTGGCGCGACACCACGCCCGGCTTCGAGCGCGACTTCGTCTCGCGCCAGATGGATTTCTACGACAGCGAGACCTGGCTTCGCACGCGCGACGGCCGGCTCGTGAAGATCGACGTGCCCGACGACGCGAACACCGACATCACGCGCGAGTGGATGCTCGTCGAGCCGCGCAGCCCCTGGACCGTGGGCGGCACCACCCATGCGCCCGGCTCGCTGCTGGCCGCGCGCTTCGACAACTGGATGGCGGGCCGGCGCGAGCTCACGGTGCTGTTCGAGCCCGGCGAGACCACCGCGCTCGACGACTATTCGTGGTCCCGCCACCACCTGATCCTCAACGTGATGCACGACGTGGTGAACAAGCTCGAGGTGCTCACGCCGCAACCGGGCCAGGCACCGTGGCAGCGCGAGCCCCTGGGCGGCGCGCCGGCGCTGTCGACCATCGCGGCCGGCGGCATCGACGAGGACGAGAACGACGACTACTTCCTCACGGTGAGCGGCTTCCTGCAGCCGACCACGCTCTACATGGGCACCATCGGCGGCGGCGAGCCCGCGCCGCTGAAGCACAGCCCTGCGTTCTTCGATGCCGAGCGCTTCCGCGTGAGCCAGCATTTCGCCACCTCTAAGGACGGCACCCGCGTGCCCTACTTCGAGATCGCGCCCAAAGACCTCGAGGCCAACGGCCGCAACCCGACGCTGCAGTACGCCTACGGCGGCTTCGAGATCTCGCTGCAGCCGAGCTACAGCGGCAGCATCGGGCGCGCATGGCTCGAACGCGGCGGCGTCTACGTGGTCGCGAACATCCGCGGCGGCGGCGAGTACGGCCCGCGCTGGCACCAGGCGGCGCTGCAGCAGAACCGGCTTCGCACCTGCGAGGATTTCGCGGCCGTGTCCGAGCACCTGTTCGCACGCAACATCACGTCGCCGCAGCACCTCGGCGCCATGGGCGGCAGCAACGGCGGGCTCTTGATGGGCAACATGCTCACGCTGTACCCGCAGCTCTACGGCGCCATCGTGAGCGAGGTGGCGCTGCTCGACATGCGGCGCTACACGCAGCTGTCGGCAGGCGCCTCGTGGATCGCCGAGTACGGCGACCCGGATGATCCGGAGGAATGGACCTGGCTCCAGGCCTTCTCGCCCTACGAGAACGCGAAGCCCGGCGCGAAGTACCCGCCCGCGCTCTTCACCACCTCGACGCGCGACGACCGCGTGGGCCCGGTCCATGCGCGAAAGATGCACGCGAAGCTCGCGGCCATGGGCCACCCGACCGCGTTCTACGAAAACATGGAAGGCGGCCACAGCGCGGCGGCGGACAACAAGGCCGCGGCCTTCATGGACGCGCTGGGCTACGCCTTTCTCTGGCAGCACATCGGGACATCGGCATGAAAAGCAGCAGCAGCAGCGGCACCGCGGTCCTCGAACTGATCGGCGCACCGACCGACGTGGGCGCCAGCGTGCGCGGTGCCGGCATGGGCCCCGACGCGCTGCGCGTGGCGGGCCTGCCCGAGGCGCTTTCCGCGCAGGGCTTCGAGGTGATCGATCGCGGCAACCTCGCGGGTCCGGCCACGCCGTGGACGCTGGCGGCGAACGGGCTGCGCCACCTCGACGAGGTGATCGCCTGGAACCGCTCGGTGTATGCAGCCATCGACACCGCGCTCGGTGCCGGCCACGTGCCGCTCATGCTGGGCGGCGACCACTGCCTCGCGATCGGCTCGATCAGCGCCGTGGCCTGGCATGCGCGCAAGCGCGGACGCAAGCTGCGCGTGCTGTGGCTCGATGCGCACTCCGACGTCAACACCGAGACCACCAGCCCGAGCGGCAACCTGCATGGCATGCCGGTGTCGTGCCTGCTGGGCCATGGGCCGGCGGCGCTCACCGGCTGGAGCGGCGAGCGCGCCGCGGTCGAACACGACGCGATCCGCTTCATCGGCATCCGCAGCGTCGATGCCGACGAGAAGGAGGCGATTCGCACGCTCGGCCTGCATGTGTTCGACATGCGCCACATCGACGAGCACGGCATGCGCACCACCATGACGGAGGCGCTGCAGGACGTGGACGAAAACACCCACCTGCATGTGAGCTTCGACCTCGACTGCCTCGACCCGGGCATCGCGCCCGGCGTGGGCACGGGCGTGCGCGGTGGCCCGACCTACCGCGAGATGCAGCTGTGCATGGAGATGATCGCCGACACCGGTCGCCTCGGCTCGGCCGACGTCGTCGAACTCAACCCCGCACTCGACGTGCGCAACCAGACCGCCGAGGTCGCCGTCGAGCTGCTGCAGAGCCTGTTCGGCAAGTCGACGCTGGTGCGCTGAGGCCGGCGCGAATCAGGGCCGCTGCTCGACCTGCGAAGTGACTGCCCGGTTGGCGTATTGCTGGTAGGCCGGCAGCGCGATCGCGGCCACGATGCCGAGCACGAACAGGATCGGCATCAGCCACGCGCCGATGAGCACGCTCGTCGTGTTCGGCGGCGGCGGCGCGCCGAAACGGTTGCTGCCCGGGCTGCCCGACTTGAACACCCAGATGAGCGCCACCAGCGGGATCAGCGCCAGCAGCAGCATCCAGCCGGACCAGTCCATGTCGTGCGAGCGCTGGATGCCGATCAGCACGTAGAACACGAGGTAGGGAATGGAAATCACCAGGGTCATCAGCCCGATGGCGCCTTCGGACTCGCCGGCGCCCGCGAAGCCGATGACCGCGCCGAACGCGAAGGCCGCCGCAATGAACAGAAGGTACGAATAGAAGGTGTACGCGAGGAAACGCGCGCGCCCGATACGGCCCTTGGCGGACCACAGCTTCACGGGCTGCACGCCGGGGTCGCCGTCGTAGACGTCGGCCACCGCGGCGCGCGGGGCGGCATAGGGATTGGCTGCTTGTTCTGACATGATTCTTCTCCTCTTGGTTGATGAAAACGTTGTGCCTGGGCACGCTACAGAAGGCCCGCCCGCTTGACGGCGTGGTAGCGGTTGACCAATGCGACCGCCAGCCCGGCCGGCTCGACATCGACCGACAGCGGATCGTTGCCGACCACGCGCGCAAAGGCGTCGCGGCGCGACTGCTCGAACAGGTGGGCCGCGGCCACTTCGACCGCATCCTGCGGCCGTGCGATCTGCTGGCCCGCGATGCGCCCGAGCACCCGCTCGCGCAGGCTCGCGACCAGCACCAGGTGCTTGCGGCGCAGCAGCCGGACCGCGGGGCGCAGCTCGGCGGCATCTTCATCGCGGAAGTTGGTCAGCACGATGACCAGCGCGCGCCGCGGCTGTACGGCGAGCAACTGCTGCGCCGCGAGCAGATAGTCCGAATGCGTGGCGCCGGGCTGGATGTCGTGCAGCCGGTTCATCAGCGCATTGAGCGTGGCCGTGCCCTTGCGCGGCGCGAAGTCTCGCCGCTCGGCGGGCGCGCAGCCGAAAGTCATGGCGCCGACCTCGTCGCCCTCTTTCAGCGCCACGTAGCTCAGCAGCATCAGCGCGTTCAGCGCCTCGTCGAAATGGCTGCCGGCCTGCGCTGCAGTGCCGGTCTCGTCGGCCCGCATGCGGCGGCCGCAGTCGAGCAGGAAGAACACGCACTGGTCGCGGTCGTCCTGGTACTCGCGCACGATCGGCCGGCGGTGGCGCAGCGTGGCCTTCCAGTCGATGTGGCGCAGCGAATCGCCGGTGCGGTAGTCGGCGAGCTGGCGGAAGTCGGTGCCGAGGCCGCGCTGCGCATAGGTCTTGATGCCGATCTGCGCCAGGCGCCGGTCGCCCGAGAGCCAGGCGTAGCGCGCGAGCGCTGCGAAGTTGGGATACACCCGCACGCGCCGCGGCTCGCCGAGCGCCTGCCGCATCTCGAACGCGCCGGCGCGCGTGCGCCAGCGAAGCTGCGTGGCGCCGAACTGCGCCACGCCACGCAGCGTGGCGGTGGCCGTGTAGCGCAGCGTCACGCGCGCGGCCGGCGGCACGGTCACCGTCTGCGGCAGCCCTTCGAACGCGAAATGCGCATCCACTTCGTCGAACACCGACACCTGCCAGCCATGCGTACCGTCATTGACGAGCGTCAGGGTCAAGACCGTGGGCACGCCGATCGAGAAGGCGCCCGGCAGCGTGCGCTCGATGCGCAATGGCGCCGCGCGCCACAGCCGCCAGCTGCGCCAGAGATCGATGCCCACGCCCAGCGCACCGGCCCCCAGCAGCAGCCCGGCCGCCGCGGCGACCCCGTCGATCGGCATGCCGAGCAACAGGGCCAGCGCCGCGGCCACGGCCACGCCGCCCAGCACCCAGACGAGGGCGCGCGCGGGGATCGGAACGGCACGCGTCATGGTGTCCGGTGGTTCACAGCCTCGGGGCTTCTACGCTATCGCGCGCCGCGCGCAACAGCGCATCGACGCTGGTGCCCTCGAGCTGCGCATCGGGCGAGATCGTCACGCGGTGCCTGAGCGCCGGCAGTGCCTGCCGCGCCACGTCGTCGGGCGTGATGAAGTCGCGCCCGGCCATCAGCGCAGCCGCGCGCGCGGCACGCACCAGCGCCATGGTGCCGCGCGGCCCCGCGCCCGACGACAGCCCGGGCCAGTCGCGCGTGGCGCGCGCGATGCGCACCGCATAGTCGATCACGCGCTCGTCGGCCTGCACCAGGCACGCGAGCCGCTGCAGCTCGAGCACTTGCGCCTCTTCGAGGCAGGGCGCCACCGCATCGAGCGGAAACTGGTTGCCCGCGCGCTGCAGCGTGGTGAGCTGCACGATCGCGTTCTCCTCGCCGTGGCTCGGATAGCCGATGTCGATCTTCAACAGGAAGCGGTCGAGCTGCGCCTCGGGAAGCGGATAGGTGCCTTCGGTGTCGATCGGGTTCTGCGTGGCCATCACCATGAAGGGGCGCGGCAGCGGCATGGCCCGGCCTTCGAGCGTGACCTGGTATTCCTGCATCACCTCGAGCAGCGCGCTCTGCGTCTTGGCCGGCGCGCGGTTGATCTCGTCGGCCAGCAGCAGATGGGTGAACACCGGCCCCTGGTGCACGCGCAGCCTGCCGATGCCGCCCTCGCCCGGCGCCGAGGGATCGAGCACCGAATGTCCCGTGATGTCCGAGGGCATCAGGTCGGGCGTGAACTGCACGCGCGCATAGCGCAGCGACATGGCCTGCGCGAGCGCACGCGCGAGCAGGGTCTTGCCGAGCCCGGGCACGCCTTCGATCAGCACGTGGCCCGAAGCCACGAGCGCCACCAGCACCTGGTCGACGGCCTCGATCTGGCCGACCACGGCGCGGCCGACCTCGGTGCGCAGTGCCTGCAGCCATTGGGTTGCGCGCGTCAATTCTTCGGGGGAGATGGCTTGCATGGTTGCTCTCGGTTCGGGATCAGGGAAGGAAGGACGAAGAAGAAGTCGAAGTCGACGTGCGGGCGCCGGCTGCGTGCGCGTCGAGGCGGCGGCGCGCTTGCTCCAGCACTTCGAGGTCGAGGGCCATCGCGTCGGGGCCGCGCTCGCGCACCGCCATCGCGCGGCTGAGGCGGGCGGCATCGATGCCCGTGGCCGCGGCGATCGCTTCCGCACGCGCGGTGGCATCGCGCTGCGCATGCTGGCGCAGGTGGCGCCGGGCGGCCTCGTCGAGCGCGCGCAGCTGCGCCGCATGCAGCGCGCCGTTGCCGTGCATGTGCAGGAACGCGGCCGTGCCGCGCACCTGCTCCGCCATCGAGCGCCGGTGGGTACCGGCCGACGGCGCGAGCGGGCCGAAGCGCACGGCGCTGCGCCAGAGCGCCACCACCAGCGCGAGCAGGCCAGCGAGCAGCGCGACCCAGCCCTTGTGCCAGAGCCACTTCAGGAACGGCTCGCGCGCCTCCTCGGTGACGAACCAGACCTCGCTGCCCGCGCGCGCCTGGAGCGCGGCCACCGCGAACAAGGCGTTGTCGGCACGCAGCAGATGGCCGTTGTGCAGCAAGCCCCAGGGCAACACGGTGACGGAGCCACGACCGACGCGCACGCGGATCGCCTCGGTGCCGCGCGGCGCCTGCACGGCCCACAGCGGCGGCTCGGTCTCGTCGGCCGCCACGAACTGCGCGCCGGTCCAGGCAGCGCAGATCCGGAAACTGCGGCCGCCCTGGAACGTCGCGGGCACGCTGTGGGGTTCGGTGACCGCGTGGCAATCGGCGCCCTTCGCGCCCCGGTCGCGGTCGGCGCGCGCGGTGCGGGATGGCTTCGCCGGTGCCGCGGCCTTCTCCTTCTCTTTCTTCTTCTCGTCGTCCGCGTGCTCGGGCTGGGCCCAGTCTTCCTCGACGAGCGGCACCCATTCCTCCAGCATCTCGTCGCGCACCAGATGACCGGGCATCACGAGGTGCCCGCCCTGCTCGACCCAGGCGCGCAGCCGTTCGGCGCGCTCGGGAAAGATGTCCCAGTGGCTCGAACCGAGCAGCAGCCGCGCGTTCGCGGGCGGCATCGCGTCGAGGCTGTTGCGCTGGACGACGGTGGCGCCGAGCGCACGCAGGAGGCCCTGCACCGCATAGAGCGAATTGGTCTTGGCCTCGCCCGACGCGGGCGTCGGCACCTCGGTGTCGGCCCACTCGGTGGCGGACACCAGCCAGCCACCGAGCAGCGCCAGCACCAGCACGGCCGCGATGCGCGCGATCCAGGGGTTCATCGGGGCAGCACCTCGCCGGGCGCCGGTGCCGCGGCGTCCGCCCCGGTACCCAGATGGCGGTCGAACTCGCCGCACACCGCCAGCACCTGCGCGGTGGCAGGCAAGCGCCCGCCGTAGGCCGCGAGCTGCCAGGCATCGACCAGCCGAACCAGGAAGGCCTGCGCCGCGGCGGGCAGCTGCGCGGCCGCGAGCGCGACGCACTCGCCCTCGGTGCTGGCGGCGCGCACCGGCACGCCATGCACATGCACGAGGCGCGACAGGGCGCCGCGGTACAGCAGCGACAGCGCGGGCCGGTGCTGCCCGCGTTGCCAGAGCGCGGCCACGGCGCCGCCGATGTCGTCGGGCAGGCTCAGGGGCCGGATGTCGAGGCTGCCGACGTGGCTCGGCAAGGTGTCGCCGGGCAACCGTCCGCCGGCCGCGCGCACCTGCGTCCAGCGCCGCAGCCGCAACACCAGCCAGGCCAGCGCCAGCGCACCCAGGCCCCACACGAGCCAGCGCGCGCCTTCGGCGACGGCCTTCGCGAAATCGCGCAGCCAAGCGATGCTGCCGTCATCGGACTTTTCGTCTTCCTTGTCGTCGTCCTCGCCGCGGTCCTTGAAGCGCAGTTTCTTCTCGGTCTTCGTGCCGGGCAGGTTGGGGTCGACGCGCAGCCGCTCGACCGCGGCGCCGACCTGCTCGCGTGTGGCGGCCGGTGCGGGCGCGGCCGCCACGGCAGGCAGCGGCACGGCGCATGCGCACAGCAGCGCCAGCACGCTGGCACCGCGCCGCGGCCGGAGGTCAGCGAAAGCCATGCCGGAACTCCTGCTCGATGTCCCAGGCCTCGAGTTCCACGCGCCGGTTCAGGTACATCGCGAAACCGGCCGCGACATAGAAGGGCTCGAGCACGCCGACCACCACCGCGTACGCCGCCGCGGCCAGCAGGCTCTCGCCCGCGCCAGCGGAATTCACGAGCCAGTCCATCACGTCCCTGGCGTCGCCCTCGGGCGCGAACCACAGCAGCAGCGACAGAAGGCAGAAACAGAGCGCCATCTCCACATGGGCGAACACCAGCTGCATGCAGCCGGCGGTGCCGCGCCGTGCATGGAGCAATTGGGCACGGCGCTTGCGACGCGCACTGCCGCGCTGCCCTTCGAGCTGGTCGATCGCCTGCGTGAACGAACGCCAGGGCGAGAAGCGCCGCCACAGCAGCGTGCGAAACCACTGGCCGCCCCAGACCTGCCCGCGCCGCGCCCAGAGGTCGGCCCAGCGCGTGTCCTGGCCGAACACCGCGCGCGAGAGCACGAACAGCAGGCTGCGGTCGAGCCAGGGCTTGAGCCAGAAGATGACGAGACTCGGCAACCAGCCCGCGATCTCGACCGTGCAGAGCGCGAGCACCACCACCACGGCGTACACCGGCAAAAAAGTGCCCCAGACCGAGCGCGCGTGGCGGCGCACCAGCGCGGCGCCGAGGTCCGACGCCTCGGCCATCGACCGGGGACGCAGCACGATCGCCAGGCCGTCAACCTGCATCGCGGCTCCTTGGGGCGGCTGCCCTGCGCGGCCGGCCCTGCCAGCCGAGGTAGGCCAGCACGAGCGCCCAGCAGGCACCGCCGACGCCATATTTCACGGCCGGCGCGACCCACCGCGCCGAGGACCAGAAGGCCTCGACCGCCGCAGCGAGCAACAGCAGCCCGACCACGCCATAGACCACGACCACCGCATCGCGCGCGGCCAGCCGCAGCGCTTCGAGCCGCGTGTGACGCCCGGGCGCGAGCCATGAGTGGCCGAGCCGCAGGCCCGCCGCGCCGGCCAGCACGATCGCCGTGAGCTCGAAGGCCGAATGGGTGACGACGAAGGACAGGAAGTTCCCGGCATGCCCGGCGCCGATCAGGTAGCCGCCGACCGCGCCGATCTGCGTGCCGTTGAACACCAGCACGAAGGCGCTGCCCACGCCCGCGAAGATGCCGGCCGCGAAGCAGCGAAAGCCGATGCCGATGTTGTTCATGACGTAGTAGCCGAACATCTGCCAGTCGTCGCCGGCGCCGCGCGTGCGCCCGAGCGCGTCGGCCTGCGTGCCGTACATCGCGTCGAACTCCTCGACGTCGCGCGCATCGAGCAGGTGCAGGATGAAACCCGGGTCGCGCCAGGCCGCCCAGCCCGCCACCAGCAGCGGCACGAGGAACAGCAGCGCGGCCGCGAGCAGGTAGGCGCGGTGCGCGCGCACGGCCTCTGGAAGGTCGACCAGCGCGAGCCGCCCGAGCCGCGCGAGCCCGTAGTCGTGCCGGCGGTAGATGAGCCGGTGCGCGTTCTGCGTGAGGCTTTCGAGCCGCTCGGTCAGGTGGATCGGATAGGCCCGGGCCTGCGCCAGCGCGAGGTGCTCGCACACGCGGCGGTAGAGCGCGGCCAACCGCGCGCCGTCGAACCGGCGCTTCTTGTCGGCCGTGGCGATGACGGCCTCGAGCTCGGCCCACAGCGGCGCGTAGGCGGCTTCGAAGTCGAGCGGCGTCATCGCCCGCCTCCGCGGCGCCCCATCACCCACTGCGCGACGCCGAGCAGCCGCTGCGACGCACTGGCGCCGTCCGCGCCGGGCGCCAGCACGGGCTCGGCCACGCGCGCGAGCTCGTCCAGGCGCTCGGGCGTCAGCCGCTTGGCGCGCCCGGCCCAGGAGACCACCGCCAGCTGCTCGCGCGCCGACAGCGGCCGGGCCGGCGCCTGCGCTTCGGCAGCGGGCACTTCGCCATGCAGGCTCACTGGATCGCCGAACACGACCAGCGTGCCGGCGGCCAGATCGCCGAGCCGCTTGCTGTCGGCACGCCAGAGCATCGAGACGATGCCGGCGCCATAGAAGGACGGCACGAAGTCGGCCGCGCGCAGCAGGTTGCGCGTGAGCGCGGCGGCAGGGGTCACGGGCAGGCCGGAGTCCATCACCACGCGCAGGCCCATCACGCGCTTGCCGGGCGTCGCCGCCGCGCGCGTGAGCTCGAACACCACGGGGTAGAACCATTCGAGGCAGAAGTAGCTCACGAGCAGGATGCCGGCGCCCATCTTGCCGAGCAGGCCGACGGTCATCGCGATCGCCGCGAAGATGCCGAGCCGGATCGCGAAATCGATCAGGTAGGCGAGCCCGCGCGCCACCAGCCCGGCGGGGCGCAGCGACAGCGCGATGCCCTCGGGGGTTTCGGCGGTGTAGAGCGTGTCGAGTCGCACAGGCGGTACCCGACCTCAGGCCTGGAGTACGACGGTGTCGGCGATCTGGTCGTGCAGGCAGCGGCGCGACGCACGGAAGATGAAGAGGCAATCGACGATGACGAAGATCTGCCCCACCATCGGGATCACGGCCGTGAGGAACTGCAGGCTCTCGCGCAGGCCGAGGATGCGGCCCAGCGACGGCTTGCTGCCGTCGGGGCGCGCGATGCGGATCCGCAAAATCGCCTTGCCGATGGTCTGGCCGCGGGCGGCGAGCAGGTAGCCGTGCAGCGCAACGTAGGTCAAAAAGCCCACGAGGGCGCCGAAAAGCTGGGGTTCCCAGAGGCTGCTGCCGTCGTCGTCCCACACGTTGATCGGCGTGAGCACCGACAGCAGCCAGATCACGCCGACGGCGATGCCGCCGTCGAGCATGGCTGCGAGAAATCGCTTGCTGCGCGATGCAAGCTCACCCGGCTGCGCGTCGCCGGGCAGCACCACGTCTTCGACGTGCGACTGCGGCGGCGCGTAGCGCGCGTCCTCCGTTTGCCCTTCCATGGACCCCTCCAGAAAGCGGTTGAATACTTGTTTGTTTACTTGTCTCAACGATTCTAGTGGGGCGATTTGACAGGCCGGCGCCTCGTCAGCCGCGGTTCGGGGATGGTGGCACGGGGAAGGTGGTGGCCGGGGCGCGCGGCGCCTCCGCGGGCCTGTCGTCGGGCGGCATGTCGGGTCCGCCGCCCTGCAGGAAGCGGTCGACCAGCGTGAAGAAGCGATCGTAGAAGCGATCGTCCGTGAGTGTTTCGCTCGCCACCTTGACCATCGCATCGTCGCTGCCCCCGAACGGCAGCGAGAGCGAGCCGATGGCGCCCACGCCGAGGCTCGCCGAGTTGTTGACCTTCTTGATGCCGTAGCGGTCCTGCAGCGCGGTCGCGAACGCCACGGTGCTCTGCTGTCGCCCCGCGCGGCCGCCTTCGCGCGCGCAGACCACGCGGAACTCGACCTCGACATGCACCTCGGGCGCCGGCTGGAAGCTCTTGCGCCCGGTCACGAGGTCGGCATTGGCCGCCAGCACCATGTAGCCCTGGCTCAGCAGCGCGCGGCGCGCGGCTTCGCAGGTCTGCGCGTCGGTCGCCGGGTAGGTGCGTGTGTGGGTGGTGGTGGAGTCGAATTCCTCGGTCGCGTACGAGGTGCGGCGCGAGGCGCTGCTGCCGCAGCCCGCGACGAGCAGCGCGGCCAACAAGCCCAGCACGAGCGCCGGGCGGCGGAACGCGGCGACGGGCGCGGCGGGAAAAAAAGCGGAAGAACGGATGGGTATGGTCGGCATGGCGCGGCGAATCCTAACCGGCGAGGGTGCCGGCGAGGCTTCGAGCGCAGCCGTTCGCTCCGTGTTCCCGAGCGGCCGGGTTTTTCAGCCGCCCCGGGGCTGGGTCAAGGATAGAGGCCGCGTTCCTGGCGGGCCGTGAGGATGCGCTCGCAAGCCACCGCGTAAGTGGCGGTGCGCAGCGTGATCTTGTGCTTGTCGGCCGTGTCCCAGATGTGGTTGAGCGCATTCATCATGATGCGGTCGAGGCGCACGTTGATCTCGTCCTCGTCCCAGAAGAAGGACGAAAAGTCCTGCACCCACTCGAAGTAGCTCACGGTCACGCCGCCGGCATTGCAGATCACGTCGGGCACCACGAGCACGCCGCGCTCGGCGAGGATGTCGTCGGCCATGGGGACCGTCGGGCCGTTGGCGCCTTCGAGCACGAGCTTGGCGGTGGTGGTCTTCGCGCGCTCGGCCGTGATCTGGCCTTCGAGCGCGGCCGGAATGAGGATGTCGCAGGCCACGCCCCAGAAGTCTTCGTTCGGCACGATGTCGCCGCCGGCCTTGAAGCCGACCACCCCGTCGGTGCGCGAGATCGGCACCAGTCGGGTCAGGTCGAGGCCGTTGGGATTGACGATGGTGCCGGTGTGGTCTTGCACCGCCACGATCTTGGCGCCGGCTTCCGCGAAGAGTTCGGCCGCGACCGAGCCCACGTTGCCGAAGCCCTGCACCGCGATGCGCGCGCCGCGCAGGTCGAGGCCGAGGCGGCGCGCCGCTTCGCGGCCGGTGACGAACACGCCACGGCCCGTGGCCTTGACGCGGCCGAGGGAGCCGCCCAGGTGCAGCGGCTTGCCGGTGACCACGCCGGTGGCGGTGCCGCCGACGTTCATGGAGTAGGTGTCCATCATCCACGCCATGATCTGCGCGTTGGTGTTCACGTCGGGCGCGGGGATGTCGGTGTGCGGGCCGATGATGATGCCGATCTCGCTGGTGTAGCGGCGCGTGATCTTCTCGAGTTCCTGCTGCGAGAGCTTCTTCGGGTCGACGCGGATGCCGCCCTTGGCACCGCCGTACGGCAGGTTGACGGCCGCGGTCTTGATGGTCATCCAGGCCGACAGGGCCATCACTTCCTCGAGCGTGACGTCGGGGTGGAAGCGGACCCCGCCCTTGCCCGGGCCGCGGCTCATGTTGTGTTGCACGCGGTAGCCCTCGAAGTGGGCGATGGTGCCGTCGTCCATCTCGATCGGCACGTCGACGATCAGTGCGCGCTTGGGGCGCTTGAGCGTCTCGACCCAGCGGGCCAGAGGGCCCAGGTACGGCACCACGCGGTCGACCTGCGAGAGGTACGTGCCCCAGGGGCTGTTGGCGGTCGGGCTGACGAAGGAGAGCTTTTCACTCATGAAGACACCTTGGTTGGAACGGATCCCGCCACGATAGACCTCCCGCGACCGCCGCGCCACGCCTTATGCGCGCGGCGAAAGCGGTTATGCAAGAGCGGTTTGGGGCGCCGCCTCAGGCGGCGGCGCTGAGCAGCGCGGCATTGCCCCCGGCGGCGGTGGTGTTGACGGTGACGGTCTGCTCGGCGCAGAAACGGTACAGGTAGTGCGGCCCGCCGGCCTTGGGGCCGGTGCCGCTCAGGCCCTCGCCGCCGAAGGGCTGCACGCCCACGACCGCGCCGATGATGTTGCGGTTGACGTAGACGTTGCCCACGTGCGCGCGCGCCGCCAGCGCCTGGGCGCGCGAGTCGATGCGGGTCTGGATGCCGAGCGTGAGGCCGTAGCCGAGCGCGTTGATGCGCTCGATCACCGCCGCCGGGTCGGCCAGCGCGCCGCTCCCCCAGCGCGCGATCTGCAGCACCGGGCCGAAGATTTCGCTGGTCACGCCGTCGATCGCCGGCACCTCGTAGGCATGCGGCACGATCAGGTTGCTGCCCTCACTTGTTTCCGCCGCCGAGGACGCCGCCGGGTACACGCGCCTGGCTTGCGCATCGAGGCGCACCAGATGGCGGCGGATGTTGTCCGCGGCCTCGCGATCGATGACCGGGCCGACATCGGTCGACAGCAGTGCCGGATCGCCGGCCGAGAGTTCGCGCGCCGCACCGCGGACCATCTCGATCACCGCGTCCGCGATGCCTTCGTGCAGCACCAGCAGCCGCAGCGCCGAGCAGCGCTGGCCGGCCGAGCGGAACGCGCTCTGCACCACCGCGTCGGCCACCTGCTCGGGCAGCGCGCTCGAGTCGACCAGCATCGCATTGATGCCGCCGGTCTCGGCGATCAGCGGCACGATCGGGCCGTCCTTGGCGGCCAGCGCGCGGTGGATGGTGCGCGCCACCTGCGTCGAGCCGGTGAAGACCACGCCGGCCACACCGGGCGCCGCCACCAACGCGGCGCCCACCGTCTCGCCGGGCCCGTGCAGCAGCTGCAGCGCATCGGCCGGCACGCCCGCCGCATGCAGCAGCGCCACGGCCTCGCGCGCGACGGCGGGTGTCTGTTCGGCCGGCTTCGCGAGCACCGTGTTGCCTGTCGCGAGCGCGGCCGCCACCTGCCCCGTGAAGATCGCGAGCGGGAAATTCCACGGGCTGATGCACACCCACGGCCCGCGCGCGGTGAGCCGCAGTTCGTTGCGCTCGCCCGTGGGCCCGGGCAGCACCACGGGCTGCATGATGCGCTCGGCCTCGTCGGCGTAGTAGCGCAGGAAGTCGACCGCCTCGCGCACTTCGGAGACCGCATCGCCCCAGGTCTTGAAGGCTTCCCTGACCAGCAGCGCGCAGAACCGCGGCAGCGCCTGCTGCAGCGCATCGGCCGCCTGCCGCAGCATGGCGGCGCGCGCGGCCACGGGGGTCTGGCGCCAGTCGCGAAAGCACGCCGCACTGGCGGCCACGGCCTGGGGCACGCGCGCGGGATCGTGTTCGGCCACGCCTGGCACGCGGCATGTCGCCAGCGCTGCGCTCAGCGGCGCGCGCATCGAGGCGACCGCAAGGTCGACGCCGTCGCTGTTGCGCCGGGCCGGCGGCGCACCGAAGAGCGCGGGCGGCAGCGGCAGCAATGGGTTGTCGTGTGCGATGTGCAGCGGCGACATCAGCAGTTCGCCGACCGGCACCGCGTCGTCGCCGAGCTGGTTCACGAACGAGGAGTTGGCGCCGTTCTCGAGCAGGCGCCGCACCAGGTAGGCCAGCAGGTCGCGGTGTTGGCCCACCGGGGCGTACACGCGCACGGCGACGCCCGGGTGCTGCTTCATCACTTCGCTGTAGACGCCCTCGCCCATGCCGTGCAGGCGCTGCAGCTCGAAGGGCGCGCCTGCCGACTCGGCCATCTGCAGGATCGCGGCGATGGTGCCCGCGTTGTGGGTCGCGAACTGCGGGTAGACCGCGTCGGGCGCCGCGAGCAGCGCGCGCGCGCAGGCCAGGTAGCTGATGTCGCTGTGGTGCTTGTGCGTGAAGACCGGGTAGTGCGGCAGGCCGAGCTCCTGCGCGCGCTTGATCTCGGCGTCCCAGTAGGCGCCCTTCACGAGCCTGCACATCAGGCGCAGCCCGTGCCGTCGCGCCACCGCCACGACATGCGCAATGAGTTCGAGCGCACGCGTCTGGTAGGCCTGCAGCGCCAGGCCGAAGCCGCGCCACTGCGGGTATGCGGACGCCACGCGCGCCGCGAGGGCTTCGAAGACGTCGAGCGAGAGTTCGAGCCGATCGACCTCTTCGGCATCGATCGTCAGGTTGAGGTTGGCCGCGGCCGCGAGTTCGCAGAGACGCCACACGCGCGGCACCAGTTCGTCGAGCACGCGCTCGCGCTGCGCCTCCTCGTAGCGCGGATGCAGCGCACTGAGCTTGATCGAGATGCCGTCGTTGCGCTCGGGCGTGGCCGCGGGGTCGGTGCCGGCGGCGATCGCCGCGATGGCGCGGGCGTAGCTTTCGAGGTAGCGCAGCGCATCGGCGTCGGTGCGCGCGCCCTCGCCGAGCATGTCGTAGCTGAAGCGCAGGGCGTCTTGCTTGCGGTGCGCGGCGCGCGCCTCGCCGAGCGCCTCGGCAATGGTCTGGCCGAGCACGAACTGCCGCCCGAGCAGCTGCACCGCACGCAGCGTGGCCGCCACCACGGTGCGCGACCCGAGCTTGGCCATGAGCCCCGGCGGATGGTCGCTCTCGGGCAGGAACTTCTTCGACATCGCGATGGCGGCCGACGAAAGGCGCGAGAGCGTGGAGTCGGCCGCGCCCTCGAAATCGGCACGGCCGAGCTGGTCGGCCGTGAGCGCGATGGCCGTGGCGGCATCGGGCACGCGCAGCAGCGCCTCGGCCAGCCGCATCAGCGCCAGGCCCTCGGCGCTCGAGATCGGGTATTCGCGTAGCAGGCTCTCCATGGCCCAGAACGGCGGCGGATGGCGCCGCACCGCGTCGACCCAGGGCGTGGCCGCAGCGGCGGCGGCAGGCCAGTCGAGCGCGTGTTCGAGGGCGGCGAGCCGGTCGGCGACGACCTCGGACTCGGGGCGGTAAGGGATGGGCAGGTGCATCGCAACTCCTTGGTGGCATCCCCTATGGTCTTTCGACATACGCCGAATCTTCCGCCAAAAAACCAAGGCTCGGCCGGATAATTCTCGGATGCTAGACCTCGACCGCATCGATCTCCGCCTGCTGAAGATTCTTCAGCAGGACGGCCGCATCACCAACCTCAAGCTGGCCGAGGCGGTGGCGCTCTCGCCCACCGCGGTGCTCGCGCGGGTGCAGCGGCTCACGCGCGAGGGCTTCATCCAGGGCTACGAGGCCCGACTCGATCCGCACAAGCTGGGCCGCGGCTTCACCGTGTTCGTCGAAGTGCTGCTCGACCGCACCACGCCCAACGTGTTCGACCAGTTCAAGGCCGCGGTGCAGGTGCGCGACGAGATCATGGAATGCCACATGGTCGCGGGCGGCTTCGACTACCTGCTCAAGACCCGCATGGCCGACATGGCCGCCTACCGCGAGTTCGCAGGCACCGTGCTGTGGCAGCTGCCCGGCGTTCGCGAGACGCGGACCTATGCGGTGATGGAAGAAGTGAAGAGCAGCGCGCGGTTGCCGCTGGCGGCGTAGCAGTTGTGGCGGCAGTAGCGGCTCAGGCCGCCTTGCGCGGGCGGCCACCGAAGATCGCCGTGCCGATGCGCACCATCGTGCTGCCGGCGCTCACCGCCGCCTCGAGGTCGGCGCTCATGCCGAGCGAGAGCGTGTCGAGTGCGATGCCCGCCGCGCGAATGGCGTCATAGACGGCACGGGCGCGCAAGCAAAGTTCGCGCTGCGCGGCGAAATCGCTGGCCGGCTCAGGAATGGCCATGACCCCGCGCAGCCTCAGTTGTGGCAAGGCCGCCACAGCGCGTGCGAGCGCCAAGGCCTCCTCGGGCGCCACGCCCGACTTGTTGGCGCCACCGTCGACGTTGACCTGCAGGCAGACGTTCAGCGGTGGCAGATGCGCCGAACGCTGCGCGGAAAGCCGCTCGGCGATCTTCAGCCGGTCGATGCTGTGGACCCAGTCGAAATGCGCCGCCACGGGCCGCGTCTTGTTGCTCTGCAGGGGGCCGATGCAGTGCCATTCGAGTTCGGCGCGCAGGTCGGGCAGCGCCTCTATCTTGTCGAGCCCCTCCTGGACGTAGTTCTCGCCGAAGGCGCGCTGCCCCGCCGCGAAGGCCTCGCGCACGGCCTCGGGGCCGAAGGTCTTCGACACTGCCAGCAACCGGACCCCGGCCGCATCGCGCCCCTCGGCCGCGCATGCCCTTTCGATTCGGTTCCTTACTTGCTGGAGGTCGTCGCCAATCATCGTCATAATCGCCCAGGAAAAATCGTATCAAAACGTCACCGAACCCGACCAAGGACCCCGTGGACATCACCCAACTGCTGGCATTCAGCGTCAAGAACAAGGCCTCCGACCTGCACCTGTCCGCGGGCCTGCCGCCGATGATCCGCGTGCACGGCGACGTGCGGCGCATCAACGTCGACGCGCTCGACCACAAGGCGGTGCACGCCATGGTGTACGACATCATGAGCGACACGCATCGCAAGCACTACGAAGAGTTCCTGGAGGTCGACTTCTCGTTCGAGATCGACGGCCTCGCGCGTTTCCGCGTGAACGCGTTCAACCAGGCGCGCGGCGCGGCGGCGGTGTTCCGGACCATTCCCTCGAAGATCCTGACGCTCGAGCAGCTCAATGCTCCGAAGATTTTCGCGGATCTGGCGCTCAAGCCGCGCGGCCTGGTGCTGGTGACCGGGCCGACGGGCTCGGGCAAGTCGACCACGCTGGCCGCCATGGTCAACTACCTGAACGAGAACGAGTACGGCCACATCCTCACCGTGGAAGACCCGATCGAGTTCGTGCACGAATCCAAGAAGTGCCTGATCAACCAGCGCGAGGTCGGGCCGATGACGCTGTCGTTCGCCAACGCGCTGCGCTCGGCGCTGCGCGAAGACCCCGACGCAATCCTGGTGGGCGAACTGCGCGACCTCGAGACCATCCGCCTCGCGATGACCGCGGCTGAAACCGGCCACCTGGTGTTCGGCACCCTGCACACTTCGTCGGCCGCCAAGACCATCGACCGGATCATCGACGTGTTCCCGGGCGAGGAAAAGGAAATGATCCGCGCGATGCTGTCCGAATCGCTGCAGGCCGTGATTTCGCAGACGCTGTGCAAGACCAAGGACGGTCAGGGCCGCGTGGCGGCGCACGAGATCATGCTCGGCACGCCGGCCATCCGCAACCTGATCCGCGAGGCGAAGGTGGCGCAGATGTATTCGGCGATCCAGACCGGCCAGGGCGCGGGCATGCAGACGCTGGACCAGAACCTGACCGACCTCGTGCGCCGCAATGCCATTTCGGCGGCCGAGGCGCGCAGCAAGGCGAAAATCCCCGAGAATTTCCCAGGTTAAGAGGCGCCCTCATCATGGAACGCGATCAAGCCAGCCAGTTCATCAACGACCTGCTCAAGCTCATGGTGAGCCGCAACGGCAGCGACCTGTTCATCACGGCCGAGTTCCCGCCCGCCATCAAGGTCGATGGCAAGGTCACCAAGGTGTCGCAGCAGGCGCTGGGCGCGCAGCACACGCTGGCGCTCACGCGATCGATCATGAACGACCGCCAGACGGCCGAGTTCGAGCGCACCAAGGAATGCAACTTCGCGATCTCGCCGACCGGCATCGGCCGCTTCCGCGTGAACGCGTTCGTGCAGCAGGGCAAGGTCGGCATGGTGCTGCGGACCATCCCGGCCAAGCTGCCGACCATCGATGGCCTGGGCATGCCGCAGGTGCTCAAGGAAGTGTCGATGACCAAGCGCGGCCTCACCATCCTGGTGGGTGCCACGGGCTCGGGCAAGTCGACCACGCTGGCCGCCATGGTCGACTGGCGCAACGAGAATTCGTACGGCCACATCGTGACGGTGGAAGACCCGGTCGAATTCGTGCATCCGCACAAGAACTGCGTGGTGACGCAGCGCGAGGTAGGCATCGACACCGACAGCTGGGAGGCCGCGCTCAAGAACACGCTGCGCCAGGCGCCCGACGTGATCCTGATGGGCGAGATCCGCGACCGCGAGACCATGGAGCATGCGGTGGCGTTCGCCGAAACCGGCCACCTCTGCATGGCCACGCTGCACGCCAACAGCGCCAACCAGGCGCTGGACCGGATCATCAACTTCTTCCCCGAGGAGCGCCGCGCGCAGCTCTTGATGGACCTGTCGCTGAACCTGCGCGCGCTGGTTTCGCAGCGCCTGGTTCCCACCGAGGACGGCCAGGGCCGCGTGGCGGCCGTCGAGGTGCTGCTGAACACGCCACTGATCTCCGACCTGATCTTCAAGGGCGAAGTGGGCGAGATCAAGGAGATCATGAAGAAGAGCCGCAACCTCGGCATGCAGACCTTCGACCAGGCCCTGTTCGACCTGTTCGAGAGCCACTCGATCAGCTTCGAGGACGCGATCCGCAACGCCGACTCGGCCAACGACCTGCGCCTGCAGATCAAGCTCAACAGCCAGCGCGCGCGCAGCACCGATCTTTCCGCCGGCACGGAGCACTTCGCGATCGTGTAGACGCCCTCGCCGCCGTGCGCGCGTGACGTGGGCCGTGCATTGGCTTTAAGCTCTCGCCCATGAGCAGCATCAACACCCGAACCTACGAATCCACCCCCGCGCAGACCGTGGCCTTCCTCGGCCTCGGCGTCATGGGCGGGCCGATGGCCGGCCACCTCGCGAAGGCCGGCCACACCGTCACGGTCTACAACCGCACGCCCGCGAAGGCCGAGGCCTGGGTGGCCGAGTTCGGCGCGCCGGGCCGCCATGCCGCCACGCCGCGCGAGGCGGTGGCCGGCGCTGACATCGTGTTCAGCTGCGTGGGCAACGACGACGACCTGCGCGCCGTGGTGCTCGGCCCGAACGGCGCCTTCGCCGGCATGAAGCAGGGCGCCGTGTTCGTCGACCACACCACCGCCTCGGCCGACGTGGCGCGCGAACTGTCGAACGCCGCGCTGTCGCTCGGCGTGCAGTTCGTCGATGCGCCGGTCTCCGGTGGCCAGGCCGGTGCCCAGAACGGCGCGCTCACGGTGATGTGCGGCGGCGACAAGGCCGCTTTCGAACGCGCCAGGCCCGTGATGGCCGCGTTTGCGCGCGCCGTCACGCACCTGGGCGCGAGCGGTGCCGGCCAGCTCGCGAAGATGGTCAACCAGATCGCCATCGCAGGCCTGGTGCAGGGCCTCTCCGAAGCCATCGCCTTCGGCGAGCGCGCGGGGCTGGACATGAAGCTGGTCCTCGACGTCATCGGCAAGGGCGCCGCCCAGAGCTGGCAGATGGACAACCGCGGCCAGACCATGATCGACGGCAAATTCGACTACGGCTTTGCGGTCGACTGGATGCGCAAGGACCTCGGCCTGGTGCTCGACGAGGCCAAGCGCAACGGCGCGCGCCTGCCGGTGACCGCGCTGGTCGACCAGTTCTATGCCGACGTGCAGCAGGCCGGCGGCACCCGCTGGGACACCTCGAGCCTGATCACCCGGCTGAAGTAAGAAAAGGCCAGATCCCATAAGAAAAGCCCGCACAAGCGGGCTTTCTTCTTTTGGCGGACGGACGCTTGCGAACTCAGCGCACCGGGGAGGTCACCACGCCACCGGGCTGCGACGGCTGCGGTTGCTGCTGCGGCGCCAGCGGCTCCATCGGCGGCAGCGGCACGCGCGACGAAGACGACGGTGCCGCCGAACCGGCCGGCGCGGGCGAGCCTGTGCCGCCGCGCTGGGCCTGGTTGGCCAGCTCGGTCTCGCTCACGACCTCGACCACGCGCACCACCTTCTGCACGCCCGAGATGCCGCGCGCGATCTCGGTCGCACGGTCGGTCTCGCGGCGCGTCGCGATGCCCATCAGGTAGACCACGCCGCGCTCGGTCACCACCTTGAACGAGTTCGCGAAGATGTCCTTCGCATCGAGCAGCGAGGCCTTCACCTTGCCGCTGATGAACACGTCGTTCGAGCGGTCCTGGAAGGTGCTGGGCTGGCCGATGGTGAGCTCGTTAACCACCGAGCGCACGTTGTCCACGCGCTGCACCACCTCTTCGACGCGGCGGCGGTCGGCCTCGTTGCCGACGGCGCCCGTCAGCAGCACCTGGCGATTGAAGCTGGTGACGCTCACGTACATCTGGTCGTTGGCGATCTCGCGCACGCGCGCGGCCGCGCGCAGTTCGATGCCCTGGTCGTCGAGCTGCGCACCCGAGCTGCGGCGGTCGGTGGCCACCATGCCCACGCCCATCGCCGCGGCCCCTCCGACCACGAGCGGCACGCAGGCCGAGAGCCCGGCCGTCAGCACGGCTCCCGAGGCGAATGCAATGGCAAGGCGTTGGAACGGTGTGGTCGTCATGTGGAAGCTTCCTGTTCTCCGAGTAACTGGGCATCCACGCCGTCGCACAGGCAATGCAGTGCGAGCAGGTGGACTTCGTGGATGCGCGCCGCACGCTCATGCGGCACGCCGATCTGGACATCGGTTTCGCGCAGCGCACGCCCGATCGCGCCGCCGGTGCCGCCCGTGCCGGCCGCAGCCGCCTGACCGACGCCCGCGTTGCCGAGCAGCGCCACCACCGTCATGTCGCGCTCGTGCGCGGCCATCACTGCAGAAAGCACGGCGGCCGACTGCCCGCTGGCGCTGAGCGCCAGCAGCACGTCGCCGGCCTGGCCGAGCGCGCGCACCTGGCGCGCGAAACGGTCGGCGTCGCCAGCGTTGGCACTGTCGCCCGCGGGATCGTTGCTGTCGCCGGGCAGCGCGATCGCCGCCAGTTCGGGCCGCTCGCGCTCGAAACGGCCGACGAAGTGGGCCGCGAACTGGGCTGCCAGCAAGCCCGACACACCCCCGCCGCAGGCCAGGATCTTGCCGCCGCTGGTCACGCAGGCGAGGATCGCCTGCATCGCTTGCGAGATGGATTTACTGAGAACCGGGCCGGCCTGGTACTTGAGATCGGCGCTGTCGATGAAATGTTGCTGAATCCGTTGCTCGAGCATGGGGCGCGATGATACCGGTGGGCGTTGAAACAAGACGTTTGCAATGTGGAGCCGAAGGCGCGCGTTCAGTTCCCGCGGCGCCCGGATTCAGCCCGCATCGAAGGCGGCCTGCAGCCAGATGATGCGCGCTTCCACCAGCACCACGTCGAAGCGGCACGGCGGCAGCGTGCGCAGCGCGTGCAGGTAGTGCCGCGCCGCGAAGACGATGCGCCGTTGCTTGACGCCCGTGATGCTGCCGCCGGCGCCGCCGTGCGTGCCGGCGCTGCGCTGCCGCACTTCGACGAACACCAGCGTGCCGTCGCGCGGATCGCGCATGATCAGGTCGATCTCGCCGCCGCTACGCCCGGGCGTTCGATAATTGCGTGCCACCAGCACCAGCCCGGCACCCTGGAGGTGGTCGAGCGCGGCGTCTTCGGCCGCGTCGCCGCGGCGCTTGGTCGTCGTGTGGGTCTTCATGCTTGCTCCCTGCCGGCTCTTGTTCTTTGTTTGTTGTAGCGTCTTCGGAGAAACCCATTGGCTTCACTCGCACCTGCGTCTTTCGGCGCCTCCCTTGCGGCCGCGCAAGACGCCTCGGGTGCGCAGCATTATCCGCAAGGCACGCTCTACATCGTGGCCACGCCCATCGGCAACCTGGCCGACATCACGCTGCGCGCGTTGCATGTGCTGCAGCTCGTGGACACGCTCGCCTGCGAGGACACGCGCCACACCCAGGGCCTGCTGCGCGCCTACGGCATCGACCGGCCTTCGGCGCGGCTCGTCGCGCTGCACCAGCACAACGAGGCCGAGACGGCGCAGGCCGTCGTCGCGCGGCTGGCGCAGGGCGAGCGCGTGGCCTACGTGAGCGATGCCGGCACCCCGGGCGTCAGCGATCCCGGCGCGCGGCTCGTGGCCGCGGTGCGCGCTGCCGGGCTGCGCGTGCTGCCACTGCCCGGTGCGAGCAGCGTCACCACGCTCATCAGTGCGGCCGGGCTGGTCGCCGAGAGCGGCGGCGACGCGGGCGCGGGCAGCGGCAGCAACAGCAGCGCCTTCGTCTTTGCCGGCTTCCTGCCGAGCAAGGCGGGCGAACGCGACACTGCCGTGCAGGCGCTTGCACAGGAGCCGCGCGCCGTGCTGCTGCTGGAGGCGCCGCACCGCATCGAGGCGCTGGCGCGTGCGCTCGCGGTGCTCGGGCCGCGGCCCGTCACCGTGGGCCGTGAACTCACCAAGCAGTTCGAGGAGATCGCGACCGTGCCGGCCAGCGGCTTGGCCGAATGGTTTTCAGCCGACCGCGACCGCACGCGCGGCGAATTCGCGCTGGTGCTGCATCCCGTGGCGGCGAGCGGCAGCGACGGCGGCCACGCCGAGGGCGAGCGCGTGCTGCGGCTGCTGCTGGCCGAGCTGCCCGTCAAGACCGCGGTGCGACTCGCGTCGGAGATCAGCGGCGCGCCGCGCAACGCGCTCTACGAGGCGGCGCTGCGCATGCGCAAGGAAGCCCAGGCCGACGGAACTCAGCCGTCGAGCTCTGCGTAGCGCCTGAAGATTCCGTCTTCATTGAACGCGATGCGGCGCGGGCTCTGCAGGTAGTCGCGCACGCGCTGGCGGCGCTTGACGTTGTCGTGCAGCTTCACCACTGCGGGCGTGGCCGCCAGCGCCTTGGCGGCCGCGTTCGGAAAGGCATAGCGCAGGCCGTCGACCAGTTGGAACAGCGACAGGTCGGCATAGGTCAGCACATCGCCCACCAGGTGCGACGACCCCGCGGGATTGCGCTGCAGCACCCGCTCGAACCAGTTCAGGTACTTGGGAATCCGCTCTTCGCGAAAGGCCCGCGCGCGCTGCATGGCCGCGTCGCGCTGGTCTTCGTAGTAGGCGCCGGTGGAGATCGGGTGGTGCGTGTCGTGCGCCTCGGCCACCACGTCGCCCACCGTGAGCTGCAGCTGGTGCGTCCAAAGCCCGTCCGATTCGCCGACACCCGCGAGCCCGAGCCGCGGCCCCACGTAGAGCAGGATCGCCGCGGTCTGCCCGACCACGACGTCGCCGTCGATCAGGAACGGCGGCGCGAAGGCGGGGCGCACGATCTCGGGGTCGTCGAGCCGCTGCGCGAGCGCCGATCCGCCGCCTCCCTTGGGCTCGGGAAGCCGGGCCACGTCCACGTAGTCCGCACCGGCCGCTTCGAGCGCGAGCCGCACGAATTCGCCTCGGCCCTGGATCGTGGGCCAGTAGTGAAGTTGGTAGGTCATGCAGGCATGGTGTCAGGGTCGGTGGGGCGCTGCAATGGGCGGCGCAAAGGCCCTGGCGCGTCCATGCGCCACGCCCAAAAACAAGAAAGCCGGACACCCTTGCAGGTGTCCGGCTTCACGATATTTGGTCCCGCCGCCAGGAATCGAACCTGGATCTCAGCCTTCGGAGGGCCGAATTCTATCCGTTGAAATACAGCGAGAAATTTTGTCTCCGGCAGCACCGGAGCCGCTGATTATCGCCTATCAGGCGGCCACCGTTTCGACTTCGTTCCCGGTTCCCGCATTCGAGTTCCGTACAAAGCCCAAGCCGGCCATGTAGACCCGGAAGGTGCGCCGCCCCGTGGGCACCAGGTCGAAGGCCGTGGGATCGAGCAGCCAGTTCTGGATCAGCCCGCTCATCAGCGCGTGCAGCCCCTGCGCCGCCACGTGGCCGGGCACCGGGAGCTTGATCTGGTCGCGGCGCGCGGCAAGCCGGAGCGCCTTTTCGAAGTCGGTGACGCAGGCGTTGCGCGCGGCCAGGTGGCGCTGCTGCACCGAGGCCATGTCGTGCGTGTATTCGACCTTGTGGGTGGCCACGTCGAACACGCGGCGCACCTGCGGATCGGTGGTCATCAAGGTCAGCGCATGCACCATGCCCTCCTCGATCTCGGCCAGCGGATCGTCGCTGCCGTCCCCGACCCGGCCGACCGCGCCGGGTCCCGCCTCCAGCGGCAGGATGACGCGCTCCATCATCGCGTTGAACAGGTCAGCCTTGTCCTTGAAGTGCCAATAGATGGCGCCGCGCGTCGCGCCGGCCTGCTGCGCGATCTGCTGCAGCGAGGTTTGCGAGACGCCCTGCGCCTGAAACAGCAGCTCCGCGGCATCGAGCAATCGATGCCGCGTGGCCAATGCTTCTTCTTTCGTACGACGTGCCAACCTGTCTCCTGATTTGTAAACAACCTGCGGGAAGCCCTTTCGCTCGCGTGGGGCCATTCCGACAATCCTGTCACTATACATCCATGAATGTATGTAAGATAGGGACTTCCCTGATGGCCCGGCTCCGACGCTGGTTTTGCGTTCGCGATGCGAACACGCCGTCTCCCCGTCTTTGCTTCAAAGGATTCGCATGCCTCTCCTGCATGTCTCGCGTCAATCGTTTTCCTCGCCGCGCCTCGCGACCGTGGCTGTCGTCGTTCTGCTGGTGCTTGCAGGCTGCGGCAAGGCCGACGCACCGGCGGGCCCGGGCGGCGGCGCTGGCGCCGGGGGCGGCAAGCCTCCTGCGCCGGAGGTCGGCGTGATCGTGGCGGCCCCCACCGACGTGGGCCTGGTGACCGAACTGCCCGGCCGGCTGGAGGCCTCGCGCGTGGCCCAGGTGCGCGCCCGTGCGGCCGGCATCCTGCTCAAGCGCGAATTCCGTGAAGGCAGCGACGTGAAGGCCGGGCAGGTGCTGTTCCGCATCGACCCGGCACCGCTGGTGGCTGCCTCGCAGAACGCCCAGGCGGCGCTCGCACGCGCCGAGGCCAATGCGGCACAGGCCAAGGCGCTGGCCGACCGCTACAAGCCGCTGGTCGAGGCCAATGCGGTGAGCAAGCAGGAATACGTCAATGCGGTGGCGGCCCAGAAGACCGCCGAAGCCGACGTGGCCGCGAGCCGCGCCGCACTGCAGAGCGCCCGCATCAACCAGGGCTATGCCACCGTGACCTCGCCGATCTCGGGCCGCATCGGCCGCGCGCTGGTCACCGAAGGCGCGCTGGTCGGCCAGGGCGAAGCCACGCAGCTGGCCGTGGTGCAGCAGATCAACCCGATGTACGTCAACTTCACGCAGTCGGCTTCCGAGGTGCTGAAGCTGCGCCGCGCGGTGGCCGCGGGCCAGTACAAGCGCGCGAGCGGCGAAGACGCCGCCAGCATCCGCCTGGTGCTCGAGGACGGCACCGAGTATTCGGAGGCCGGCAAGCTGCTGTTCTCCGATCTCTCGGTCGATCCGACGACCGGCCAGGTCACGCTGCGCGCCGAAGTGCCCAATCCCAAGGGCGAGCTGCTGCCGGGGCTGTACGTGCGCGTCAAGCTCGAGCAGGCACAGGCCAGCAATGCGATCACGGTGCCGCAGCAGGCGGTCACGCGCACGCAGCAGGGCGACACGCTGACGGTGGTCGGCGCCGACGGCAAGCTGAGCCAGCGCACGGTGAAGATCAGCGCCGCCAAGGACAACCAGTGGGTGGTGCTCGAAGGCCTGAAGGCCGGCGAACAGGTGATGGTCGACGGCTTCCAGCGCCTGCAGATGATGCCGCCCGGCACGCCGGTGAAGGCGGTGCCGTGGCAGAAACCGAACCTCAACGGCGCGGCCCCGGCCGCCGCTGCGGCATCGGCCCCGGCCCCTGCCACGGCCGAGAAGAAGTAATCAAGGAGCGCGCCCGCAATGGCCAAATTCTTTATCGATCGACCCATCTTTGCGTGGGTGATCGCACTGTTCATCCTCGTGCTCGGCGGCGTGGCCATCACGCAGCTGCCGATCGCGCAATATCCACCGGTGGCGCCGCCCGCCATCGTGATCAATGTCGCCTACCCGGGCGCTTCGGCCCAGACGCTCGAGGACAGCGTGCTGTCGGTGATCGAGCGCGAGATGAACGGCTCGCCCGGGCTGATCTACATGGAGTCGGTGGCCCAGGCCGACGGCACCGGTGCGATCACGATCAGCTTCCAGCCCGGCACCAATGAAGACCTGGCGCAGGTCGACGTGCAGAACCGGCTCTCGCGCGCCACGCCCCGCCTGCCGGCGGCGGTGACGCAGCAGGGTGTTCGCGTCGACAAGTCGCGCGACAACTTCCTGCTGTTCACGATGCTGTCGTCGGACAATCCCGACTTCGACCCGGTGGCGCTCGGCGACTACGCCGCGCGCAACATCGTGCCCGAGCTGCAGCGTATCGAGGGCGTGGGCCAGGTGCAGCTGTTCGGCTCCGAGAACGCGATGCGCATCTGGGTCGACCCGACCAAGCTGCAGGGCTTCAACCTGTCGGCGACCGACGTCAACAACGCGATCCGCGCCCAGAACGCCCAGGTGGCGTCGGGCACGCTTGGCGACCTGCCGAACGTGCCGGGCCAGGCAATCGCCGCCACGGTGACGGTCAACGGCCAGCTCACCAGCGTCGAGCAGTTCCGCGAGATCGTGCTGCGCGCCAACACCGACGGCTCCACCGTGCGCCTGAAGGACGTGGCGCGCGTCGAGCTCGGCGGCCAGAGCTACGCCACCTCGGCCCGCCTGAACGGCGTGCCCGCGGTCGGCATCGGCGTGCAGCCCACGCCGACCGGCAACGCGCTGAAGTCGGCCAAGGCCGTGCGCGCGAAGATGACCGAACTCGAGCGCTTTTTCCCTCAGGGCGTGAAATGGGACATCCCCTACGACAGCTCACGCTTCGTGCAGCTGTCGATCACCGAAGTGGTCAAGACGCTGATCGAGGCCGTGGTGCTGGTGTTCCTGGTGATGTTCCTGTTCCTGCAGAACTGGCGCTACACGATCATCCCGACCATCGTGGTGCCCATTGCGCTGCTCGGCACCTTCGCCACCCTGCTCGCGCTGGGCTTCTCGATCAACGTGCTGACGATGTTCGGCATGGTGCTGGTGATCGGCATCGTGGTGGACGATGCGATCGTGGTGGTCGAGAACGTCGAGCGCATCATGAGCGAGGAAGGCCTGTCGCCGCTGGAGGCCACGCGCAAGGCGATGCAGCAGATCTCGGGCGCCATCATCGGCGTGACCGTGGTGCTGATCTCGGTGTTCGTGCCGCTGGCGTTCTTCGCGGGCTCGACCGGCAACATCTACCGCCAGTTCTCGGCGGTGATGGTGGCGTCGATCGGCTTCTCGGCCTTCATGGCGCTGTCGCTCACGCCGGCGCTGTGCGCGACGCTGCTCAAGCCGGTGGAAGCCGGCCACCACCATGAGAAACGCGGCTTCTTCGGCTGGTTCAACCGCGGCTTCTCGCGCACCGCGAAGGGCTACGAGAGCGTGGTCGCGCGCATCCTGCGCCGCGCCGCGCGCTACCTGGTCATCTACGCCGCGATCATCGGCGCGGTGGTGTACTTCTACACCACGCTGCCGAGCTCGTTCCTGCCACAGGAAGACCAGGGCAACATCATCGTGAACGTGCAGCTGCCGCCCGGCGCCACGCAGGAGCGCTCGCTGTCGGTCATGCAGCAGGTCGAGGGCTTCATCATGAAGCAGCCCGAAGTGCAGAGCATCGTGAGCGTGATGGGCTTCAGCTTCTCGGGCCAGGGCCAGAACGCGGGCCTCGCCTTCGTGACGCTCAAGGACTGGGAAGAACGCAAGGACCCCGCCAATTCGGCAAGTGCGCTCGCCGGCCGTGCCTTCGGCGCGCTTTCGGGCATCCGTGACGCGTTCATCTACCCGCTGAGCCCGCCGCCGATCCCCGAGCTGGGCAATGCCAGCGGCTTCAGCTTCCGGCTGCAAGACCGCTCGGGCGCGGGCCACGAGGCGCTGATCAATGCCCGCAACCAGCTGCTCGGCATGGCCGCGCAAAGCAAGGTGCTGGCGCAGGTTCGCCCCGACGGCCTCGAGGATGCGCCGCAGCTCGAGATCGACATCGACCGCGACAAGGCCAATGCGCTGGGCGTGGGCTTCGACGCGATCAACGCCGCGCTTTCGACCGCGCTCGGTTCGAGCTACATCAACGACTTCCCGAACCGCGGCCGCCTGCAGCGCGTGGTGGTGCAGGCCGATGCGCCAGCGCGCATGCAGCCCGACGACATGCTGCGACTCAACGCGACCAACACCCAGGGCGAGCCGGTGCCGCTGGCGGCCTTCGCGACCACCAAGTGGGTCACCGGCGCGACGCAGACCGTGCGCTACAACGGCTATCCCGCCATCCGCATCAGCGGCGACGCGGCGCCGGGCTTCAGCACGGGTGCCGCGATGGACGAGATGGAAAAACTCGCCGCGCAGCTGCCGCAGGGCTTCGGCTTCGAATGGACCGGCCAGTCGCGTGAAGAAAAGCTCGCGGGTTCGCAGGCCATGATCCTCTACGGCTTCGCGATCCTGGCGGTGTTCCTGTGCCTGGCCGCGCTGTACGAGAGCTGGTCGATCCCGCTGTCGGTCATCCTGGTGGTGCCGCTGGGCGTGATCGGGGTGCTGGCGGCGACGCTGCTGCGCGGCTATTCGAACGACGTGTACTTCCAGGTGGGCCTGATCACCATCATCGGCCTGTCGGCGAAGAACGCGATTCTGATCATCGAGTTCGCCAAGGACCTGCAGGCGCAGGGCCGCGGCGTGGTCGAGGCCGCGCTGACCGCGGCGCACCTGCGGTTCCGCCCCATCGTCATGACCTCGCTGGCCTTCGGCCTGGGCGTGATGCCGCTGGTCCTCGCCTCGGGCGCGGGCTCGGCGAGCCAGCGTGCCATCGGCACCGGGGTGATCGGCGGAATGATCACGGGCACGGTGCTCGCGGTGTTCTTCGTGCCGGTGTTCTTCGTGCTCGTGCGCAGCCTGTTCAAGGGCAGCGCGCGCCAGCGCGAAGCCGACCGGCGCCACGCGGAAGCCGCCGGCATCACGGAGGAAAAACATGACCCCCAATAAGAAACTGATCCCCACCGCCTTGGCGGCGGCCCTGCTCCTGGCGGGCTGCTCGCTGATCCCGACCTACGAGCGCCCCGCGGCGCCGGTGCCGACCACCTTTCCGGGCGACCCGGCACAGCCGGCCGGCCCGGCGGCTGCCACCGTCGCGTGGGAAGACTTCTTCACCGACCCGCGCCTCGCGGGCCTGATCCGCACCGCGCTGGCGAACAACCGCGACCTGCGCGTGGCCGTGCTCAACATCGAGCAGGCGCGCGCGCAGTTCCAGGTCCAGCGCGCCGACCTGTTCCCGGCGGTCGGTGTCAGCGGCAGCGGCTCGCGCTCGAGCCCGAACCCCTACCAGGCGTTCGACAGCAGCGCCGGCAGCGTCTCGTCGCAGTACAGCGTCAATCTCGGCGTCACGGCCTGGGAAATCGACTTCTTCGGCCGCATCCGCGCGCTGAAGGATCAGGCGCTCGCGCAATACCTGGCCACCGAGGAGTCGCGCAAGGCCACGCAGATCAGCCTGGTCGCGGCGGTCGCCAACGGCTGGCTCACGCTGATGGCCGACGACGCGCTGCTCGAGCTCACGCGGCAGACGCTCGCCACGCGTGAGGAATCGGTGCGCCTCACCAAGCTGCGCTTCGACAACGGCGTCTCGTCCGAGCTCGACTTCCAGGCCGCGAACTCGCTCGCCGAGACCGCGCGCGCCTCCTACGCACAGCAGCTTCGCACGCGCCAGCAGGACGAGAACGCGCTGGCGCTGCTGCTCGGCGCCCCGGTGCCGGCCGAAGCCACGGCCGGCGGCGCCCCGGGCCTCGAAGGCGTCCGGCCGATGCCCGACGTGCCTGCGGGGCTGCCGTCCGACCTGCTGGTCGAGCGGCCCGACATCCGCGCGGCCGAGCAGCAGCTGATCGCGGCCAATGCCAACATCGGCGCGGCCCGTGCGAACTTCTTCCCGCGCGTGGCGCTGACCAGCTCGATCGGCACCGTGAGCAGCGAGTTCTCGGGCCTGTTCGACAGCGGCACCAAGGCCTGGTCGTTCGCGCCGTCGATCACGCTGCCGATCTTCGATGCAGGCCGCAACATCGCGGGGCTCGACGCGGCCAAGGCCGGGCGCGGGATCGCGGTGGCACAGTACGAGAAGTCGGTCCAGACCGCCTTCCGCGAAGTGGCCGACGCCCTCGCCGGCCGCGCCACCCTGGGCGAGCAGGTGCGGGCGCAGCGCGCGCAGGCCGAGGCCGAGGCCGTGCGCTTCAAGCTCTCGGACCTGCGCTACCGCAATGGCATCGCGAGCGCGCTCGACCTGCTCGACGCGCAGCGCTCGCTCTACATCGCGCAGCAGTCGGCCATCACGACCCGGCTGCTGCAGTTGCAGAACCAGGTCACGCTGTACAAGACCCTGGGCGGCGGCTGGGCCGCGCGCGAGGGCGCCAACGGCCAAGGCTGAGGCTTTCGCGCGACGGCCTGCGAGCGGCCTTCCGTCCTTTGGGCGGAGGGCCTCTCTATAATCGCCGGTTGATTCGAAAAAGCCCCCCGACGAGCCCCCGTTATTGAGGACGCCATGAGCGCAGACCCGCACTACCAGGCCACAGAAGAAGCCCACACCGGCCCGATCAAGAACCCGAAGCAACTGCTGCTCGCGGTATTTTTCTCCTTCCTTGCCCCCATCCTGATCATCGTGGGCCTCGTGGCCTATGTGGTCTCGGGCAACAAGCCCTCGGGCACCGCAGAAGGCGACAACATGGCGCTGTACGGCGTCTCGCAGGCCGATCGCGACCGCGAATTGGCCGACCGGCTCAAGAAGGTCGGCGCCATCGAGATCCGCGACGCCAACCGCCCGCTCGCTGCCGGCGAGGCGGTCTTCAAGGCCCAGTGCATCGCCTGCCATGGCGCGCCCGGCATTCCCGGCGCACCGCACCTGAACGACGCCGCAGCCTGGGGCCCGCGCATCGGCCAGGGCTACGACACGCTGCTCGAGCATGCGCTGCGCGGCAAGGGCGCGATGCCACCGCAAGGCGGCGGCGACTTCGAAGACCTCGAAATCGGCCGTGCCGTGGTCTACCTGGCCAATTCGGCCGGCGGCAAGTTTGCGGTGCCCGACCGCCCGGCGGCTGCCGCAGCACCCGCCGAAGGCGCGGCTTCGGCACCGGCCGAAGGGGCTGCTCCGGCGCCTGCGCCGGCTGCCAGCGCCAGCAAGTAAGCGCTCGCAAGCACCAAAAAAAGCCGGCGTCTCGCCGGCTTTTTCATGCGCGTCGCGCGATCGCAGCAGCTACGGTTTCGATAGCGGCGCTGCGGCGGCGACAGGCTGGCGCGCCGCCGGGCTCAGCACATGGCCGAAGCGCTTCGGCAGGTCGGCCGATTGCACCGGCTCGGGCGTCCAGAGCCCCTGCTCGATCGCATCGGCGGCCAGCCCCACGTCCTGCGTGTGGACCAGCCCCAGGCCCCAAGGCGCTGCCGCAAGGTACAGGCGGCCCGCTTCGTCGAGCAGGCAGGCCGAGACCGCATCGACCGCCTGGCCGGTGTGGGCCGTGACGGCAAAATCCCCGGCATCGGCGATGCGCCAGACGAAGGGCGCCGCCTCGAGCTCGACATAGACGCGCTGCGGGCCGTTCTGGAAGAACCACTGGCCTTCGTCGTCATGGTCGTAGTTGCGGTGGATGAACTCGATCAGCTTGTCATGCCGCAGCATCGAGCCCTTCGCAGCGGGAAAAGGCCCTTCGGCCTGCGTGCGGTCGTCGCGCATGTACCAGTTGCCGCGCGCGTCGAGTCCGAGCCAGCCGTAGCAGTGCGGCACGTTGGGCCATTTGGCGAGTGCCTGTTTGACGATGTCGTCCATGAGAGGGGATTGTGCGCGCCTCAGGACGCGGGCGGCGTCGGCGAACCGCTCGCCATGGCAGCCAGCCAGCCGCCCACGCGATCCGGCATGCTGCGCAGGTGGCCCGGCGGCAGCCCGAGCGGAAAGCCCACATGCCCGCCGTGCGCCGGCTGCCAGAGCGTGACCTGCGGCGCGACATCGGTGGGGCCCGGCAGGCTCTCGGCCGGAATGAACGGGTCGTTGCGCGCGTTCACCACCAGCGCGGGCACGCGGACCGCGCGCAGGAGCGGCTTGGACGAGCCCCGCGCCCAGTAGTCGTCGGTGCCGCGAAAGCCGTGCAGCGGCGCAGTGAAGACGTCGTCGAATTCATAGAGACTGCGCGCCGCCAGCAGCCGCTCGCGGTCGAACAGGCCCGGAAACTGCGCCAGCTTGGCCAGCGCCTTGGGCTTCATGGTCGCGAGGAACATGCGCGTGTAGACCAGGCGGTTGAAGCCGCGGCCGATCGCCTGGCCGCCCGCCGCGAGGTCGAGCGGCGCGCACACCGTGGCCACGGCGGCCACGACGGCGCGCGCGCTCTCGCCCGCCTCGCAGGCCCAGCGCAGCAGCGCGTTGCCGCCGAGCGAGACGCCCGCGGCCAACACCGGGCCGCCGCCCTGGCGCGCATGCTGCTCGCGCAGGCGGCGCAGGATCCAGTCGATCTCCTCGTGGTCGCCCGAATGGTAGGCACGCGGCGCAAGGTTGAGCTCGCCGCTGCAGCCCCTGAAATGCGGCACCGCGAACGCCATGCCGCGCTCGCTCGCGAAGGCCGCGAAGGCTTCGGCATAGTGGCTGCGCGACGAGCCCTCGAGCCCGTGGAACAGCACCAGCAGCGGCCGCGCGCCGGGCTGCGGCGTGAGCGGCTCGGTAAAATCCACGTCGATGAAGTCGCCGTCGGGCGTGGCCCAGCGCTCGCGGCGGTAGGCCGGGGCCGGCCCATGGAAGCGCCGGGCATAGAGCGCCGGCCAGATCGTCTGCAGGTTGCCGCCGGGCAGCCAGCGCGGGGCCGCGTAGTCCACCGGAATCCTCCGTCAGTGCAGCGTCTGGGGCTGCTCGCTCGCGTCGCTCGGTTCGCGCGCGCTGCCCGGGCTCGCATGGTGCGCCACGAGGCGCCAGCCTTCGGCGGCCTTGTGATAGACGTTGGTGGCGAGCACGAAGGCGTGCCGCGGGCCTTCGGCCGTGAGCACCTCGATGCGTTCGAGCACGTTGTGCACCGCGCTCCCGAGCGACTCGATCTTGCGCACGCGCGCCGGCGTGGCGTGGATGGCGCCGTTCGCGAACATCTGCTCGAAAGCCGCGCGGATCGCCGTCGCGCCAACCAGCCGGGGCCCGCCCGGATGGACGCAGAACACCTCGTCCTCGTCGGCCCAGCAGGCCATCAGCGCATCGATGTCGCCGCGCTGCAGCGCCTCGTAGAAGGCGGCTTCGACGTCATCGGCGGTGCCGCCGACGGCCGCGGCCGCGCGGAGTGGTGTTTTGGGCATGGCGTGATTTTGCCGCGCCGCCCGTGACGGCGGTGCTGCACCCCTCCTCATTCCCCCACGGGCAGCCCCAGCCAGCGCGCGGCCACGGCCTGCATGTCGCCCTGCGCGGCCTGCCACACGAGTTCGGGCGACGCCACGTGCACGCCCGACGGCGCGACGCGCAACGCGAGCTCGACGAGGGCGGCCACCTTCGACGCGCGCACCGGCTGCTCGCTGCTCGGCACCATGTAGCGCAGCGTCGACAGCATCCATGCGGCCAGCCGCTCGGCCGGGTTGGCGAGCCGCGCGTCGGCGGGCTTGCGCGCCGAGCGCACGATGATCACGCGCTGGAAGCCGCAGGCCACGACCGCATGCTCGTCGAGGTTCGCCAGGCCGCGCTTGAGTGCCTCGGGCAGGCGGCCCTGGTCATGCGGCTGCACGATGGCCAGCGTGCGAACGCCGCTCGCACGCAGCCAGAGCGCCAGCGCGGGCAGGTCGCCGGGCTGCGGTGCCCAAAAGGCGCGCTCACGGTCGTGGTAGAGGCGCGGCGGATCGAAAGCGACGACAGCGGTGTCGGCCGGCGCCAGCGGCCACTGCGCGAACGGCACGGCCGGGTCGGCCACGCAGGTCTCGACGCCGCGCATGCCGTCGCGCACCGGCTCGCTGGCCAGGAGCCGCACGCGCGCGAAGCGCTTGTTGCCGGCAAAAAGATGCAGCAGTTCCTGGCCCAACGCGCCCGTGGCACCGGCGATCAGCACGGTGCCCGCGGGCGCCTTCGCTGCGGTCGGCAGTGCACGGTTCGCGGCCTGCAGGGCCTGGAGGGGATCGAGGGACATGGCCGGCTATGCTACCTTCCGGCTCTTCTGCGGAGGTAATGCAAATGATGTTCGTGAAACGCTGGTTCCTGATTCTTGCCGCTGTGCTCTCGCTCAGCGGATGCGGCTACAACCAGTTCCAGTCGCTGGACGAAGCCAGCAAGTCGGCCTGGAGCGAGGTGCTCAACCAGTACCAGCGGCGCGCCGACCTGGTGCCCAACATCGTTGCCACCGTGAAGGGCGAGGCGAGCTTCGAGCAGGACACGCTCACCCAGGTGATCGAGGCGCGCGCCAAGGCCACGTCGATCCAGGTCACGCCCGAGACGCTCAACAACCCCGAGGCGTTCAACAAGTTCCAGCAGGCGCAGGGCGAACTGTCGTCGGCGCTGTCGCGGCTCATGGTGGTGTCGGAGCGCTACCCCGAACTCAAGGCCAACCAGGCCTTCCGCGACCTGCGCGTGACGCTCGAGGGCACCGAGAACCGCATCACCGTGGCGCGCAACCGCTACATCCAGACGGTGGAGGAGTACAACGTGCTCGCGCGCAGCTTCCCGACCAACCTCACGGCGATGGTCTTCAGCTACGACCCGAAGCCCAACTTCTCGGTGCAGAACGAAGCGCAGATCTCGACGCCGCCGACGGTCGATTTCTCGGCGCCGAAGAAGTAACACGGCCGGTCGATGGGCTTCGCCCTGACGATTCGCCGCGCGCTGGCCGCCGTCCTGCTGGGAGCGGCCGCGTGGGCCGGTCTTGCGGCCACGGCCGCGGCACAAGACCTGCTGCCGGTGCCCACACTCACCGCGCGCGTGATCGACCAGACCGCGACGCTCAATGAAGCCGAGCGCGCCGAACTCGATGCCAAGCTCGCCGCCTTCGAGCAGCGCAAGGGCTCGCAGATGGTGGTGCTGATGGTGCCCACCACCGCGCCCGAGGACATCGCGAGCTATGCCAACCGCGTCGGCAATGCCTGGAAGATCGGCCGCCGCGACGTCGGCGACGGCATCCTGGTGATCGTGGCCAAGGACGACCGCCGCATGCGCATCGAAGTGGCCAAGACGCTCGAGGGTGCGGTGCCCGACCTGGCGGCGATCCGCATCATCGACGAGGAGATGAAGCCGCGTTTTCGCAACAACGACTACGCGGGCGGCCTGAATGCGGCCGTGGCCCGGCTGATCGGCCTGGTCGACGGCGAGGCGCTGCCGGAGCCCACGCAAGGCGGTGCAGGCACGGGCGATGGCGACATCGACTGGGAAAATCTTGCGATCTTCCTGTTCATCGGCGTCTTCGTCGCGGCGCCGATCCTGCGTTCGATGGCGGGCAAGAAGCTCGGCTCGGTCGTCATGGGCGGTGGCATCGGCGTGGTCGCATTCCTCATCACGACCAGCGTGGTCATCGCGGTGCTGGCGGCCATGGCCGCCTTCATGGTGTCGCTGTTCTCCGCCGTGGCCGCATCGAGCCCGCGGCTCGGAAGCCGCGGCGGCCGCAGCGGCGCCAGCACCGGAGGATTCGGCGGCTGGGGCGGCGGTGGTGGCGGCGGCTGGAGCAGTGGCGGCGGGGGCGGCGGCTTCAGCTCCGGCGGTGGCGGCGATTTCGGCGGCGGCGGCGCCTCGGGAGACTGGTAGGCATGGCAGCAACGACCACGACGACGACAGGCTTCTTCGGCAAGCTGGGCCGCATCTGGCGCCATCGGTGGATGGACGAGTCCGACGTGCGGCGCGTGCTCCCCCCCGACGCCCTGGAGCGGCTGGGCGCGCGCGTGGCCGCGAGCGAGCGCCGCCACAGCGGTGAGATCCGCATCTGCATCGAGGCGGGACTGCCCTGGTCCTACCTGCGGCGCCGCGCCGCGCCGCGCGAACGCGCCGTGACGCTGTTCGGCAAGCTGCGCGTGTGGGACACCGCGAACAACAACGGCGTGCTGATCTACCTGCTGCTGGCCGAGCACGCGATCGAGATCGTGGCCGACCGCGGCATCAGCGCGCAGGTCGATGCGGCCGAATGGGCCGCCATGGCACGGCGAATGGGCGCGGCCTTTCGCGAAGGCCGCTTCGAGGACGGGCTCACCCAGGCGCTCGGCGAAGTCTCGGCGCTGCTGGTGGCGCACTTTCCGCTGGCCGACGACCAACCCGACAGCAACGAACTGCCGGACGAACCCGTGGTGCTCTGAAGCGCCGCGGGCCGGCTTACGCCGCGCCCGGCAGCGTCCACACCGCGTCGCCGCCCACCGCGTAGAAGCGGCGCCCCGGCGCGCGATCGACCAGCCAGCCGCCGGTGAACTCGCCGAAGGCCGGCAGCACGGCCTGGCCCGCCTCGCTCACGAAACACGGCAGCCGCACGCTGTCGCGCCCCGGCCCGTAGAGCCGGCACACCGGGTGCAGGTGGCCTGCCAGCACGAAATGGCTCGCATGCGGCTGCGGATGGTGGCAGCAGGCAAACGGGCCGAGCAGCCAGGGCTCGTCGACCACGTCGATGCCGAGTGCCGCGGGCGGATCGCCGGCGCGGCTGTCGTGGTTGCCGCGCACCAGCGTCATGCCGACTTGCGCATGCATCGCGCGCCAGTCGGCCAGCGCTGCAAGCACTTCGCGCGTGCGCGCCTGCGCCGCGTGCAGGAAGTCGCCCAAAAACACGATGCGCTGCGGCGCGAGGCGCGTGATCAGCGCGTCGAGCCGGGCCAGGTTCTGCCGCGTGGTGCCGCCCGGCACGGGCTGGCCGAGGGCGCGGTAGGTTGCGGCCTTGCCGAGGTGCAGGTCGGCCACGAAAAGCACGCGGACGTCCGGCCACCAGACGGCGCGCTCGGGCAGCAGGTGCAGCGACGCGCCGGCCCATTCGACGGCGAGCGCGGCAACGGGGGCATGCGGGGAACTCACGGCTTGCATTTTCGCCTTGCGGACCCCAGTTCTTCGGCATGACCGGATCGCAACCCCTGCACATCGTCTGCCCGCACTGCCACACCACCAACCGCGTGCGCGCGGACCAACTGGGCAGCGCGCCCGACTGCGGCAGCTGCCATCGGCCGCTGTTCGCGGGCCATTCGACCGCCCTGCCCGACGAGACAACCTTCGACCGCCACATCGCGCGCAACGAGATCCCGGTGCTGGTCGACTTCTGGGCGCCCTGGTGCGGCCCCTGCCGGCAGATGGCGCCGGCCTACGAGCAGGCGGCGGCGCAACTCGAGCCGCAGGTGCGGCTCGCAAAAGTCGACACCGAGGCGGTGCCGGCGCTGGGCGCGCGCTTCAACATCCGCAGCATCCCGACGCTCGCGCTGTTTCGCGGCGGTCGCGAGGTGGCGCGGCAGGCCGGTGCCATGGGCGCAGCGGACATCGTGCGCTGGGTGAAGGCGCACGGCGCGGCCTGACGCGGCAAGGTCGCTCACAGCGGCGGCAAGGGCCGGGAGCGCTGTGACGGCGGCCTGCGCGCGCGGCGTGGCGCCGCCAGCACTTTGCCCGGGCCTTCCTGCCCGAAGGCGAGCGTGCCCTTCACGCGCTCGACGCCACCGGCCGTGACCACGCCGCCTGCGGCTTTCTCGAGCTGCTCGACCATGCGCGCGATGCGGTCGGCCACGTTCTCGTTCGAGAGCTTCTCGCGGAACAGCTCGACCATGAGGGGGAATGCGAACGGCGTCGGCCGCTCGAGTGCCTTGAGCACCAGCCGCTGATCCGACATGCGCGCGAGGCTCGCGCCGAGACGGCCGATCTCGAGCTCCTGCGCGAGCAGTTCCTGCTCGGCCTGCAGCAGCAGCCGGTTGGCCGGGTCGTACTTGCGGAACACCTCCCAGAAGAGCGATGACGAGGCCTGGAGCTGGCGACTGCTGCGCTTCTCGCCCGGATAGCCCTGAAACACGAGCCCCGAGACGCGCGCGATTTCCCGAAAACGGCGCTGCGCGAGTTCGCCCGCATTGAGCGAGGCCAGCACCTCATGCAGCAGTTCGGCGTGCGCGTCGTCGCCCTGCGGCAATGCCAGCACCTGCGGCAGCAGCGCGGGCCAGTCGACCGGCACGGCGCTCAGCAATTCGAAGCCGTAGTCGTTCACCGCGATCGAGAAGGTGCGGGCCTCGTGCTGCGCGACGCGCCATGCGAGCAGGCTCGCGAGCCCCATGTGCACCTGCCGCCCCGCAAAGGGATAAAGGAACAGGTGCGAGCCTTCGCGCGTGGTGAGCGTCTCGGCCAGGAGGGTCTGCGGGGTTGGCAGTGCCGACCATTGCTGCTGAATGTCGAGCAGCGGCCGCACGCACTGCAACTCGGGCGAGCCATAGCGCCCCTCGCCGGCCAGTGCGAGCTGCTGCACCACGGCGTCGGCCAGCGTCGACGACAGCGGCATGCGCCCGCCGTTCCAGCGCGGTACCGCGGCGCGCTTGCCTGTGGCGCGCCGCACCCAGGCCGTCATGTCGTGGATACGCACGAGTTCGAGCAGCCGCCCGCCGAAGAGGAAGCAGTCGCCGGGCTTCATGCGCGCGACAAAACTCTCCTCGACGCTGCCGATGCGGCCGCCGCCGAGGTACTGCACCGCCATGCTCGCATCGCTCACGATGGTGCCGATGTTCATGCGGTGGCGCCGTGCGAGCCGCGTGTCGGGCACGCGCCACACGCCCTCGGCATCGGGAATGGCACGCCGGTAGTCGGGGTAGGCCGCGAGCGAAGCCCCGCCCTGCGACACGAAGTCGAGGCACCAGGACCAGCTCTCGCGCGAGAGCCCGGCATAGGCCGCCGTGCCGCGCACCTCGTCGTAGAGCTCGTCGGGCCGAAAGCCGCCGCCGAGCGCCACCGTCACCAGGTGCTGCACCAGCACGTCGAGCGGCTGCTGCGGCGTCTGGCGCGCCTCGATGTGGCCGGCGGCGATGGCCGCGCGCGCTGCGGCACCTTCGACCATCTCGATGCTGTGCGTGGGCACCAGCGTGATGCGTGAGGGGCGGCCCGGCGCGTGGCCCGAGCGGCCGGCCCGCTGCAGCAGCCGCGCCACGCCTTTGGGCGAGCCGATCTGCAGCACGCGCTCGACCGGCAGAAAGTCCACGCCGAGGTCGAGGCTCGAGGTGCAGACCACGGCCTTGAGCTCGCCGCTCTTGAGCCCGAGCTCGACCCATTCGCGCACCGCGCGGTCGAGCGAGCCGTGGTGCAGCGCGATCGTGCCGGCCCATTCCGGCCGCGCCTCGAGCATGGCCTGGTACCAGATCTCGGCCTGCGAGCGGGTGTTGGTGAACACCAGCGTGGTGCTGCTCGTGGTGATCTCGTCGAGCACCTGCGGCAGCATCGTGAGGCCCAGGTGGCCGCCCCACGGAAAGCGCTCGGCGCGGCCGGGCAGCAGCGAATCGACGACGAGCTTCTTGGGCACCGCGCCCCGCACGAGCACGCCCTGTCCGCTTGCCGCGGGCCCGAGCAGCGCGTGCATCGCCTCTTCCAGATTGCCGAGCGTGGCCGACATGCCCCAGACCGAAAGCCCGGCGTTCCAGCGCCGAAGCCGCGCAAGCGCGAGCTGCACCTGCACGCCGCGCTTGTTGCCGAGCAGCTCGTGCCATTCGTCGACCACCACCATGCGCACATGGCCCAGCACCTCGCTGGCGTCGGCGCGCGCGAGCAGCAGCGACAGGCTCTCGGGCGTGGTGACGAGCGCCGTGGGCAGGCGCTCGTTCTGGGCACTGCGCTCGGCCGACGAGGTGTCGCCGCTGCGCGCGCCCGCACTCCAGCGGTGGTGCACCTCGGGGCCGAGCGCCTCGAGCGGCTGCTGCAACGCACGCAGCGTGTCGGCGGCGAGCGCGCGCATCGGCGTGATCCACAACACCGTGAGCGGCGGGGCGATGGTCTTGCCGCTGCGCGAAGGGGGTGCAGGCGCCGACGAGAACGCCTGCAGCGCGCCAAGCCACACGGCATAGGTCTTGCCGGCGCCCGTGGTGGCGTGCAGCAGGCCGGACCTTCCTTCGCCGACGGCCTTCCACACCTCGCGCTGGAACTTGAACGGTTTCCAGCCGCGGCCGGCGAACCACGTGTCGAGCGCAGCCTTGACGCTTTTGCGCCTTCCCCCTCCGGGGGAAGGCGGGGATGGGGGCGCGCGGCCATCGAGCGACGGCTGGCGTTGGATGCGCCGCTGGCCCCCACCCCTGCCCTCCCCCGGAGGGGGAAATTGGGAGTCCGACGATGCGCTCATACCGGCAGCAGCGCCGCGAGCGTCTGCAGCGTGTCGGCCTCTTCCACCGGCTTGTCCTCGCGCCAGCGCAGCATGCGCGGAAAGCGCACGGCGATGCCGCTCTTGTGGCGCGTGCTGCGCGCGATGCCCTCGAAGCCGAGCTCGAACACCAGCGTGGGCGCCACGCTCTTCACCGGCCCGAAGCTCTCGATCGTGGTCTTGCGGATGATCGCGTCCACGCGCCCCATCTCGGCGTCGGTGAGGCCCGAGTAGGCCTTGGCGAAGGGCACGAGCTTGCGCCCCTCCTGTTCGGGCGGGCCGTCCCACACCGCGAAGGTGTAGTCGCTGTAGAGGCTCGCGCGCCGGCCGTGGCCGCGCTGCGCATAGATCAGCACCGCGTCGATGCTGAGTGGATCGATCTTCCACTTCCACCAGACGCCCACGTCCTTGGTGCGGCCCACGCCGTACTGCGCATTCCGGCGCTTGAGCATCATGCCTTCCACGCCCATGCTGCGCGCGGCCTCGCGCTGGCGCGCCAGGTCTTGCCAGTCGGTACCTTCGAGCACGGGGCTCGGCAGCAGCGAAGGATGCTGCAGCTGCGCGACGAGCGCGTCGAGCCGCGCGCGGCGCTCGGATTGCGGCAGCGCGCGCAGGTCACGCCCTTCCCATTCGAGGATGTCGTAGGCCAGCAGCACCACCGGAATCTCGCGCAGCAGCTTGGCGCCCAGGGTCTTGCGCCCGATGCGCTTCTGCAACTCGGCAAAGGGCTGCACGCGGCCCTCGCGCCAGACGGCGATCTCGCCGTCGAGCACCGTGCCGTCGGGCAGCGCCTCGCCCAGCACGGCCAGCTCGGGAAAGCGATCGGTCACGAGTTCTTCGCCGCGCGACCACAGCCAGACCTCGCCCGCGCGCTTGACGAGCTGCGCGCGGATGCCGTCCCACTTCCACTCGACGATCCAGTCCGCGGGCGGGCCGAGCGTGGCGTCGAACTGGTCGAGCGGCATGTTGAAGGGATGCGCGAGAAAAAATGGATAGGGCTGGCCGCTGGTCTTCAGCACCTGCTCGGCATCGGACTCGGGCACGATCAGCGCGCGATAGTCCGCGGCGCGCGGACGGCCGCCGATGTGGGTGTAGCCCATGAGCCGCTGCGCCACGCGCTTGGGATCGATGCCGCCCACCGCCGCGAGCGCCTGCGTGACCTGCAACTTCGAGACGCCCACGCGGAAGGCGCCGGTGATCAGCTTGAAGTACACCAGCCGCTCCTCGGCCGCGAGGCGAGCCCACTGCGCGCGCAGCCGCGAGGGCAGTTCGTCGGGTGCCGACTTGCCGGCCTCGCGCAGCGGCAGCAGATGCGCCTCAACCCACTCCGCCAGGCCGAGGTCGTGCGCCTCGGTGGGCGGCGGCAGCAGCAGCGCGATGGTTTCGGCCAGGTCGCCGACCGCGTCGTAGCTTTCGTCGAACAGCCACTCGGGCAGGCCCGCCGCCTCGCGCGCGAGCAGCCGCAGCAGCTTGGTCGGCACCAGCTGGCGCGGCTTGCCGCCCGCCAGGAAATACACGGCCCAGGCCGCGTCGGCGGGATCGGCTTCGCGCAGGTAGCGCTGCAGCGCGGCCTGCTTTGCGAGGTTCGAGGTGCTCGCGTCGAGCTCGCGGTAAAGGGCGGCGAAGTCCTTCATGGTTTTGCTCCTTCCCCCTCCGGGGGAAGGTCGCGATGGGGGCCGGCGGCGGCGGATGCGTCCTGGTCGTCCTCGTCGCCATACTCCGTCTTGAAGCCCTGCGCATCGAGCCCGTTCTCGCGCAGCCAGCGCACCATCACCTGCACGCTGCCGTGGGTGACGAACACGCGCTCGGCGCCCGTGCCCGCGATGGCCTGCTGCAGGCCGGGCCAGTCGGCATGGTCGGACATCACGAAGCCGCGGTCCACGCCGCGCCGCCGCCGCGTGCCGCGCAGCTGCATCCAGCCGCTCGCGAACGCATCGGCATGCTGGCCGAAGCGCTTCATCCACGGCGTGCCCTGCGCCGAGGGCGGCGCCAGCACGAGCGCACGTTTCAGCAAGGCCGCATCCACGCCCGGGTCGGTGACGCGCAGCGTCGCGGGCAAGGCCACGCCCGCCGCGCGGTACACCGCGTTGAGCGGCTCGACGGCGCCATGCACCACGATCGGCCCGATCGATGCGTCCACGCCGTGCAGGATGCGCTGCGCCTTGCCGAAGGCATAGCAGAAGAGCACCGACGCACGCCCGGCCTCGGCGTTGGCGCGCCACCACGCGTCGATCTCGGCGAAGAGCGCGGCCTGCGTGGGCCAGCGGTAGATCGGCAGGCCGAAGGTCGACTCGGTGATGAAGGTGTCGCAAGGCACGGGCTCGAAGGGTGCGCAGGTGCCGTCGGGCTCGGTCTTGTAGTCGCCCGAAGCCACCCACACGCGCCCGCCGTGCTCGAGCCGCACCTGCGCCGACCCCAGCACATGGCCCGCGGGATGCAGCGACACGCGCACCCCGTGGTGCACGATGGCCTCGCCATACGGCAGCGTCTGCAGCGCGATGTCGGCACCGAGCCGGGTGCGCAGCGTGCCGGCACTGTCGGCGTGGGCCAGGTAATGCGCATGGCCGATGCGCGCATGGTCCGAATGCGCATGCGTGATGACCGCGCGCGCCACCGGCCGCCAGGGGTCGATGTAGAAATCGCCGGGCGGGCAATACAGCCCCTCGGGCCGGGCGACGACGAGATCTTCTGCTGGCGTGGCGGGCATGGCACGCCATGGTAGGCGCCGCCGGGCCGTCTTGCCGCCGAAGCTCGGCCGCGATGCGGTGTGGGCCGGCGCCTACTTGCCGCCTACCACCCGCGGTCTGCCGGCGCTACCAGGCGGTCCACTTCGCGTCGCTGCCCGCCGAGGCCACCGTGCGCTCGATGAAGCGCACGCCGCGTGCGCCGTCTTCCACGCGCGGATAGTCGGCCGCCAGGGCATCGATCGGTTGGCCGGCGATGCGCGCGCGGATGTCGGCCGCCACGCCGGCATAGATGTTGGCGAAGGCCTCGATGAAGCCTTCGGGATGGCCGGCCGGCAGCCGGCTCGCGCGCTGCGCCGATTCGCAGAGCCAGGGCGAGCCCCGCGTGAGGATGCGCTTCGGCCCGTCGTGCGGCAGGTGCACGAGCTGGCTCGGCTGCTCCTGGCGCCACGCAAGCGTGCCGAGCGTGCCCGAGATGCGCAGGCGCAGGTCGTTCTCGAGGCCGGTGTTGATCTGCGAGGCGATCAGCACGCCGCGCGCGCCGCCCCGGAAGCGCAGCAACAGGCTGCCGTCGTCGTCGAGCATGCGGCCCGGCACCAGTGCGCCGAGGTCGGCGCAGAGGCTTTCGATCTCGAGGCCGGTGACGCTTGAGACGAGATTCTCGGCATGCGAGCCGATGTCGCCGATGGCACCCGCGGCGCCGCTGCGCGCGGGGTCGGTGCGCCAGTCGGCCTGCTTGTTGCCGCTGCCTTCGAGCTGGCTCGCGAGCCAGCCCTGGTTGTATTCGACGACGACCTTGCGGATGTCGCCGAGCTGGCCCGAGCGCACCATCTCGCGCGCCTGGCGCACCATCGGGTAACCGGTGTAGTTGTAGGTCACGCCGAAGACTGTGCCCTGCTTCGCCACGCTCGCCACCAGCGCGTCGGCCTGCGCGCGCGTGTGCACGAGCGGCTTGTCGCACACCACGTGGAAGCCGGCCTCGACGAAGGCCTGCGCCACCGGGTAGTGGACATGGTTGGGCGTGACGATCGAGACGAAATCGATGCGCTCGGCCGCGGGCCGCGCCAGTTCGTCGGCCAGCAAGGCTTGCCAGTCGCCGTGGTTGCGGTCGTCGGCGAGGCCGAGGTCGGCACCCGACGCGCGCGCCTTCTCGGGGCTGGACGACAGCGCGCCCGCAACGAGCGCGATCTGCCCGTCGAGCGCCATGGCCTTGCGGTGCACGGCGCCGATGAAGGCGTCGCGGCCGCCGCCGACCATGGCGGCGCGGAGCTTGCGAAGGGGGGTGTCGCTCATCAATCTTCTCGATGTTCCTGGCCTGGTAACTGTTCCCTCTCCCCCTGGGAGAGTATTGGGGTGAGGGCATCGGCGCTGGCGCACGCACCGCCTTTGCGTCCGCCGCCGCCCTCACCCCGGCCCTCTCCCTGAGGGAGAGGGAGTGAAGCGATCGGCCACGGGGCCGATGGCATTCAGAAGGGCGAGTTCGGGTGGTAGAAGTCCTTCGCGTTCTCCTTGGTGATCAGCACCGAGGGAATGATCGTCGTCGCCGGCAGCTTCTCGCCCTTCAGCCGCGCTTCGGCCGTGAGCTTGATCGCGTCGTAGATGAACTTGGGCGAGTAGCTCACGTCGGCGCCAATGCGCTTGTCCTTGCCGTCCATGATGGTCTTGACCATACCCTTGGCGCCGGCGCCGCCGAACACGATCTTGATGTCGTCGCGCTTGGCCTGCTCGATGGCCTTGAGCACGCCCACGGCCATGTCGTCGTCGGCGGCCCAGATGGCGTCGATCTGCTTGAAGCGCGTGAGGTAGTCCTGTGTGACCTTGAAGGCGTCGTCGCGGTTCCAGTTGGCGTACTTGGCGTCGAGCAGCTTGATGTCCGGATGGTTCTTGAGCACCGCGTTGAAGGCGTCCATGCGCTCGTTGTCGAGCGTGGTCGCGATGCCGCGCAGCGCAACGATGTTGCCCTTGCCGCCGAGCTGCTTGGCGATGTACTCGGCCGGGATGCGGCCGAAGGCGGTGTTGTCGCCGGCCACGTAGGCGTCCTGCGCGCTCGTGTCGGTCAGGCCGCGGTCGACCACGGTCACGTAGGCGCCCTTGGCCTTGACCTGCGCCACCGGCTTGGTCAGCGCGGCCGACTCGAACGGAAACACCACCAACGCGTTGATCTTGGTGACGGTCGAAAGGTCTTGCAGCTGGTTGGCCTGCTCGGGCGCGTTGGCCGCGGTCTTGATCGTGATCTTCAGGTCCTTGTGCTGCTTCTCCAGGTCCTTCTTCGCCTGGTTGGCCCAGTAGTTGATGCCGCCCATGAAGCTGTGCGTGGCCGCGGGGATCGAAACGCCGAGATTGACCTTCTCGGCGGCGAGCGCGGGCAGGCTGGCGAACGCCGCGGCGGCAACTGCCGTGAGTGCGAGGCGTCGGGTGAAAGTCGTCATGCTGGATGTCTCCTCTTGGTGGGTGGAACGGAACGGGGAAAAACAGAAGAAGAAGAAGCGGGGATCAGCGGCGTCCGCGCTGGAGGAACGCGACGATGATGATCACGAAGCCCTGCACCGCGGCGTTGAGGTACACGCTGATGATGCTGGTGAGGTTCAGGATGTTGCTGATGACCGAAAGCAGGATGGCGCCCACGACGGTGCCCGTGATGCTGCCCGCGCCGCCCTTGAGCGCGGTGCCGCCGACGATCACCGCGGCGATCGCCTCGAGCTCCCAGAGCAGGCCCGTGGTGGGCGACGCCGAACCGAGGCGCGGCACATAGAGGAGCGTCGCGATGCCCACGCACACGCCGAGCAGCACGTAGGTCAGGATCTTCACGCGGTCGACGTCGACGGCCGCATAGCGCGCGACCTGCTCGTTCGAGCCGATCGCCTGCACGTAGCGCCCGTAGGCCGTGCGGTTGAGGATCACGCCGCCGACGATCGCCACGGCCACGAACACCCATACGGGCATCGGCACGCCCGCGAGGCTCGCGTAGTAGACCGGTGCGTAGAGGTCGGACAGGTCGTTGTCGAGCGTGAGCGCGCCGCCGTCCGCAAAGAAGGTGAGATAGGCGCGGAAGATGCCGAGCGTGCCCAGCGTCACGATGAAGGGCTCGATGCGCCCCTTGGTGATGAGCAGCCCGTGCGCCAGGCCGAACAGCGCGCCGAGCACCACCGCGAGCACCGCGCCCATCACCACCGCCATCAGCGGCGAGCCTGAGGCCGGACCGGCCCAGTTGATGAACATGATCACGCTGCCCGCAATGAGCGCGGCCATCGACCCCACCGACAGGTCGATGCCGCCCGAGATGATCACGAAGCACATGCCCACCGCGATGATGCCGATGAAGGCCGTGCGCGTGAGCACGTTCATCGCGTTGTCGACGGTGGCGAAGTCGCTGTTGAGCAGCGTGCCGGCGATGCACAGCAGCGCGAGCCCGATGACCGGGCCGAGCCCGTGCAGGTGCTCGGTCCATCGCGCCCGGCCCTCGCCGCGGTGCTGCCCGCCTTCAGGCTGCGGCGGGGGTGTCTGCTGTTCCGGTGGCATGAGCGATGAGCTCCTCTTCTGTCAGTTGGCCCGCGTCGAGCGTGGCGACCAGCCGGCCTGCGCGCATCACCGCGACGCGGTGGCACAGGCCGATCAGCTCCATCAGCTCCGACGAGACGACGATCACCGCGAGCCCTTCGCGGGCGAGTCGCTGGATCAGGAAATAGATGTCGCGCTTGGCGCCCACGTCGACGCCGCGCGTGGGCTCGTCGAGCACCACCACCTTCGGGGTCGGCTGCAGCACCTTGGCGAGCGCGAGCTTCTGCTGGTTGCCGCCCGAGAGCGACGAGGCGCGCACGTCGAGCGAGCCGGTGCGGATGCCGTAGTCCTTCACCGCCTCGGCGAGCGCGCCGCGCTCGGCCTCGGGCCGGAGCCACGGGGTCGCGTAGCGCTCCAGCGCCATCAGCGTGAGGTTCTGGCGCAGGCCGAAATCCACGTGCAGTCCCTTGCCCTTGCGGTCTTCGCTCAGGTAGGTGAGGCCGTGCTTCGCCGCGTCGCGCGGATTGCGCCAGCCTCTGCCGTGGGGCACCGGGCGGCCGAGCATCTCGACCTCGCCGCTCGCGGGCCGCAGGCCGAGCAACCCCTCGAACAGCTCGGTGCGGCCGGCGCCGACCAGGCCCGCGAAGCCGAGGATCTCGCCCGAGCGGACCTCGAAGCCGATGTCCTGCGCCCAGCCGGGCACGCTGAAGCCGCGCACGCGCATGGCCGGTGCGCCAGCGGTGAGCACCGGGTCGCGCGGCGGGTACAGGTCGGCGAGCTCGCGGCCCACCATGAGGTTCGCCATCTTCTGGCGCGAGACCTGGGCCGTGGCCGCCTGCGCCACGAAGCGGCCATCGCGCATCATGATCACCTCGTCGGTCACGCGCTCCACTTCGTCGAGCTTGTGCGAGATGTAGACGATGGTCACGCCGTCGGCACGCAGCTGCGCAATGAGCTTGAAGAGGCGCTCGGTCTCGCCGGGCGTGAGCGTGGCGGTGGGCTCGTCCATGATCAGGAGCCGCGCGCGCCGTGCGATGGCCTTGGCGATCTCGACGAGCTGCTTCTCGGCCACGATGAGCCGGCGCACCTTGGTGCGCGGATCGATGGCCAGGCCGACGGCGGCGAGCGCCGCGGCGGCCTCGCGCTCCATGCCCGCATCGTCGAGGAAAAGCCCCTTCTTCCTTTCGTGGCCGAGGAAGATGTTCTGCGCCACGCTGAGGTCTTCGGCGAGGTTGAACTCCTGGTGGATCAGCACGATGCCGAGCGCCTCGGCATCGCGCGAGCCTGTGAAGGTGCGCGCCTCCCCATTGACCCGCAACGTGCCGCCGCTCAGGCTTTCGTAGCCCGAGAGGATCTTCATCAGCGTGGACTTGCCCGCGCCGTTCTCGCCGAGCAGGCCGTAGACCTTGCCCGGCTGGAGCGCAAAGCTCACGCCGTGCAGCACCTGCACCGGGCCGAAGGCCTTCACCACACCATCGAACTCGACGGCGACGCTGCCTTTCGTTGCGGCCGCTGCGGTCATGGCGCCACCCCCCGAACCTTGAGCGTCTCGTGCATGGCGAGCACGCCGGCGCCGATCAGGCCGCCCTGCGTGCCGAGCGGCGTGTACTGGATCTCGAGATGCCGCGTCGACAGCGCGAGCGAGCGCTGGTACACGCTCTGCCGCACGGCCGCGAGGAACAGCGGCCCGATGCGCGTGATGCCGCCGCCGATGAACACATGCGACGGATTGAAGAAATTGACGACCGACGCGAGCATCTGGCCGATCAGGTTGCCGGCACGCTGGATGATGCCGTTGGCCGCGGTGTCGCCGGCGCGGCTGGCTTGGCCGACGTCGACCGCCTCGATGCGACCGCGTTCGCGCAGGCATTCGGCGAGCATGTCGCTTTCGCCGGCCTCGGCCGCTCGCACCGCCATGCGCGTGATCGCGGGGCCGGCGGCCATCGCCTCGACGCAGCCGAGGTTGCCGCAATGGCAGCGCGGCCCTTCCTGATCGACGCAGATGTGCCCCACGTCGCCGGCGGACCCGGCCGCGCCGCGGTACACCTCGCCGTGGCAGACGATGCCGCAGCCGATGCCCGTGCCGATCTTGATCACGAGGAAGTTGCTGAGCGAGCGCTTGCGCTGCCAGAGTTCGCCGAGTGCCATCAGGTTCACGTCGTTGTCGACGAAGACGGGCGCCGCATAGTCTTCGCGCAGGTAGTCGCGGATCGAAAAACTGTCCCACGCCGGCATGAGCGGCGGGTTCACGAGCTGGCCGATGTCGAAGTTGACGGGGCCGGGCACGCCGATGCCGATGCCGAGCACGTCCTTGGCGCCCGCGTCGCAGCGGGCGAGCAGTTCGCGCATCAGCGTGCGCACGCGCGCCAGCACCACGGCCGGACCCTCGCGCACGTCGGCGGGCTCTTCGTGCTGCGCCAGCACCGTGAGGTCGGGCCGCAGCACGGCCACGTCGAGACTGGTGGCGCCGATGTCGATGCCGACCAGCACGCCCAGCCCGGCATGCAGCTGCAGGTTCTCGGCACGCCGCCCGCCCGAGGAGCGCTGGAGCCCCGCTTCGGTGAGCAGGCCCTGGTCGACGAGGCCCGCGATCAGCGCGTTGGCCTTGCTCTTGGAGAAGCCGAGCTGCTCGGCCATGGCATGGCGCGAGCCGCCGGCCGACCAGAAGGTCGTTTCCAGCAGCCGCATTTCATCGGCGGTAATGCCACTCCAGCGTGCCACGCGTGATGTCTCCGGTGTTCTCTTGTCGTCTGGCGGCGAATACTAGGCGCGAGGCTTCAGCCAGACAAGGCTTAACTTCGATCTATTTCAGGCTGAAGCCGGTTTCGATCCAGGCCACACGAGCCCAGACGCAAAAAAGCCGCCCGGAGGCGGCTTCTTCTTAATGTTCGAACCGACGTGGCCGGCAACCGGCGACCGGCTTACTTCTTCTGGCGGTACTTGCGCAATGCCGCGATCTGGGCGGCCATGACCGCCAGCTCGGATTGCGCCATCGCGATGTCGATGTCGCTCTTGGCATTCTTGAGCGCTTCCTCGGCGGCAGCACGGGCCTGGTTGGCCTTCTCGTCGTCGAGGTCCTTGCCGCGGATTGCGGTGTCGGACAGCACGGTGACCGTGCCGGGCTGCACTTCGAGGATGCCGCCGGCCACGAAGACGAATTCCTCGCCGCCGTCGGCCGTCTCGATGCGCACCGCACCGGGGCGGATGCGCGTGATCAGCGGGGTGTGGCGCGGGTAGATGCCGAGCTCGCCGGCTTCACCGGGCAGCGCGACGAACGTGGCCTCGCCCGAGAAGATCGACTCTTCCGCGCTGACAACGTCCACATGAATGGTGCCTGCCATGGTGATTCCTTTTTAAGCGACCTTCTTGGCCTTCTCGAAAGCCTCGTCGATCGTGCCGACCATGTAGAACGCCTGCTCGGGCAGGTGGTCGGCTTCGCCGTTCACGATCATCTTGAAGCCACGGATGGTTTCCGACAGCGGCACGTACTTGCCGGGCGAGCCCGTGAACACTTCGGCCACGTGGAACGGCTGCGACAGGAAACGCTGGATCTTGCGGGCACGGGCCACGGCCAGCTTGTCGTCGGGCGCAAGCTCGTCCATGCCGAGAATCGCGATGATGTCGCGCAGTTCCTTGTAGCGCTGCAGCGTGCCTTGCACGGCGCGGGCCACGTTGTAGTGCTCTTCGCCGACCACGTTCGGGTCGAGCTGGCGCGAGGTCGAGTCGAGCGGGTCCACGGCGGGGTAGATACCGAGCGAGGCGATGTCGCGCGACAGCACCACGGTGGAGTCCAGGTGGGCGAAGGTGGTGGCGGGCGACGGGTCGGTCAAGTCGTCGGCGGGCACGTACACGGCCTGGATCGAGGTGATCGAGCCGACCTTGGTCGAGGTGATCCGCTCCTGCAGGCGGCCCATTTCCTCGGCCAGCGTCGGCTGATAGCCCACGGCCGAAGGCATGCGGCCAAGCAGTGCCGACACTTCGGTACCGGCCAGCGTGTAGCGGTAGATGTTGTCCACGAAGAACAGCACGTCGCGGCCTTCGTCGCGGAACGACTCGGCGATCGTCAGGCCGGTCAGCGCCACGCGCAGACGGTTGCCCGGGGGCTCGTTCATCTGGCCGTAGACCATGGCCACCTTCGACTCCTCGAGCTTCTCGAGGTTCACGACGCCGGAGTCGGCCATCTCGTGATAGAAGTCGTTGCCTTCGCGGGTGCGTTCACCCACACCGGCGAACACCGACAGACCCGAGTGCGCCTTGGCGATGTTGTTGATGAGTTCCATCATGTTCACGGTCTTGCCCACGCCGGCACCGCCGAACAAGCCCACCTTGCCGCCCTTGGCGAACGGGCACACGAGGTCGATCACCTTGATGCCGGTTTCCAGCAGGTCTTGCGAAGGCGACAGTTCGTCGTACGCGGGCGCCTTGCGGTGGATCGAGGCCGTGAGCTCCTGGCCGACCGGGCCGCGCTCGTCGATGGGCGAGCCCAGCACGTCCATGATGCGGCCGAGCGTGGCCTTGCCGACCGGCACGGTAATGGGCGCGCCGGTGTTCTTGACCATGAGGCCGCGGCGCAGGCCGTCGGACGAGCCGAGCGCAATGGTGCGCACCACGCCGTCGCCGAGCTGCTGCTGCACTTCGAGGGTCAGCGCGCTGCCCTCGAGCTTCAAGGCGTCGTACACCTTGGGCATCTGGTCACGCGGGAACTCCACGTCGACCACGGCGCCGATACATTGGACAATTTTTCCTTCAGCCATGGCGATTCCTTCTGGATCTCAATAATGTTGCGACAGGTTCTTGCAGAAGCGTCCTTGTGCCATTGCGGGCCGCTTTTGCAAGAATGCCGGCCAGGCCGGCACCCTTGATTTCAGATCGATGCGATCAGACCCCGGCTGCGGCAGCCGCGCCGGACACGATTTCGGACAGCTCCTTCGTGATGCCGGCCTGGCGGGTCTTGTTGTAGACCAGCTTGAGTTCGCTGATCACGTTGCCCGCGTTGTCGGTTGCAGCCTTCATGGCCACCATGCGCGCAGAGTGCTCGGAGGCCATGTTCTCGGCCACGGCCTGGTAGACCAGCGACTCCACGTAGCGCACCAGCAGTTCGTCGATGACGCTCTCGGGATCGGGCTCGTAGATGTAGTCCCACGAGTGTTGGCCTTCCTGCACCTGGAGCGAGTCCGCCGCCAGCGGCAGCAGGTGTTCGACCACCGGCTCCTGCTTAATGGTGTTGATGAACTTCGTGTAGCACAGGTACACGGCCGACAGCTTGCCCTCGGCGTACGCGTCGAGCAGGGTCTTGACCGGCCCGATGAGCTTGTCGAGGTGCGGCGTGTCGCCCAGATGGGTGACGTTCGCCACCACGCGCGCGCCGATGCGGTTCAGGAAGCCCAGGCCCTTGCCGCCGATGGCCACCGTTTCGATCGCGGTGCCCGCGGCCTGCGCCTCGCGCAACTTGGTCGTCACGGCGCGCAGCAGGTTGGTGTTCAGCCCGCCGCACAGGCCCTTGTCGCTCGTCACGATGATGAAGCCGATGGCCTTGGCCTCGTTCGTCTTCATGAACGTGTGAACGTACTCGGGATTCGCCTGGCCCAGGTTGGCGGCGATGTTGCGGATCTTTTCGCTGTAGGGGCGTGCCGCGCGCATGCGCTCCTGCGCCTTGCGCATCTTGGAGACCGAGACCATTTCCATGGCCTTGGTGATCTTCTTGGTGTTTTCCACCGATTTGATCTTGCCGCGAATCTCTTTACCTGCAGCCATCTTTTTAGCTCCTGAGCGTCTTCGCGGGGCAGCCGTGGAACCGGCTTTGCCGGGCCACTGGCTGCGCCCCCTTGAGGGGGAAACGGCCGAAGGCCGCTTCGGGGGTGAGCCAGTTCTTCATCAGGCGAACGACTTCTTGAACGCGGTGATCGCGCTCGTCAGTTCGGCCTCGGCATCCTTGTCGAGCGCCTTGGCTTGCTCGATCTTGTCGAGCAGGGCCGCGTGGCTGGTCTTCAGGAACTGGTGCAGGCCATGTTCGAAGGGCAGAACCTTCTTGATGTCCAGGTCGTCCATGAAACCCTTGTTCACGGCGAACAGCGTCGCGCCCATCAGCGAGATCGGCAGCGGGCTGTACTGGGCCTGCTTGAGCAGTTCGGTCACGCGGGCACCGCGGTCGAGCTGCTTGCGCGTGGCTTCGTCCAGGTCGGAAGCGAACTGCGCGAACGCAGCCAGCTCGCGGTACTGCGCGAGGTCGGTACGGATACCGCCCGACAGGCTCTTGATGATCTTGGTCTGTGCCGCCGAACCCACGCGCGACACCGAGATACCGGCGTTGATGGCGGGGCGGATGCCTGCGTTGAACAGGCTGGTTTCCAGGAAGATCTGGCCGTCGGTGATCGAGATCACGTTGGTCGGCACGAACGCGGACACGTCGCCGGCCTGCGTCTCGATGATCGGCAGCGCGGTCAGCGAGCCGGTCTTGCCCTTGACTTCACCCTTGGTGAAGGCTTCGACGTAGTCGGCGTTCACGCGGGCTGCGCGCTCGAGCAGGCGGCTGTGGAGATAGAACACGTCGCCGGGATAGGCTTCGCGGCCCGGCGGGCGGCGCAGCAGCAGCGAAACCTGGCGGTAGGCCACGGCCTGCTTCGACAGGTCGTCATAGACGATCAGCGCGTCCTCGCCGCGGTCGCGGAAGTACTCGCCCATCGTGCAGCCCGAATAGGCCGACACGTACTGCATGGCCGCCGATTCGGAAGCCGAGGCGGCCACCACGATCGTGTAGTCCATGGCACCGGCCTGCTCGAGCGAGCGCACCACGTTCTTGATCGACGACGCCTTCTGGCCGATCGCGACGTAGATGCAGGTCACGCCCTGGCCCTTCTGGGCAATGATCGCGTCGATGGCCACGGCCGTCTTGCCGGTCTGGCGGTCGCCGATGATCAGCTCGCGCTGGCCACGGCCGATCGGCACCATCGAGTCGATGGACTTGAGGCCGGTCTGCAGCGGCTGGTCGACCGACTTGCGGGCGATCACGCCCGGGGCGACCTTCTCGATCACGTCGGTCATCTTGGCGTTGATCGGGCCCTTGCCGTCGATCGGCTGGCCCAGCGCGTTGACCACGCGACCGATGAGTTCGGGGCCGACGGGCACTTCCAGGATGCGGCCGGTGCACTTGACCGTGTCGCCTTCGGAGATGTGCTCGTACTCGCCCAGGATCACGGCGCCGACCGAGTCGCGCTCGAGGTTCAGCGCCAGGCCGAACGACGGCGTGCCGTCGGGGCTCGGGGGGAACTCGAGCATTTCGCCCTGCATCGCGTCCGACAGGCCGTGCACGCGCACGATGCCGTCGGTCACCGAGACCACGGAGCCTTCATTGCGGATGTTGGCGCTGACGCCCATACCCTCGATGCGGCTCTTGATCAGTTCGGAAATTTCTGCGGGATTGAGTTGCATGACTCTTTCCTTCTTTCTGTAAATGGGGCCAACTGGCTGCCGCCCGCCCTCAGGCGGTCAGCGCCGCTTTCATTTGTTCGAGGCGCGCCTTGACCGAAGTGTCGAGCACTTCGTCGCCGACCACGGCGCGGATGCCGCCGATCAGCGAGGGGTCGAGTTCGACCCGCGTCATGAGCTGGCGCCCAAAGCGCCGCTCCAGCGCCGCACCCACTTCGGCCAGCGCTGCGTCGTCGATCGGGAAAGCGCTGTAGACCACGGCATCGGCAGCCCCGCTGCGCGCATTGCACAGGACACGGAACTGCAGCGCCACTTCGGGCAGCGTAGCGAGCCGGCCGTTGTCGATCACGGTGCGCAGAAAGTTCTTGCCCGCCTCCGGCAGCGGCTGCTTCAACATCCCGGTGACCAGCTCGAACACCTGCTCGGGCGGCACCTTCGGATTGGCAGCGAACTGCAGGAGCTGCGGATTGCCGGCAATGGCCGCCAGCGGGTCGAGCCAGCCGGCCGTGCCGTCGAGGTCTGCGGCGCAGGCCTTGAACAGCGCTTCGGCGTAGGGACGGGCGATGGTCGCGAGTTCGGCCATGTCGTCCTCAGAGCTCGGTCTTCAGGCGGTTGAGCAGGTCGGCATGAACGCCGGCATTGACTTCCTTGCGGAGAATCTGCTCGGCACCCTTGACGGCCAGTGCGGCCACCTGCTCGCGCAGCGCTTCGCGTGCACGCACAGATTGCTGCTCGGCCTCGTCGCGCGCGGCGGCCACGATCTTGTTGGCCTCCTCGGTGGCGCGGCTCTTGGCCTCTTCGATGATCTGCTGGGCACGGCGCTCGGCGTCGGCCAGGCGGCTGGTGGTCTCGTTGCGAGACGCCACCAGTTCCTGCTCGACACGCTGGTTGGCAGAGGCCAGTTCGGCCTTGGCCTTCTCGGCGGCCGCCAGGCCCGCAGCGATCTTTTGTGCTCGTTCGTCCAGGGCCTTCGCGATCGGCGGCCACACGAACTTCATCGTGAACAGCACAAGCAGCAGGAAGACGATGGCCTGAACGAACAGGGTCGCGTTGATACTCACGGCAACACCTTTCTGGAGTGGCGTTGAACGGAAATTACTTCGGCAGCGCGGCGATGAACGGATTGGCGAAGGCGAACAGCAGCGCGATGGCCACGCCGATCAGGAACGCGGCGTCGATCAGACCGGCCAAGATGAACATCTTGGTCTGCAGGTCGTTCATGAGTTCGGGTTGACGGGCCGATGCTTCGAGGAACTTGCCGCCCATCAGTGCAATACCGATGGAAGCACCGATCGCGCCGAGACCGACGATCAAACCACAAGCCAGAGCGACGAGACCGAGAACGTTTTCCATGATGACTCCTTAGGACAGATTGAAAGCAAACGAAAAGAAAAAGGGGAACTCAATGCGCTTCATGAGCCTGGCCGAGATAGATCAAGGTCAGCATCATGAAAATGAATGCCTGCAGCGTGATCACCAGGATGTGGAAGATCGCCCAGACGGTACCGGCAATGACGTGCCCGATGGGCAACATCACTCCCGAGAACGAGGCTGCCATTGCGCCACCCATGAGCGCAATCAGCATGAAAACGAGCTCGCCCGCATACATGTTGCCGAACAACCGCATGCCGTGCGAAACGGTCTTGGCGAGGTATTCGATGACCTGCATCAGCAGGTTGATGGGCCAGAGCACCGGGTGGGCACCGAACGGTGCCGTGATGAGTTCATGGCCCCAGCCGCCCAGGCCCTTGATCTTGACGCTGTAGAACAGGCACAGCAGCAGCACCGAGGTCGACAGGCCGAGCGTGGTCGAAAGGTCGGCCGTGGGCACGACGCGCATGTAAGCGTGGTGCGGATCGTGGCCGGCCGCCTCGAAGACCTTGGCCCAGATCGAGGGCAGCAGGTCGACCGGCAGCATGTCCATGGCGTTCAGCAGGAAGATCCAGACAAACACCGTGAGCGCCAGCGGCGCGATGAACTGGCGGCTCTTGGCATTGCGGATGTTGGCCTTGGCCTGGTTGTCGACCATCTCGACCAGGATCTCGACGGCCGCCTGGAACCGCCCCGGCACGCCGGGCGTGGCCTTGCGCGCGGCAAGCCACAGCACGAAGCAGCCCAACGCACCCACGATCAGTGCATAGAGCACCGAATCGAGGTTGATGACGTTGAAGTCGACGATCGCCTTCTGGACGACGGGGTTGAGGTTCCAGTCAACTTGCCAGTGCTGGAGGTGGTGAACGATGTATTCACTCGCGGTCGGGGCGTTTCCTTCGGCGGCCATCTTTCAGCGTCTCTTCTTAAACAGTCAAATCCGGTTCAACAACCCGGGCCGCACCAGCAGCGCCACCCAGTACATCTTCATGGCGGCCACCACGCCAGCCACCAAGGCCAGCCAGTTGATGCCCTCGATCAGCCACGGTGCCGCGGCCAGCAAGGCCACAGTCAGTCCGATCTTGATCATCTCCCACACAAAAAACCTCAACATGGCCGCAGACTGCGCGACGGCAACACCCGCCCTGCGCACACCCCGGACGAACAACGCCGCCGGGATCGCCACCGCCATGGCCCCATAAAAACCCGAAACCGCCGCGCCGATGCGCTGCGTCCAGATCCATGCCGCTCCAGCCACAAGCAATCCCACGGCCACCTGGGCCCCAATCACCCACCAGGGTGACAATTCGGGATTTTTCTCGCGAAGCCGCTGCGCCTCCTCGGCAGTCAGTGGCTTGAAGTCGGAGACTTCGGCATCGATCTCGGAGACGGGAGCGTTGGTTGTCATTGGAATGCCGCTCGCGCTGTCAGCCGGGAATTTAACAAAGCCATTGATTATAAGTAGAAACCCAGGCGCCTCGGCCACTTCAGGCCTCACGTTTGAAAAAGGGTCGCCGCATGCCATCCGGAAGCCACCCCGGCGCCAGCGCCAGCCCGGGGGACCGGTCGATAATTCCGGCATGCATCCCCTCACCGCCGCCCTCCCCTCCACCACCTGCTACCTTGACGGCGAATACACCGCCCTGAAGGACGCGAAGATCAGCGTTCTCGACCGTGGCTTCATCTTCGGCGACGGCATCTACGAAGTCGTCCCGGTCTACCACGGCCAACCCTTCTGCTTCGAAGAACACATGGCGCGGCTCGACCGCTCGCTGGCCGAATTGCAGATCGCCAACCCGCTCTCGCTGGCCGAATGGCGCGACATCGTGATGCGGCTGGTCGCGCCGGGCGGCGAGGCACCGCAATCCGTGTACTTTCAGGTGACCCGTGGCGTGGCGCCGCGCGAACATGGCATGACGCGCGGGATTCGCCCCACGGTGTTCGTGATGGTGAATCCGCTGCCGCCCGTGGCCGACGCGGTGCGCGCCAAGGGCGTGGCCTGCGTGAGCGCGGCCGATTTCCGCTGGCAGAAGGCCCACATCAAGAGCACCAGCCTGCTGGGCGCGGTGCTGGCGCGTGAGATCAGCGTCGAGGCCGGCGCCGCTGAAACCGTCATGTTCCGCGACGAATGGCTCAGCGAAGCCTCGTCGAGCAACGTCTGGATCGTGAAGGACGGCAGCCTGCTGGGGCCGCCCAAGGACAACCTGGTGCTGACCGGCATCCGCTACGGCTTGCTCGAGCGCCTGTGCGCCAAGCGCGGCATTCCGTTCGCGCTACGCCGCATCGCGCGCGACGAGGTGTTCGCTGCCGATGAGTTGCTGCTGTCCTCGGCCACCAAGGAAGTGCTGCCCGTCACCACGCTCGACGGCCAGCCCATTGGGAATGGCCGCCCTGGCCCCATCTACCAAGCCTTGTACGCGGCTTACCAAGAGGCCAAGCAGCGCAACGCCCAACAGCAGCACCCAGCACAAGGAGCGACCACCGCATGAACGACAGCAGCAGCACCGACACCGGCACCATGGCCGCTCCCGATCCGCGCAAGGAATCGCTGATCGAGTACCCGTCGCAATTCCCGATCAAGGTCATGGGCGCCAAGGCCGATGGCTTCGTGCACGCGGTGACCCAGATCGCCGAGCGATTCGACCCGGCCTTCGACGCCACCACGGTCGAGCTGCGCAACAGCAAGGCCGGCAACTACCTGGGCGTGACGATCACCGTGACCGCCACCAGCCGCGAGCAGCTCGACGACCTGTACCGCGCACTGTCGAGCCACCCGATGGTCAAGGTCGTGCTCTGACACGATGACCGCCGGGACTGCAGAACGCGCGGCGGACGTGGCCGGCATGGGCATCGAAGTGCAATGGCTCGGCCACGCCGACTACGCGGACACCTACGAGGCCATGCGCCAGTTCACGCGCGAGCGCCAGCCTGAAACGCCCGACGCGGTCTGGCTCTGTGAGCACGCCCCCGTGTTCACGCAGGGGATCGCGGGCCGGCAGGACCACATCCTCGCGCCCGGCGAGATCCCTGTGGTGCAGACCGACCGCGGCGGCCAGGTGACCTTCCACGGCCCGGGCCAGGTGGTCGCCTATCCGCTGATCGACCTGCGCCGCGCGGGCTACTACGTGAAGGAATACGTCTACCGTATCGAGGAATCCGTGCTGCGCACGCTGGCGCATTTCGGCGTGACCGGGCACCGCGTCGCGGGCGCGCCGGGCATCTATGTGCGGCTCGACGACCCGTTCTCGCATGCGGCGCTGACCGGCCCGCGGCCCGCGGCCGAACCGTTCCGCGGCCTCGGCAAGATCGCCGCGCTGGGCATCAAGGTGAGCCGCCATGCCACCTACCACGGCGTGGCGCTCAACGTCGGCATGGACCTCGAACCCTTCTCGCGCATCAACCCTTGCGGCTACACCGGGCTGGAAACGGTCGATCTTTCTACAATCGGGGTCCAAACCACATGGGAAGACGCTGCCCGGGTGCTGAGCCAGAAGCTCGCCACCTACCTGGCACGTTGACACGCCAATGAGCACCACCACCGAAGCCGTTCCCGCACCCGTCGTGCGAGAGGCGCAAAGCGCCGAAAACTACAACCCGCTGGCCAAGCAGAAGGCCGCGGCCAAGCTCTCGCGGATTCCCGTCAAGGTGGTCCAGGGCGGCGAAGTGCTCAAGAAGCCCGAGTGGATCCGGGTGAAGGCCGGCAGCCCCACCACGCGCTTCTACGAGATCAAGCAGATCCTGCGCGAGAGCAACCTGCACACGGTCTGCGAAGAAGCCTCGTGCCCGAACATCGGCGAATGCTTCGGCAAGGGCACGGCCACCTTCATGATCATGGGCGACAAGTGCACGCGTCGCTGCCCGTTCTGCGACGTGGGCCACGGCCGCCCCGATCCGCTCGACAAGGACGAGCCGCTCAACCTCGCCAAGACCATTGCCAAGCTGCGCCTGAAATACGTGGTGATCACCAGCGTCGACCGCGACGACCTGCGCGACGGCGGCAGCCAGCATTTCGTCGACTGCATCCGCAACGTGCGCGAGCTCTCGCCGACGACGCAGATCGAGATCCTGGTGCCCGACTTCCGCGGCCGCGACGACCGCGCGCTCGAGATCCTCAAGCTCGCGCCACCCGACGTGATGAACCACAACCTCGAGACCGCGCCGCGCCTCTACAAGGAAGCACGTCCGGGCAGCGACTACCAGTTCAGCCTGAACCTGCTCAAGAAGTTCAAGGCGCTGCATCCGAAGGTGCCGACCAAGAGCGGCATCATGGTGGGCCTGGGCGAGACCGACGAAGAGATCCTGCAGGTGATGCGCGACATGCGCGCGCACGACATCGACATGCTGACCATCGGCCAGTACCTGTCGCCGTCGGGCTCGCACCTGCCGGTGCGCCGCTACGTGCACCCCGACACCTTCAAGATGTTCGAGGAAGAGGCCTACAAGATGGGCTTCTCGCACGCGGCGGTGGGCGCCATGGTGCGCTCGAGCTACCACGCCGACCAGCAGGCGCACGCGGCCGGCGTCTGAGCCGTTGTTGCGCCGGGTTGCCGCAAGGCGCCCGTCGCGCGCGGCTCACCGGCCGCCGTCCTTCTTCGCTATCCTGCCGGCTGGCCAAGATGAAGGACTGATTCTCTCCATGCACACCGCTGTTCAAGCCCTGATGGAACGCGACTTCGGCACCATTGCCGACCTGGTTCGCCTCCATGCCCGACATTCCCCCGACCACGCCGCACTGGCCGATGCGCAGCACACGCTGAGCTACGGCGCGCTCGACGCGCTGATGGACCGCATCGCGGCCGGCCTGCAGCGCGACGGCCTCGCGGCCGGCGACGCGATCGCCGTCTGCGGCCTCTCGTCGGTGCACTACGCGGCCGTGTTCCTTGGTGCGCTGCGCGCGGGCGTCGCGGTCGCGCCGCTGGCGCCCGGCTCCACGCCCGCCAGCCTGGCGCGCATGATCGCCGACGCCGATGCGCGCATCCTCTTCACCGATGCCTCGGCCGCCGAGGTCGTAGGCCCCGCACAGCCGGGCGGCATTCCGCGGGTGGCGCTCGACGGCTCGCAGGCGGGGCGCAGCCTCGACGACTGGCTCCCACCGGCCGGCACGGCGCCCCGGGCCGCCGAGGTGCAGCCCTCGACGCCCTTCAACATCATCTATTCCTCGGGCACCACGGGCGAGCCCAAGGGCATCGTCCAGGGGCATGGCATGCGCTGGGCCCATGTGCAGCGCGGCGCCCAGTACGAATACGGGCCCGACACCGTCACGCTGCTGTCGACGCCGCTCTACTCCAACACCACGCTGGTGGTGTTCTTCCCGACCATCGCCTTCGGCGGCTGCGTGGTGCTGATGCCCAAGTTCGACGCGCTCGGCTACCTGCATCTCGCCGAGAAGCAGCGCGTGACGCACACCATGCTCGTGCCGGTGCAATACCAGCGCCTGATGGCGCACCCGCGCTTCGGCGAACACGACCTGTCGTCGTTCCGCTTCAAGTTCAGCACCAGCGCGCCGTTCAATGCGGCGCTCAAGGCCGACGTGCTCGCGCGCTGGCCCGGCGGGCTGATCGAGTTCTACGGCATGACCGAAGGCGGCGGCACCTGCATCCTCGAGGCGCACCTGCACCCAACCAAGCTGCACACCGTGGGGCAGCCGGCAACAGGCAGCGACATCCGCCTGATCGACGAGGACGGCAACGAGCTGCCGCGCAACGACCCCGAGGCCGCGGGCGAGGTGGTGGGTCACTCGGCCGGCATGATGACCGGCTACCACCGCCAGCCCGAGAAGACGCGCGAGGCCGAATGGTTCGACGCCACGGGCAAGCGTTTCATCCGCACCGGCGACGTGGGCCGCTTCGACGCCGACGGCTTCCTGACGCTGTTCGACCGCAAGAAGGACATGATCATCAGCGGCGGCTTCAACATCTACCCGAGCGATCTCGAGGCCGTGCTGCGCGACCATGCCGCCGTGGCCGATGTCGCGGTGGTCGGCGTGCCGTCCGAACAGTGGGGCGAGACGCCGGTGGCTTTCGTGGTGCGCCGCGAGGGCGACGGCACCGCGGCGAGCGAACTGCTGCAATGGACCAACGCCCAGCTCGGCAAGACGCAGCGCCTGGCCGACCTGCGCCTGATCGACGAACTGCCGCGCAGCGCGATCGGCAAGGTGCTCAAGCGCGAGCTGCGTGAGCTTGCGCGCTGACGCGCACGACCGGCTGCCCCGTGAAGGCGGCGGCCACGGATTGCTGTGGGTTCTCACCGCCGTGGCCGCAGCCTTCGCGGTGCTTCGGCCGCGCGCGCCGATGGACTGGCTCGCGCTCGTCGACTGGCAAACCATCGGGGCGCTCGCGGGCCTGCTCGCGATCACCCAGGGGGTGGAAAAGAGCGGCATGCTCCAGGCCGCCGCGCAGCGCCTGCTGGCACGCACGCACAACCAGCGCAGCCTCGCGTTCTGGCTGACCGGCGGCGCGGCGCTGCTGTCGGCGCTGGTGACCAACGACGTGAGCCTGTTCCTGCTGGTGCCGCTCACGCGCGTGCTCGCGACCCAGGCCCACCTGCCGCTCGCGCGGCTCGTGGTGCTCGAGGCGCTGGCCGTCAATGCCGGCTCGGCGCTCACGCCCATCGGCAACCCGCAGAACCTCTACCTCTGGCACCGTTCGGGCGAGAGCTTCGCGGCCTTCATGGGCATGATGCTGCCGACCGTGACGGTGATGCTGTTCTGGCTGTTCGTGGCGGTGTGGCTGCTGGTGCCGCGCACGCCGGTCGCGCTCCGGCCCGAGGCCGAGGCCGCGCCGCTGCAGCCGAAGCTGCTGGGCCTCGCGGCACTGCTGTTCGTGGGCTTCGTCGTCGCGCTCGAACGGCGCTGGTTGCTGCCGGGACTGGGCGTGGTGCTGGGCGCGTTCCTGGTGTTCCATCCGCGCGTACTGCGCGACGTCGACTGGGCACTGCTAGCGATCATCGCGCTGATGTTCGTGGACCTGCGACAGCTGGCCGAGCTGCCGGCCATGGAGGCGCTGCTGAACCACTGGCCGATCACCGAAGGCTGGCGCGCCTACCTGGCGGCCATCGCCGCGTCGCAGCTCATCAGCAACGTGCCGGCCGCAATCCTGCTCGACGGCCATGTGCGCGACCTGCCCGCGCTCGCGGCGGGCGTGAGCGTGGGCGGTTTCGGCTTCGTGCTCGGCTCGCTGGCAAACCTGATCGCGCTGCGGCTTGCGAGGGTGCCGCACGGGCTGCGCGAGTTCCACCGCATCAGCATCCCGTTCCTGCTGGTGGTGGGGGCTTCGGCGCTGCTGCTGCGGCTGGCGTGACAATCGGCGCCTGCCGCCATGCACACGCCCACCTCGCCCCCGCTTTCCCTGCGCCACTACGGCCCGTCGCGCGGCAGCCATGCGCACGACCATTTCCAGGTGCTGGTCGGCCTGGAGGGCGTGCTGGAGGTCGAGGTCGAGGGGCGCGGCGCGGGCATTGGTGCCGGTGCCGCGCAGGTGATAGCGCCAGGCGACCGGCACGACTTCGAGGCGCGAGGCAGCGGCAGCGCGTGCCTGGTGCTCGACACACCGAACGCGCACTGGGCGCGCTGCGCCGGGCGGGCACCGTGCGACCCGGCACAGCTGCATGCGCTGGCGCGCTATCTCGCGCATTGCCTGCGCCAGCAGCCAGAGCCGTTTCCGCTGGCCCTGCTGCACGGGCCAGCGCTGCTGCTCGAGGCCTGGCGCCCCGGCGCACCGATGCCGGCCACGCGCCGCCGCCGCATCGACTGGGCGGCGCTCGCGGCCTGGGCCGGGGCGCGGCTGCAGGAGCCGCTCACCGTGGCCGACCTGGCGCGCGTGGCCTGCCTGAGCCCGAGCCAGCTGGCGCAGCGCTGCCGCGAGGAGCAGCACACGAGCCCGATGCAGTGGCTGCGATCGCTGCGGCTGGCGCAGGCGCGCGAACTGCGGCACGCGGGGCTGAGCGTGGCCGAGACGGCGCGCCGCACCGGCTACCGATCACCGTCGGCACTGACGGCCGCACTGCGCCGTTGACTTTGCATTTCTCCCTCCCCCGCTGGGGGAGGGCAGGGGTGGGGGCACGACGGGAAGGAGCAAGACCGTCGTTGCACGACGATGTGCAGTCTTTTCGCGACGACGCATGGCGTAGCCTCGGCATCCATGTCCGCCACCTTTTACGCCCTGCTCGCCATCGCGCTCTGGGCCACGCTCGCTTCGCTCGGCACCGCGCTGTCGCACCTGCCGCCGTTCCTGCTGACCGGGCTCGCACTGATCATCGGCAGCATGCCGAGCTGGCCGCTGGTGCTGCGCGACCGCGCCGCGTGGCGCGTGCCGCCGCGCACGCTGGCGCTGGGCGTCTACGGCCTTTTCGGCTTCCACTTCCTGCTGTTCATCGCGCTGCGGCATGCGCCGCCGGTCGAGGCCAACCTCGTCAACTATCTGTGGCCGCTGTTCATGGTGGTGCTCGCACCGGTGCTGCTGCCGGGCGTGTCGCTGCGGCTGCTGCACGTGGCGGCGGCTTTGCTCGGCTTCGCGGGTGCGGCGGTGGCTATCCTCGGCACCCGCGGCGGCGCGGGCGGCGGCGCCGATGCGCTCCACGGGTACTGGGGCTTCGTGCCGGCGCTGGGCTCGGCCTTCATCTGGGCCAGCTACTCGCTCTGGACGAAGCGCGTGCCGGCGTTTCCGACCTCGGCCATCGGCCTGTTCGGGCTGGTCTCGGGCGCCCTATCGCTGGCCTGCCATGCCGTGCTCGAGGCGCCGGTGGCGCTGTCGGGCCACGACTGGCTGCTGCTCGCGCTGTGCGGGCTCGGTCCGCTCGGCGCGGCCTTCTTCGTCTGGGACATGGCGCTCAAGCGCGGCGATCCGCGGCGCATCGGCATCCTGAGCTACCTCACGCCGCTGGGATCGACGGCGCTGCTGCTGCTCGTGACGGGCCGGCCGCTGACCGCGAGCATCGCCCTGGCCGCGGCGCTCATCATCTCGGCGGCGGTGATGGGCACGCGCGCGCGCTGACTGAATGGCTCTCGTCCGACGAAGCCGCGCGTTTTTATGACTAGAGTGGAGGCTCAGGAAAAAAGGAGCTCCCCCATGGACAAGAACAAGAACGAGGATTTCGAGATCACGCCCAAGCTGGTGTTCGACCTGAACCTGGCGCTCTACCTCGACCTCGTGGCCGCACTCGAAGGCGCGGGTGCCGTCACCTACCGCCAGATGGCGGCCCGGGTGCTCAACATCAGCATGGACGCGCGCGTCGACGGCGAGACCGGGCTGGCGACTGCGCTCGAAGGTGTCGCCAACGGCTTCGCGGGCCAGGGCGGCGGCCTATCGGTCGAACTGCTGAAGGCCGCGCGCAGCCTGCGCGAGGACGACGCCATGGGCGACATTCCGATGCGCCCCAGCGAAGGCTGAGGAGCCCCCGGGCGCGTCAGTCGGCCGCCACCTGCAGCACCAGCTTGCCGAAGTTCTCGCCGCTGAAAAGGCGGTTCAGCGCTTCGGGGAAGGTGTCGAGCCCGACCACCACGTCTTCCTTGCTCTTCATGCGGCCGTTCTTCAGGTAGCCGGCGAGCTCGGCCACGGCGAGGTGGTAGCGGTCGGCATAGTCGAACACCACGATGCCTTCCATGCGCGCGCGGTTCACGAGCAGGCTCAGGTAGTTGCGCGGGCCGGCCGAAGGCATGCTGTTGGCGTTGTTGTACTGGCTGATCGCGCCGCAGATGATCACGCGGGCCTTGCGCGCAAGCCGCGCGAGCACTGCGTCGAGGATCTCGCCGCCGACGTTGTCGAAGTAGATGTCCACGCCCTTCGGGCAATGCGCCTTGAGCCCCTCGCGGACCGCGCCGGCCCCGGCCTTGTAGTCGATGCAGGCATCGAAACCCAGCTCTTTCACGACCCAGTCGCACTTGGCGGCGCCGCCCGCGATGCCGACCACGCGGCAGCCCTTGATCTTGGCGAGCTGGCCCACGGTCTGGCCCACGGCACCGGCTGCGCCCGAAATGACCACGGTCTCGCCGGCCTTGGGCTGACCCACCTCCATCAGGCCGAAGTAGCCGGTCATGCCGGGCATGCCGAGCACGTTGAGCCACTGGTGAAAGGTGCCCATGCCGAGGTCGATCTTCGACAGGCCGCTGCGCTGGATGTCTTCTTGCGCGACGAGCGAATATTCCTGCACGCCGAGCGTGCCGTAGACGGTGTCGCCCACCGCGAACTGCGGGTTCTTCGAGGCCATCACACGGCCGACGCCGCCGGCGCGCATGACCTCGTCGATCGCCACCGGCGCGATGTAGCTCCTGGCGTCGTTGAGCCAGCCGCGCATCGCCGGATCGAGCGAGAGCGACAGGGTCCGCACCAGCACCCCGCCGTCTGCAGGCTCGCCCACCGGCTCGGTGGTGAAGCGCCAGTGCTCGCGCGTGGCGGCCCCCTCGGGGCGCTTCGCGAGGCGGACCTGGTGGTTGACGAGAGGGCTGCTCATGGGAGTCTCCTTGATCGATGACGCTGCAGGGAGGCGCATCCTAGCCCTGCGGCGCGCAGCGCCTGGTAGCGCAGGCGACAGCGCGATCGCGCCTACAGCCGCACGACGATCCGGAGCCCGGGTTGCGCGTTGCGCACCGTCATGCTGCCGCCGTGCGCCTCGGCGATCAGCCGGCACAGGTACATGCCGAGCCCGACGCCGCCAGTCGCCCGCGCACGCGCGCCGTCGGTGCGATAGAAGGGCTCTGTCAGCCGTTCAAGCTGCGCCTCCTCGACGCCTGGGCCGTGGTCGCGCACCTCGATCTCAACGCCCTGCAACGCGGGTCCGTCGACCACCGCGCGCAGCGACACGCAAGGCGCGCGTGGTGCATCGGTGCTGTAGCGCAGTGCGTTGTCGAGCAGGTTGCGCAGCAGCAGCCGGATGCGCATGCGGTCGACCGAATGCGGTGGCAGGCCTTCGGCCAGGTCGAGGTGCAGCTTCTGCGCGCCCGGCATTTCGGCCACGGTGTCGCGCACCAGGCTCGAAAGGTCGACCGGCTCGCGCTGCAGCGCCACGTGCGGGCTCGCGAGCCGCTCGCTCTCGAGCAGGTCGCTGATCAGGTCGCGCATCTCGTTGAGGTCGCGCAGCAACGCCTCGCGCTCGGCTGCGCCCTCGGCCGTGGCCGGCAGCAGCTCGGCATTGAGCCGGGCGCGCGTGAGCGGCGAGCGCAGCTCGTGACTCAGTGCGAGCAGCAACCCGCGCTTGGCGTCGAGCATGGCCTGGATGTCGTTCGCCATCGTGTTGATGCGTTCGGCCAGGTCACCGAGGTCGTCGTTGCGGCGCACCGGGATCGGTGCGGTGAATTCGCCGCGGCCGAAGCGCTGCGCACCTTCGCGGATGTCGATCAGCGGGCGCAGCAGCCGGTTCACATAGGCATAGCCGAGCACCACCAGCAGCAGCAGCATGCCGAGCGTGGCCCAGCCCGCGGCGCGCGGCGCGTTCTGCCAGAGCCGGGGCGACCAGCCGAAGATCACGCGGTGGCCGTCGGCGGTCGGGCGGATGAACCATTTCTCGCCCGCGGGCTCGTCGTCGTCGCGGCCATGCATCCAGCCGGCGCGGCCGTTGCCACCGTCGTTGTCGTGGGGGTGGGAGTCCCAGTTGACCGCGGGGCCGACGATGCGGATCGTGATCGGCAGCCGCGCCACCAGGGCCTGCGCACGGGCCACCTCGGGCGGTGTGCCGATCTCGGCCACGAGCCGGTCGGCATAGTCGACCAGCATCGGCTTCGCGGCCTCGGCCCAGCCGGTCGAGAACGCTCTTTTCATGCCGCCCATGAAGACCGCCGCCATGACGAGCGCGAGCAGCATGAACATCATCACGATCCGGATGCGCAGGGATCGGCGCCAGCGGCGCTTGCCCTGCACCTTCTCGTGCCACTGCGCATGCCACTCCCGGTGCAGTTCCTCGCCGCGGCAGGCGATGCCGTGCCAGGCCTCTCGCAGCCCGCGCCGGCGCTGGGCCTTCATGCAGGCTCGCTGCTGCGCGCCACGGCCAGCGCATAGCCGGCATTGCGCAGCGTCTTGATGCAGTCCAGCGGCTCGAGCTTCTTGCGCAAGCGGCTCACGACGATGTCGACCGCGCGCGTGTAGAGCTCGGCCTCGTGGCCGCGCAGCCGGTTCAGGATGTCGTCGCGGCTGAACACCTTGCCGGGCTCGGCCGCGAGCAGCGCCAGCAGCTCGAATTCGGTGCCGGTGAGCTCGACGCGCTCACCCTGCCGCGTCACCTGCCGCCGGTCGAGATCGAGCGTCAGGCCGTCGAACACGCGCAGCTGCGTGCCGGCCGGCGCGGGCGCCGCCGCGCGCTGGCGCCGCAGGATGGTCTGCACCCGCGCCACCAACTCGCGCGGCTCGAAGGGCTTGGGCACGTAGTCGTCGGCGCCGAGCTCGAGCCCCACCACGCGGTCCATCACTTCGCCGCGCGCCGTGAGCATGACGATCGGAATGTCGCTCTCCTTGCGGATCTCGCGGCACAGTTCGAAGCCGTCCATCTCGGGCAGCATCACGTCGAGGATGGCTGCGTCGTAGCTTTCGCTGCGCAGCTTCGCGAGTCCTTCGCTCGGCCGCACCGCACTCTCGAGCGTGCAGCCGAAGCGTGCGAAGTAGGTCGCGAGCGGCGCGGCGAGGTGCTCGTCGTCGTCGATCAGCAGGATGCGCGGCATGGCGGGATTGTGCCTCCTGGCGAACAGCTGGCTGACGATCAGGCCGGCGGGCATGTCGGCACCCCCGCCCCTGTCTGTGTCCGTGTGGCGTGCCATCGCGGCATCCTCACCACGGGTCGGGCCTTCCGAGGCGGCCCAGGTGTGTCGCGCCAAAGCCCGCGGCATAGCGCAGGCCGAAGCCGAGCGCTCTATCGATCCCGATGTGGGCGCACCAGATGAGCCCGCCGGCCACGGCCCACGGCGCGGCCGCCAGCACGCCGAAGGCGAGCAGCGCCACGGCGCCCAGGTAGGAATGCGTGGCGTTGTAGAGCGCGGCGCCGATGCGCGGGCCCGCGAGGTAGCCGGCGAGCGCGAGGTCGGGCGCCAGCAGCCACAGCGCGAACACGCCCCAGCCCGCACCAAACTGCGCATAGGCGGCCAGTGCCGCGCCGAGCACCACGACGCCCTCAAACCGCAGCAGCGTGCGCACGCCGCCGGCCACCGCCGCATTCTGCGACTCCGCCGAAGCGGCGCTGCCGGCACGGTCCGGGCGCAGCGTCACGCCGGGCGCCGACGCAAGCCGCGCGAAGACGGGCGCGGCCAGCCTAGCCATGGTGCTTCCAGCGGCGGCCACCACGCGCCATGAAGTCGCGCACCTTCTGCTGCTGCGCGGGATTCAGGTAGTCGAAGAAGTCGGCCGCGGCGGCAATGACTTCAGGGCTTCCGCTGCGCAGCGCCGCCGTCTTCTCTTCGACCAAGCGGGCCGCGCCTGCCTGGTCGAGCTTGTCGCCGGCGAACAGGGCTTGGAACTGCGAACGCGGATCCTCGCCGCCGCGCATCGCCTCGCGCTGCGCCTGCAGCTTTTCGGCGAGCACCGTGAGCTTTTGCTTCTGCGCCGTATCGAGCTCCAGCTTGCCGCCGATGCGCTCGACCATCTTGGCGCGGAACTCCGCGCCGTCGCCGTCGCCGCTGCCCCAGCCATGGCGGTGGCCGGCACAGCCGGCGATGCTGCCCGCGACGACCGCGAGGCCGGCGAAACCGAAGAGGGTGCGCTTGATCCAGTGTTTCATGATGTTCCTTGCTGGGCCCGGGGCCGGCTGCCCCGCCGGGCCGGTTTTAGAGCCTGCTGCTGGTGGCGGCCGAGGCGCGTGTGTCGAGCGGGTTCTGCATCGTCGAGACAACCTTGCTGTTCACGCGCGAACCGGGGGTCACGTTCTGGTCGGGCTGGGCTGCCGTGCGCATGGCCTCGGCCACGACGCTGCCGCGGTCCTTCGACACCGCCACGGTTTCGGGGCCGCGCGAGCCGCGCACCACGTTCTGGTTGGGAGCTGCGGCAGCGCGCACGGCTTCGGCGTTGACGTCGGCGCGGCTCATGGCCGAGACCGCCGGGTGCACGCCTTCATAGGTTTCGGCCTTGGCGCCGGCGGCGGCGAGCATGGCGAAGGATGCGACGGCGACGAGTTGCGGGAGCTGCGAAAAATGGGAGAGGGATTTCATGTCAGGTCTTTCTTTCGGTGGTGAAGAGGAGACCTGATGGTGCTTGCCGCGGCGCGGCAAGTCCTTTCGCCGCGGTTTCGGCGTGTTTCGTTTCTTTTCAGTCGGCGCGGCGGCCGGCGGGCGCGCCTTCAGCCTGCCAGGGCGGCGGCCGGGTCGTCTGATTCGAGCACGCCCCGCGCCCAGGCTTCGAGCTTGGTGGTGTCGGCACGCAGCACTTCCTGCTTGACCGCGAGGATGCGCGAAGGATGCATCGAGAAGCTGCGCAACCCGAGGCCCAGCAGCAGCCGCGTGAAGGCCACGTCACCCGCCATTTCGCCGCACACCGCCACGCCCTTGCCCTGCCGGCGGCATTCGGCAATGGTGTCGGCCACGAGCTTCAGGACGGCGGGATGCGCCGGGTCGTAGAGATGCGCCACCGCCTCGTCGGCACGGTCGATGGCCAGCGTGTACTGGATCAGGTCGTTGGTGCCGATCGAGAGGAAGTCGAAATACTTCAGGAAGGTCTTGAGCATGAGCGCCGCCGCCGGGATCTCGATCATTGCGCCGAGCTTCACCCGGCCGTGAACGGCTCCGCGGTTGTCGAGCTCGGCGCGCGCGAAATCGATCAGCGACAGCGTCTGGCGGATCTCGCTGACGTGCGCGAGCATCGGGATCAGCAGGTGGATCTCGCCGTGCGCGGCCGCGCGCAGGATGGCGCGCAGCTGGGTGAGGAACATCGCGGGATCGGCCAGGCTCCAGCGGATCGCGCGCAGGCCGAGCGCGGGGTTCAGGTGTTCCTGCTTGAAGCTGCCCTTGCCGTCGAGCGGCTTGTCGGCGCCCACGTCGATGGTGCGAATCGTGACCGGCATGCCCTGCATGCCCTCGACCGCGCGCTTGTAGGCCTGGTACTGCTCTTCCTCGTCGGGCAGGCGGGTCTGGCGCTGCGACTCGCGGCCCATGAACAGGAACTCGCTGCGGAACAGGCCCACGCCCACGGCGCCGGCCTTCATGGCGCCCACGGTGTCCTCGGGCAGCTCGATGTTGGCGAGCAGGTCGACGCGCTGGCCGTCGAGCGTGACCGCGGGCTTGTGGCGCAGGCGCGCGAGCCGGCCGCGCTCGAGGTCGCCCTGGCGCTGCTTGAAGCCGTATTCGGCCAGGATGATCGGCGAGGGGTCGACGATCATTACGCCCGCATCGCCGTCGATGATTACCCAGTCGTCCTGGCGCACGAGCTGGCTGGCCGAGCGCGCGCCCACCACGGCCGGAATGTCCATGCTGCGCGCGATGATGGCGGTGTGCGAGGTGCGCCCGCCGACGTCGGTGACGAATCCGGCGAACACGCTCTTCTTGAACTGGAGCATGTCGGCGGGCGAAAGATCGTGCGCGATCAGCACCAGCGGCACGTCGAAGCCGTCGCCGGCTGTCGGGTCGTCGTCTTCTTCGGAGGCCGGGCGCTTGCGCCGCGGCGGGCTCGGCGCGAGCACCGCGGCCGTGCCCTTCATGCGGTGCAGCAGCCGCTCGACGACCTGCTCGAGGTCGGCCTTGCGCTCGCGCAGGTACTCGTCCTCCATCTCGTCGAACTGGCGCGCGATGATCTCGAGCTGCGTGGTCAGCGCCCACTCGGCGTTGTAGAGCCGGTCGGTGATCCAGTGCTTCACGCCGCCCGTGAGCGCCTCGTCCTGCAGCAGCAGCTGGTGCACCTCGAGCAGCGCCGCGAGCTCGTGCGGCGCGTCGTTGGGGCCCATCTGCGACACGCTTGTCTGCAGCTTGGCGAGCTCCTCGGCCACCTGGTTGCGCGCGCTGCGCACCCGGTCGATCTCGGTTTCGATCTGTTCGGGCTTGATGAAGTAGTGCGCCACGTCGATGCGGCTGGACACCACCAGCACTGCGCGCCCGATGGCGATGCCACGCGCGACGGGAAGGCCGTGGATCGAGATCGTCATGCCGGGACCCTATTCACCCTCGCCGAACTTGTCGTCGATCAGCTGGAGGATGGCCTGCATGGCCTCTTCCTCCTGCGGACCGTTGGTCTCCAGCTCCACCGTGGCGCCGATCCCTGCGGCCAGCATCATCACGCCCATGATGCTCTTGGCGTTGATGCGGCGATCGCCGCGCGAGAGCCACACCTCGCAGGGAAAGCTGCCGGCGAGTTTGGTGAGCTTGGCCGATGCACGCGCATGCAAGCCCAGCTTATTGCTGATGGTCACGGATTTCTTGATCACTGTGCTTTCTCTTGGCCTGGTTCTGGGGAGCCGCCACCGCCACCTGCATGACGCCCGCGGTGCCGCCCGCGATGGCGCGCTGCACCAGCGAGTCGAGCGGCTCATGGCGGTAGGTCACGGCGCGCAGCAGCATCGGCAGGTTGACCCCCGCGATCAGCCGCGAACGTACGCCGTCCACGAGCTTCTGCGCCACGTTGCAGGGCGTGGCGCCGAACACGTCCGCGAGCACCAGCACCTGCGAACGCGGCGCGTGGAGCTGCTGCGCGAGCGTGATGCGCGCCGCAGCCAGCGTTTCCTCGGGCGACACATTGGGCAGCACGTCGAGCGCGACGATGTGCTGCTCGCAATCGGGGAACACATGCAGCGCGCACCGCCGCAGCGCCTGCGCGAACGGTGAGTGGGCAATGATGAGGATGCTGCTGTTCATGCGGAACGGAGGAGGACGCGTCGATTATGCGGGGCGCTCCGCTGGAAGTAGAGGGGGAACATCAGGCAGTGGGCGCCCCCGCTCAGGGAAGGCGCAGGCCCTCGAAAAAGGCCGCCGCCGCGTCGGGCGCCGAAGGTCGGCCGAGCACGGTCGCCTGGTACAGCGCCACGCGCCCGTCTATCTGCCGTTGCGCGAACCAGAGCACCTGGAGCGGCACACCCGGCTGCGGCGGCGCGGCCTCGAGCCTCACCGGTGCCGGCGTGGTGGTCGCGTTCTTGAGCGTGGCCGGCGCTTCGGTCGCCTGGGCTTCGCCCAACTGGCTGCGCGTGGCGGCGCGCCAGGCGATGAGCCAGGCTTCGGCTTGGGCCGGGTCGTTCGCGGACGCGTGGGCCACGGCAAAGGTCGCGCCGCCCGCTTCGCAGCCCGCCATGGCGATGCGCACCGACTCGGCGCCGAGCGGGAGGGCGCGCTCGGCCCGGTCCGGCTTGCAGGGCAGCAGCGCCACCAGGCCGGTCTCGGCGATCGGCACCTCGCGCCAGTTGAAAGTGGGGCTGCAGGCGGCCAGAATGGCGGCGGCAGCGGCCAGGGCGGGCCAGGGGCGGGGAACGGGCAATGGCATCGAACGCGATTATCCGGCCGGGCCGGGGGCAGCGGCTTCATGCCTGCACGATCGCCATGGCGGAACTAAAATCGCGCCGCCCTTCTCCATCGCACGCCATGAAAAAATACATTGCCGCCGCCGCCGTCGCCCTTGCCGTGGTGGCTGGCGTGGGCGTGTACTTCGGCTCCGGCGCCACCGCCGCACCGGCATCGACCTTCGTGCTGCTCGACGGCAGCAAGAAAAGCACCGACGATCTGAAAGGCAAGGTCACGCTGGTCAACTTCTGGGCCACGAGCTGCGTGACCTGTGTGGCCGAGATGCCCCAGGTGATCGCGACCTACGACAAGTACAAGTCGCAGGGCTACGACACGCTGGCCGTGGCCATGAGCTACGACCCGCCGAGCTATGTCGTCAACTTCGCCGAAACCCGCAAGCTGCCGTTCAAGGTGGCGATCGACAACACCGGCAGCGTGGCCCAGGCCTGGGGCGACGTGAAGCTCACGCCCACCACCTACCTGGTCAACAAGAAGGGCGAGATCGTCAAGCGCTATGTCGGCGCACCGGATTTTGCCGAGCTCCACAAGCTGATCGAGAGGCTGCTCGCGGAGGCTTGAGGCGGCCGTCGTGGCGGGGGCGTGAAAAAGCCCGCCGGCTGGCGGGCTTTGCCTGAGCGGATTGCTGCCGCTGCGTGCTGAATCAGGGCGCAGCGGTTTTGGCGCTTTCCACCGCAGGCTTGTCGCCGACCGCCTTTGCGGGTTCGGCGCTGGGCGCCTTCGCAGCTCCGGCTTTCGGGGGTTCGGCTGGCTTCACGGGGGCAGGCTTTGCGGCCTCGACCGGCTTCACGGCAGCGGCCTTCGGGGCGGCTTCCTTTGCGACTTCGGCTGGCTTCACAGCGACCGGCTTCGGTGCCGCGGCCGCTTCGCCCGTCATCTCCTTGGCCTTGTCGGCGGTCTTGGCGCTGGCTTCCTTCGCGGGCTGGACCGGCTTCACGGCCGCGGCCTTCGGAGCAGCTTCCTTTGCGACTTCAGCTGGCTTCACAGCGACCGGCTTCGACGCCACGGCCGCTTCGCCCGTCATCTCCTTGGCCTTCTCGGCGGTCTTGGCGCTGGCCTCCTTCGCGGGCTCGGCCGGCTTCACTGCCGCGGCGGCCTTCGGGGCGGCTTCCTTTGCGACTTCGGCTGGCTTCACAGCGGCAGGCTTCGACGCCGCGGCCGCTTCGCTCGTCATTGCCTTGTCAGCGGTCTTGGCGCCGGCTTCCTTTTTCGCCTCGGCCGGCTTGACCGCCATGGCCTTGGGGGCCTCGACAACGCTCATCGCTGCTGCCTTGGCTTTGTCCATGGCCTTGGTCGCAGGCTCTTTCGGCGCCTCGGCGGCCTTTGCCGCACTTGGCTTCGCGGCGCCTGATGCTGCCCCCATCGGGTCCTTTGCCTGGGTGTCTTGGGCGATCGCGGGCGCCACGAAGACGGCCATCGCCAAAGTTACGGCCACGGCCATGCGGGTGTAGGCAAACTCAGTCATTCAAAAATTCCTTCCTGTTGGTTGCTCGCATCGGGAGCGGCATGCGCTTCCGATCGACAGCCAAGCATGGCGCCGAATGCGCGCAATCCTCGTCAGAAAAGATGCAATTCGAATCCGATGACCGCCAAGCCGGCGAATTGCGAATTTTCCGCAGCACATCCCACTGCCAGACCTTTGTTATCAGGATGGCATCCGGCTCGTCCCAGTGCGTGACCCCTGTGGGCCGGCGCGGTCACCGGTTGCGGAAATCGTCGTGACACGCCTTGCAACTCGCGGCAGCCGAACCGAACTGCACCTTCAGCGCGTCGAGGTTGCCCGCCTTGGCGGCCACCGCCAGCTTGCCGGTCTCCGCGATCATCTTGTCCTGAAGCTCCTTGAACTTGGCGGCTTCCTTCCAGACTTCGGGCTTGCTCTTGCCGCCTTCGGTGCCGGCGCCGAAACCGGCCCACGGAAGTTTGGCCATCTCGGCCACGATATCGGCATTGGCGCTGGCGGCGGCCGCATCGTAAGGAGCGCGGCCGTTGGCCATGGCGCCGACGCGGCCGAAATGCTGTCCCATCACGAACAGCGCACTTTGGCGGTACTTGATGGCGTCCTCGGTCTTGGCAAACTGGGCCGCGGCCGGCAGCGACAGGGCAGCGCACGAAGCGGCCAGGGCATACAAAGCAAGTCGAATCATCGGGGGTCCTCGTTGTGGGTTCGACACCGTCGAGCGCGGTGCCGGGCCGAGTGTAGGGGCAGCACTGCCGCGCCGCATAGCAACAACCCGAAGCACGCGGCGGCGCGGACTTTGCTAATCTGCGCCTTCCGCAGATTTCTGCGCAGCCAGCTTTTTCGATGACCGACCCCTCCGCGGCCGAACCGCCGCCGGCCGCCCTGCGCGGCAAGCCCGCCCCAACGCGCATCTGGGACCTTCCAACGCGTGTCTTCCACTGGGCGCTGGGCGCGGCAGTGCTCGGCTTGATCGCCACCGGCCTTGGCGGGGTGATGGAGTGGCACTTCCGCCTCGGCTACGCGGTGCTTGCGCTGCTGCTGTTCCGCCTGCTTTGGGGCTTTGTCGGCGGGCGCTGGTCGCGCTTCGGCTCCTTCTTCTACGGCCCCCGGTCTGTCCTCGCCTACCTGCGCGGGCGGGCCCATCCCGACCATCTCGTCGGGCATACGCCGCTGGGCGCGCTGTCGGTCTTTGCCGTGCTCGCGGTGCTCGCCCTGCAGGTCACCACGGGGCTGGTCGCGGACGACGAAATTTCTGCCGCGGGGCCGCTCACCCGCTTCGTCTCGGGCGAGGTCGTGAGCCTCGCCACGGGCTGGCACAAGGGTTTTGGAAAGACGATCGTGATCGCTTTGGTCAGCCTGCATGTGCTGGCCGTGCTTTTCTACGTGCTCGTGAAGCGGCACCAGCTGGTGCGGCCGATGATCTCGGGCGACAAGCAGATCGCCGCCCGCGTGGCGCCGAGCCGCGACGACACCGCCTCGCGCGGCCTCGCGTTGGCGCTGTTCGCCGTATGCGCCGGCATCGCGTACTGGATCGCTTCCTTGCGCCTATGAGCTTTTCGGTTTCACGCCCCCTGCCGCTGTCGGACACCCCGGCCGTCGTGCTGCTGACACCCGACGATCCCGTCGAGTTCGATGCCGCGCGCGCGCTGTTCCGCGACTATGCGGCCTCGCTGAAGATCGACCTGTGCTTCCAGAACTTCGAAGAGGAAATGGCAACGCTGCCGGGCGACTATGCCGAGCCGCGCGGTGCGCTGCTGCTCGCCCTGGTCGACGCTGCGCACATCAAGGAAGAAGCCGGCCAGCGCACACCGACGCTGCGGCGCGCCAACGGTGCGCTGGCGCATGTGGCCGGCTGCTGCGCGCTGCGGCCGCTCGACGATACCGACTACGCCAATGCCGCCGAAATGAAGCGCCTCTTCGTGCGACCCGGCTTTCGCGGCCTGGGCGTGGGGCGGCAGCTCGCCGAGGCGATACTCGACGCGGCGCGCGGGGCGGGCTATGACTGCGTGCTGCTCGACACGCTCGACGACATGGAGTCGGCGCGCGCGCTCTACGAAGACCTGGGCTTCGTAGAGGTGCCGCCGTACTATCACAACCCCATTGCGGGGGCGCACTACCTGAAGGTGGACCTTTAGCCGCGCGCCTGTGCCAGCAGCGTGTCGGCGTCGCTCACATCGAATTTGCCGGGCGCCTCGACGTTGAGCGCGGCGACCTTGCCATCCTTCACGAGCATCGAGTAGCGGTTGCTGCGCAGCCCCATGCCGCGGCCGGTCAGGTCGAGCGTGAGGCCCGTCGCCTTGGCGAACTCGGCGCTGCCGTCGGCGAGCATGCGCACCTTGGTGCCGGTCTTCTGGTCGCGCGCCCACGCGCCCATCACGAACGCGTCGTTCACGCTCACGCACCAGATCTCGTCCACGCCCGCGGCCTTGAAGTCGTCGAAGTGCTGCACATAGCCCGGCACGTGCTTGGCCGAGCAGGTGGGCGTGAAGGCGCCGGGCAGCGCGAACAGCGCAATTGTCTTGCCGGCCGCGGCCTTGCTTACTTCCACGGGGTTGGGGCCGATGCTGCAGCCTTCGCCCTCGACTTCCGAATATTCCTGCAGGGTTGCCGAAGGAAGGGTGTCGCCGACTTTGATCATCTGAATGCTCCTGAAAAAGAAAAACGGCCCACATTGTGGGCCGTTTCGCGAGAGGCTGTTGCGAGCCGGGAGATCAGACCAGGAGGGCCTTCTGGACCAGGCGGGTCACGACCCAGTTCTTGGTCTTCGAGATCGGGCGGCTTTCGGTGATCTCGATGGTGTCGCCCAGCTTGTACTCGCCATTTTCGTCATGGGCGTGGTACTTGCTCGTCTTCGCCACGATCTTGCCGTAGAGCTCGTGCTTCACACGGCGCTCGACCAGCACGGTCACGGTCTTGGCACGCTTGTCGCTGACCACCTTGCCGATCAAGGTGCGCTTGAGGGATTTTTTAGCTTCCGTCATGTTCACTCCTTACTTGGCGGCTTGGGTTTCTTGGCTCTTCTGAGCAAGAATGGTCTTGGCGCGCGCGATGTCGCGGCGCGTCACGCGCAGCGTCGCGGTGTTCGACAGCTGTTGCGTGGCTTTCTGCATGCGCAGACCGAAATGGGCCTTCTGCAGGTCCTTGATCTCGGCTTGCAGGCCTGCAACGTCCTTCTCGCGAAGGGTTGCAGCCTTGGTCACCTTGGCGGGCGCCGCGGTGTCTTTTTTCTTACGTGTTGCCATGGATGTTCTCCTCTCAGGCGCCGAGCTGGCGAGCGACGAACGTCGTGCGCAGCGGAAGCTTGGCGGCGGCCAGGCGGAACGCTTCGCGGGCGAGTTCTTCGGGCACGCCGACGATCTCGAACACGATCTTGCCAGGCTGGATCTCGGCGACGTAGTACTCCGGATTGCCCTTGCCGTTACCCATCCGGACTTCGGCGGGCTTGGTCGAGATCGGCTTGTCCGGGAACACGCGGATCCAGATACGGCCACCGCGCTTCACGTGACGCGAAATCGCGCGACGAGCGGCTTCGATCTGGCGCGCCGTGAGGCGGCCGCGGTCGGTGCATTTGAGACCGAAGTCACCGAAGGCAACCGAGTTGCCCCGGGTTGCGATGCCGGTGTTGCGGCCCTTTTGTTCCTTGCGGAACTTTCTTCGTGCAGGTTGCAGCATGTTTTGTTACTCCGTGAGGGCCCCAGGTGCTTGCGCACCCGGGAGCGACCGATTACTCGGTCTTGGCACCGTCCGCTGCTGCAGCGGGCGCGGCTTTGCGGACGCGCTTAACGGCGGGTTTCGAGTCTGTACCGGCTGCGCCGGTTGCTTCTGCGGGCTTGTCGCTGCCATCGGCCGGCGCGGTGTTGCCACCGATCGGGCCGCGGGCACCGGCACGCGGGCCGGGACCACGACGGTCCGAACCCGGACGGTCGCCACCCGGGCGGCCATCGCGGCGCGGACCGCGCGGACGACGTTCTTCTTCGGGACGCGGCGTTTCGACGGCCGGCAGGTCGTTACGACCCAGCGTGTCGCCCTTGTAGACCCAGACCTTGACGCCGATGACGCCGTAGGTGGTCTTGGCTTCCGAGGTGCCGTAGTCGATGTCGGCGCGCAGCGTATGAAGCGGCACGCGACCTTCGCGGTACCACTCGGTGCGGGCGATCTCGATGCCGTTCAGGCGGCCAGCCGACATGATCTTGATGCCTTGGGCACCCAGACGCATGGCGTTCTGCATGGCGCGCTTCATGGCGCGGCGGAACATGATCCGCTTCTCGAGCTGCTGCGTGATGCTGTCGGCGATCAGCTGGGCATCGATTTCGGGCTTGCGCACTTCTTCGATGTTGACGGCCACCGGCACGCCGAGCTGCTTGCCCAGTTCGCGCTTGAGGTTCTCGATGTCTTCGCCCTTCTTGCCGATCACGACGCCCGGGCGAGCCGAGTAGATCGTGATGCGTGCGTTCTTGGCGGGACGCTCGATCATGACGCGCGACACCGAAGCGTTCTTCAGCTTCTTCTTGAGGTATTCGCGCACCTTGATGTCTTCGGCCAGCATGCCCGCGAAATCGCGGTCGCTTGCGTACCAGCGGCTGGACCAGTTACGGGTCACCGCAAGGCGGAAGCCGGTCGGATGGATTTTCTGTCCCATATTTCTTCCAGGCGTTCTTAGTTGCCAACCGTCACGTACACATGGCACGTGGGCTTGCTGATGCGGTTACCGCGACCCTTGGCGCGCGCCGTGAAGCGCTTGAGCGTGGCGCCCTGCTCGACGTAGATGGTCTTGACCTTCAGTTCGTCGATGTCGGCACCGTCGTTGTGCTCGGCGTTGGCGATGGCCGACTCGAGCACCTTCTTGATGATCACAGCGGCCTTCTTCTGCGTGAATTGCAGAACGTTGAGCGCTTGATCGACCTTCTTGCCGCGGATCAGGTCAGCGACCAGACGGCCCTTGTCGACCGAGAGGCGGACACCGCGGAGGACTGCACGTGTTTCAGACATGGTCGTTCCTTACTTCTTCTGGACTTTCTTGTCCGCGGGGTGCCCCTTGAACGTGCGCGTGAGCGCAAATTCGCCGAGCTTGTGGCCGACCATCTGGTCGGTGATGTACACGGGCACGTGCTGCTTGCCGTTGTGCACGGCAATGGTCAGGCCGATGAACTCGGGCAGAACCATCGAGCGACGCGACCAGGTCTTGATCGGCTTCTTGTCCTTGGTCGTCACGGCCTTGTCGGCCTTGGCCACGAGGTGGTGGTCGACGAACGGACCCTTTTTGAGAGAGCGAGTCATTGGCTATCCCTTACTTCTTGCGACGCGACACGATGAAGACCTGCGTGCGCTTGTTGTTACGGGTGCGATAGCCCTTGGTCAGGTTGCCCCATGGGTCGACAGGATGGCGGCCTTCGCCAGTCTTGCCCTCGCCGCCACCGTGCGGGTGGTCGACCGGGTTCATCACCACGCCGCGAACGGTGGGGCGAATACCCATGTGACGCTTCGCACCGGCCTTGCCGAGTTGGCGCAGGCTGTGCTCTTCGTTGGCCACTTCGCCGATGGTCGCGCGGCATTCGATGTGGATGCGGCGCACCTCACCCGAACGCATGCGGACCTGGGCGTAGACGCCTTCCCGAGCCAGCAGCGTGGCCGACGTGCCGGCCGAACGTGCGATCTGCGCGCCCTTGCCGGGTTGCAGCTCGATGCAGTGGATCGTCGAACCCACCGGAATGTTGCGGATCGGCAGCGTGTTGCCGGCGCGGATCGGGGCTTCCGAACCGCTCAGCAGCGTTGCACCGGCTTCCAGACCGCGCGGGGCGATGATGTAGCGGCGCTCGCCATCGGCGTAGCAGACCAGGGCAATGTGGGCGGTGCGGTTCGGGTCGTACTCGATGCGTTCGACCTTGGCCGGGATGCCGTCCTTGTTGCGCACGAAGTCGACAACGCGATAGTGATGCTTGTGACCACCGCCGCGATGGCGAATCGTGATGTGACCGTTGTTGTTGCGACCGGCAGCCTGGAACTGCGGCTCGAGCAACGGCGCGTGAGGGGCACCCTTGTACAGGTGGTCCCGCGAAATCTTCACCGCGCCGCGTTGGCCCGGCGAAGTGGGTTTCATCTTGATGACGGCCATGATTAAGCGCCTTCCCCGACGAGGTTGAGCTCTTGACCGGGCTTCAGGGTCACATAGGCCTTGCGAACGTTGTCGCGGCGGCCGATGGACTTGCCAAAGCGCTTGGTCTTGCCCTTGGTGTTGAGCACCGATACGCCCTGGACCTCGACCTTGAACATCAGTTCGACGGCGGCCTTGATCTCGGGCTTGGTGGCGTCTTGCAGCACCTTGAAAGTGACAGCGTTCGACTTCTCGCCGACCATCGTGGCCTTTTCGGACACGATCGGGGCGACCAGCACCGCCATCAGGCGGCCTTCTTCGAACGTACGTTCAGCAGCGGTAGGGTTCACGCGGCTCATGCGAACATCTCCTTGAGCTTGTCGACGGCACCCTTGGTGACCAGCACCTTCTTGTAGTGAACCAGCGACACCGGATCGGCGTAACGGGGTTCGACCACGAGGATGTTGACCAGATTGCGCGAGGCAAGGTACAGGTTTTCGTCGACTTCTTCGGCGATCACGAGCACGGACTCGAGATTCATTGCCTTGAAACGGGCGGCCAGCGGCTTGGTCTTGGGCGAATCCACGGTCAGCGAATCCACCACGGCCAGACGGCCTTCGCGAGCCAGCTGCGAGAAGATGGAGGCCATGCCGGCGCGGTACATCTTCTTGTTGATCTTCTGCGAGAAGTTCTCGTCAGGCATGTTCGGGAAAATCCGGCCACCCCCGCGCCACAGCGGCGAGGACGTCATACCGGCACGGGCGCGGCCCGTTCCCTTTTGCTTGAAAGGCTTCTTCGTCGAGTGCTTGACCTGTTCGCGGTCCTTCTGGGCACGCGTACCCTGGCGGGCGTTGGCCTGGAATGCAACGACGATCTGATGAACCAGGTCTTCGTTGTAGTCACGGCCGAACACGGTCTCGGGAGCGTCGAACTTCGACGCGGCCTGGCCCTGTTCGTTCAGGAGTTCGAGTTGCATTACTTCGCTCCTTCGGCCGCTTGCGGCTTGGCCTTGATGGCGGGACGCACGGTGACAAAGCCACCCTTTGCGCCCGGGATCGCGCCCTTGATGAGCAACAGTTGACGCGCTTCGTCGATGCGGAAGACATCGAGGTTCTGCGTGGTCTTGGTGACGTCGCCCAGATGGCCCGTCATGCGCTTGCCGGGGAACACGCGACCGGGGTCTTGTGCCATGCCGATCGAGCCGGGAACGTTGTGCGAGCGGCTATTGCCGTGCGACGCGCGTTGCGAGCTCATGTTGTGGCGCTTGATGGTGCCGGCGAAGCCCTTGCCGATCGAGGTGCCTTGCACGTCGACCTTCTGGCCCACCGAGAACACGCTGCTCGCGGCGATCACGGCACCAGGCTTGTGCTGGTCGGCGGTATCGGCGGTCACGCGGAATTCGCGGATGATTTCACCAGCTTCGACACCCGCCTTGGCGAGGTGGCCGGCTTGCGGCTTGGTCACGCGCGAAGCCTTGCGCGAACCGAACGTCACTTGCAGCGCGACGTAGCCGTCGGTCTCTTGCGACTTGATCTGGGTCACACGGTTGTTGGACACATCCACCACCGTGACAGGAACTGCGTCCCCGTCATCGGTGAAGAGACGCATCATCCCCACCTTGCGGCCCAGCAACCCGAGGGAGTTGCTCAGACTCATTTGTTTTCTCCAAAAATGGATCCTCTTTCGCCGCTGTCACTTCAATTGGCAACAGCGTTTAGCCGGTCGACCGATGGTTTCGCGGCTCGCGAAAGAAGGTTGATAAATCTCCACCTTCCACTGTGCAGGCGTTTTTCGCGCAGGCGCAATTTGGGCAGAGCCGGCGATTATAGCCCGCTCTGCGCGTCAGGCGCAAGCGACCATTCGACGCCTACTTGACGGGCAGCGTGATGATGCGCTCGCCGTCGGGCGTGGTTTTCAGCTCGCCCGTGGACTTCAGCGCGGGCGCCGACCCGCCGGTCTGGATCGGGATGGAAACCACGCTCGAGGCGCCACTCTGGCTGATGAACAGGTTGAGGTAGGCCAGGCCCTGGCGTTCGCTCGCGACGCGCACCGTGGCCGTGCTTCGACCTTGCGGCAGCGTCAGCGTCGCGCTCCCTTGCAGGCTGAGGCCCGAATCGGGGGTCAGTTGGACCGTGGCGCCGTCCGGTGCGGTCACACCGTCGAACTGCAGGACCACGGCCGTGGGCTGGCCGGGCTGCGGAGTGGCACCGACCTGGTACTGGACAACGACGCCGGAGCCGCCGGGCTTCTGGCCGGCGGTGCGCGGCGGCACCGCGGCGCCCTGCTCTCCGCCTTTCGGCGACGAGGGCCCGCCGCTGGCCAGGACCATCGCCGGCACGGCCGCCGCCAGTACCAGGCACACAATGGCCAAGGACGGATTGGAACGGAAGTTCATGGCGGCCTTTCGTCTTGCTGCTATTGGATGGAGACGTTGAAGCATCTCTGCGTTCCGGGATTGCCGAGGTCGGACACGGCCAGGACGTAGTCGCCGGCGGACAGGGAGACCGTGCTGTCATTCCGGGCGACCGACCCACCGCGGAAGATCTCGAAGGAGGCTGCAGAGCCCGGCGGGCCGCTGACGGTGACCACGTAGCTGCGACTGTCGGGCGCCGTGAAGCGGACGTAGGAGTAATTACCGAGCTTGTTGCCCAGGCCGGCCTGGCTGGAGACGCAGGCCTGGACCGGCGGCGCGCCCACGCTGGTGCGCCTGTACAGCGGGATTGTGCCGGGAATCCCGCCGCTATTGCTTTCCGCCTCGCCATAGGGATCGTTGGTCACGGCGATGTTCTGCCCGGCGAGCAGGGCGGCCAACGCCCCTGCGCTGCCCGGCGCCGTCGCATTGAAGGCGGCCGCGAAGCTGTGGATCGACGTCACGGCGGCGCCACTCCTGAACTGGAAGCCGGTCAGCGTGTCATGGATCGGCTTGAAGCCGACTTGCTGGTCGAGGTTCCAGAGGATGGACTGAATCGAAGGCTCGCGGTACCAGCCCGGCATCCTGGTCGCGCCGGCCGACAAGTCCATATTGAGCGATCCAATAGAGTCCGACTGCCCGGCACCCAGCGAGTCGACGTAGTTCCGACGCGCCAGCGCAATGCCCGACCACGCGTTGCCGAAACCTTCGGAGAAGGCCAGCCGGTGGTCGAGCCGATCATCCTGCCCATGCTCTCCGCCCATCGAATCGTCGCGGCTGAAGGCCGACTGGTAGTAGTGCCCCCACTCGTGAGCAACGACCGAGCTGTCGTACTCGTCGGTGTCGGCGTCTTCCTTTCCGAGCACGTAGATTTCGCGTCCGCTGTCGCGGTTCCAGAAAAATGTCGTGCCGATCTGCCCCGCGGACAGGTTGATCATGCTTCCCGTCTTCGCGTTGTTGGGGCTCCAGAAGACCTTCAGCGGCGGGAATGCCGACGCGGGCGCGACCGACAAGACCTTCTGCATCGCGGTGTAGACGGTATCGAGGATCGCAAACGGTGCGGCCGCTCGCTCGCCGGTGTAGCCCGAACCGCCCCAGCCGGAGGGCGCATGCAGGTCGCGCACCTGGGCGGCCGCGCCGGAAGAGAAAGTACCGGTCTGCAGCGCGTAGAGGGCGCTCGAACGGGTGTTGTCCCGCACCGTGACGTCCCAACTGGCCCCAGGGCCGCTGCGGATCAGCTGCGCGCGCACGCGCACTGAGATCATTGCGTTGGCCGGCACCGGGACCGCATAGGCACCGCTGTCGGTGGTGGTGGTGGTGGAGAGCACCGCCGAAGTGCCCGCATCGAGCACTTCCACCATGGCGCCGCGTACCGGCTTGGGAGCCGAAGCGGCGTACACCAGCGGACCGCTCGCGTTCGGTACGAATTCGTAGGTGGCGGTGCCGCTCAGGACCACCGAGCCCGGCGCCGGCACCGGCGCCACCGGCAGTGGAAAGCCGATCGGTCCGCCCCCGCCGCCTCCCCCTCCTCCACCGCAGCCAGCGAGAAAAACGGCGGCGATGCAGGCTGCCACGCATGCCAGAAAGCGCTTGTCGTTCATTGCTGGTACGTCCTTGTTCCAGTCGCGGCCGATGCCCCCTTGAACAGCACGCCGGTGGGCGAGGATGCCACATCCAGGAAAATAAACAAAAAGCCCGCCTGCATTTCTGCAGGCGGGCTCGCGCTGGTTGACGCGGAGGAAGCCGGATTACTGCAGCTTGATCTCGACGTCGACGCCAGCCGGCAGGTCGAGCTTCATCAGCGCGTCCACGGTCTTGTCGGTCGGGTCGACGATGTCCATCAGGCGCTGGTGCGTGCGGATCTCGAGCTGGTCGCGCGACGTCTTGTTGACGTGCGGCGAACGCAGGATGTCGAAACGCTTCATGCGGGTCGGCAGGGGCACGGGGCCCTTGACGATCGCGCCGGTGCGCTTGGCGGTGTCGACGATTTCGGCTGCCGACTGGTCGATCAGTTTGTAGTCGAATGCCTTGAGGCGGATGCGGATTTTTTGCTTGGTGGCCATGGTGCTTCCTTTGCGTCCGGCTTAGATGTCGAGGATCTTTGCCACGACGCCCGAACCCACGGTGCGGCCGCCTTCACGGATGGCGAAGCGCAGGCCTTCTTCCATCGCGATCGGGTTGATCAGCTTCACGGTGATGCTGACGT